>Ga0209075_1000941_pt1 | contig 27975 bp, 22 predicted proteins | sample Stecom2011_FD_187523 | JGI IMG/M metagenome (GOLD analysis project Ga0209075, IMG submission 187523) | Agricultural soil microbial communities from Utah to study Nitrogen management - Steer compost 2011 (SPAdes) (version 2) | ecosystem: Environmental > Terrestrial > Soil > Agricultural land...
CCATATTCAATTTTTGTTTTAATTAATTTATCACTGTATCCATTTTTTAGTAATATTTCTTTAACAGGCTGTAAAAAGTTTTGGGCATTTTCAAGTGAACCAGCATCTAAATATAGTTTAGGAGCATCACTAAAGTTTAAGGATTTTATAAAGTTATTTAAATCTTTTTTATCTATTACTTTAAAAGATGTTGAAAAAGCAAGAATATGTCCAAATATATTTTGATATTTTAAACCAGTATAAAAACTAATTAATCCTCCTAGTGAACTTCCCATAATAATGGTATTGTTGCGGTCAGCTAAGGTGTTGTATTTTTTATCAATATAAGGTTTTAAAGTATTAACAATAAAACTAGCATATTTACTACCCTCTGTTATTGAATCTTTATTAAGATTCGGGATATATTCACTAAGTCTAAGTGAATGACCATTGTCAATACCAACAACAATAAAACCTTTAGTTTTATTTATTGTTATTAATTGTTCGATTGTTTCATCAATTCCCCATTCTCCAGCATAAGAAGTTGATTCATCAAAAAGGTTTTGGCCATCATGTGCGTAAATAACAGGATATTTTTTAGTTTTATCATAATTAGAAGGGGTCCATATTCTAATTGTCCTTAAGCGGTTATTTAATTCAGGCATTTCAAAGTTTTCAATAATTTCTAAATTTCCAACAACTGTTGATTTTGTTTTATCCATAATTACATCTCCTTATAATTTTCCATAAATAATGCCATCATCATTAATAAACATATCTAAAGCATTAGGTTTTTTCGGAAGACCAGGTAGAGTAATAATTCCTTTTGTTAATAAGACGACAAATCCTGCCCCTCTTGAAAGTCTTACATCATCAATTTCCAAATCAAAGTTAGAAGCTTGTGCTCTAAGTTTTGGATTATTTGAAAAGGATAGCGGTGTTTTAGCAATGCATATTGGTAAACTGTGATAGTTTATATTTAGTTGTTTAAGTTTTTTAAGGGCGTTTTTTGAATATTTAACTTGATTAGCGCCATAAATTTTTGTAGCAACTTTGTTAGCTTTTGTAAATAGATCATCTTCTTTATTATAAGTTTTTATTAAAGTTGAACTATTATTAGATAAACTTACTATTTTATTAGCAGCATCTAAAGCACCAATTGAACCCTTGGCATAACTATTAACAAAACTAATTGGATGATTATTTTTATTAGCCCAATTTAATAAATAATCAATTTCTTCTTTAGTATCATCACTAAAGTGGTTAATAACAATTAAATAAGGTATATTAAAACTTTTTAAAATATCAACATGTTTAGAGATATTGATAAGACCATCTTTTAAAGCTTTTTTATTATCATTTTTTTTGTCAATAAAACCGTGATATTTTAAAGCTCTTATTGTAGAAACTAAAACTGTCATATCAGGATTTTTATTAATAATATCTGTTTTAATGTTAATAAATTTTTCAGAACCTAAGTCTGACCCAAATCCCGCTTCAGTGATAACATAGTCTGCTAATTTTAAGGCTGTTTTAGTTGCTATAACGGAGTTACAACCATGAGCAATATTGGCAAAGGGCCCGCCATGAATTAAAACAGGGGTATTTTCTAGTGTTTGAACTAAGTTAGGATTAATTGCATCTTTTAGTAAAATTAATAAAGAATCAGTAATGTTAAGAGCTTCTAAGTATACTTCTTGTCCATTTTTATCATAAGCAATTAAAATATTATTAAGTCTATTTCTTAAGTCGTTAAGTGATGTTGCTAAAGAAATAATAGCCATAATTTCACTTGCTGCTGTAATTATAAAGTTGTCTTTACGAGTAGTAAGATTAACATTTCTTAAAGCTCGATCATTAACATCAAGAGTTCTAGGCCATAAGATTTTATCTTCATCTAAATTTAATTCATTGCCATAATAAATATAATTATCAATAACAGCACTTAAAAAATTATGAGCAGAAGAAATTGCATGGAGGTCACCAGTAAAATGAAGGTTAATTTTCTCACGTGGAATAACTTGTGTTAGCCCTCCACCGGTTGCTGTTCCTTTAAGACCTAAGACTGGACCAACAGAAGGTTCTCTTAAGGCAGCAATGACATTTTTGTTAATTCTTTTTAAGCCATCAGCCAAAGCAATTGACATTGTTGTTTTACCTTCACCGTAAGGAGTTGGAGTTATTGCTGTAACTAAAATAAGTTTTCCATCTTCTTTATTTTTTAAGCGAGTTAAAATATTACTATCAACTTTAGCAATTTCATTGCCATAAGTATATAATTCATCTTCATTAATATTTAAGGACTTAGCAATTTCTTTAATTGGTTTATATTTAGCATTTTGCGAAAGATAAAGATCAGATTTCATATTATTTCTCCTAACCGCTTTGTTTATTTTAATTATAACATAATAAAAGTTTTTATAAATAAATATTTAAAGATAACAATAAGCCTTTACAAAAAAAATTATTAGTGCTATAATTGTAGTCACACACAAAGAATGGGTGAAAATTATGTCAAAAAATAGTTTTAGTCCAAAATTTTATTACTACTATTATAAACCGGGTAGATTTTAATATCACTTGGCTTTTTTAGTAGTAAAAAGTTAGTGTTATTACAATATCTACCGTATTTATTGATATAGTAATAACACATAAAAAAATTATAAAAATATAATTAACATAATGTGTTATTCGACAGAATAGCACATTTTTTTATTTATATTTAAAAAAGAAAGAGGGAGAAAAATGAAAAAAATTAGTGTGTTTTTATCAATGTTACTTGTATTATTATTCATGGTAGCATGTGAGAAGGATGATAAGATTAAAATTGGAATCTTACAGTTTGTTGATGCGGGAGCATTAGATGATGCTAGAGAAGGATTTATTAAAGGGTTAGCTGATAATGGTTTTATAGATGGAGAAAATATAACTATTACAGTTGAAAATCCGAAAGCTAATCAAAATACAATGATTACACAAGCTAAAAAGTTAGTGAGGGAAAATGATTTAGTATTAGGAATTGCAACACCAGCAGCTCAAGCTCTTAATAATGAAGCTAAAGCCCAAAACATTAAAATACCGATTTTATTTACAGCAGTAACAGATCCAATAGCTGCAGGGTTAATTACTTCAAATGAAAATCCTGGTGATAATGTTACAGGAACTAATGATATGAACCCGATTGAAGATCAAGTAAAGCTTGCTAAAGAATTGTTACCTAATGCAACTAAACTTGGGATTATTTATAATACGGATGAGACTAATTCGGAAATTCAAGCAAATATTGCTAAGGATGCAGCTGAGGCATTAGGATTTGAAGTAATTATTAATACTTTTGCTGATCCAAATCAGTTAAGAGCAACAACAAGAGATTTAGCAAAAAACTCAGATATTATATATATTCCAACCGATAATATTATTGCTGAGGCTATTGATTCTTTAAATGATATTTTAATAGAAGAAAAAGTACCAGCAGTAGTTGGGGAAGAAAATCTAGTAGCACCAATTCCTGCATTAACTGTCGGTATTAATTACTATAATTTAGGTTTAAAAACAGCTGAACAAGCGGTTTTAATATTAAAAGATAATAAAAAACCAAGTGAAATTCCATCAGTGGGATTAGATAATTTCGAATTAACAATTAACAAAGAAGGTTTAGAAGCTATTGGTATTGAAATACCACAAACATTACTAGACCGAATTAGAGAGTAGGTTTTAAAATGAATTTTGGATATATCCTAACCGATGGATTGGAATTAGGTTTACTATTTTCATTTTTAGCATTAGGAGTATTTATATCATTTCGAGTATTAGATTTTGCTGATTTATCAGCAGAAGGAACAATTGTTTTAGGTAGTTCTGTTATGGCTAATTTAATGATGAAGGATCAAAATATTTATTTTACATTAATAGTTGTAATTTTATCTGGGTTTGTAGCAGGTGTAATTACAGGAATTCTTCATACAAAGTTAAAAATACCACCAATATTAGCAGGTATTATTGTTATGACGGGGCTTTATTCCGTTAATTTAAGAATACTAGGGACATCAAATATTTCACTAGGTGGTATTGATAATATCTTTAGTCCCTTTAGAACTTTAATAAATAATCCGTTTTTAGCTAAAGCATTAGCACTAATAATTATTGTAATGGTAATTTATCTTTTTTTATATTTACTATTTGGAACAGAAGTTGGTATGAGTATAAGAGCAACCGGTATGAATAAAAAAATGGCTAAAGCACAAGGTATTAATACGGATTTAATGGTAATATTAGGACTTGGTATTAGTAATGCCATTATTGCTTTAGGTGGTGGATTAATTGCTCAGTATAATAATGTTGCAAATTTAAGTATGGGAAGAGGAACAATAGTTATTGGTTTAGCATCAATTATTATTGGTGAGGCTATTTTTGGGAAAAGAACTTTTAAAGTTTGGTTAATATCCGTAATTTTTGGTAGTGTTATTTATCAAACACTGATAGGTTTGGCAATCTCATTAGGGTTAAACACTAATGACTTACAATTAGTTCAAGCCATTTTAATAGCAATAATTTTAGCAACCCCAGTAATTAAGGATAAGTTTTTTAGTAAAGAGGTATTAGCTTATGATAAAACTACATAATATAACAAAAGTTTTTGATGTTGATAGTGATTTAAAAATTGCCTTAAATAACATCAATTTAGAAATTGAAGAGGGTGAATTTGTCACAGTAATTGGAGCAAATGGTAGTGGCAAATCAACACTTTTTAATTTAATAAGCGGAAATTATTTTCCAACTAAAGGGCGTATTTTAATTAATGATGAAGATGTTACCAAACTTGAATTAAATAAAAGAGTAAGTGAAATTGGCGTTGTTTTTCAAGACCCATTATCAGGAACAGCAAAAGATATGAGTGTTATTGAAAATCTAATTTTAGCTAATATAAGAAATAAAAGAAGAACTTTAAAATGGGGTTTTAAAAAGGATGATAATGAATTTTATAAAAACTTACTTAAAACCTTGAATTTAGGATTAGAAAATAATCTTAATAAAAAAATTGGAACATTATCAGGTGGACAAAGACAAGCAATCACTCTATTAATGGCAACATTAAGTAATCCTAAATTATTACTACTTGATGAACATACAGCAGCGCTTGATCCCAAAACAGCCGAAACTGTTTTGAATATAACTAACCAAATAGTTAAAGAGAAAAACTTAACAACAATTATGATTACTCATAATATGCGTGATGCATTAAACTATGGTAATAGGTTAATTATGTTAAAAGATGGCGAAATTGTTTTTGATGTTAAAGGTAGTGAAAAGGAATCATTAACAATTAAAGAGTTATTATTTAAGTTTGAAGATATTGAATAAAACAAAAAGGGACTGTAAGGAATTGAAATAATTTAATTTCAATAACTACAGTCTTTTTTTTGTTATAACTGTGGATAAAGTTAAAAAAATACCTAAAAATAGGCATTTTAAAATAAGATTTAATGTTTTATTAAGTTCTCCACGGGATAATTATTGAATAATTCGATAACGCTTATTATGAAATTTTAAGAGATTATAACTAATTGTGTTAAAGTCATCTCTAGTTCAACATTTTTTAGCCCACCACGTCTAAATCTTCTTATTCCATATTTTTAAAATACTTCATCAAATGTTCTTGCTTCACTATCAAAAGGTATCTATATTCCTAAATTTAGTGGCAACCTTAGTTATTTTTCATTATAATAAGAGTGGTTATAATTAGTTTTTTTCATATTACAGCTATACCAAAAGAGCCGAGTCTTTTACCAGACCCGGCTCTCTTTTTTTAAAGGCTGTGTTAATTCAATTCTTTACAGCCCCTTTTTTTATATATTTTATTATAACTTTTAATTTATGGAAGGAAATACCATTTATAACATGTTATAATTTAAGTGTATAAATACATTAATGGGAGGGGTTATTTATGGCAGATGTGTATATGGCAATTGGTGCTCATGTTGGTGATGCAGAATTAACTTCTGGATTAGTATTAGCAAACCAAGCATTAAAAGGTGATAAAATTATTACTGTTGCTTTAACAGGTGGTGAGCGTGGAAATCCACCTAACTTAACAGTTAAAGAATATCGTAAGCAAAAAGAAGCAGAAGCTAAAACTTTTGCTGAGATGTTAGGTGGAAAAGCAATTGTCTTAGATTATGTTGATGGTGAATTACCAAACAATCAAGAAATTAGGTTAGAGGTTGCGGCTTTAATTAGAAAATATCGTCCAAAAATGATTTTTACACACTGGGAGAAATCCATGCATAAAGATCATATAACAACTTCTAAGATTGTTACGGATGCACAGTTTTTTGCTGGAATTGATATGGGTGATAAGGTTGAAGGAAAAAGGCATTATGCTCCAATTTATTTTTCTGAAAATTGGGAAGATGCTGATGATTTTAAACCATATATTTATATTACCTGTTCTAAGGAAGCATATGATTTATGGAAAAAAGCGATGGCTAAGCATTGGTTTATTATGAATTCTAAATCGTTTAGATATTTTGATTATTATACACATTTAGCTGTTGTTAGAGGAGCTTTAGCAAGAAGTGATTATGCCCAAGCATTTGCAGTATATGAATATCAAAAAAAGGTAGTTAGAAACGAATTATGAGAATAGAAAAATTAAAAAGTGAAATGATAGATGATGTTGTGAAACTTTGGAATGATGAGGTTGTAACAACGACAATTTATAAGCCATTTACTAAAGCGAGTTTTAATGATAAGTTTATTAATAATTATTTTTACGATAGTAATGGTAGTTTGGTATTAATTAAAGATGATGAAATTATTGGATTTGGTAATGCAGTTTATAAAGATAAAGATGAAAACTCACCTGGATATATAACATGTGTTGTTATAAAAAAATCCTATCAAAGAATGGGTTATGGAACAAAGTTATTAAAAGCATTAGAAGATTTTTTAAAAACAAATAATAAAAAATTTGTAAGACAACTCTTCTTAAATCCTATTAATTTAGAATGGTATATTCCAAATACTAGTAATCATGATCATCCTAATGCTCCTGCTATATTATTTAATTCAGCATTTTATTTATATTTAATGAACAATGGTTATAATGTTTCAGGTCAGCAACAAGATGTTTATTATTTAAATATTACTAATTATGAAAGACCCGAAAAGGTTTTAAATATTAATAGAAAAAATGAAGAAAAGGGTTATAATATAGTCTTTTATGATAAAGACAAACATTATGGTTTTAAAGAATTATTTGAAGCCCTAAATAACCCATTGTGGTATGAAGCAGTAAAAAACAATTTAAAATTAGAAAAACCTAATCCGATGTTAATTGTTGAAAAAGATAATGAAATATTAGGGTGGACTGGTCCTTTAACAACTTCCAAATCAAAAAGAGGATCTTTTTCAGGAATTGGAATTCATCCTAAAGCTCAAGGTTTGGGGCTTGGAACATCATTATTTAGTGAGTTAATTTATCAATCAAAAGTAAATGGGGCAAATTTTATGTCATTATTTACAGGGTCTGAAAATAATGCTAGATATATTTATTTAAAAGCAGGATTTAAAGTTGTAAGTTCGTTTGCAATTTTAAGAAAGGATTTAAAATGAAATACTTAAAAGAAAAATATGTTTTATCAAATGGTGTTGAAATTCCTAAAATTGGTTTTGGAACATGGCAAATCCCTAAGGGTAATGATGCTTATAAGGCGACACTAAATGCCTTGAATGTTGGATATATCCATATTGATACAGCTTTTGCATATGATAATGAGTTTGATGTTGGTAGAGCATTAAAAGATAGTGGTTTAAAAAGAGAAAATGTGTTTATAACTTCAAAACTACCATCTCATATTAAAGATTATAATGGAGCTATTAAACATATGGATGAAACTATTAAAAATCTTAGTTTAGATTATGTTGATTTATATTTAATTCATGCTCCATGGCCTTGGAATGAGATTGGAAAAGATTGTAAAGAAGGTAATTTAGAAGTTTGGAAAGCAATAATTGAATATTATGAGAAAGGTTATTTTAGGGCAATCGGAGTTTCTAACTTTAACAAAGATGATATTAAATATATTGTAGATGGCACTGGATTTATGCCCCATGTTAATCAAATTAAATATCATATTGGTTTTGATCAAAGTGAAACTATTAAATATTGTAATGAAAACAATATTTTAGTTGAAGCATATTCACCGCTTGGAACTGGAAAGATATTAAATGATAGAGAAATAATTAACATGGCTAATAAGTATAATGTTACACCGGCTCAATTATGTATTAAGTTTTGCATAGATAATAATACGTTACCTTTACCAAAAACAGTAAATAAAAATAGAATGATTGAAAATGCTAATGTTGATTTTAAAATAAGTGAAAGTGATTTAGAAATACTTAATAAAATACAGAGGAGTTAAAACTTGAAGAAAATAATATATACAGATTTAGATGGAACGCTTTTTGATTATAATGATGAGGGAGCGTTTGTAAGTAATGAAAATATAAAGGCAATTAATGAATGGACTAAAAAAAACCATTTAGGGATTGCAACCGGAAGAAATGTTTTAAGTGTTAAAAGGATATTTAATAAAATTCCTTTAAATATAAATTTGCCTTTTGTATTAACAAATGGTGCATGTGTTTATGATTTGAAAGAAGATAAAATCGTTTATGAAAATCCCATTAAAAAAGCAGTGATTGATGAAGCAGTTGAATATATAAATAAAAAGCCGATTGCAATGATGCTTTTAATAGGTGCAAAGAGTAGATATTATGTTGGTGATTTTAGTAAATCAGGATTTAAAAAACCAACGTATGAATTAACTGAAATAAGTAAAGAAGAAATTAATTATGATGAAATATTAAAAGTTGATTTTATTGTAAAAGAAGAAAATAATCCTGAATTAGTTAAAGATATTAACAATTTTAAATCTAAAGATTTATTTCAAATTGTACCATCTTCAATAAGGTATGTTGAAATAGTAGATAAAAATTCATCTAAATATAATGGAATTATTAAAGCTTTAGAATATATGAATATTAGCAACTATGAATTACATACAGTTGGTGATTATTTAAATGATTATGATATGCTAAAATATGCTGATGTTTCATATGCGCCTAAAAATGCTAATGAAAAAATTAAGCAAATAGCAGACCATATTGTTAAAAGTAATAAAGAACATGCAATAAAAGATGTTATAAAACGTGTAAATAAGTTGTAAATTGTCGTTTATATAACATAATTTAAAAATTGCGAAGCATAAAATAATATTGCAAGCAATAACTTTGAAAAAAATAGGCTTAGTTAGTATAATAAGTAAGAGTGAAAAAACGAATGGAGGAAAGATAATATGAGTCACGTATTAATGAAGAAATATGACCCATTAAAGTCACAAGTATTAGAGATTCTAGATAAAGATGGAAAAGTAATCAATCCTGATTTAGAACCAAAAATAAAAAAAGAAGAATTATTAAAAATGTATAAAACTATGACTTTAGGGAGAGTTGCTGACCTAAGAGCAGTCCAATATCAAAGACAAGGTAGAATGTTAACATTCCCACCAAACATTGGTCAAGAAGCTACACAAGTTGGAGCTATGGCACCACTTAACGAAGGAGATTGGTTATCACCAGCCTTTAGAGAGTTAAATATGATGTTATATAAGGGAGTTCCTTTATCAAACTTATACTTATATTGGTATGGTAATGAAATGGGTAATAAATTCCCATTAGAAACTCGTGTTTTACCAATTAACATTATTATTGGATCACAAATTGCAATTGCAGCAGGTGTTGCAATGGCAGCTCAAAAACAAGGAAAAGATGATATCGTTGTAGCATCAATTGGTGATGGTGGTACATCACACGGAGACTTTAACGAAGGTTTAAACTTTGCCGGAGCAATGAATGCACCATTAGTTGTTGTAGTTCAAAACAATAGATGGGGTATTTCAACACCAGTATCTAAACAAACAAAAGCTGAAACATTAGCTCAAAAAGCTGTTGCAGCTGGAATTAAAGGAATTCAAGTAGACGGTAACGACTTATTAGCTATGTATGTTGCGATGAAAGAGGCAGCTGCACATGCTAGAAGTGGTAAAGGTCCAGTTTTAATTGAAGCCTTAACATATCGAATTGGAGCACACACAACTTCAGATGACCCATCATTATATCGTGATGAAAAAGAAGTAGAAGAGTGGAAAGCAAAAGACCCAATCGAAAGAATTAAAAAATATTTAATTAACAAAAAATGGTGGAGTAAAAAAGAAGAAGAGGAACTTGATGCAGAAAATAATAAGTATGTTCAAGAAGTCTTCGCTGAAGTTGAAAAATCAGGTGAAGTACCTTTAGAAGATTTATTCAACTATACATATTCAGAAATGACTCCAAACCAAGTAGAACAATATGAATACTATAAAAAGTTTCTTGAAGGGAGTAAATAAAAATGGCAACACTTAACTTAATTCAAGCTATTACTCATACACTTGATCAACAATTAGAAAAAGATGAAAGAGTAGTTGTTTATGGTGAAGACGTTGGGCATCAAGGTGGTGTTTTCCGTGCAACTACAGGTTTACAAAAGAAATATGGTGAAGCAAGAGTGTTCGATACACCAATTGCTGAATCATCAATCGTAGGTACTGCTATTGGTATGGCTGTTGCAGGTATGCGTCCAGTCGTTGAAATTCAATTTGATGGATTTGTCTTTCCAGCATACAACCAAATAGTTACCCAATTAGCTAGATTTAGAAACCGTTCAAGAGGAAATTATACTGCACCAGTAGTTATTAGAATTCCTGTTGGTGGTGGATTCAAAGGGTTAGAACACCACTCTGAATCACTTGAAACATACTTAGGACATATTCCTGGAATTAAAGTTGTTATTCCCTCAACACCATATGATGCGAAAGGATTATTAACATCTGCAATTCAAAGTGAAGATCCAGTTATCTTTTTAGAACCAAAAAGAATTTACCGTTCAGGACGTCAAGAAGTACCTGAAGAAGAATATTCAATTGAAATTGGAAAAGCTAAAGTATTAAAAGAAGGTGCTGACTTAACAATCGTAGGTTGGGGAGCACAATTACGTGAAATTAATGCAGCAGTTGCTGAATTTGAAGCAGAAAATCCAAATGTTTCAATTGAAGTTATTGATTTAAGAACGATTAATCCAATCGATACAGAAACAATTATTAACTCTGTTAAGAAAACAGGTAGATTTTTAGTTGTTCATGAAGCGATGAGAACTTACGGACCTGGGGCAGAATTAATTGCTTTAGTTAACGAAAAAGCGTTCTTACACTTAGAAGCTCCTGCAACTAGATTAACAGGCTTTGATATTATTATTCCACTTGCACGTGGAGAGCATCATTTCTATATTACAAAAGATCAAATTAAAGCTGAAATCAAAAAAGTTGTCGAGTTTTAATTGAGAGGGTGAAAATTAATGTACGATTTTAAATTTGCCGATATCGGAGACGGTATTGAAGAAGGAAAAATATTAGAATGGAAATTTAAAGAAGGTGACAAGGTAAAAGAAGGCGATACTTTAGTTATTGTTGAAACCGATAAAGTTAATGCTGAATTACCTTCACCAGTTGATGGTGTTATTACAAAAATCGGTAAACAAGAAGGCGAAATGATTCTTGTTGGTGAAACTGTTGTAATTATTGATGATGGTACAGGTGGCGAAGTTCCAGCTGCAGCATCAACACCAGCATCAACAGCAGCTAAAGCTGCAGCACCTGCTTCAAACGGACCAAAAGCAACTTATGATTTTAAGTTTGCTGATATTGGTGACGGTATTGAAGAAGGAAAAATATTAGAATGGAAATTTAAAGAAGGTGACAAAGTTAACGAAGGTGATACTTTAGTTATCGTTGAAACCGATAAAGTTAATGCTGAACTTCCATCACCAGTAACAGGTACAATTGTTAAACGTGGTAAAGAAGAAGGCGAAATGATTTTAGTTGGAGAAACAGTTGTCTTATTAGATGATGGTTCAGGTAACTACATCGATGGTGGAGCAGTTGCTGCACCAGCTGAAGAAGAAGAAAAAGCTGCTTCAGTTATTGGCGAACTTTCAGTTTCAAGTGATGTTATTGCATCAAGTAATGAAGGTACAACACAAGCTCCTGCACAGCCAACTAGAAAGAAAGCATTAGCAACACCAGTTGCTAGAAACTTAGCAAAACAATTAGGTGTAAATATTCATGAAGTGCCAGGAACAGGTGCAAACGGACGTGTTATGAAAGATGACATTAGAAAGTTTGCTGAAGCTAAATCTGCTCCAAAAGCACAAGCAGCAACATCACAAGCTACAACTTCTACTGAAGGAAGAGTACGTGTTGAACAAATTTCAACAACAAGAAGAGCAATCTCACGTGCTATGACTGATTCAAAATCAATTATTCCAGAAACAGTATTAATGGATGATGTAGTAATTGATGATTTAGTTGAAATGCGTAAAAGAGTTAAACCTTTAGCAGCTGCAAAAGGAATAAACGTTACATATATGGCATTTATTTCAAGAGCAGTTATTATTGCATTAAAAGAGTTTGAAATATTTAATTCAAGCTTTAATCATGAAACAAATGAAATTACATTTAAAAATTACATTAACTTAGGTTTCGCTGTTGATACACCAACAGGATTGATGGTTCCAAATATTAAAGATGCTGATCAATTAAGTGTATTTGATCTTGCATCAGATATTAGAACTTTAGCTGATAAAGCTATTGATCGTAAATTACAATTAGATGAAATGCGTGATGGAACATTTACAATTACAAACTTTGGTTCAGCTGGAATTTCATATGGAACACCAGTTATTAACTACCCAGAAGTAGCTATTTTAGGTGTTGGTAAGATTTCTAAAAAACCAGTTGTAATTGATGATGAAATTAAGATCGCGCACGTATTACCATTATCAATTGCTGTTGACCACAGAATTATTGATGGTGCAGACGCAGGAAGATTCTTAATGAGAGTTAAAGAATTATTAGCAAATCCTGAATTAATGTTATTAAGTTAAGGAGCAAGCAAATATGAAAAACTATGATATCGTCGTTTTAGGTAGCGGACCAGGTGGTTATGTTGCTGCAATTAAAGCGGCTCAACTTGGAAAAAAAGTAGCTATTGTTGAGAAAGAAAAAACATTAGGTGGAATCTGTTTAAATCACGGATGTATCCCAACTAAAGCTATTTTAAAAAGTACAAAAACATATGATACATTATTAAATGCTGAAAGCTATGGTTTAAAAGTAGACAAATCAGCAGTATCATTTGACTTAAAAGATATAATTAAAAGAAAAGACGGCGTTGTTAAACAATTAACAGGTGGCGTCCAGTTCCTAATGAAGAAAAATAAAATTGATGTTATAAACGGATACGGTGAAGCAATTAGCGCTACAGAACTTCAAGTCGGTAATGAAACATTAAAAACTAAAAACTTAATTATTGCAACTGGAGGAACTGCAATTGTTCCAGGAATTCCAGGAGCTAAAGAAGCGTATGAAAAAGGCTTTGCTGTAACAAGTAAAGAATTATTAACAGTTACAAAATTACCAAAAGAATTAGTAATCGTTGGTGGTGGAGTAATTGGTAATGAATTTGCATCAATCTTCAATTCATTAGGTTCAAAAGTAACTATTATTGAAATGGCAGAAAACATTATTGGAACAATGGACCAAGAAGTTATCGATGCCTACGGTAAAAAGTTAGCAAAAGATGGAATTGAAATTATTACTAAAGCAGCGGTAACAAATGTTGGAACAAAAGATGTTACATATGAAAAAGATGGTAAAACTCATAAAGTTCCAGCAGATCTTGTCTTAATCGCAGTTGGAATTGCACCAAATACAGATGCAGTTTCAAAATTAGGATTAGAAATGGATGGCCGTGGTATTAAAGTTAATAACAAAATGGAAACAAGTGTTAAAGGCGTTTATGCTATCGGTGACGTTACTGGAAAATATATGTTAGCACACGTAGCTTCAGCAGAAGGTATTGTTGCAGTTGAAAATATTGTATTAAATGCTAATAAAGAAGTTAACTATGATCAAATTCCATCAGCTATTTATGGTTCACCAGAAATTGCAATGATTGGATTAACTGAAAGAGAAGCCAAAGCTAAAGGCATCAAATACACAGTTACAAAATTCCCAATTGCAGGTAATGGTAAAGCACTTGCTGACGGTGAAAAAGAAGGTTTCGTAAAAATCATTAAAGGAACTGAATTAGATGAAATTTTAGGTGCACACATTTATGCTTACAATGCTGTTGATATTTTAGCTGAAGTAGGTGTAGCAATGAAACTTGAAAGTACAAACTTAGAACTTTCAGAAGTAGTTCACGCTCACCCTTCATTATCAGAAGCAGTAATGGAAGCTGCAATGGATAAACCAATTCACATTTAAAACATTTAAACAAGCTCAATCATGAGCTTGTTTTTTTATACAAATAAAAAAGGTCTTAAAAGTTAATCTTCTAAGACCTTTTTACTATTTAATAATTTTTAAAACTTGTTCCATTAATTTTGGACTTATATCATTATCATTATTATAATCAAATTTTACACCAGAACCAATATGAACTTCATCAAAATCTAAAAATAATTTAACATTATTAACATTAACACCTGATCCAACTAAGATTTTTATATTGTGTAGATCGGCTAAATCCTTTAATCTTAATAAGTTTTGGATTGCTTCAGCAGCACGATCTCTACCACCTGAAGTTAAAATACGTTCAACGTCATAATTTTTCAATACTTCAAAAGCTTCAAAAATACCACGTGAGCGATCAAAGGCTCGATGGAAGGTTAATTTTAAATCTCCTTTAGCCTTAATAACTTCTTTTAATAATTCTTCATCTATCGTTAATTCATCAGTTAAAGCACCAAAAACAATTCCTTTAGCTTTTGTTTTAGCTATTTGTTTAATATCATTTAAAATTGTTTTTTTATCTTCCTCATCATAAATAAAAGATTTACCATGAGGTCTAACCATAACATAAACTGGAATTTCAACGGCTTCACAAACTTCCCTTGTTAATTCAATAGGTGGTGTAAGTCCCCCCTCTTCCATATTTACGGCAAGTTCAATACGGTCGCCACCATATTTTTCAATATTTATTGCGTCATTTAAATTAGTTGCAATTACTTCTAATAACATTGTAATCCCTCCATTTATTTTATTATATCACGAATTAAGCGTTTTTATAAACTTTTAAGTTACATTTATAACAAAACATATTATAATAGATATAGATGAATAAGATGTGGTGATAAGAATGAAAAATATTGTAAAAAGATTAAGTTGGTTTTTGAAAAAAGAATGGAAAACATATTTGATTTTGTTTTTGTTTTTATTGTTAATTGTAGCTTTATCGCTAACACCAGCATATTTTTTAGGTGTTGCAATTGATACAATTATTTCTGGTAGTTTAAATACAAAAACATTATTATTTTTAGTTGGAGCTTTAGCACTAATACCAACAACAAGATATTTTGCTAGTTTAATATATAATTACAAAATAAGTAAACTTGCTCAAAAATTAGCTTTCGAATTAAGAGAAGAATATTTAAAAAAGCTTTTTGAAATGGATTTAAGCTTTTATGACAAATATGATAAAGGCGATTTAATTAACCGAATAACAAGTGATTTAGAATCTATTACAATTGCTGCAACCAATTTATTTGAAGGCATTGTTTTTAACTTTGGATTAATAATTATGGCTTTAATTTTAATGATTGTAACTATTAGTGCTAAATTAACTTTAATATCAGTTACAATTATGCCAATAGGATTAACAATATTAAATATAATTCGTCATCATAAAAGAAAATACATTTTAAGACATCGTAAGATTTATGCAAAAATGACTGATACAATTTTAGAATCTGTAGAAGGTCAAAAAACTATTAGAGCATATGGTGAAGAAAAAAACAATTTAGATAAGCAAATAGATGCAATCAATGCAGATATTAAATCATGGCGCTATATTGTAAATTATGAAAATTGGTTTGCGCCATTATTTGAAACAATTTATGGAATTGCTTATATTTTAGCATTAGGATTTGGAATATATTACATTATAAATTCAGAAATTACAGTTGGTCTATTAATTACTTTCTTATCTTATATAGGTATGCTTTATGGTCCAATTATTTCTATGTCATCAATTTTTACACAAATTAACAACGCAACAATATCACTAGACCGTTTTGATGAAATTATGAATGAAAATACTAAAGTTTTAGATAAAGATCATGCTTTAGATATTATTGATTTTAATGAAATTAAATTTAGTAATGTCTCATTTAAATATCCATTTGATAATGAACCAGTTATTAAAAATATTGATTTTACAATTAAAAAAGGCCAAACTATTGGAATAGTTGGTCCTACTGGAGCTGGAAAATCAACACTAATTAGACAATTATTAAGAGAGTTTAATATTAGTGATGGAAGTATTACAATTGATGGTATAGATATATCATCATATAAAATTGATAGAATTAGAAATCTTGTAGGATATGTTCCACAAGCTCATACTATTTTTAAAAGAGCTGTATTAGAAAATATTAAGGTTGGGAAACCTAAAGCTTCGGAATTTGAATTAGATAAAGCAATTAAAATTGCCGACTTTGAAAAAGATTTAATGTTTTTAGATGAAGGTTTAAAAACAATGGTTGGTGAATCTGGATCTACTTTATCAGGTGGTCAAAAACAAAGATTATCTATAGCTAGAGCATTAATTAAAGATCCTGAAATATTAATATTGGATGATTCTTTATCAGCAGTTGATGCTAAGACAGAAGATAATATTATTGAACAGTTAAATAGATTTAGAAGTGATAAAACTAATATTATTGTTGCACATCGTTTTTCAGCCATTAAAGATGCCGATATTATTTTAGTTTTAGAAGATGGTAAGATTACCCAAAGAGGTACTCATGAAGAATTATTAAAAGAAGATGGTTGGTATAAACGTCAATATATTAACCAAATAACAATGTTGTAAGGGGGATAATATGTTTAAAACAATGAAAAAAGTATGGCGCTATATCAAAAAATATAAAGCGATGCTCTTTGTAACAATTTCTATGATGATTATAGTCCAAGTATTAAATTTATTATCACCACTTTTAGTTCGAAAGATTATGGATAATTATTTAATCGGAATTGAAAATGTTTGGTATGAAACAGTAGAAGAAACAGATGTTTACTATAATAATAAATACTATACTCAAGATGAAGAAAATATAAATGGTGCTATGGTTATTATTCACCGTGCTAATTATTATTTTGTTGATGAGATTGTTGAATTAGAATATGTCAGAGGTAATAAAGAAATTACTGAAAGTAATGGCATATATACAATTAAATTAACTAATCAACAAGGAGATGAACTAATAATTAATGGTAATAAACTAACAACAGATGAAGTTAAAATGTTTTATAACCCCTTTGTTAGACCACTAACAATTTTAGTAATTTTACTGGCAATTAGATTAATATTACAAATTATCTTCACATATATTCAAAGAATAACAACAGCATATATAAATATAAATATTGTTAGAGATGCAAGAATAGATGCTGTTAGTTCACTCCAAAGAATGCCAATGTCATACTTTGAAGAAGAACCAGCAGGTAAGATTTCTAATAGAATTATTCATGACGTAGGTGGCATGATGGGGCTATTTTCAACAATGATGAACCTTTTTTTAAATGCTACAATGGCTATTATATTTGCATATGTTGGAATGTTTTATTTAGATAAAACGCTTGCTTTATGGACATTTATTGTTTACCCATTAATTTATGTATGGTTAAAGTATTTTGTTAAATCATTAAATTTAATTGCCGTTAAAGTTAATGAGCAAAACTCCCTTATAACCGCTCAAATAAACGAAATTATTAACGGAATTAATATTTTACAAGTATTTAATTATGAAGAAGAAACTTTATCCGACTTTAATAAATTATCAAAGAGTTTTATGAAAGAACAACTAAAAGAACAAAAACTTCATTTAACTCTAGGTTGGAATATGATTAGATTATTAGGTTCTTTAGTAACAGCTATTATTGTATTATACTTCGGTAATGGTTATTTAAGTGTTATTGGTTTTACAGCTACCGCTGGAACTATTTATGCGTATAATACATATCTAACTGCAATTGTTGAACCAGTTGGTATTTTATTTAGAGAAATTGGTAACTTAGAACATTCATTAGTTAGAACCGAAAGAGTTTTTAAAATTATTGATGGTGAGTTAGAAGATGATAGTTTTTATGAAACAAAACGTTATAAAGGCCATGTTGAGTTTGATGATGTTTGGTTTTCATATAATAAAAATAACCCAGTTTTAAAAGGTGTTAGTTTTGAAATAGAGCCTAATTCGATGGTCGGTATTGTTGGTCATACTGGTAGTGGGAAATCAACATTAATGAACCTTTTACTAAGGTTTTATGACTTTAAAGAATATGACAGGGGTCAAATCTTAATTGATGGTATTGATATTAATACTGAATCAAAAAGAGCATACCGAAAGCATATTGGTATTATTTTACAAGATCCAATATTATTTACAGGTACACTTTATGAAAATATTAGTTTTGGAACTGATATATCAAAAGCAGATGTAATTAAGATTTTAAAATCTGTTGGTGGCGAAAAACTATTAAAAAAATTACCTAATGGTATCGATGAAGAAATTAATAGAGCCGGTTCAAATATGAGTATTGGTGAAAGGCAAATAGTTTCATTTGCAAGAGTTATTGCTCATAATCCTAGTATATTATTAATGGATGAAGCAACTGCAAATATTGATACAGAAACTGAAGAAATAATTCAAAATGCGCTAGAAAAAGTAAAAGTTAATAGAACGGTAATTGTTATTGCTCATAGACTTTCAACAATTAAAAATGCTAATAAAATTATTGTGCTTGATAAGGGCCTTAAAGTTGAAGAAGGAACTCATAATGAACTTATTAAACTTAATGGTGTATATGCTAATATGTATCGTTCCCAAATTAAATCTTAATTTATCTATGAAAGTATGATAAAATAAGATAGTAAGAAATTAATAAAGAAGTAGGAATAAATTATGTATAAATCAAAATTAAATATTAAGGAAACACAAAAAGCAATTAAGATAGTAAAAGATAACTTTGAGAAATTACTTGCTGAAAACTTCAACTTAGATCGTGTCTCAGCACCTATTATTGTGCCTGCTAACCAAAACATTAATGACGATTTAGGAATTAAAGATAGTGCACTTAATTTCTATGTTAAAACATTAGATAAAAATGTGGAAATTGTTCAATCACTAGCTAAGTGGAAAAGAATTGCATTATCAAAATATGGATATAATGTATATGAAGGCATTTATACAGATATGAATGCAATTAGAGCATTAGACGAAGTTGATCAAACGCACTCACTTTATGTTGATCAGTGGGACTGGGAATTAGTTATTAATGAAAGTGACCGTAATCACAACTTTTTAGAAGAAACAGTTAAAAAGATTGTTAAAGCAATAGCTGGAACAAAAGCCATTGTTCAAAGTTATTATTCTGTTTTAAATGATGAAATTGAATCAAATGTATTTTTTATTACAACTAAAGAGTTAGCAAATATTTATCCTAACTTAAGTGTTGAAGAAAGAGAATATGAAATTACTAAAAAACATAAAACAGTCTTTATAAAACAAATTGGTGCCGATTATGACCTAAGAGCACCTGATTATGATGATTGGCTCCTAAATGGTGATTTATTAATTTGGAGTAATGTTATTAAACAACCGATTGAATTATCATCAATGGGAATTAGAGTAAACAAAGAAAGACTTTTAGTTCAAATGGAATATAGTAATAGATTAGAAGATATTAAAGGAAGTTATTATGATGATATTATTAATGATAAACTACCATTAACGATTGGTGGCGGAATTGGTCAGTCAAGATTATGTATGGTTTTATTAGAAAAATATCACATTGCTGAAGTTCAAGCATCAATTTGGAGCGAAAGTGAAAAGAAGTTATTTAAAGAAATGGGAATTAAATATTTATAATCCCATATTAATTAAATAGATGGCAAATATTTATATTAATGATAAAATATTATGTGGTAGAATATTAATTTATTAAGAAAGAGGAGAAGATTATGGCGATAAAAACTAAAAATATAAATTTAAAACTTGATCCAAACTTTAAACCAGCAATTCTTTATATGGAAAACTTTAAAGAGGAAGCTTTAAAGAGTGAAAAGTTTGAAAGAGTTACAATAGTAGTTAAAAGAAATGATGATTTAAGTGAATCATATGAGACAGTTGTTTTCTCTAAAGAAGCAAACCGTTTTGATGACAATGTTTTTTATTTAGAAAAACTAATTAAAACATTGTTATGGATTTATGGTGGTTATGAAATTACTTTTGTAGGTCCAATTGAACTTTTTGAAGAATTAAGTAAAATCTTTTCAAATGATGGTAAACGTGGGTTTGATACTCAATTTATGGAAAGAATTTATGAAGAAGAATTTAAAATTGTTCATGCATCAGAAGTTCCACAACTTAAACAAGTAGTTAAATCAATTGGTAAACATTTAGATGGAAGAAGAATTGGTTTTGATGCTGGTGGTTCTGATATGAAAGTATCAGCAGTAGTTGATGGTGAAGCAATTTTTAGTGAAGAAGTTGTTTGGTTACCAAAATTAAATAGTGACCCACTATATCATAAAAAAATGATTAGAAAGGCTATTAATAAAGCTGTTGAAAAATTAGACGGTAAAGTTGATGGACTAGGAGTATCATCAGCTGGTGTATATATGAATAATGAAGCAAGAGTAGCATCATTATTTATCCAAGTACCAGATGATTTATTTAAAGAACATGTAAAAAATATTTATATCGATGTAGCTAAAGAATTAAATGTTCCATTAGAAGTTGCTAATGATGGCGATGTAACAGCTCTAGCAGGTTCAATGAGCCTAGATGTTGTTAAATTATTAGGAATAGCAATGGGAACAAGTGAAGCAGTTGGTTATATTAACCGTAATGGAAATATTTCAGGATGGTTAAATGAATTAGCATTTGCGCCAGTTGATTTCCAAGAAAATGGTCCAATTGATGAGTGGAGTTTAGATTATGGAGTTGGGTGTAAATATTTCTCACAAGATGCTGTAATTAGATTAGCAGAAGCTGCTGGTCATAAGTTTGATGAGGAATTAACACTTGCTGAAAGATTAAAAGAAATTCAAGCGTTAGGTAAAGATAACGAAATGTTTAGAGATATCTTTACAACAATTGGTACATATTTAGCATATGGACTTGCATACTATGCTGAGTTTTATGAAATTGAAAATGTCTTATTATTAGGTCGTGTAATGTCAGGTGAAGGTGGACAAATTATTGTTGAAGTAGCTAAAAAATTATTAAAAGAAGAATTTAGCAACTTAAATATTACTATCCACTTACCAGATGAGAAGTTTAGAAGAGTTGGACAATCAATTGCTGCTGCAAGTTTAGTAGAAATTAAATAACAAATTTAACCCTCGTTAATTCGAGGGTTTTTTTATAAAAAAAAGATTGAAATTAATCAATCTTTTACTTTAAAAATGTATTTTCGTAATTAATAAATGCGCCAATCATACCGGCATCATTTTTATTTTTTGCTATAGAAAGTTTATAACTCTTTCTAAAAAATGGTAATAATGTTTTATCAAGATGATAATCTAATTCTTTTAAAAATTTATCGCCACGATTAGTTACGCCACCACCGATAATTATATGATCGGGATTTAATAAATAAATCATATTAGCAATTCCACGTGCTAAGTTTTTATAAAAAGTATTAACTATAGAAATTATTTTTTCATCATTATTATCATATAATTTAAAAACATCTAAGCCATTTTCAATTTCTGGATAAACTTCTTTAGCTGATTTTACTAAAGCGCTGGTTGCAGCAATCTCTTCAAAAGTTTGACCTTTATCATTTAAAATCATCTTCCCACATTCACCAGCTGAAAATCGATGGCCTTTATGCATTTTACCATTAATAAAAAATGATCCACCAATTCCGGTCCCAACAGTTATAGCTAGCAATGATTTTAGATTATTGCTATTTTCAACTAAGCTTTGCTCGCAAAGTGCCATGCTGTTAACATCGTTTTCTACAGAAATATTAACATTTAATTCCTCTAAATCACGTCTAAAGTTTATTTTATTCCAATCAGGTATTGATGGTGGTGATAGCAAGCTATTTGTCTCCTCATCAATAACGCCAGTTGTTGAAATGGCAAGACCTTCTAATTTATGTTCTTTTGATAATTCAATAAATATAACTTTAATTTTATTTATAACACTTTTAGCACCTAAATGTGTATTAGTAGGTGTGATTGATTTATATAGTAATTTTCTATTTTCATTAATAACACCATATTTAATATCGGTGCCACCAATATCAATCGTTAAATATTTTTTCATTTTAATCAACTCCAATTACAATTATTATAATAAATATAATAGATAATTACAAGACAATAATTTTTTTGTATGGAAAATTATGATTTAATATAGTAAAATGGATTAGTAATAGACAGGAGTGATTATTGATGTATTTAAATATAGAAAATGCAGTTAAATTCGTTGAAATGAAAATGGCTAAAATTCAGCCGAAAGTAGATAAAATTCACGAAATGATGCATAGCGAAGATAAACCATCAGATTATTTAGGGTGGTTAGAACTTCCAATTAAAGATAATCAAGATGAAATTAACCAAATTAAAAAAGTAGCAGAAAGAATTAGAAAAGAAAATGATGTTTTAGTAGTTGTTGGTATTGGTGGATCTTATGCTGGTAGTAAAGCAGGTTTTGAGTTTTTAGAAACTCCTTTTAAAGAAGAAGGTATTGAAATTTTATATGCAGGTCATAATATTTCAGGAAGATATTTAAAAAATTTAATTAACTATTTAAAAGATAAAGACTTTGCAGTAAATGTAATTTCAAAATCAGGGACAACAACTGAGCCTGCAATTGCTTTTAGATCACTTAGAAGCGAGTTAATTAAGAAGTATGGGAAAGACTATACCAAACGTGTTGTAGCAACAACAGACGCAAATAAAGGTAGTCTTTATGAGTTATCTAAAGCTGAGGGTTTTGATATGTTTGTAATTCCAGATGATATTGGTGGAAGGTTTAGTGTTTTAACACCAGTAGGGTTATTTCCTTTTGCAGTTAAAGGTTATGATATTGATGCTATGCTTGCCGGTGCAAAAGAACAATATAATTTATCAATGGATCCAGATATTACAGCAAATGATGCATATTTATACGCAGTAATGCGATATTTATTGTATAAATCAGGTAAAAAAATTGAACTATTAGTTAATTATGAACCAAATTTAATTGCTTTTGCAGAATGGTGGAAACAACTGTTTGGTGAATCAGAAGGTAAAGATGGAAAAGGTTTATTTGTGGGAAGTGCAAATTTCTCAACTGACCTTCACTCGCTAGGACAATATATTCAAGATGGCGAAAGACATCTATTCGAAACAGTTATTAATATAAAAAACATTGAAGATGATGTTGTAATTAAAGAAGAAACAAATGATTTAGATAATTTAAATTACTTAAAAGGAAAAACATTAAAATATGTTAATGACAAAGCATTAGAAGGAACAATGTTAGCTCATGTATCTGGAGGAGTTCCAAACATTTTAATTGAAATAGATGATATTTCAGAAAAAACATTTGGTAAATTAATATATTTCTTTGAATTGGCTTGTGCAATGAGTGCATATTTAATTGAAGTTGATCCATTTAACCAACCGGGTGTTGAAACATATAAAACAAATATGTTTGCTTTACTAGGTAAAAAAGGTTACGAAAATATCTTAAAGTAAAAGAAAAGGGGCAAATGCCCCTTTTTTACATAAAAAAACAGCCTTGATAGGCTGTATTGAATTATTATATGGCAGGGCCAGCTGGATTTGAACCAACGAATGACGGAGTCAAAGTCCGTTGCCTTACCACTTGGCTATGGCCCTATTTCAAATGTATGAAGTTTTTACAAAAGATATTATATCAAATGTTTTATAATAATTCAAGAGTGGGGCGGCTGAGGGGAATCGAACCCCCGAATGTCGGCGCCACAAGCCGATGCGTTAACCACTTCGCCACAACCGCCGTATCACGCAAGTATTATTATACACTAAATTTTTAAAAAGTAAAGTGAATATGTTAAAATAAATAAAATAATCGTTGCTATTGTTAATTTTTTTTTATTATAGTATCATTATATAGGATTGGAGATGAATTTTATGAAGTGGATTGGAAGAATTTTATATATCGTATTTGTATTTATTGTTACACTGTTAGTTATACAGTTTGCTCAAATTAATGGATTACTAAATTATTATGAAAATGAAGCGGTTATTTTTTTAGCAGAAGAAAACTATGATCGTGAGGCTTACATTGAACGTTATATGACTGTTAATATTGTGGATACTTATTTAAAAGATCCAGTATATTTAGTTGAAAGTGATGATGAAAAGTTTGCTTTTGATTTTGCAATTTACCAACTTAAAGTTGCAGACAAAGATGATAATGAATTTACATATTTAGCTTTTTATTTTAATGAATATGAATTTAACTATGAAGAATTATTAAATGATTATGAGGCTTTTGAAGAAAATAATCGTCTTGCAAGAATCGGTCTTGAAATTAAAGTTGCTGGTAATAGTCAGGTTATTGAAAACTATTTTACAATAGATTATAAAAACAGATTAGCTTTAATTATGTTTGAACAAGTTACTAATGATGCTTTAGAAAATGTATTTGATTATACTATGAATATTGAAGCCCCAGAAGAAGGGTTAGTATATCAAACAAAAGAAATTGAAAGAATTACATTAAAATTAGAAGACTTTACTTTATCAAAAGATCAAAATACTGACCCAGCTGAAACGGTAATTGCTAATATAGTTAGTGATCAAAACAATGATTTGTCAAATGTTGATAATTTAGTGTTAGAAAATGGTGTTTTAACTAGTACAAACTTTAATGGTTCAATTAATAGTTATTTATTAGATGAATTATATGAAGATGAACAATTATTAGGAAGCACTGATTATGATGTATTAGATGAATATCAAGAAAAATCAATTAGAAAAATATTAGGTATTTACTTTATTATTGTAATTGTTATTACATTTTTACTATTCTTCTTAAAACCTTTAAAAAATCATATTAATTACAAAAGAATGGAAAAAAGAAGAAGAATTAAACAAGATGAAGCTGAGTTAAATGAAGTAGATTCAAAAGAAGTTAAGATTGAAGAAAGCAAACCTGAAATTGATTATAAAGCAATGACAGTAGCAGAATTAAAAGAATTAGCTAAAGAATTAGGACTAAGTAAATACTCAAACTTAAAGAAAGAAGATTTAATTAATTTAATTAGACAAAATCAATAAACTCTTGCACGATATGGTGGTTTATGCTATAATCATTATGTCGTGTAAAAATAGGGGCATGGTGTCAACGGCAGCACATCGGTCTCCAAAACCGCTGGTCCGGGTTCGAATCCTGGTGTCCCTGCCATATAAAATTAAATTGTTTAAACAAACAAATACAAAATTAAAAGGTCCATATTGGACCTTTTTTTATATATTATTAAGAATTTGTTCAAAATTATTAACTAAAATATTAAATACTTCTTTTGCAACATCTTTTTTAGGATTATTAACAGAATAATAAATTTTTAGTTTAGGCTCAGTTCCACTTGGACGAGCAATAATCCAAATATTGTTTTTGAAGTTGAATTTTAAAATATTTGATTTTGGTAGTTTTGTTTCAGATTTTTTATTGTTTTTAAAATCAATAATTGTTTTATTGTAATAATCTTCAAATGCTAATAATTCGATGTTATTAAAATTGATTTTATTGTTTCTTAAATAATCCATTACTTCATTCATTTTTTGTTGACCTTCTGCCCCTTTAAAATCGTAAGATATAGTTTTTTCAATGAAGTAGTTGTATTCTTTGTAAATATCTTCTAAGTAATCTAATATTGTTAAGCCGTTTTGTTTTGTATATGATGCAAGTTCTGCAAGCATTAATGCTCCTTGAACAGCATCTTTATCTCTAACAAACTCTTTAACAATTGAACCGTTTGACTCTTCACAACCAAAAACATATGTTGATCCTTTTGGCATAAGGTCAATTTGTTCAGCAATATTTTTAAAACCAGGCAATGTTTCAACAACTTTTAAGTTGTAACTTTCAGCAATAACTTTAACTAAGTCCGTTGTAACATTTGACATAAAGACATAACCATTTTTAATATCAACTAAATTATCTAAAATATATTTTAATGTAACAACAGCTACTTGGTTACCATTTAAAACTTCGTATTCATTTTTGTCATTTTTAACAGCAACCCCAATTCTATCAGCATCTGGATCAGTTAATATAATAATATCAGCGTTTATCTCTTTTGCATAAGTAATTGGATCATTATAAGCAACTATTTCTTCAGGATTTGCTGATTTAGTATTTGAAAAATAAGGATCTGGATTCATATGTGGTTCATATGAGTAGTAGTTATATCCTAAAGTATTAAACATTTTTGATATTACTTTTCCACCAGTACCATGAAGAGGTGAATATAAAATGGTTGCTTTATCTTCGAAATCATTTAAAGAGATAGCTTTAACCTCTTTTAAGTAAATATTATCGAACTCGTCAACATCAACCCAATTGATTAAGTGGTTTTCTGTTTCTTCAATATTAAAAATATCATTGATTTTAGTTATTTCTTGACTAACTTTTTCAGAATTTTCTAAATTTAATTGACCACCGTAACTTTCGTATAACTTATACCCATTATATTCTTTTGGATTGTGAGAAGCGGTTATCATAATCCCACCAGAACAGTTATAATATCTTGTTAAGAAGGATAACATCGGTGTTGGTCTAAGTTCATTAAAAATATATGTTTTAATATTATTTGCAGCTAATACTTTAGCAGCAGTATAAGCAAATTCTTTTGAAAACAATCTATTATCATAGGAAATTGCAATACTTGGATTTTTGAAGTTTTTATTTAAATAATTAGCATACCCTTTAGTAATTTTTTTTACAACAACTTCATTAATACGGTTAGTTCCAACGCCGATTAATCCTCTAAGACCGGCTGTTCCAAAACTTAATTCTTTATAAAAAGCATCAAAAATTTCATCTTGATTTAATGAGTTTAGTTCATTTTTTAAATTTTCTGGTAAATTTGCATTTTTCCAAATTTCATAATTTTTTAACATTATAGGTTCTCCTTGTAAAATATTATTACTATAAATATGTTATCATGTTTTACTTAAAAATGATATAATAAAATCAAAGGTGATTTTAAATGAAGTTTTTATATTTTAAAAATAAAAACAGTATTGTTGATAAAATTCCAACAATTTTAGAAATAATTAATGAGGCCATTGAAGTCTCAAAATTTAGCAATACTGAAAATACATTAACAATTTATTATAGTTATAGTAATATTGCTATTAGTGATTTAGTAAGTATTTTAGTTGCGGAATTATTTGAAGATATAATTGTATATGAATCTTTAACATATCCAAATTTTAAAAAAGCTGAAGAGGCTTTAAAAGATGTTAGCTATATTTTAGATAATAATTATATTCCTAATAATTATATTAATAATAAAACAATTTTATTAAACTTAAAAGAATTTGATAATAGAGTTGCTAATTTAGTTTTAAATAATTATTATAACGATAAAGATATGCTACATACAATTAAGACTTTTTTAGAAGAAAATCAAAATGTTACTACTGCATCTAAAGAATTATATTTACACCGCAATACATTAAACCAAAGGTTAAATAAGTTTGAAGAAAGTACAGGATTTAACGTAAAGAAATTTATTGATGGATATTTGATTTATCATTTATTAAAATAAAGGAGAT
>Ga0209075_1000943_pt1 | contig 27914 bp, 16 predicted proteins | sample Stecom2011_FD_187523 | JGI IMG/M metagenome (GOLD analysis project Ga0209075, IMG submission 187523) | Agricultural soil microbial communities from Utah to study Nitrogen management - Steer compost 2011 (SPAdes) (version 2) | ecosystem: Environmental > Terrestrial > Soil > Agricultural land...
CCCGCAAGAATAGCCTGCCGGCCGCCCGCGCCGTCGCGATCAACGCCCAGGAGGCGAACGCGGTGCGCGATATCCGCCTGGAGACGGTCAACGGCCGCTCGCGCATCATCGTCGAGCTCAACCGCGCCTCCTCCTCGTTTGAGACGCTTCCCTCCAGGGATAGCCGCGCAGTGATGATCCTCAATAATGTGTCGCTGCCCGACGCGCTGGAGCGCACGCTCTCCGGCGACGCCCAGAGCGGCGCGGTGCGCCTGCTCTCCAGCTATACCGACGGCGAAGGCAATGTGCGCGTCGAAGCCGAGTTGGGCGGCAAAACCAGCGAGATTATCCGCCAGGATGGCAACCAGGTCGTCTGGGAATTCGCACCGGAAATGGCCGAAAAAGTCGCCCAGAACGCCCCCAAAAATACCGTGCATCTCGGCGGCGAGGCCCGCCCGTCCACCCAGGGCACCAGTTTTACCTCCGCCCCGCCAAATTACCCGCGCACCGTCGCCGACCCCTCCAAGGTCAGCACCGTGCCCGGCATGAAGCGAAAGCGCCTGACCATCGACCTGCGCTCGGCCGACATCCAGAACGTGTTGCGCCTGCTGGCCAAAGAGGGCGGCGTCAATATTATCTCGGGCGATTCGGTCAAGGGAAGCGTCACAATGCGTCTTCGCAGCGTGCCGCTGGACCAGGTCTTTTTGACGGTCCTGAATTCCCAGGGCCTCGGCTTTGAGGTGCGCGGCAACGTCATCCGCGTCGCCCCGCAAGAGACCTTGCTCGCCGAGCAAAAAGCGCGCGCCGAGGCGCGTGCAAGCGCCCAGAAGCTTGAGCCCCTGGAAGTCTTTTTGATGCCGGTCAACTACGCCGCCGCCAAGGATATGCAGGGCCAGGTGCAAGGGCTTTTGAGCCCGCGCGGCAGCGTCACCGTCGACGACCGCACCAATACCCTGATTATCAAGGACCTTGCCGCAAACCTGACCCCGATTCGCGCGCTGGTCGAGAGCCTGGACTCCCAGGTTCCCCAGGTGCTGATTGAGGCGCGCATCGTCGAGACCAACGACACCTTCACCCGCGAGCTGGGCATCCAGTGGGGCGGCGACTTCTCCTTCTCGCAAGGAAACGGCAACCCCACCGGGCTTATCTTCCCCAGCGTGCTGGGCGTGGCCGGCGGGGCGACCGACGGCGACACCAATTCGTCGGGCACCTCCTCGAACCCGAACTTCGCGGTCAACCTTCCCGCCCCGGCCGGCACCGGCTCCGGTGGCGCGATCGGCCTGACCATGGGAAGCGTGGGCGGCGCGGTCAACTTGAACCTGCGCCTGTCCGCCATGGAAGCCTCCGGGCACGCCAAGATCGTGAGCGCACCGCGCATCCTCACCATGGATAACTCCGAGGCGACGATCTCACAGGGCACCTCGATTCCCATCAGCGTGGTGAGCGCCGCGGGCGTGCAGACCGTCTTCGTCGACGCGACTCTCGAGCTCACCGTGACCCCGCACGTCACCCCGGACGGCAACGTCCAGCTCAAGATTTCGGCCTCCAAAAACGAGCCCGACTTCCAGAATACCGGCGCACGAGGCGACCCCACGATCATCCGCAAGCAAGCCGAGACCGAGCTGCTCATCAAGGACGGCGATACCACCGTCATCGGCGGCATCTATACCCGAAACTCCGGCTCAAGCCTGTCGGCGGTCCCCTTCTTGCACAAGATTCCGATCCTCGGCGCCCTGTTCAAGTCGACCTCAACCAGTGAGCGGCGCACCGAGCTGCTGATCTTCATCACCCCGCGCATTGTGAATCGCCAGGAGTCCCTGGGGAGCGCTCGTGGCGGCGGGGCGATTGAGTCCGAGCAATACTAAAGCGCGAGGCTACGCGCCCAATAGTTGACTTGGGCCCGGTTTTCGGGCCCAATAAAGAATGCCGAACTTGTCGTAGGATTTTCGGAAGCAACGTATATCAAGATAATCAACTCGTGCCGATGCGATATTCGAGCCGTCGAGGAGAATAAGATGAAAGTAAATAATCGTTTCAGAATCGCTGCATTGGCGGGATCGTTGCTTCTGCTGGGACTTGCCGGGTGTGTGGAGCAAGATGTCAGCATGTCGCTGACCGGCAGCGTCGTCTACGAGGGCACGCTCGACGAGGACAGCGGCATGGTCCTATGTGATATCACCTCGGCCAAGCCCGGGTCGGTTGAGACGTATTTTCAGGCCGCAGACCTCAACCTCTCCCAACCCTCCCCGCTGCATTTCACCGCCGAGATCATCAATTTGCTCGAGGCGAGCAATCAATCTGCCTCCGGCGGCGATTCCTTCCCCGGGCTCGCCCAGGACCAGAACTCGATCCGCGTCACCAAGGCCACCATCCGCTATCCCGCGGCGCTCAATAACTTCGCCGGGGCCGCGCTGGCCGAGAAATACCTGGCCAAGTCGGCGGTCTTCTCGGCGGTTCTGCAGAGCGGGCGAGGCGGGGCGATCTCGCCATTTGAGCTGGTGAGCCTGCGTGATTTTGGCAACGCCAATGCCTTCTACGACGAAGCGATTGCCGAGGCCGGACTTCCTGCGGGAACCCAGGATGCCATCATCCCGTTGATCGCCGAGATTCAGATTGAGGGTGAGACCTTCGGTGGAGAACTGGTGGAGTCCAATATTTTCCAGTTCCCCATCAACCTTTGCAAGGCGTGTGAAATCCACACAACGCCGCGCTGCGTTGTCACGAATTAAGCGATAATCGCACGCGGCCCTGAGCAATCGGGCGTCGCCCCACAAAAAAAAGCCCCGGTACCCAAAAGTACCGGGGCTTTTTTTTATAAGCGTCGAACTGGTTTTAGAAGCGCCAGTCTGTCGAGAATTGTGTGGCGAAATAGGGCGTTCCCTGGCGGTTGGGATGCGTGAGCCAGTAGCCGCCAAGTGCCACCAATTTCATCTCACCGCCGCCCAGGGTTCCCGGCAGCTTCCACATCCCAAAGAGGTTGGGCATATCGCGGGTGAGGTCGGTCTTGACGGTTTGGGCATGTTGCCAGCGAAGCCCGCCGAGCACCCAGGTGTCGGCGTCCTTGACGCTGAAAACATAGCCCAGGGTAGGCTCGATCTGCCAGACCTGGTCGGTCGGCTCCAGCAGGAAGTCGAAGGTCGTTTCGTAGTACGCCCGGTCAATATCCATGGTGATATGACTATATTTGGCCGGGACCATCGCCACGATATTGCCGACTTTGGCCTGCAGGGTGGCGTGGGCTTCGAGCAAATAGCCGTTGGCCGCGGTGCCCGAGGAGATGGGCTTATCCAGCGCGTCCAGGCTCCAGTCGGATTGCTCAGGGTCGGTCGGCAGGTGCAGGTAGCCGAAGGTGCCGAAAAAGCTCATGGATTTCGCGACAGCCCGCAGCTTAAGGATGGCCAGCGGCACGGCCTCGACATACGCGCCGCCCCAGAAGCTCGACGGGCTGGAATTGGTCGTGATGCCCGCCTCGATATAGGTGTCTTTGAGCAGCAGGGAGTCAGAGTCGGACAGCCCGCGCCGATAGCCCGCGTCGAGGTTGAGGATCGCGCCGATCGGAATCGCGCGAAGCCCGAGCGCAGCGTGAACATGCAGGCCATCGGCGGGCGCGGCGGCCTCGGGCTTTTCTTGGGTGTCCTGGGTATTCTGGTTATCCTGGGCAAAAGCGGGCGCAGAGGAGAGGACGAGCAGGGAAAAAAGGGCGCGAGCGGCAATCGTTTTCATGGTTACTGCTTCCACAAATTAATAGCGTAATGATTAAATTCTTAAACGGCGAAAAAACATCCAACTCATGCTCATCAAAACGGCGAGTACCCCGCCCGGAATCGTGCCCCGCTCACCGGGGAGCGCCGAGCAGCCGCAGCCGCTGTCATTAAACCCGGCGGAGGGCTGAACCAGGGGGCCGAAACTGGTGCTATCAGGGCGACTCAGCTGGCCATTATCGGCATCGGCGACCGACGCGGCATCATCATTGGAAGATGTGTCGTGCGTGCCGGAATCCGGGCTATTGTCGCCTGCATCCGCCGGGTTCGGATCGATATCGGGGTCTTCGGCGTCGGGCATCCCCGCATCCGCCGGGGTGGGATCGGGGTCAGGGTCGGGGTCGGGCGAAGTGCTCGGGGTGATCTGAATGCTGCCCCAGTTCGCGACGCCCGACTCCAGATCCTTGGTGCGCGTGGCGGTCTCATAGCCGGATTTTGTGGCCGTAATTTCAACGCTTCCCAGGTCTTCGCGCACCGCGGCGAATACATAACTTCCCTGGGCGTTGGTGGTGGTGGATTGCCCATCACTCAGGGCGATCGCCACCCCGGCGACGCCGCTTCCGGCGATATCGCCCGGGTCGGTATATGCGTAGCCCGATAGGCTCACTGTAGCCGGGCCGCTCTGGCCGATATCGCGGATCACCAGGTTGGGTTGGTAGTGGTCGAGCAGCCACGTATAGGACTTGCCGGCTTCGCCCCAGGAGGCCGCGCCCCACTGACAAATTCCGCGCACCAGGCAGCGGTTGCTGCCGCCGACAGCCGGGTTGGACTCATGGCCCGCGCAGCTATTATGCCCGCACCAGGTGCCCACACATGAGCTCCCTGGCGGGCGGTCTGCGACCAGAGCCGTCTGGTGCTCCGGGCGGGTTCCATGCTTGCCGCAGCTCGCCGCATACTCGTATTTGTCCAGCGAGTTCGGGTCGCTTCGCCGGGCCATGATCTTGTGGGCGACCGCGTTCGCGGCGTTATTCGTGATGGTCAGCCGCTGGCTGGTATAGCGCTGGTTGCAGGCGGTGTCGTCGATATGAAACCAGGTATAGTTATGGGGCGGCACCGCGCGGCCCAGCTCGCGCCGATTGCTCGGGCCGTAGTGCAGCACGAAATAAAGCCCGTAGCTTTTGGCCGCGATGGCGAAGGCCTTATAGACCTCGGCCACTCCAGGGATATTCTGGAAGACGCCGATCTCGGGGGGCAGCACACCTTTGACATACTCATCCAGGGACATCGATTCGATGGCCACTACGGGGTTCGTACTCCCGCTGCACCCGGCGCTGCCGGTCGGCTCCTGGCGGCGTCCCACGCGAATCGTGTCCGGTTGGTCGCCGGGGATCGAAATATTGAGCGGATTGGCCCCAACTTCGCCGAAAAGATCGCGCAAGTCGACGGTTTCGGAGCCTTCTTCGGGTGCATGCCCGCTGAAGCTCGGCATACCCGGGGCGTTTTTTTGCGGCGCAAATCCCTGGTTGAGAAACCAATCCGTAAAGACGTACGGACGCGCCTGCAGGATCTGAGGAACATATTGGCGCACCATGCGCGATTCGAAGATCGCACCGCCGACCTGCGCGCGAATCCCCAGCTCGTAGACGCCGTCGGGTAGATCGAAGGCGTAGCGGCCCAGGGCATCTGTCTTGGTGACCTCATTGGTGCCCATAACCCGCACCGTCGCGCCCGCGATGGGCTGGCCGGTCGCCGCGTCCGTCAGCGTGCCGCTGAGCTCGGCGGCCTGCGCGCTTGCCGGGTGAAACGCCAGCGCCATGACGCATAAAAACGCGACGGCGGCGGCGCGCAAGAATCTGGAAGAAATTCGTGCAAAAGGTAGCGAATTAAACATGATAAGCCTCATAAGCCGCGAATTCTGACAGACTACTTATTATTTTCTAATCCAGCAGCGAGTATAGATAAAAGACCATGGCTCGCAACCCCAGCGCCGAGTTGTGGCGATCGGCGAAGGCGTGCGCATATTTGCACGCCTGTCTGGCGGGATATTATTTCGTGGGGGTCAGCCGAAGCTGTTGCCCGGCGGCGTCGAGCATTTCACCCGTGCTGAAATCGAGGATAAGCCCCTGCGCCTGTGGGGCGCCTGCAAGGATATGCCCGTCGGTGTCCATCCGATACGAACCGTTCTCCGAAGCGAAGGCGATGCCCGCATCGGTCCAAAACGGTGGATTCGGACCCGAGGGGAAGACCGCGAGTTCATCGTTTAATAGACGCCCCTCAGCGGGCGTATCGGGCGCGACGCTGGCCAGGTCGATCATATAGATCGCAGGCTTTCCGCTGATTGACGGGGCGACATAGACGACCTGGCGCCCGTCGGGTGAGATCGCCGGCGACCAGGCGGTATCGTTGAGTTGAACCTCTTGAACCTGCGCGTCGGCAAGTGTCAGCACGTTGAGTCGAGCCTGGTCGCCCAGGTCGCCGCGCATATAGACCAGACAACAGCCGTTTTCGGCCGCCGCCACGCTAAAGCCCAGGCCGCGGTCGACCTCGACAACTGGCGCGTTCTCGGCATCCTTTGCGGCGCTCTTCGCATCCAGGTCGACCAAAAGCAGCCGCGCATCCGGCGTGCGAACGGCAAGTGTCACCGGTTCCCCCTGCGCGCCCGGGACGAAGACGGCGTTGGTTATCGGCTCGCTTCCAAGCGGCCAGTCGACCGGCTCCTGGTCAAGGCTTAGCTCCACGAGCATCCGGGGCGGCTGGTCGGAGTGCGGCAGCGAGGGAAGCGGATGGCCGCGCAACTCCCAGCCGGCGTACGCCGCGATAAGCCGCGTCGAGGTCATGTCGAGTTTGGGATCTTCCAGCGGCGCGCTCGCCGCCATTTGCTCGGCGTGCGGGCTGGCGACATACTCGAGCGCCGCGCTTGATTCCTCGCTCGCCGCCACCGCCTCGCCCTGGGTTGAAACACCCGGTGAGTCACATCCAACCAGGCCCGTGGCGATCAGGGGAGCGACACCCACAAGCACAATTAGAGAGAAGAATGATGTCGACGAGCCGTCGTTCGTCGATTTTCGTCGGCGCGTCCAGAAGATACTCATCATTAAGAGTCCGGGCCAAAAGGCGATGGAAAGTGGCGAGGGCGGATTGTCAGCGCTGGAGCACGCACAGGAGCTGCTCGACGCACTGCGAAGCGTGGTGTCCCGGCTGGAGCCCGGCGTATCGGAGTCGGTGGCATCCGAGTCGGCGTGGCCTGCGTCTTGGCCGGGAAGGGTGCCCGCGTCGCTGCCGGGCACCGACGGATCATTATCGTCCGGAGTGGTGACGCCCATACCCAGAATCACCGTGGGCGACGGGCATGCGATGGGCGTTTCGTCGGCGTTTAGTACGAAAAGTACCTGCTCAAGGGTCGTCGAATCCTCGGGGACGCGCAGCGAAAAGGTCAGCGTCGCCACCTCGCCCGGGGCCACCGGCTGGGCGAGGGTAGCCGGAATATCGGTACCATCCCACCCGCTCAGCGGGCGCAGCGCGTCGAGCGCAGCGTCGTCTTCAGCCACCGCCTCCAGGGTAATTTGCCCGCTCGTCCAGCCCGTGCCGCCGACATTCTTAAAGCGGATCGTTGCCTCGACCACGGTGCCGATATCGGCCGAGTCAGGCAGCGTCGCGTCGACAAATTCGGCCGCAATCGCCGGCGGAATGGGGCCCATTTGGGTGGGGAATCCCTCGTCGATCTTGCCGTCGCAATTATCGTCAAAGCCGTTGCATAACTCGGCCTTGCACGTGCCGCTACCCATGCGAAGCGTGCTATAATATTGCTGTTTATTCCAGCCCTTGTCGTTGCTGAAGGCCTGCAGGGCGGGAATGGAGACAAACCCATCGTCGGTGCTGCGCTCGCAAATCCAGCCTGCCGCAGCGCGCGCGCAGATATCGCGGCGCCGATCGGGGTCGATATCGGTGACCATGATGGTGCCGTAATAGATCGAGTTGGTCCAACCCGACGCATCTTTCCAGCGCGGCCCGGTGATGACGGGCGCGCTGCTGCTGAAGCAGTCAATCCCCGCGACCCCGCGCACGCACACATTGGGGACCCCGTCGCCGTCGATATCGCCGGTGCGGACCGTCGAATAATGCGATATCGCATCCCACCCAATCGCGTCGGTCACCGGGATCACCTCGACGGCGGCCTCAAAGCCGGCATCGCCCGACTTCATGCAGCGAAATCCGCTATAGAAGCGCGCGCAAACGTCGTCCTTGCCGTCGCCGTCATAGTCAATAAGCTGCAGCGTGCTCCAGTATTTTTGGGCTTGCCAGCCGCCCGCGTTCGAGAAGTCGGCGAGCACGCCGACGCTCTCAAAAGAGGTGCCCGTGGAGCGAAAGCACTCGTAGCCCGCCGAGTGGCGGATACACACGTCCTGCTTGCCGTCGCCGTTGATATCGCCGGTGCGAATCGTGCCGTAGTACCAGGCGTGGTTAAACCCGCTGGCATCGCTCCAGGCAGGGCCCGCGACGACGTCGCCGAAGCCGCTGCCGGTCGATAGGTGACAGCTCCAGCCATCGGGGCCGCGCGCGCAAACGTCGTCCTTGCCGTCGCCGTTGATATCGACCAGGCGAAAGGTTGTATAATAGCCAGGATCGGTCCAACCCGCGGCGTTGGTATAGCCAGGGGCGTCGGCATAGTGCGCGAAGCCTGAGCCGGTGGAGAGCCAGCATCGATACCCGTTGGAGTGGCGCGCGCACACATCGGCCCGCCCGTCTGCGTCAAGATCTCCGGTACGAATGGTGGCGTAATAGTGGGCTTTATCCCAGCCGTCGGCGTCGGGCATATGCCCCGACTCGATCAACTCACCCCACCCATCGCCGGTGGCCAGATAACACCCCCAACCCACGGCGAATCGCCCGCAAAGATCCTGCAGCCCGTCGCCGTTGATATCGGTGGTGATCGACGGGGCATAGCTGGTCGGGGATTGGTCCAGAAGTTGCCTCTCACAGACCTCGCCCTCGTCAACTTGCCCGTCGCAATCATTATCTTTGCCGTCACAAACCTCGGTGCTGGGAATGCAACCGCAGGCGGTTCCGACCGGCTGCCGGTAGCCGTTTTGCTGGCGCCATGCCCCCGGCGAGCTGGTGCAACTGCCACGGAAGGTGTCGCGGCTCACCCCGTTGGTCTGCCAGCCGACATGAAGATGCGGCCCGGTAGAGCTGCCTGAGCTCGCCGACTGCCCGATCTTTTGTCCACATGATACCCGTTGGCCCACCGAAACCGTGAGTGAATTGAGCTGCAAATGGCAATAGAGCGAAATCTGGCCGTCATCATGCCTGATTCGCACGTAATTTCCGCAGCGCCCCCCGCAGGTATTTCCATAATAGCCGTAGTTATTGCAACCATTATTGACCCCTGAGACCGTCCCATCCTCGCCGGCCAGGATATGGGTCCCCACGCCCATCGCATGGTCGGTGCCGGTATGCCCGTCATAGCAGTGGCCGCCACAATTATAGTCGGTGCACCCCGAGGACCCATAATTATTGTCAAACCCGTAGTTGAACGCGATATTCTCGTTATACGGCCGGCGCATCTTAACCGCCTCGGCCGGCGAGGCCATGGCCAGGCTCAGCAGCGTCAGACAAAGGGTCAGGGCGAGCGTCGTTATCGAGGGCATTTTCATGATAATTGGGCCGTAATATTGGGAGTTTCGGCTCGCAGCCGCCGGCGAAATCTATTCCGGTCGCGGCGAGGTTAATACAGCACTCTAATAGTCTCGGCGTAGAATAGCAGATCCGGCGGGTTTTCGCATAGTTGCCTACATATTTTGGCCCCGGTGAGATGAGCGCAGAAAGAAGGCGTCTGCAAGACGCAAAAAAGCCCGGCAACCTGTGCCGGGCATTTTTGTTGAAGTTGGTTTTTTTAGCCCGTCATCGGGTCCAGATTAGATCTCGTGAACCACCGGAATAATGACGGGTTTGCGGTCGAGATGCTTGCTGAAGAACCGGCGCAGCGCGGTGCGCATGGCGTCGCGAACCTCGTTGGAATCCTTGCGTACCTTTACCGTCAGGCTCTCGATCGCCTGCAGGGTATAATCGACGGCATCGTCCATCACATCGTCGGTGGCGTTATCGCCCAGGAATCCCTTCTGCATCAGCTCCAGCGGGCCGCTGATATCGCCGGAGTGGCGCTCGATGGTCACCACCGCGACGATAATACCGGATTGGGCGAGTTTGGCGCGGTCCCGGATGACCATCTCCTTCTCGTCGCCCATATATTTGCCGTCGACCAGCAGGCGCCCGGTGTACACGCGCCCCACGACCTTGGCCCCCTTCTTGTCGAACTCCAGAACGTCACCGTTCTCGATGAGCTTGCGGTCGGGCACACCCACCGCCTCGCCCAGCGCCGCATGGCGCATGCGCATGCGGTACTCACCGTGCACCGGGATCAAGACCTGCGGGCGGGTCAGGCTGAGCATCAACTTGATCTCTTCCTGCTTGGCGTGGCCGGTGGCATGAATCGGGGCGTCGGCCGCGGTGATGACGGTCGCTCCCTGCTTGGCCAGGTTGTTGAGCATATTATAGATGCCGCGCTCATTGCCCGGGATTCGGCGCGCGCTCAACACGATGGTGTCGGACTTATTGATGGTGACCGAGCGGTGGTCGCCCAATCCCATGCGGGTGAGGCTCGCGCGCGGCTCGGCCTGGCTGCCGGTGGAGATGATCATCAGCTTTTCGGGCGGATAATTGTCGATATCACGGGTGTTGATGATGAGGTTTTCTGCCGGGACCTCCATAAACTCCTCCTCGCAGGCGAGGTTGAAGTTACGGGTCAGGCTTCGCCCGAGCAGTGCGACCTTGCGGCCGTGTTTCTCGGCCAGGTCGAGCATCCCGCGCACGCGGTAAATATTGCTCGAGAATTGCGCGACGATGACGCGTCCCTTGGCGTTATCCAACACGTCGTCCAGACCGTTGAAGACCTCGCGCTCGCTATTGGAGAATCCGGGGGTTTCCGAGTTCGTGCTGTCGCCAAAGATACCGATGACGCCCTCGTTTCCGAGCGCGGCGAATCGGCCCATATCCATGGGAGCTTCGTAAATCGGGGTCTGATCGAGCTTCCAGTCGCCGGTGAAGATGAAGTTGCCAAGCGGCGTCTTCAGCGCCAGGCTCATCGCGTTGGGCACCGAGTGATTGGTGTGGATAAATTCCACCACAAACGACCCGATCTCCACGCTCTCGCCGGCTTCCATCGGGATCAACTCGACCTGCCCGCCCAGGTTATGGGATTGCAATTTTGCGTTGAGCATCGCCAGGGTCAGCCGGCCGGAGTAGACCGGCACGTCAACCTGCTGCAAAAAGAAGGGCAGCGCCCCAATATGATCCTCGTGGCCATGGGTGATCAGCACCGCGTCGAGGCGGTCCAGATTATCCATGACATAGGTCCAGTCGGGCAGCACCACGTCGATGCCGAAGTCGTCCTCCGGGAAGGTCAGCCCGCAGTCAATCATGACCATGGAGCCGTTGCACTCCAGAAGCGCGCAGTTCATGCCGACTTCGTCGAGTCCGCCCAGTGGGATAAAGCGCACATAGTCGTGCTTTGGAGCGGCGGGAACCGAGTGTTTGCGCAGCGCGGTGCTGCTCTCGTTTTTTGATTTTGTCATAGTCTAAATTCGCTTGAAAAAAATGAGCTTCTTTCGGGCCGCAAAATATTGCGCGCCCGCTAATGAATATACCTCGCTAGGCAAGGCATGGAGATCAAATGACCCCAAAGGCCATAGGTTTTTTATAAAGTATCGCCCCGCAATAGAACTTAAGCGTGTCGCGCTGGCCCGAAACGTCTTCGGTCGCCCAAAATATTGCCGGTCCCGGCAATTAAGCGCTCGGGCTCTCGCCGTCTTTTTTGATACAGGGGGTAGAGGGTTGTGCCTCAATTGGCTCATCAGGATTGAGCCAGATTGTTGTGTCTGAGTTCGAGTCTTCGCTACATCGCACCGGCTCGATCGCCGGGTTGCTCTCGCACCAGATGCAATCGTTGCCGCTGTCGAGAAGCCGCACGGGAACCTCGTCTTGTTGTGCGCTGAGATACGAATCCTGCACGAACGCGCGCGGCGTCAATACCAGAGCCATCCAGAAGACGGTCCCGGCAAAAAACAAACGCAGCATTTTGGCGTGGATAAGGTTCATAAGCTCGGCAGACTCAACGAGTTTGGAAGACCATCAAATAAGTAAAGTATATGAAAAAAATACGTCCGAAATAGTGTCTCTCGTGCGGGCGATTAAAGTGCCCAGGGGTGCTCGAAAATTTGGTTCAAATAGAAGGGCTGCATATCCGCCAAGCCGTGGGGTTTTTGCTGCCAAAAGGCGCGACTCTAAATTCCTTCGCGCTTCGCTCTCCCACACTCCTCCTAAATGCTCTCCATAAGTATGTACCAAAAAGGGCAGGGATTTCAAGTGAACTTTCACAATACCCATGCGCCACTGTCTTTTCGAGGTCCTTTCTCCTTACTGATTATTAACGCCCCAGAGCATTGAGCAAATCCATCCTTGGGAATGCCTGCGGCGCTCCTGGCGTTTGAATACCGCCCCAATATCAATCGGCGCGGGCGCGGAATTCCCGACGACCTTGTATTTCGCGACCTGCTTGATATACACGAGGGGAGAATTCTGGAAATCAGTGCTCACTCATCCGCTTCCTGGCGCTTGCGGGCGCAAGGAAGTCGCTCGGGGAGAACTTCGGAGAATCCCATGATATCCACCCTGCTTTTAATCTATATCTTTTGCATGGTTCTCGGCGGGATATTCGTCGGACTGTCGGTATTTGGCGGGCTTTTCGAGGGCGATGCCGATCTCGACGCCGCCGGCGACATCGAGATCGATGCTGAGGTGGACGCAGACTTCGATGTGGATGCCGACGCCGATGTCGGGGGCGATATAGACTTCAATTACGAACACGGGTACGATGGCGACATCGAAGTGTCGATAGGGCGGCGATTTAACCCCTTTGTTAGTTTTAAATTCTATACATTCGGGTTGGCTTTTTTTGGTCTCACCGGCGTATTATTTACCGCGTTGAATTTGATGCAGAGTTCGGTCGGTATTTTTGCCCTCTCCCTGGGGATGGGGCTTTTTACCGGCCTGGCCATGGCCTATGTGCTTTTCCGGCTCAATGCCTCCGGCGGCTCGGAGGGCATCACCTCGCGCGATTACGCGGGGCTGCCCGCCAAGATTATGCTGCCGGTCAGCGCCGAGCGAAACGGGAAGGTCAGATTGTCGATTCGAGGACGGATCATCGAGATGCCCGCCCGCGCGGCGGATGACGAGGTGGTCTTTGATTTTGGAGAAGACTGTTACGTACTAGGAATTGAAGACGGCGTGGTTCAGGTGGTGCGACCTTCCGCGCTGCTGGGCGCGTCGGAGGCTGAGCTTGGTGGGGACTGAACCCAGCAGTGATTTTATCCCGGATAAGGAAAAAGTATGCAAATCATTTTCGTAGTTTTCGCGGCCTTTGCCCTGGCGGCGATGGGGCTGGTTGTCTTCGCGCTGGCCAAGGCGTTTCTTATCGTCGGGCGGCCCAACGAAGTCGTTATTTTCTCCGGTGGTAATTATCACAGCGACACCGGCCAACCCCAGGGGTTTCACGCGATGTTCGGCGGGCGCCGCTTCCGCGTGCCGATCCTGGAGAAGGTCGACCGCCTGGACCTCACCCTGATGTCGGTCAATATCAATATCCACAACGCCTACTCCAAAGGCGGCATCCCCCTGAGCGTGCACGCGATCGCCAACGTCAAGGTCTCCAGCAACCCGCGGGTCGTCGGCAATGCCGTCGAGCGCTTTTTGGGCAGTGATAAGCAAGAGATCTTGCGCGTCGCCAAGGAGACCCTTGAGGGGCATGTGCGCGGGGTTCTGGCCTCGATGACCCCCGAGGAGATCAACGAAAATCGCCTCAAGTTTGCCGAGGAATTGCACCACGAAGCCACCCCTGACTTCGAGAAGTTAGGCCTGCATCTCGACGTGCTCAAAATCCAGAATGTCGCCGACGACCGCGATTATCTTGAGTCCATCGGGCGCACGCGCATCGCCGAAATCATCAAGGTCGCCGAGGTCGCCGAGTCCGACGCCATGAAGTCGGCCGAGGAAATCGAAGCCGCCGCCCAGGGCAAGGGCGAGGTCGCGCGGCGCAACGCCCAGGCCCAGATCCAGAAGATGCAAAACGAGTTGCGCGAGTATCAGGCCCAGCTCGAAGAGCTCGCCAAAAGCGCCGAAGAGCGCGCCGAGGCCGGAGCGCTCACCGCGCGCGCCGAGGCCGAGCAGGAGCTCCAGCAGGTGCGAACCGAGCTGGAGAAATTCCGCCTTCAGGCCGATATCGTCATCCCCGCCGAGGCCAATAAGGTCGCCCGCGAGGTCATCGCCGCCGGTGAAGCGGCCGAAATCGCCGAAAAAGGCCGCGCGATGGCCATGGTTCTGAGCCTGATGAGCAACGTCTGGCAGGATGCCGGCCCGGACGCCATGGACGTCTTTATCATCCACCGTCTCGAGTCGATCATGAAACAGGTCGCCGAGGCCGCCAATCAGGTCACGGTGCGCGAAGTCGCCCTGATCGACAGCGGCGACGGCATGGCGCTGCCCAATTATGTCAGCTCCTTCCCGCGCATTGTCGGTAACCTCTTCACCGAGATGCGCGACACCGTCGGCCTGGATATCGGCGGCGCGCTCACCGGCGATCACCGCGTGGCCGAGTTGGTCCCGCGCGCCCAACCGGCGCCCCGAAAACGCCTGGTCACCGGCGATTCGGCCCCCAAAGCGCGGCGTCTGGATGCATTATCGGCGAATCTAAGCCCGAAAACGTCAGCCAACGAGACGGATAACTCCTGAATTTAGCGGCCCTCGCACGCCCGTATTCAGACCTATATCACCTTAGAGGTTTATCATGCCCATCATCATTACCAGCATCGTCATCCTGGCTGTATTTGTTCTCGCGCTGATGATCACCATCTCGAATCTATTGGTGATTTGTGAGCCCAATGAGGTCATCGTTTTTAGCGGGAGCCGAAATAAAAAAGGCTACGACTTCCTGCATCACGGCAAAAAGATTCGAATCCCACTTTTTCACCGGGTCGACCGGCTCGACGTGACCAATATGGTCATCGAGCTCAACGTCACCAACGCCTATTCCAAGGGCGGTATCCCGCTGAGCGTCAAGGGCGTGGCAAACGTGAAGATCGCCAGCCATCAGCCGCTGATCGCCAACGCGGTGGAGCGCTTCCTGGGCATGAGCCGTGACCGGATCATGCAGATCGCGCGCGAAACCCTGGAGGGAAACCTGCGCGGGGTGCTGGCGCGCCTGACCCCGGAGCAGGTCAACTTCGACCGGCAGTCCTTCGCGCTTGAGCTCTCCGAGGAGGCCGAGCACGACCTGTCGAAATTGGGCCTGGAACTCGATACCCTGAAGATCCAGAATGTCACCGACGATAAGGGATATCTCGACTCGATCGGTCGCAAGCAATCCGCAGTTCTTATCATGAATAGCCGGGTGGCCGAGGCGGAGAACCGCGCCGAGGCCGCCATTCGCGACGCGTCGAACCAGTTGAAGAAAGCGCACGCGAAGATCGAGGCCCGCAAGGAGATCTCCAAGGCCGACTCCGACCGGCGCGTGCTGGACGCGACCACCCGCGGCTCGGCCATGATCGCCGAGGAGCGCTCGCGCATTGGCGCCGCAGTCGCCAAGGCCCAGGCAACCGTGGACGTGCAACGCGCGCGCCTTGAGCAGGTCAAACGCCAACTGGCCGCCGACGTCATCCAACCGGCCAAGGCGCGCAAGGCTCAACTGGAAGCCGAAGCCAAGGGGAATGCCGCCAAGATCATCGAGGACGGCAAGGCCGACGTCGAGGCGCTTCAGGCGCTGGTGGACACCTGGCGCGACGCCGGCGACTCGGCGCGCCCCATCTTCAAACTTCAGCAATTCGACTTCATCATGGAGTCGATGATGTCGACCATCAACGAGATCAAGATCGACAAGATCACGGTCATTGACTCGCACCTCAATAAGATTGATCGCGACGGCTCCATGCCCATGAAGGCTGCGAGCAGCTCCGAGCAGATCAAGCAGACGCTCGGGCTGGACGTGCCGCGCATGCTGCAGGGTCTGGCGGCGATGAATACCAGCAGCGACTCCTGAGAGCGCGCCCGCCATGCGGGTTGCCGAACCTCCCAAAAACCCCGATGCGCCTCGACGGCGCGTCGGGGTTTTTAACCTTCGGGCCCCCGCCATTTAGATAAATTAGCGCCCGCTTATCTGGCGGTATCGCGCGGGTTTTGCGCCTCCATCCATCGCGCCAGACTGGCGCGCGCGCCCGCGGCGTTGGTCTCGGTAATCGCCGAGATAAGAAGCGGTGGGTAGGCCTGGGGGTTCGCGTCGAGAAGGCGCTCGAATGCCTGGCTCAGATTCGGGGTATCCCCGGGGGCGGCGCGCCGAATCACCTCCAGGGCGCGCCGCTGAATCGACGCATCTGCCTGGTCGAGCAGCGCGACCAACACGCACGCATCGCCCGGATGCCAGCGGCTTTGCGGCGGGTAGCCCTCCGCGGGCGTGAGCCGCTCCAGTGCGTGCAGGCAGGCCTGGACGATCGGCATAAATTGCTGCGAATCGCGCAGTGAATCCAGGGTGATCTGCTGGGCAAGACGCACCTCGGCGTGCCGGGGCGCGTAGAGCTCGGCGAGCGTTCGCAAGAGCGCCGCCTCGGCCTGGAGCAGGTTCGCAATCGGCTCATGTCTGCGGCGGGTGCGCAGGGAATGAATGCTCTTGAGGACCCCCTGGCCCATCCAGTCCGGAAGATGCTCGGCGACCGCAAGCAGTCCGGTGGCAGCGCTCGCGGCGATGATGGAGTTTTCGGCGCGCGTGGCCCCCAGCGCCCGGCACATAAGTGCCTCATCGCCCGAGCGCCCGGCCGCCTCAATCGCGGCGAGCTGGACGAAGCCGTCGCCGTGAACCAGGCCATCTTCGATGGTCCGTACCTCTTCGGGGCAGGCGTCGGCGTGCAAAAACTCGGCCATCAAGCGCAGGCTCGCCGCGCGATCAGCGTCCGAGCGCGTCAGCCGAAAGTGGCGAAGCGCGACATTGCGCGCGGCCGGATTCTGCAAAGCATGCAGCGTCTGCAGACCCAGATCGGTATGCGCCCCGTCGCGGCGCACCAGCGCGCTGGCAAGCGCGAACGCGTCGCGGTGCTCAGGCAGCCAGCCCGCGAAGAGCTCGCGGCGCTCCGGCGCGGCGTGGGTCAACTCATGCAGGAAGTCGTCGGCGCTCAGCTCCAGCGGATGGATGCGCTGGCGCTTCTGCAGCGCGCTAAACGCCTGACACGCGCGCTCGCGCACATAGAGGCTCGCGTCCGACAGGGCGTCGCGCACATAATCGAGCGCCCGCGCGTCCTGCAGCGTCGCAAAACATTCCACAATATAGGTGCGCACCAATTCGTCGGGATCGTGGCGGATGGCACACAGAAACTCGAAGAGCCGGGGCTCGTCGTCGGGCCCGGCGATATCGATGATTGCCTGCATCGCCAGCCCGCGTGCCACGCCCGCCTGGGGGGTGTGGCGCGCGTCGTAGACAAAGCGCATCAGCTCCAACAGGACCCCCGCGCCGCCCAGCGCCACAAGCTGTTGGTGCGCCGGCTGCGCCGCCTGCGGGTCGCCTAGCTGGCGGATAAGTCGAATAATTTGCTCACGCTCAGTAGCCACAAAGAAGCTCGCATCCAGGGGAATTATATCCACTATTTCGGGGCGCAAAACACAGGTCTTTGCTGCAAAGGCATACCTTCAAATTAGGCACCGTCGCGGCTGCGAGGAGGGCAAACTTCTCTACCCAACGCGCCAGGCGGTTTTGACGGCGCGACCGCACAAGAATCGATGCTAATTCAGCAGCATTGCCTCGAATGATGAAAACACCGTTTCGACCTTGCGCACGCGCGGGCGCAGGGTTACAAAGATATGTTCACGAGTCGAAATCCACCGCAGGGCGCCTTCATGTCTCACAGCTGCGAGGACGGCATCAAAAAGCCGGCTTCTGACCGCAAATTTGGCTCGAATAAGGGCGATGAGAAATCCGCGAGATATCCCGATTTAGTGGCCTCAACCCACCGCGACGACGAGACGCTCAGCCGGGTGACACGAACCCTTGAGCGCGGCATCGCGCCAAGCGGTTGGGATGAGCTGGCCCCGGCCGACCGCGATCTTCTCAAAACGCTGGGCGGGCTGGACCAACCCTTTGTGCTGGATATCTCCAATGAGTTGCGGCGCACCGTGGAGGTCGCCGGCGCGTATGCGCGCCTGCGCGTCACCGACACCGACCGGGAGCAAACCCCGCGCGACGCCATTGATCCCTTCGACCTGGTCGACCTTCGAATCGAGCGCGACTCGGGCGCAGTTTTGGTCGGCCTTGGAGACGCTGGCCCGCGCGTCAGCCTTCAGGCGCCCTGGGGGCAATTTCTGGAAGAACTTCGCGAAGAGACCAGCGTCGAGGGCGACCTTCAGCTGCGCGCAAGCTACGTATTTTTGGTGGCCAACCTGCTGCGCTTTTATGGCGCGCAAACCGCCGATGCCGCCGCCATCGCCGACACCCTGCACGCCGCCGCCGCCCAGTTGCCCGGCGGGCTGCGCGCCTCCATGGTGGAGCGCGTGCTCAATCACTGGCCCGCCGGCGGAGCAGATTTTATCGAGATGCTCGAGCAGCTCGAGCGCTGGGACGCGCGCCGCGACCCCGACAGCGCGGGGCGCCGGCGCGCAGGCATCGCGCTGGAGCGGCTTTTGGTGGGGGATCTGGACGAGGCGAGCGCCGAATCCGAGCGGCTGCGCTCCTGGCTTTATGGGCCCGAAATCCTCGCGGGGCTGGTCTATCGGGCCATTCGTGCGCACCGCCAGGGCGAGCCGCTCAAAGCCGCCCCGATCTGGGGGCAGGTTGCGCCGTTTTTGCGCGACGAGCCCCGCCAGGTACTGGCCGACGCCGCCGTCTATTTTATGCGCGACGTGCCCGGTTTTTTCGGGCGCATCCGCTCGCCGCACGCCGGGGCGCGCTCCACGGCCCAACTTCTGATGATGCAGCGGCGCGCCGCGATGATCGGCGATGCGCGCGGCGAGGCGGCGGCGCTCTACGAGTTGGTCCTGGCGGAAGTTGCGATGGGAAAGCGCGCCCACAGCGCGCCCTCGCCGGGCCAGGCGCCCACCGGTCAGAGCACCTGGCAGGCGCGCCTGAAGAGCCTGGCCGCCGCGCGCCTCCTTCGCCTGTCGACCCTTCTTTTTCGATTTAAAGAAGTCGCCCGATTCAAGGAGGCGCGCTCGAGCGCCCCGGGCGGGCTTGAAGGCGTCTCCGCCTATCGTATGCTGCATGATGCGGTGTCCCTGGCGCCGAATAATCAGGTCTATTTGCGGCGTCTGGTGCGCCGCGCGCGCCAGCGCGGCGACCTCAATACCTGCGCCAAGTCGCTTCGCACCCTGGCGCGCGACTATCAGAATCGCCAACTCGCCGCGCTCGCGGCCACCGAGTTGGCCCGCACCATCTTTTTGAGCGCCCGGCGCCTTGAGGACGATAAGCGCGAATTGGTCGAGCGCCATTTGCGCGAAGCCCTGCGCTATGACCCCACCTGCGTGCCCGCGCGCCTCGCCTTGCGCCGGCTGCACCTGAGCGAGGAGGCGCAGTCTTCTGAAGACGGCGCGACAGAGCGCATCGAAGTGGACTCTCAGGAAGCGGCGCTCATTGCGCGTGAGGATTGGAGCGGCCTGGCCAAGCGCCTGGAGCAAAAACTGGGGCAGGTCACCGACCCCAAGGCCTGGGGCGCGCTGGCGTTTCGACTCGCCCAGCTGCACGCCTGGCATCTGTCGCCGATCGCCGATTCACGGCTTCGCGCGGAGTTTTTGGAGCAGGTATTGATCGCGATGCCCGAGGATCTTTCGGCGCTGGTCGAACTGCTCGATGTGCGCCTGGCGCGCCGCGAGTATCTGGCCGCCCTGGAGATTCTGACTACCCTGAGTGAGCTGGCACACGACCTCGATGAGCGCGGCGCCTGGCTGGTGGAGCGCGCCCAATTGCTCGAGTCGCATATGGGCGACCCGGCCCAGGCCGCGCGCGTATTTCGCGACGCGCTGCGCAGCCTGCCGTCGAGCACCGACGCGTTTCTGGGGCTGCTGCGCTGCGATAGTTTTTTGAGCGACGCCGAGGTCGAGCAGGGCGTTATCGGCGAAATCGTCGCGCGCATGGACGCCGGTATTTCGGTCCACGAAAGCGAGGCGCTGGCGGTCGAGTTGATCTTGCGCGCCGAGCTCTCCCAGGGGGCGCGTGATATTCTGGTGGCGCGTTTTTCGGGCCAACCTCTGTGGCAATTTATTCGCCTATGTACCAGCATTTCGGGCCATTCGCCGACGCATACGCCGCCCGAGAGCGCCGCGCTGAACCGCGACGCGCTGCGCGCGCTGCAGCGCATGTGGATTCTGCCCGGGGCGGTCGAATTATTGGACGTCTTCGAGCGCACCTTTGCCGACACCGCCCGGGCGCGCCAAGCGCCGAGCAAATCCGCGCTGATGGCGCAATTGGGCGCGATCGATATTGCGCCCGCCCAGGAGGGGCGCCTGGTGCGCGCGATGGCCGACGCGCGCCGGCTCAATGACCCTGAGGTTTTTGGCGTCATCGCCGCGCTGAAGGCGCGCCGAAGTCATGACTTTGTCGGGCGTGAATCCCATCTTTTGTGGATGGCGATGAGCTTTATGTGGCGCGGCCAGGACGCGCCGGCTCTGAAGGTCTGTGAGCATATTCTCACCCGATTCCCCGACTTTATGCCGGCGCTAAAACTGGCCAAGATCCTCGGCCCGCGCCTGGGTCGATGGGCCGAGGTCGCGCGCTGGTGCGAGCTTGAGGCCCGGCGCACCCGGGTCGAGCGCGTCGGCTTTGAGAGTCGCCTGATGGCCTCCGAGGTCCAGCAGAATTACCTCGGTGATTTTGATGCCGCCTGCCAGCAATTTCGCACGCTGCTCCAGCAAGATCCGGGGCACCCCGAGGCGTTTGAGAAACTCAAGGAGCTGCTGCTGCAGCGCGGCGATTTCGCCGAGGTCCTCGAGAGCTTTGAGCAGCGCCTGGCGCTCCACATTCCCGTAAAACAGCGTATTTCGCTGCTCAATGAGATGGGTGAGATCGCGCTTTATCGCGCCAATAATACCCGCCTTGCCGCCAGCTATTTTGGGCGCTCGCTGAAGCTGGACCGCCAGCAACTGCGCGTGCTGCGCATCATCGGCGAGTTGCACCACGAAGTGGGGGATTTCGCCGAGGCCATTCGCGCCTACCGCGACGCGGTGGTCCTGAGTGAGCATACGATTTTGATCGAGCGTCTCTTGCTCGGAATTGCTGTGCTTCACGAGGCGGCCGGGCAACCCGTCGAGGCGCTCGCCGCGTATCAGGAAGCACTGGCGATCGATCCGGACCGGGTGCATATTTTATTGGATATCGCCCGATTGCAGATGGAGTGCGCCGCCGAAGAGGACGCGCTGGTCTCGCTTGCAAGCCTGATCGCCCACGAAAATGAGGACCCCAATCCGGCGCAAACCGAAGTGCTGCGCGAGGCGATGAGCCGGCGCGCCCAGTGCCTGGCGCGCCTGGAGCGCCCGCGCGACGAGGTCATCTCGGCCTATCGCGACCTGCTGCACGCCTATCCGGACGCCCTGGACGATGTCGACGCGCTCAGCGCGTATCTGGGCGAGCGCGGCGACAAAGACGAACTTCATGCGTTCTTCGACAAGCTCGCCGCCCGCGCGTTCCTGGAGATGAAGGGGCGGCCGTTTGGCGCACATTTCGCGATCGCGCGCCGCCTGGGCCACGCCGAGCGCGCGTTCAATCTGGCGGCGGTCGCCGAGGTCCTGGGCTATTCCTCCGACGCGACACGAAGTTATTATGAGGTTGAATCACTGGCGCGGCGCTGGCCCGTCGCGCCGCTTCCGGCGGGCGTCGTCGAGGAGTTGGTGCCGCAGGCCATGGCGCCTGCATTTCTGGGGGTCTTGCGCCACAGCCAGGCGGGGCTCGTGCAGGCAAATGCCGGCGGCCAGGCGCTGGGGGCGCTGCCGCGCCGCTCGACGAGGTTGGACCCGCGCGACCCCACGCTCCCCGACGGAATTAAAAGAGCGCTTGGCTGGCCCGCGCTTTTTGGGCTCACGCTGCGCGAAGCGCGCGAGTATTCAAGCGACGAAGTTGGGAGCGACGCCCATTGCCCATCCCTGGCCGGCGGAAGTCTGGTCGTGGAAGACGCCGGGTTATGCCTCTATCTGGAGCGGCGCTGGCGCGACACTGAAGATCCGACTGCGCTATTGGTGCACCTGGGCCAGCAGTTGGCAGGCTGGAGTCTGGGCATCGGGTGGTGGCAATTTCTGGACCTTCGCACGCGTTTTCTGGCGGTATCGCGCGTGGTCGATTTCCACGCGCCGGGGTGGGGCAGCGCGGCGAAGCCCGACGGTCAGGAACTTGACCTCGATGTCCTGCAAGGTTGGTTGGAAGACGCCTCGCCGCCAGAGCTCGCCCTTTATGCGCGCGACCTCTCCACCCGGCTGAGGGTGCAGGGGATTGAACCGGAATTTCGCCTGATTGAACTAACCCTTGAGCGCGCAGCCTGCGTGCTGCTCGACGATCCGGCGCGCTTTCTGCCCCATACCAAGCATCTGGGAAGCGAGCACGGGATGCTGCAGCAGCCCTGGAGCTTTTTATTCACCGACCTCGCCGCGCATATCCGCCAACGGGTGGGCGTGGCGCGCCTACCCTAGCGTGGCTCAAGGCGCGGGCACCGCGCGCGCGCCCAGCGCGTCCGCCACCCGCCGAGCCTCGACTTCGTAGGGGATCGCGCGATACGCAGCGCTGTCACTGAGCCCGCCCATGAGCCCGCGCATATAATCGCGCAGATACGAATATAAAAAAGCCAGGCTTCCATCGCGCGAAAACTGAACCACATGCGCGACTTCGTGGGCCACCAGGTCCAGCGGAATTTGCCCGTCATCACCGAAAAACTCGCGCCGAATATAGACCTTTGACCCCAGTGTGATGGCGCTCGCGCGCGTTTTCAGGGCGGCATACGCCACGCCCCCGCCCAGACCCCGAATCTCGGTGACCATGGGCGTGCGCCGCAATAAAACGCAGCGCTCCACCGCCTGCGCGCAGAGCTCCGGCGGCGCGATCTCACTGGCCCGAAGCGCGGCCAATACGTGGTCTCGCTCCTGGGCGTTCAAGCGTCTTTTCAGCATGTGCACCTTCTCAGCCGACCCGGTCCAACCAGTTGCGAAATTTCCCGCGCGTCCATCCTGCCAGCAGCAATCCAAACACAACAAACCATGGACTGAGTGTAGCCGAACCCCGGGCGCTGGTCACGCTGCACCCGGTATGGGTGGGGTCGGCGCCGATATCTTCATCCGTCGGGCCGGGGTGGGTGGGCCATTCAATCGGCGGGGTCGGCTCGTCGGAGTCGAGAATGCCGCACGCCGGGTCAACCCCGTTGAGCGGATAACTCGCGCACAACAGCGCGATATCATCTTCATGCAGACTACGCTTATGCGTCTCCCCGAGCGTCGCTCCGCCAAACATCGTCGCTGCGGTCACCGAACTATGGCCAAATCCCAATAGATGTCCGACCTCGTGGGTCAGCGTATTCTGCAGGTCGGCCTTGCCGGACTCAGGCGCTGGATCGTCTGCGAATTCATAGAATCTGCTGTTGAGAAAAATATCTGCGTCGCTAATAATGCCAGTATCAGGATGATAGCTGACATAGGTCGAGGCGAAGACCGCCGCGCTGGTTTGCGACGGCGCGGCGGGCTTGAAGCTGACGATATTTCGGGCGAGGTGTTGCGGCTCGGCGCCGGGGTCAATCAGCCCCCGGTATTGCAGTGAGATGCCGCTGCAGGCTGGCTCGGACCAACTCTCAAAGGAGCGTTTCACGATTTCTTCAAGTGCCTGAGATGCGCCAGAAACGCCCGGTTCTTCGAAGTCCTGGGAGCCGGCGCGATCGAGAAAGTAGTCCACGCAACCCTGCTCCCAGCGGATCGGCTGGTAGGATTGCCCCGGAGCGCAGGCTTGCGGGCCGCCCTGGCAGGTGAAATTTTGCTGCGCCGCGCGCGCGCTCGGCGCGGCGAGCAGGCTCGCAAAACCCGCAAGCAGCGCGGCAAATATGGGCTGCCAATACGTCATGGCAAAAATATCGCTTCAAGAGTTCGCGCCCGGGGCGCTGAGTCTATCACGAAGATCGAGCGCGATGTCTCAGAATGGGAAAAGTGGGAAAAGACAAAACGCGCCGACACCTCGTGCCTGCGCGTTTAAAAGTGGCGGGAAGATATTCTTATTCCGGCGCGGTATTTTTATTCTTAGGATGCTCTTGTGTTTTGGTTTTCGTGCTTATTTAGTGCGAATGCCTGCTGGCCGCCGATCGTGCAGAAGCCGTCGCCCATTTCGCATGACGAGCAGCAGCAGCCCCAGGACGATCAGCGTGGCTGTGGGCGGCTGGCTCTCGGCGGTCGCGGCGTTGCATGCGGCCTGGTGGAGGCCGAGGTCTGCCTCGCTGGGGAACTCACTTGCGCTCAGACATTGCGGGGGATCTTCGGCGCTCAGCGGGTACGTGGCGCATAGTCCGTTGATATCATCGGGGTGCAGCGAGCGTTTGGTGATTTCGCCAATCGGTGCGGTGCTAAACATGGTGGCCGCGGATAAATCGGAGTGATCCAGCCCAATAAAATGCCCCACCTCGTGGGTGAGCGTATTTTGCAGGTCAACGTGATTGGCGCGTGGTTGCGTGCTGGCCGAGTAGGTATAAAGCTCGGTATTGACCTGGATATCTGCGTCGGCGATCAGCCCGTTTCGCGGGTTATAGGTGACGCTGGTGAGTGCGAAGGCCTGCGCGCTTGCCAGCGCGTTCCAGTCCTTGTCGCGCCACATTACCAGGTTGGTATTGCGGGAGTCGCCGACGCGGTAATCGGAGTCTTTGCGAAGTGTCAGGCCGCCGTCGACCAGGGTCATATCGCTGCATTCCACGTCGGTCCAGGCCGCAAATGACAGCGCCACGGCCCGGCGAACCGCGCCCAGGTCGGGGCGCTCCCCGGAGGAGCCGGCCACGCTTTCCAGGCCTTCTTCGTTGACCTGATAGCGCACGCATCGCGCGCTCCAGCGCAGCGGCCGAGGCGACTCATCCTGCGCGCAGCGATGCTCGGGTCCCTGCGGGTCACAGGTCATTGTATGTCGAAACGCATGGGCATCGGCGGCATAAAAAAACACCATTGCTGCGCAAAGCCCAAACACCAATCCCCCCAAATTTTGCTTCACTCATTCCCCCCCGGTGTGAGTCTATCTTTTGACTATTTCTGCTCGGCCACGACCCGTCGAATCTCCTGCCTGAACTCGGTGAGCGGCGTCACGCGCCGGTAGAGCTCGGCGGGTTCGGCGAGCTCAAATCGCGCGGTATTCTTGGCGATATCGGCCGCGGACTGCGGCTGGGACGCGCGCGCTTCGACCTGCGCCTTCGGCTGCGGCTGCGGCGTGCCCGGGGCGGGCGCGGCGAGCGCGAGGTCCCCCAGGTAGGGCACCACATAGGGCGTGACGCTGTCGGGGCCCAGGGCGATATGAAATTTCCCCTGTGCCATGCCCGTAATGACCGGTGAGGCCTGGGGCGTCGCCTTCTCCAAGAATACGATCACGTGCTCGCCGGATTGGAAATGGGGACTGCCCGCAACCCGGGTCGCCAGCTCCGGGGTGCGCCCGCCGATCTGCTTGATGGTGACGATTTCACCGTCTTCGGCGCCCTTAAAGGCGTCCTTAACCTGCACCGTGGTATAGGTATAGACCCGCCCGTTTTCGACCCGCGCCTCCACCGCCGTGACCTCGCCTTCGATGATTTGGTCGGAGTTGGCCACCAGACTCTGCATGTCCAGGCGCAGCACCGTCGCCGCCGAGGCGCGCGTCGCGCCCGCAAAACTCAGCAGCACACCGGCCAGCATCAGCAAGTTGCGCAGGGAATGGGAGCGTCTGGGTGCGAAAAATTTCTGTGTGAACATATCCATGGGTATCCATCTCACCTGGGGGACTTCAATGGGGCAACCAATCCGCTCGACTAGCGCCGCTGCGCCTTCAAATAGTCGATCAATCGGTACTGAAATTCAATAGCGTCCCGGTTCTGCTCGGTCGGGGCCGAAGTCTCACTGCTGCCAAGGGTGCGATTGCGGAAAAAACCATCCTGCAAAAAAATCACCAACTCCCCGTTGGCGATCTTCTTTCGCCGCGCAATATCGACGCTTCGCGAGCCGCTATATTCAGGGGCATCGGCCTGGGCGATATGAGCGCGCACAAACGAGGACCCCCAGGTTGAAGATATATCCAGAAGATAGGGAGGCAAATTTCCGCTCGGATCCTCGGCGCGCCGGTGGCGCGTGGAAAGCGCGAGACCCTCGAGCGAAAAGACCTCCGATTCCAGCGCATGTGCCCCCTCAATCGTGGCGATCTCAAGTGCGCCCAGGTCGCGCTGGGGGGCGTCCACAAAGGTGATGCGCTCCCCGTTGATTTCCAGGGAAAAGTCGGGCGCCAATTCGGCAAGCAGCGCCCGCGTTGCCGGTTTGATGGCGTCGGCCTCAAAGCTCAAAATCACCGTCTTCCCCTGCTGGAAATAACGGCGAATCCGCTGGATTGCCGCCGCGTCATAGGCGACGCTGGGGTCCATGATAAAAAGCGTGGCGTCGTCGGTGTCGACTCCCATGCGCGCGCGCGCGGTGACCCGAGGGTCGCGATTGAAGTTGACGAAGAACGGATAATACGCGTCTTCGCTGCCCCGGCCCAGGTTATAGTCGCTATGCGACATGTCCAGACCGATGGGATAACCGCTTGGCCTGGCCGCGCGCAGCGGCGCCTCGCCCTCCAGGTCGGCAAGCCACTGGAAGCTATTCATCATCAGGTCGAAGTTGTCAGCGAAGTACAGCCAGGCATCCCCGAAGATATTCTGGTCGCCGACCACCACCACACGCCCGTCGCCGTACTGGGCGGCGGCGACCATCGCCAGCGGACCGCGCGGCTCGACCGCTTCGTCCCCGTCAAAGCGCCAATTCCCGTAAAATCCCCCGGTATCTTCGACATTCCAAAAGTCGGCGAAGCTCGACGGGCTGGTCCAGGCCACGCCGTGCGCGCCCAGAAGCGGCCCGCCGGTCTGCGGGCTGATGACGCCGACCCCCTGGGTGACAAAATGCGGGTCAAAATCCATTAAAAGCAACCACGCCAGGCCGTTGACCGCATACGCCGGCGCCCCCTCCATCACCGTATGATAGCCGACCTCAATGCCCATCGGCGCCAGCAGCGGATTGATGCGCTCGGCGCTGCGGTACACATTGGTGTGGTCGGCGATGACGAATAGCCCGCCACCCTCGCGCACCCATTGCTGCACCGCGGCGTATTCCTCGCGCGAAAAGCCGGGTCGATTGGAGTCCAGAAGGTTGATAAAGAGAAGATCAAAGCCCTCAAGGCGCTGGGCGCTCAGTGGCATCTCGCGGATCGTGCGCACCTTATAGCCATGCTCGCTGAGGTGCTTAAACGCGCGGTAATATCCGTAGACGCCCTGGTAATGATAATCCCATTTCCCCAGGCGATAATCCTCATGATTCTGCAGGCGTGTATGATAGAGGTCGACCAGAACCCAGGGCCCTTCGCTGCCATCGGGGGGCACGAAGGTCTCCTCGTCGAAGATCCCGCAGCCGGCGAGGCCAATCGCCATCAGAGCGCTCATAAGGCCGCATAACAGGGTTGCAAACCGATTATTCATGGTGCGTTATCGACAGCGCGGGGGAGTGCAGGCGGGTGAAGTCAGCCAAAAATTATTTGAGCGCCTTTGAAATCGTGTCTTTGGCGCGCGTGAGGGTCGTTTCTTCAAGAATGCGTCGGGTGTCCGGATCTTCGTCGAGCAGCTCCAGCAGAATTTCGCGCCCGATCTCCAGCACCCCCACATCCGCGTCTCGCGCCTCGATGCTGGCCGTGGCGGCCTTGCCGCTGAGCAGCGATACCTCGCCAAAATACGCCCCAGCGCCCAGCGACCCCAGCTGGAGCATCCGCGCGCCGATGCTCGACGAAACCTGAACCTGCCCGCTGAGCACGATAAATAATGAGTCGACCGTGTCGCCCTCACGAATGATCACCTCGCCTGCGCTAAAACTACAGACCGTTGCAGCCTCAATCAGGCGCTTTTGCCAGCGCTCATCCAGATGCTCAAATAGCGGCGATTTTCGGACGGCTTG
>Ga0209075_1000944_pt1 | contig 27905 bp, 25 predicted proteins | sample Stecom2011_FD_187523 | JGI IMG/M metagenome (GOLD analysis project Ga0209075, IMG submission 187523) | Agricultural soil microbial communities from Utah to study Nitrogen management - Steer compost 2011 (SPAdes) (version 2) | ecosystem: Environmental > Terrestrial > Soil > Agricultural land...
TGCTTGCGTCTCAAGGCAGTGACTTTCATTTTCCCGGCGCGCCCTGGTGCGAGCTGGGCCGTATAATGAAAATGCCAGAGGGGCTGGAGCCCGTCTGGCATCATTTCAAGCAGCCGGTGAGCGCTTAGGGCTCAGTCCGGCGCGTGGAACAGCAGGTAAAGGTCGGTCAGTGAGTCCGGAATGGCTTCTGCCATGCGGCCGGCCAACTTCTCATCGTTCCGGACGTTCTGGAAGTCTTCGTCTTCGAACAGGCCGGACAGGGTAAGCATCGGCACCATCAGGTCTGCGACTTCCTCCTCGCTGGCGGCATCCAGCCAAGCCTCTTCATTCTCCAGGAAGGTGTCAACGAACCCGGCGCACCAGTTTTCCAGCGCGTTCATGGGGTCACCGTCTTCCGGTTCAGGCAATTCCAGCGGCTGGCCCATATCGAGCGCGTGGGCCATATCAGCAGCCAGTACCTTTACACAGTGAGCAAAGATTTCCGGCACCTTGCCGTCAGGCAGGGTATCTGCGCCGGTGGCAAGGCGGAAGACATCTTCCGCCCCCAGGCTGACCGGGCCGATAACGCTGGCACAAACCACGCCGTGAAACCCGAAGAAATCCAGGGCTTCATCCCCCCAGGGCTCGGCAAAAAGTATGTCTTCCAGCGCCTCGATGTCCGAATTGGTCAGCATAATCAATTACTCCCGGCCTTCTTGGCTTCCGCAGCCGCACGCTGGCGTTTGCGGACTTCGCGTGGGTCGTTATAAGCGCGGCCCGGAGTTACCGGAACGTCTGGCATTTGCTCTTCGGCAGGCGTGCTTTGCTGGCTCTCGGCTTTTGCTTCGGCCTTGGGTTCTGCTTCGGCTTTGGGCTCTGCGTCAGTTTTCGTCTCAGCTTCAGGCTTGGCCTTGTCAGCTGCAGATTCAACTTTCGGCTCTGCGCTCTCTGCCTGGGCTTTCGGCTCTTCACGCTTGGGCTTCTCGGCTTTTTCAGCCTGCTCTGCGGTGTCAGCCTTCGGAGTATCTGCCGGTTTGCTGTCTGCTTTCGGAGCTTCCGGTGCCTTGGGCTCTGCCTTCGGCGCCTCGGTGGCTTCCGCCTTCGGGGCTTCAGCTGGCTTCTGGGTTTCGGCCGGTTCAGCGGGCTTGCTGTCGGCTTTCGGGGTAGCCTCCTGCTTATCCGCTGGCTCTGCCGCTTTTGCCTCGTTGTCGGTCTTGCTTACCGGTGCATCGGCAGCGGCATTGTCGCTGTCTGCCGGCTTGTCGGCAGCCTTGGGCTTGCGCTGACGGTTTGCCGGGCGGGCCTTGCGGGGCTCCCTGGGCTCTTTGTCCTGCTCGCTGGTGCCGGTTTCAGTGGCTTCGGCTGGCTTGGCGGTTTCAGTCTCGGCTTTGGGTTGCTCGGTCTTGTCAGACTTGGGCGGCTCAACCGGGGTTTGGCCTTCAGCTGCCGGGCTCTTCGGTGCCTCAGCCTTGGTTGGCTGTTCAACCGGTTGCTGTGCTGGCAGCTGCTTCGCGTCTTCGCTGCCGGTCTCTACGCCTTTCTCGGGCTGAGTGTCCTTCTGGTGCCTTTCGCTGCGTTCTGCCTTGCGAGCAGCCGGGGTGCTGACCGGAGACTCGGCAGGTGAGCCATCGCGATTACGCTGACGACGGGGCTTGCGACGCTTGTCATCGCCACCTTGCTTGTTCTCGGCTGGCGCCTTCTGGCCGTCTTGTGGCTCGCGATTGTCTTTCTGGTCTTTGGCATCGCGCTGCGGACGGTTGCGATTCTGGTTGCGACCCTGGGAATCCTTGCGGTTATCCCGACGGTTCTCGCCACCTTTACTTTCGCCACCACGGCTGTCGCCTGCCTTGTCCTGCGGGCTTGGCCGGTTCTGTGGGCTGCGGGACTGGTCGTCGTTACGGTTACCGCGATTACGGTTGCGGTTGTCGTCGGGGCGGCCCGACTGGCCACCCTGGCGCCGGTCGTTTCCGGTGCGATTGCCACCCTGACGCTGATCATCACGGGCTACCCGCGATTTCCGACGGTCCTGGCGGGCCTGGTTACGCTGATCGCCGCTGCGGTCACGGCCGCCAGCGGCGGGCTTGGCGCCGGTTTGCGGCTGCTCGCCGCGGAAGAAGCAGGCGATCTTCTTGCCGAGCTTGCGGAACAGACCTTCCTCTGGCTCCGGTGTGCCCGGCGCAGCGGCCTGGGGTGCCGTCGGGGCAGGGGCGGAAGGGCGGATGGCCTTCACGGCGGCCTGTTCGCGTATCGGCTTCTCAGTGGTCTGTATCTCGGCGGTTTCTTCTTCCCGCTCGTTGTACTCCTGGGCTACCTGATGACTGGCAATGTGCTCGGGAGCCGCTTCATCCTGGCGCATCCGGATGATTTCGAAGTGCGGTGTTTCCATATTCGGAACCGGAACAACCACCACAGAAACGCCCTGGCGAGTTTCGATATCAGCCAGCTGTTTGCGCTTCTCGTTCAGCAGGAAGGTGGCCACGGATACCGGCACAATGGCACGGACCTCGGCGGTTTTTTCCTTGGAAGACTCCTCGTAGATCAGTCGCATGATGCTCAGCGCCAGGGATTCGATTCCCCGGATGGTGCCCTGGCCTTCACAACGGGGGCACACTTCACTGCGGGTTTCACCCAGTGACGGGCGCAGGCGCTGACGGGACATTTCCAGCAGGCCGAAACGCGAGATCTTGCCAACCTGTACGCGGGCCCGGTCAATTTCCAGGGCTTCGCGCATTTTTTGCTCGACTTCCCGCTGGTGCTTGGCCGGGGTCATGTCGATGAAATCGATCACGATCAGGCCGCCCATGTCACGCAGGCGCAGCTGGCGAGCAATTTCTTCTGCCGCCTCGAGGTTGGTCTGCAGAGCAGTTTCCTCGATATCGTGACCCTTGGTGGCCCGGGATGAGTTGATATCAATGGAGACCAGTGCTTCGGTGGGGTCGATCACGATGGAGCCGCCGGACGGCAGCTTCACTTCCCGCTGGAATGCGGTTTCGATCTGGCCTTCGATCTGGTAGCGGCTGAACAGGGGGATCTCATCCTTGTACAGCTTGATTTTGTTCTCGAAGGTCGGCATGACAGCGCGAACGAAGCTGAGCACGTCTTCATAAACGCCGTCAGCGTCGATCAGCACCTCGCCGATGTCCTGGCGAAGGTAGTCACGAACCGCCCGGATAATAACGTTACTTTCCTGGTGAATCAGGAACGGCGCCTTGCGCTCGCCGGCTGCCTGGGTAATGGCTTCCCAGAACTGCACCAGGTAATCAAGATCCCACTGGAGTTCTTCGGTGGTTCGACCAATACCGGCAGTACGCACGATGATTCCCATGGACTTGGGAACCTGTACACCATTCATGGCGTCCTTCAGCTGGGCCCGGTCATCGCCCTCGATACGGCGGGAAATGCCGCCGGCGCGGGGGTTGTTGGGCATCAGAACCAGATAGCGGCCAGCCAGGGAGATGAAGGTTGTCAGTGCGGCGCCTTTATTGCCTCGCTCTTCCTTATCTACCTGAACGATGACTTCCTGCCCTTCAGACAGAACGTCTTTGATGTTGATTTTGCCTTCGATCTGGCCGGGGGACTTTTTGAAATACTCTTTGGAGATTTCTTTCAGCGGGAGGAAGCCATGGCGTTCTGCGCCAAAGTCGACAAATGCCGCTTCAAGGCTGGGTTCTACGCGAGTGATTCGGCCTTTGTAAATGTTGGCTTTTTTCTGCTCACGGCTGCTGGATTCGATATCCAGGTCGAAAAGCCGTTGGCCGTCTACCAGAGCTACGCGCAACTCTTCAGGATGAGTTGCATTGATCAGCATTCTTTTCATGGAAAGAAAGGGTTCCTGTCGTTTGTTAGTGACAGAAAACCAAGGCGTTCGCATCAGCGAAGCAGGATGTGCGTGCCGCGGGCCCTGTTACAGCAGGGCGGGCCGGCGGCCAGACGGATCAAACCCTTATGGGGCTTGATCCTGTATGTCTGAGACCACCGCCGACAATCTGCCTGCCTGTAAGCAGGGAGAAGTCAAATAGGGTGAGTGTCTGTTGACGCATAATATCCGTTTTCAGGTTCACACAAACTCCTGGGTCTCACGTCGTATTGGTTTGCTGGACGGCCCGGGTTTGCATGGTAGTGATTCTTCGCGATGTCGCCCGACGGTTTTCCGGTCGGTTTTTCCTCTCCCGGGCAGGTCGCAGCCTCTCTGGGTCTGCCCTGTAGTCCGGGAGTTTGTTTCGCGCCGGGCCCGGTAATGATTGGGCTTCGGCGTTCAATCTCTTAATCAGTGTCGGTATACTGCTGCCGCTCCGGCTTCTGACCAGAGTTCGTCAGGCCGTAGACAAACGGCAGAGCACGCCGGAATATAACAGTAAAGCGGTAACCATTCAATCCCGCGCTTATTATCTACATAGGTATTTCATGTCGCGAAAGTCAGCAGTCCGTCAGCAGTCGCCAAAGCGCGGCAATACGTCCCGGAAGGGGACGGATCGGGCAGGGTCGGATTCCGGTTCTGGCGGTCGTCGCGATGAGTTGCCCGCAGGTCAGGTGCAGAAAGGCGTTCAGTGGGTGACGGTGGACGAGGATATGGCTGGCCAGCGAGTCGACAATTTCCTTCTGGCACGTCTGCGCGGTGTGCCGAAAAGTATTGTGTACCGAATCGTGCGCAAGGGTGAGGTGCGGGTAAATAAGGGGCGCGTAAAGCCGGATTCCCGCGTCCAGGCCGGCGATGTGGTTCGCATTCCGCCGATTGTTCAGAAGAGTAAGCCGGATTCTCCTGCCCCCGGTGATCGGGTGCAGTCGGTGATGGAGTCGGCAGTGGTCTTTGAGAACGACGACATGCTGGTGGTGAACAAGCCCTCTGGTATTGCCGTCCACGGGGGGAGTGGGTTGAGTTTCGGATTGATCGAGGTATTGCGGTCATCCCGCCCGCAGGCGAAGTTTCTGGAGTTGGTGCACCGGCTGGACCGGGATACGTCCGGCTTGGTGATGGTGGCGAAAAAAAGGTCGGCCCTGCGTTTTCTCCAGGATGAACTGCGGCACAAACGCATTCGTAAACATTATCACGCGTTGGTGGCGGGCACCTGGCCGGCGAGTGTCAGCCGCGTGAATGAGCCACTTCTTCGCTATGAAATGCCGAACGGTGAGCGGCGTGTGAAGGTGAGTGCCGAGGGCAAAGAGTCGCTCACCCTGTTCCGCTGTTTGCAGCATTACCAGGGGTACAGCCTGGTGCAGGCGTCGCCGGTAACTGGCCGTACCCACCAGATTCGCGTGCACAGCGCCTGGGCCGGTCACCCCATAGCCGGTGACGACAAGTATATGGATGATGCCAGTCTCAAGGCATTTCGAGCCATCGGTGGGCAGCGACTGATGCTTCATGCCAGGGCCCTGGAGTTCACATTGCCGGGATCTGAGGAGGCAATGAGCCTCGAAGCGCCGTATGATGAGCCATTCGCCAAGGTGCTCAAAGAGCTTGAGCAGCGTAGCAAGGGTAGTTATTGATGGACGTTAAAGTAGTTATTTTTGACTGGGACGGGACGCTGATTGATTCCGTGGACCATATTGCAGACAGCTTGCACCAGGCTGCGACTGAGCTGGGCTATCCGGAGCTGGAGCGCGAGGCCTATCGAGACATCATCGGTCTTGGCATGATTGAGGCTCTGGAGCGTTTGTACCCCGGGCTCAGTCGTGAGGAAATGATGCGGATTCGTGAGGGTTACTCCGGCTACTTCTTCCAGAAAGTGACCACGCCCCAGAACGTGTTCGAGGGTATGGCCGACATGCTGGCCGATTTGCGTGGTGCTGGCCGGAGTTGTTCGGTGGCCACCGGCAAGAGCCGCCGGGGTCTGGAAGTGGCACTTACCTCCAGCGGTCTGGGCACCCATTTCGACATTACCCGGTGTGCTGACGAAACCAAATCCAAGCCCGACCCGCTGATGCTTGAGGAAATCCTGGATTTCTACGGTTACCGGCCTGAGCAGGCGGTGATGATCGGCGACACCCGCTACGACCTTGATATGGCCCGGCGCATCGGCATGCCGGCTATCGGGGTTGAGTGGGGGGTGCACAAGCGTGATGTGCTTGAGCAGTACGATCCCCATGCGGTAGTCAGTTCTGTTGGTGAGCTTCGGCGCGCGCTGGGGCTTTGATGCTTTTGTGGTTAAGGAATAGTGGATGAGTGACTGGGAATCGGATAAGGAGCCTGGCTGGGGCGACAAGCCTGCAGAGTCTCAGCAGAATGAGCCGGCGCGAAAGCGGGGTTTGTTTGGCAAGAAAGAGCCGGCCTTGCCGCCTGAATCGGGGCGCGACTGGCGCCTGATTGAGAAGCTGGTGATGTCCCTTCAGGCTGAGCAGCGCAGAAGCCGTCGCTGGGGTATCTTTTTCAAGATTCTGACGTTCGGCTACCTGTTCGCGCTGCTGTTCTTTATCCGTTCGCCTCTGGGGGACAGTGTTGAGTCTGCCGCAGGCCATCACACAGCGTTGGTGGAGGTCAGAGGTACCATTGCGGCCGACGAACTGGCGAGCGCAGACAATCTGGTGACATCGCTGCGCAATGCCTTTGAGGCGGAGCGCTCAAAGGCGGTTGTGTTGAGAATCAACAGCCCTGGTGGTAGCCCGGTTCAGTCTGGCTATGTCTACGATGAAATCAAGCGCCTGCGGGAAGAGTACCCGGACAAAAAGGTTTACGCTGTGATTTCCGATATCGGTGCCTCGGGAGCCTATTACATTGCGGCGGCGGCCGATGAGATTTATGCCAACCGGGCCAGCCTGGTGGGGTCGATTGGCGTTATTGCCGGCGGGTTCGGGTTCAGTGAGATGCTGGATAAGATCGGGGTGGATCGCCGCCTTTATACCGCTGGCGAGAGCAAGGCTTTCCTTGACCCATTCTCCCCTGAGCGTGATGAAGATGTTGCTTTCTGGCAGAGTGTGCTGGAAAACACTCACCAGCAGTTCATCAATGCGGTGAAAGAAGGGCGGGGCGATCGCCTGGTGGATGATGAGCGATTGTTCAGTGGTCTGATATGGAGTGGCGAGCAGGCCATTGAGCTCGGCCTGGTGGATGGCCTTGGCAGTACCTCCTGGGTGGCCCGACAGTTGGTGGGCGAGGAGAAGCTGGTCGACTACAGTCGGCGCCGCTCGCCCTTCCGAGAGCTTGTAGATCAGCTGGGTGTCTCTGTTGGCGAGGGTGTTGCTACTCGCTTGCTGGAATCGCGCCTCGAATTGCGTTAACTGCTTGCTGCTAAACCCCCGGGGTTATCCCTCGGGGTGTAGCAGTGGATTTGTTCCGAGCCTGATCAGAATCTCGTTCAGGGCGATCAGTGGCAGACCTATCAGGCTGTTGGGGTCGCGCCCTTCCAATCGATCAAACAGTGCGATGCCCAGTCCTTCCATTTTGAAGCTGCCCGCGCAGTCGTAGGGTTGCTCTCGGCGCAAGTAGTTGCTGATTTCCGCCTGGGTGAGGGTGCGGAAGTGGGCAACAAAGGTTTCACAGCAGCTCTCCAGGGTGTCGGTTCGGGTGTCGAGTACGGCCAGGCCGGTCAGGAAATGCACGCTTTTGCCGCTACTCCGGCTGAGTTGCTCGAGTGCCCGCTCATAGTTGCCTGGTTTGCTTAGCAAAGTGCCGTCCGGCAGGGCGGCGACCTGGTCTGAGCCGATGATCATTTTTCCAGGGTGTTCCGGGGCAAGCGCGCGGGCCTTCTCGGTGGCTAGTCGGACCGCCAGGGCCGCTGGCGCCTCACCCGGGGCTGGCGACTCGTCAATGTTCGGGCTGGCGGTATCAAAGGGCAGGCCGAGCTGTTCCAGCAGACGTTTGCGGTAAGGTGATGAAGATGCGAGCAACAGGCCGGGTTCGATCATGGCTGCCTTTATAAAGGTGGTGAGTTGAGAATCTCGGCAGTGTTCGCCGGGCTCATATCGTAAAATACCCCTACACAGAGCGAAAGCCCCGGCAGAAAGTGGATTAAGTCTTTGACAGAGGCGGGCCGCGCCCCTAAAATTGCGCGCCTATGTCTAAAGCGCCGATTGCCGAACTGCCGAAATCCGTTGACCCTATCCGGTTGGCTGAGCAGAACAGAACACTTGAGGGGGTAGTTCCACTCAAGGCTTTTGCTCGTTTTCGCGAAGCAGTTCCAGGCTTGCAGGATGGCAGTGAATGCCATGTAAAATTGTCCTTTTACCAGGACAGTGAGCGCCGAAGGGTTGTGTCGGGCGAGTTGTCAGCGCCGGTCACACTGGAATGCCAGCGTTGCATGAGTGATATGCAGACGACTCTGGAATCCCGTTTTGATCTTGGGTTGGTCATCAATGATGAACAGGCCCAGCGGTTGCCGAAGGCACTGGAACCATTTTTGTTTGAGGATTTCAGTGCGGACCTGTGGGCCATGGTGGAAGACGAGCTGTTGCTGGTTTTACCACCCTTTCCTCTCCATGAGAGGGACGAGTGCCCGGCAAAGGAAGACCTGGAGGCACTGGAGCCATCAAAGGCTGCCAGTGAGCCAGAGGTAAAGAAAAGAGAAGATAACCCGTTCAGCGTGCTGGCGGGTCTCAAGACGACAAAGCATTAACGTTTTCGTAAATAGGTCAGGAGCATAACCATGGCTGTACAGCAAAATCGCAAGACCCGTTCCAAGCGTGGCATGCGCCGTTCACACGACGCACTGAGCGCTGCAGCTCTGTCCACAGACGCTACCACTGGCGAAGTTCATCGTCGTCACCACGTGTCTCCGGACGGTTTCTACCGCGGAAAGCAGGTTGTTGAGGCTCGCGACGAGTAAAATCGTCGGGGCATCCTTCTGACCTGTGACGCATGGACGAGCGGTGAGTAAACCGGTCACCATCGCTATCGACGCCATGAGTGGTGATCGTGGCGCCGAGGTGGTTGTTCATGCTTCGCTGGAAGCAGTACGTGAAAATGAGGCCTTGAGTCTTGTTCTGGTGGGAATCCGGAGCGAGCTCGAGGCTTTGTTGCGTGATGGGCACGAGCGGATTCACATCGTTGAAGCGGCGGATGTGGTGCGCATGAATGAGCGGCCCTCCCACGCCATTCGTCACAAGAAAAACTCTTCCATGGCCATCGCGCTCGGGCTCGTCCGGGACGGTGAGGCCCAGGGGTGCGTCAGTGCCGGGAATACCGGAGCCCTGATGGCCTTCGGTCGGTCCATCATTCGCATGTACCCCGGTATTGAACGGCCGGCCATTGCCAAGCTTATTCCTTCCCTCCGTGGCCGTTGCCACGTTCTGGATCTCGGTGCGAATGTCGACTCCACCGCCGAGAACCTGTATCAGTACGCCCTGATGGGTTCGCTTATGGCTTCGGCCATTTGTGCCCAGCCGGAGCCCCGGGTTGCCTTGCTTAACGTGGGTGAGGAAGAGATCAAGGGGAACGAGCAGGTTCGCCTTGCCTCCCATATGCTGGCTCAATGCGACACCATCAACTATATCGGTTATGTCGAGGGCAGTGACCTGTTTCGGGACGTGGCCGATGTAGTAGTCTGTGACGGTTTTGTCGGCAATATTGCATTGAAAACCGGCGAAGGGGTTGCCGGGCTGCTGATCGAGCTTCTTGAGCAGGCCTTCACTCGCTCGTTGTACGGCCGCCTCGTGGGCTGGCTGGCAAAACCGATTATTGGCCGTCTTCTGCAGTTGATGGATCCGTCCCGTCATAACGGTGCGAGCCTGCTTGGACTTCAGGGCGTGGTGATCAAAAGCCATGGTAATGCCAACGAGCGCGCCATGCTGGCAGCTATTCGCCAGGCCGTTCGGGAAGTAGAGCTCGAAGTGCCACGAAGGATCAACGAAAGACTCGATGATCTGATGTTATGATGCCTTTCCCGGTCGGGTCCCGACTAAAGTAGACCCGCATTTACAGGGTTAATCGCGGATAATTGGCCTGAATTGTACTATTGGCTAATCTCCAGTAACCCATCAATGACGATAAGATTCCGCTTATGAAATCAGCGTTTATTTTCCCCGGACAAGGCTCCCAATCGGTTGGCATGCTCAAGGCAGCCGCCGAGGCGTGGCCAATGATCAGCGAAACCTTTGACGAGGCGTCTAACGTTCTTGGCTACGATCTCTGGCACCTGTGTGAGCATGGTCCGGCCGAGGAGCTGAATCAGACCATGGTTACCCAGCCGGCTTTGTTGACCGCAAGCGTTGCCCAGTGGCGCCAGTGGTGCGTGTCTGACGGCCCGAGGCCGGACTTCGTGGCAGGTCACAGCCTGGGCGAGTACAGCGCCCTGGTGGCAGCGGAGAGTCTCGACTTTATTGAGGCGGTCAAGCTGGTTCAGCTCCGTGGTGAACTGATGCAAGATGCCGTTCCTGCCGGTGAAGGCCGCATGGCCGCCATTTTGGGATTGGAAGATGCAGACGTAGTCGCCGCCTGTGAAGAAGCTGCCCAGGGTGATGTGGTCGCTGCGGTGAACTTTAATGCGCCGGGACAGGTGGTGATTGCCGGGTCGGCCGTTGCGGTGGAGCGGGCCATTGAAGCCTGCAAGAGCCGCGGGGCGCGTAAAGCGATGCCGCTGCCAGTGAGTGTTCCGTCCCATTGCGCCCTGATGAAAGGTGCCGCCGAACAGCTGGCCGAAGCACTGGAAGATGTCCGGTTTAATGATGCTGTCATCCCGGTGGTCCAGAATGTGAACGCCGCTGTTGTCAAAGATGCCGATACACTCAAAGGCAATCTTTTGAAACAGCTATACTCGCCTGTGTTGTGGACGGACTCCGTTCGCACGCTGACCGGCGAGGGTGTGACGGTTGCGGTTGAATGCGGTGCTGGTAAAGTGCTTGCCGGGCTGATCAAACGTATCGAGCGCGGTTTGCCGGTGCACGGCATTGAAGATCCCGATTCTCTGGCCGGTGCCCTGGCGGCATTCGGGCAGTCCTGATAAACGGAGTTGTTTATGTCTTTGGAAGGCAAGGTTGCGCTGGTTACCGGCGCAAGTCGGGGTATTGGGAAAGCCATTGCCCATGAACTGGCCCGTCAGGGTGCTGAAGTGGTAGGTACCGCGACCAGCGAAGCCGGCGCAGAGGCCATCACCAGTGGCCTGAAAGATGCCGGCTACAAGGGTTACGGTATTGTGATGAACGTGGCCGAACCGGAAAGTATTGAGGCGGGTCTGAAGCAACTGACTGAGCAATCCGGTGCGCCTGCGATCCTGGTTAATAACGCCGGTATCACCCGAGATAACTTGCTCATGCGGCTGAAAGACGATGACTGGTCTGCCGTACTGGAAACCAATCTTTCCAGTGTTTATCGCACCAGCAAAGCTGTGCTTCGTGGCATGGCCAAGGCCCGCTGGGGCCGGATCATTAACATCAGTTCGGTGGTGGCCGGTATGGGCAACCCCGGGCAGGGCAATTATTGTGCTGCCAAGGCTGGCGTGGAGGGTTTTACCCGCAGCCTGGCTAAAGAAATGTCCAACCGCGGCATTACCGCAAATTGCGTGGCGCCCGGATTTATTGACACAGATATGACTAAAAAACTGGACGATAAGCAGCGTGAGGCTATGCTGGAAATCATACCGGCTGGTCGCCTGGGGGCACCGGAGGAAGTTGCCTCTGTAGTGGCTTTCCTGGCATCGGAAGGCGCCGCTTACGTTACCGGAGAAACCATTCATGTGAATGGCGGCATGTACATGGGTTAAGCCCGCTCAGGGCTGATGTGCAACCCCTTGTCGCACAACATGTTTGACAGAATCCCTGCTTGTTTGCAGGTAGGGTTTAAACTAAACTGGCAGCTATTGAGTTGCTTGGTTGACACATAAAGTGAGGACATTATGAGTACAGTTGAAGAGCGCGTTAAGAAGATTGTTTGTGAACAGTTGGGCGTGAAAGAGTCCGAAGTTCAGAACACATCTTCTTTTGTAGAGGATCTTGGCGCTGACTCACTGGACACTGTTGAGCTGGTTATGGCCCTGGAAGAGGAATTCGAGACTGAAATTCCTGATGAAGAGGCCGAAAAGCTGGGCACCGTTCAGGACGCGATCGACTATATCGTCGCGCACACCTGATACTCTGCTGATCAGATAGCCAGGCTAAAGCCGTCCTTTGGGGTATATGAAGGACGGCTTTTTTATTGGCCGAATGAAAGTCTCAGTTTTGTAAGTTACACGGAATAATCAGGTGAACAGGGTTATGAGTAAACGACGGGTTGTTATCACGGGCATGGGAATGCTGTCTCCGGTGGGGAACGATGTACAGTCGTCTTGGGCTGCCGTTTGCGCCGGGCGCAGCGGTATCGGGCCGATCGATCGGTTTGATGCGACCGACTATGGCACCCGCATTGGAGGCGCGATCAAAGATCTTGATATTGAGCCATACCTGTCCAGCAAGGAAGCGCGCAAACTGGATGCCTTTATTCATTATGGCCTGATCGCGGCGCAGCAGGCGGTGGACGACAGTGGCCTGGAGCAGTTTGGTGATCTGGACAAGGAGCGGGTGGGTATTGCCATCGGTTCCGGTATTGGTGGCCTGGAGTACATCGAAAAGAATGTCATCCAGATGGAAAAATCCGGCCCCCGCAAGGTCTCTCCGTTTTTTGTGCCAGCCTCTGTTATCAATATGATCTCTGGCAACGCCGCCATCCGCTTTGGTTACAAAGGGCCGAACATTGCGATCGTCACGGCTTGTACCACCGGAACCCACAATATTGGCTACGCGGCCAGGACCATCGCCTATGGTGATGCTGACGTCATGCTGGCTGGTGGCTCGGAGATGGCGACAACCCGCTCCGGCATTGCGGCCTTTTCGTCGGCCCGGGCGTTGTCGACCCGCAACGATGAGCCGGAAAAGGCCAGTCGCCCTTGGGACAAGGGTCGCGACGGTTTTGTGCTGAGTGACGGTGCCGGTGTGGTTGTATTGGAAGAACTGGAGCATGCCCGGGCTCGTGGCGCTACCATTTACGGAGAAGTGATCGGCTTTGGCATGAGCGATGATGCCCATCACATTACCGCGCCCCCCGCCAGCGGTGACGGTGCAGCCCGTTCTATGGTCAACGCCATCCGTGACGCAGGGCTGCAACCGGACCAGATTGGTTATATCAACGCTCACGGTACCTCTACCCAGGTTGGGGATGTGGCGGAAGTGGCCGCAGTCAAATCGGTATTTGGCGCTCACGCCCACAAGCTCGCCATGAGCAGCACCAAATCCATGACTGGCCACTTGCTGGGGGCCGCCGGCGCTGTCGAGACCATCTTCTCGGTGCTGGCCGTTCGTGACGGCATTTTGCCGCCCACCATCAACCTGGATGAGCCGGACGAAGGTTGTGATCTGGACTTTGTAGCGCACACCAGCCGAAAGGCGGATTTGCGGGTTGCCCTGTCCAATTCGTTCGGTTTTGGCGGCACCAACGGCACGCTGATCGTAAGTCGTTACGAAGACTGACGCCGCCGTGTTTGATCTGTATTGGGCCGAAGACGGGGCACTTCCTCCAGGAGACCGGGGCCTTGCCTACGGTGATGGTCTGTTCGAGACCATCGCCATTACTGGCGGCAAGGCCAGCCTGTTGGGGTATCACCTGGATCGGATGGTCCGGGACGCCGGTCGACTTGCCATTCCTCTGGCTCGCACGGAGTTGGAGTCTGCGTGTGCCCGCGCGCTGGAAAGGTTTTCCGACCTGTATCCATCGGCAAACTGGGTGCTCAAGCTGATCCTGACCCGCGGATCGGGTGGCCGGGGTTATCGGCCGGAGCCCGGCATGAAGCCGTCTCTCATTGTTTCCCATTCCGCCGCTCCTGCTGTTCCGGGGCCCGAGGGAGTGATGGCCGATTTTTCCCGCGTTCCGCTGACAGTGAATCCGCTTCTGGCCGGGATCAAATCGTTGAATCGCCTGGAACAGGTGATGGCGGCCAGGGAGCTCCGGGGAGACGTCTTTGAAGTGCTGATGAGTAATCGTGATGGCCACGTGGTGGAAGGCACACGCACCAACCTGTTTGTGCTGTCTGACAACCGATGGCTGACCCCGCCCGCATCAACCCTGGCGGTCGCCGGAGTGATGCGCCGTTATGTTCTGGATCGGCTCAGAAACTCCGGGCATGAGTTCCAGGAATTGCCAATAACGCTGGACCATCTTTTGGGCGATCGCTGCCAGGGGGTCTGGCTCAGCAACAGTGTTATCGGGGTGGTGCCGGTTCGCAATCTGGCCGGGCACGATTTGCCTGTTGACCAGCGACTTGCGACAATCGTGGGTCCACCGGCAAGACTGGATTGATTCGCGTGTTCAAGAAGTTACTGATCGTTGTTGTCGCTGTATTCGTGCTCGCTGCTGCCGGAAGTGGCCTCTGGGCCTGGCAGGGTTTGCAGACGCTGCAGCAACCGGTTGCACTGGAAGAGCCGGTGTTGTTTAACGTGCCAGCAGGCACTGGATTCAGCCGGGTGGCCCGGCAGCTGGAGACCGACGGCTATGTGTCGGACGCCCTCTGGCTCAGGCTCTATGGCCGGCTGTACCCGGACCAGACCAGAATCAAGGCTGGTGAATATGAATTCGTGCCGGGCATGTCACCGATTGCCATGGTAGATGCCATGGTCGAGGGTAAGGTCAAGCTGTGGTCGGTGCAGTTTATTGAAGGCTGGACTTTCCGTGACATGCGCGCAGCACTGGCACGTTCCGAACGGCTCAAAAAGGTGACGACTGACTGGTCCGATGAAGAGGTCATGGCGGCGGTGGGCGCCGAGGAGCAGCACCCGGAAGGCTGGTTTTTCCCGGACACCTACATGTTCAATTCCAGCGAGTCTGACCTGGATATTCTCAAGCGCGCCCACAACCGTATGGTGACCGTGCTTGAGGAAGAGTGGCAGAACCGGGCCGAGGGTTTGCCCTACGATACCCCTTATGAAGCCTTGATCATGGCTTCTATCGTGGAGCGTGAAACCGGCGTGCCCTGGGAGCGTGGGGAAGTGGCCGGCGTGTTTGTGCGGCGCTTGCATAAAGGTATGCGGCTGCAGACCGACCCCACAGTGATCTACGGCATGGGGGATCAGTACGAAGGCCGTATTCGCCGCAGTGACCTGCAGACCTATACACCCTATAACACCTATCGAATCAATGGTCTTCCGCCTACGCCGATTGCGCTGCCGGGGCGGGATTCTGTTCATGCCGCTTTGCACCCGGAGGACGGCGACACGCTGTACTTCGTGGCGCGGGGTGATGGTAGCCACAAGTTCTCCCGAACCCTGGCAGAGCACCAACAAGCGGTCCGGGAGTACCAGTTGAATCGCCGCGAAGGCTACCGCTCGTTCCCGGCCCCGGGAACCTTGAACAACAGCCGGGAAGAATGATGCACGCCAGAGGTCGTTTTATTACATTTGAAGGCACCGAAGGTGTTGGCAAGTCCACACAGCTGGAAAACGCTGCGAACACCCTCAAGCAGCTCGGGATCGATTTTATCGTCACCCGGGAGCCTGGTGGCACGCCGATGGCCGAGAACATCCGGGAGTTGCTGCTGGCGCCCCGTGAGGAGCCTGTCCACGAAACGACGGAACTGCTGTTGATGTTTGCAGCCAGGGCCCAGCATCTGTACAACCGGATTCTTCCGGCCCTGGACAAGGGGCAGTGGGTGCTGTGCGACCGTTTCACCGACGCGACCTTTGCCTACCAGGGTGGCGGCCGTGGCGTGCCTGCCGAGCGCATCGCGCTGCTCGAATCCCTGGTTCAGGGTGAGGTGAGGCCGGACCATGTCATCCTGCTGGATGCGCCAGTGGAAACCGGCATGGCGCGGGCAAAGAAACGGGGAGAGCTGGACCGGTTCGAGCAGGAAGCCCTGGCGTTCTTTCAGCGTATCCGGGATACCTACCTGGAGCGGGCAACGGCCATGCCTGGCAAATACCATGTGGTCAACGCAGCTTTGCCGCTGGAGCAGGTATCGGCCAGTGTGTCAGCGTTGCTGACCGCCCTGGTAAAGATGGCTGAGCCCGCCTGATAATCAGGACTATCGGCGCAATTGCGTCGATTTCGTGCACTTTTTGTAATGTTCTGCTTTAATTGATGTACATTCTCAGTTAACGGCCGGCAGCATTAATGCTCAACGCGAAACTTCTCAAGCTCCCCATCGCCGCTCACCAGCATCGGCACGAACACCACCAGATTGTGATCGGGGTGAGGGGAGAGGCTGAGTTGAGCGTCAGTGGCACCGGGGCTCACCTGGATACCTGGAAGGCCTGTGTTGTACCCACTGAGGCAAGTCACGACTACTGTGGCGACGACCAGAACCACGTTCTGGTGATCAATCTTGACCCACTGACCCCCGCTATCAATACCCCAGCCCATGCGGATTACGAACGGATGATGCGGTTTTTCGAAAAACCGCGCACCCTGCAGATGGATAGCCGGCTGCAGGGGCTGGTCCAGTTTACCGCTGGCGAATTCGATCGCGCGCCGGATAACCTCACCCTTCAGCAGCACCTGGCCTCCAGCATTCTTTATTGCATGGCGGACCGGATTGTGGACCGTCAGGTTCAGTCTTCCAGCCGGGCCAGCATCAGACCTGAAGTTATCCGCCGTTACATCCTGGCCAATCTCCATCGAAAGATTACGGTGGAGGATATGGCCAGTGAGGCGTGCCTCAGTGTCAGTCGGTTCCATGAGGTATTTCGGGAGGTGGCGGGTATCACCCCTCATCAGTTCCTGCTTCAGACCCGCCTTGAACAGGCCGCAAACCTGCTGGCCTCATCGTCTCTCTCGGTGTCGGAAATCAGCTATCGAACCGGGTTTTCCTCCCAGAGTGCCCTGACCAACGCCTTGCGCAAATACAAGGGTACAACACCATCCAGATTGCAGATTAATGAAAGTGTTGCCTGAACTGGGCCGAAAATTCGGCAGTCCCGTAGGATTGTGCAAAAGAATCGTAGGATTTTGTAAGCCGTAGGTCCGTAGTAATACTAACTTAATGCTTCTGTAGAATCGCACTTTTTGCTCGGCAATCGCAGTCGTAAAGGTGTGAATAATAACTATAGTGATGGAGTGGCTGTGCGGGGGCTTGCCTCGCTCCAATTCGGATGGATTTTGGGTAAACAAGAACAACGGCCAGTCAACCAACAGTGATGTGGTACCTGTGCCTTAAGAGCGGACTCAGTCCGACTCAATAAACCGGAGGAGCCTTATGGCTATTGGCGTTTGGATCAGTCTATTTGCGTATTTTGCGATTATGATCGGCATTGGCATTTATGCCATGCGGAAAGCCTCGGCGACAGCTGAAGATTATATGTTGGGTGGACGTGGGCTCAGCCCAAAAGTAGCGGCTTTGTCGGCCGGTGCTTCCGACATGAGTGGCTGGCTGCTTTTGGGCTTGCCCGGGGCGTTGTTTGTTACCGGCCTGGCGGACGCCTGGATCGGTATCGGCCTGTTTGTGGGTGCGTTCATCAACTGGGTGATTGTTGCGCCCAGGCTGCGTGAGCAAACCGTGCACTACGGCAATGCCCTCACCATACCTGCCTTCCTGGCAAACCGTTTCCCGACCAAGGCGCTGCCTCTGCGCACGGTATCGGCGATTGTTATTGTTGTTTTCTTCGCGGTTTACACCTCCTCCGGCTTGGTTGCCGGCGGTAAGCTGTTCGAAAGTGCTTTTGCGGGCATCTTTAATTTCGGCGGGTTGAGCGACTACGGCGTGGGCATCGTGATCACGTTGGGTGTGGTTCTGGCGTACACCGTGGTTGGCGGCTTCCTGGCTGTAAGCATGACCGACTTTGTGCAGGGTTGCATCATGATGCTGGCCCTGGTGCTCATGCCTGCGGTGGTGCTGTTCGGTGAAGGTGGCGGCGGCTTCGGCCAGGCGTCTGAAACCCTGAACAGTGTTGATCCAACCCTGCTGTCCTGGACCGAGGGGCTGACCTTGGTTGGCTGGCTGTCAGCGGTCGCCTGGGGTCTGGGCTACTTCGGCCAACCGCACATTATTGTGCGTTTCATGGCCATCCGCACCGTACATGAAGTGTCTGTGGCCCGTAACATCGGCATGTCCTGGATGACCATCTCCCTGATCGGCGCCATCTCCCTGGGCGTTTTCGGTCGTGCCTATGCCATCCGTAACGGCATGGACGTGGCTGACCCGGAAACCATCTTCATCATCCTGGCTGACCTGCTGTTCCATCCGCTGATCACCGGCTTCCTGTATGCAGCCCTGCTGGCAGCGGTAATGAGCACCATCTCCAGTCAGCTGCTGGTGGCCTCTTCATCCCTGACCGAAGATTTCTACCGTCTGTTCCTGCGTAAAGAAGCTTCGGACAAGGAGTGTGTGAACATCGGTCGGGCGTGTGTTGTGGCTGTTGGTCTGGTCGCGGCAGTGATTGCTTCTGATCCGAACTCGCAAGTTCTGGCGCTGGTCAGTAACGCCTGGGCCGGCTTTGGCGCTGCCTTTGGCCCGCTGATCATCCTCGGCCTGATGTGGTCTCGCACCAACGGTGCTGGTGCCTTGGCTGGCCTGATCGTGGGTGCCGGTACGGTGATGGTATGGATTTCCATGGGCTGGAACGGCAGCTTCATGGGAGGCCCAGGTGTGTATGAAATCATTCCTGGCTTTATTGCTGCCTTCATCGCCATCGTTGTCGTCAGCATGGCGACCAACGATGCTGGCGAGTACCAGCATATCGAGCGGTAACAGCAGTCACTGATATTATTCAGTGATCTGATAAGGGCTCCCTGCGGGGAGCCCTTTTTTGTACCTGAAAACTGCACATGGTTCAGCGCTGGCGGCGGGGTGGGGGAGTCTTTTCTGCAGGGAAAAAGATGTCTGAGCGAAGCGAGTTGTTTTTCCCGGAAGAAAAGACTCCCCCACCTCGGGGCCAGCTCACTCCGAAACCTGAACCCCAGAGGCAGCCAATTCCAAATTAGAGACATAAAAAAACGCCAGCCCGAAGGCTGGCGTTCTCAGATCAGAGGTAAGCTACCTCGGAGGGACTCAGGCTACGGAAGCCTCAGACGCCTTCTTGGTGTACTCTTCCATCTGGTCGAAGTTGAGATACTTGTAGATCTCTTTGGACATGCTGTTCAGGTCCTTGGCGTACTCCATGTACTCCGCCGGAGTCGGGAGTTTGCCCAGTACCGCGCCCACAGCTGCCAGTTCCGCAGAGGTCAGGTACACGTTGGCGCCATCGCCCAGACGGTTCGGGAAGTTACGGGTAGAAGTCGACAGAACGGTAGACTTCGCAGCAACCCGCGCCTGGTTACCCATGCACAGGGAGCAGCCCGGCATTTCGGTGCGTACACCGGCGGTGCCGTAGGTGTTGAAGTAACCTTCTTCCATCAACTGGGCCTGGTCCATCTTGGTGGGAGGAGACATCCACAGACGGGTCTTCAGCGGTTCCTTGTTCATTTCCAGCAGCTTGCCGGCTGCCCGGAAGTGACCGATGTTGGTCATGCAGGAGCCGATGAACACTTCGTCGACCTTATCGCCAGCCACTTCGGACAGGAACTTGGCATCGTCCGGATCGTTCGGGCAGCAAACGATCGGCTCTTTGATTTCAGACAGGTCGATCTCAACCACGTGAGCATATTCGGCGTCTTTGTCAGCACGCATCAGCTTCGGATTGGCCAGCCATTCTTCCATCTGCTGGGCACGACGCTCCAGGGTACGTGGGTCGCCGTAACCTTCGGCAATCATCCAGCGCAGCATGGTGATGTTGGAGCGCAGGTACTCGGCGACTGACTCTTCAGACAGGTTGATGGTACAACCCGCTGCGGAGCGCTCGGCAGAGGCGTCAGACAGCTCAAATGCCTGTTCAACGGTCAGCTGCTCAAGACCTTCGATCTCCAGGATACGACCGGAGAATTCGTTGATCTTGCCCTTCTTCTCAACGGTCAGCATGCCTTGCTTGATGCCGTACAGCGGGATGGCATGTACCAGGTCACGCAGGGTGATGCCGGGCTGCATTTCGCCTTTGAAGCGAACCAGAACGGATTCTGGCATATCCAGCGGCATAACACCGGTGGCCGCGGCAAACGCGACCAGGCCAGAACCGGCCGGGAAGGAAATGCCCATCGGGAAACGGGTGTGGGAGTCACCACCGGTACCGACGGTGTCCGGCAGCAGCATGCGGTTCAGCCAGGAGTGGATGATACCGTCGCCCGGACGCAGGGAAACACCGCCACGGGTGCGGATGAAGTCCGGCATGGTGTGCTGCATTTCAACGTCAACCGGCTTCGGATACGCGGCGGTGTGACAGAAAGACTGCATGACCAGGTCGGCCTGGAAGCCCAGACACGCCAGGTCTTTCAGTTCGTCACGGGTCATCGGGCCGGTGGTGTCCTGGGAACCAACGGTGGTCATGTGCGGCTCACAGTAGGTGCCCGGGCGCACGCCCTGGCCTTCGTCCAGACCGCAGGCCTTGCCGACCATCTTCTGGCCCAGGGTGAAGCCCTTGGTGCCGGCTTCCGGATCTTTCGGCAGACGGAACAGGTCAGTTGCGCCCATGCCCAGTGCGGTGCGGGCCTTGGCGGTCAGGCCACGACCGATGATCAGCGGGATACGGCCGCCAGCCTGAACTTCGTCCAGGATCACGTCAGACTTGAACTTGAACTCGGAGATGGTTTCACCGGCTTCGTTCAGGATCTTGCCTTCGTACGGGCGGATTTCAATCACGTCGCCCATGTTCATGTTGTCGACCGGTGCTTCGAATACCAGGGCGCCAGCGTCTTCCATGGTGTTGAAGAAGATCGGGGCAACCTTGTTGCCGATACACACACCACCGGCACGCTTGTTCGGCACGCCCGGGATGTCGTCACCGAAGAACCACAGTACGGAGTTGGTGGCAGACTTACGGGAAGAACCGGTACCTACTACGTCACCGACGAAGGCAACCGGCAGGCCGCGGGACTTGATTTCTTCGATCTGGCTCATCGGGCCGGTTACGCCGGGCTCTTCCGGCTTCAGGCCGTCGCGCTCCATCTTGTAAGCGGCGCGGGCGTGCAGCGGGATGTCCGGACGGGACCAGGCATCCGGAGCCGGAGACAGGTCGTCAGTGTTGGTTTCACCGGTCACCTTGAACACCACCATCTTGGTGCTTTCGGGAACCTTGTTCTTCTTGGTGAACCACTCGGCGTTGGCCCAGGACTCAACCACAGCCTTGGCCACGGCGTTGCCGGCGTCCATCTTTTCTTTAACGTCGTTGAAGGCGTCGAACATCAGCAGGGTGTGCTTGAGTTCTTCGCCAGCCAGCTCGGCCAGTTCGCTGTCGTCCAGAAGATCAACCAGAGTGGCGATGTTGTAGCCACCCTGCATCATGCCCAGCAGCTGGACAGCTTTCTTTTTGTCGATCAGGGGAGATGTCGCTTCACCCTTGACAATCGCGGTCAGGAACGCAGCTTTAACGTAAGCAGCTTCGTCTACGCCCGGCGGAACGCGGTTTTCCAGCAGGTCTACCAGGGTAGCTTCTTCGCCGGCCGGCGGGTTTTTCAGCAGCTCGATCAGACCAGCAGTCTGTTCGGGGTTCAGGGGCTTGGGTGGGATACCCAGGGCTTCACGTTCGGCAACGTGTTCACGGTAGGCTTCTAACACGATATGGACCCTCATCAGTTGGAATGTCCCGCGCCGGAGGCATGCTTGCCTGGCGGGAGGTTTTTGGCGAAAAGGCCTCAGGAGCCTCTGAATAACGCCTCAAATCACCGATGGGGTTTCAGGATTTATTCAGAGACTCCTTGATCTGGCGCTGCATTCTATAGGAAACCCCTTATAAAGTTAAGTTGGACAGAGGTCGGAGAGATCTGCTAGCTGCGCTATACTCCCGCGCTTGATGAACCAGACTGTTGCTGAAGCCATGAACGACGCCCTGCAAGAGATACACGATTTTTTGCCCTGCCGCACGCCGGCACAGTGGATTGAGAATGCGCTGGCCAATCAGGATTTAATGCTGATTGATCATGCCCACTGCGAGAAGAAAGCGGCCTCCACGGCGCTGAGCCTGATGTACCGCTACGTGGATAACACCGAGCTGCTCAACAAAATGTCTCGCCTCGCACGGGAGGAGTTACGGCATTTTGAGCAGGTGCTGGCGATTATGAAGAAGCGGGGCGTGGTCTATTCGCATCTGTCACCAGCCCGTTACGCTGCAGGCCTGCGTGAAGCCGTTCGCAAGGACGACCCTGGCCGGTTGGTGGATGTGTTGATTGTTGGCGCCATCATCGAGGCGAGGTCGTGCGAGCGTTTTGCTGCCCTGGCACCGCACCTTGATGACAAGCTGGCCGAGTTCTACAACAGTTTGCTGAAATCTGAAGCGCGGCATTACCAGGATTATCTCGCGCTGGCGCAGCAGGCCAACGGCGGGCCGGTGGATGAGCGGGTCGCGGAGTTTATGGCCATTGAGCAGAAGCTGATTGAAGAGCCGGATTCGGAGTTCCGGTTTCATAGTGGGCCTCTTGCTTACTGACTCTTTGCCACGGACACTCGCAGACGCTCACGGACAAAAGAGTAAACAACATTGTTGTTGTCCGTGTTCTTCCGTGAGTGTCCGTGGCTAAAAAGTTTTTAAAGCTCTCTGCATAGAGTCATCCATCGATCAATCCCCGCACTTCGGTATTTCTGCTTGTGCAGGATGAAGTAGAAGTGGCGGTCGAACTGCCGGTGGGGGACTTTCAGGGGCACCAGGCTGCCGCGCTTGAAGGCGTCGGCCAGTACCACCTCTGACAGGCAGCCGATGCCCAGGTTGGCTTCTACTGCCCGCTTGATGGCCTCGGTGTGTTCCAGTTCCAGCAGTACGTTCAGGTCTGGCAGTAGGCCGTGCATGCCCCGTTCGAAGCTTTGGCGGGTGCCAGAACCCTGCTCCCGAAGAATCCAGGTGGCGGTGCGCAGGTCGTCGTCGGATAGCACGTCTTTGCCGGCCAACGGATGAGTAGGCGAGCAAAAGGCTACCAAACGGTCTTGCCGCCAGGGAATCACTTCCAGTTCGGACGCTTGAAGTTCTCCTTCAATCAGCCCGATGTCCAACTCAAAATCCCGAACCCGCCGGGCGATGGTGCTGGTGTTGGCTACCTCCAGCGAGACTTTGGGGTGGTTGGGGGAGCTCATATACTCGGCCATTACGCCAACGGCCAGATAATTACCAATCGTCAGTGTTGCGCCAACTTTCAAGGCGCCGACCTCGGAGTGTTTGCTGAAGGCTTGCTCCAACTCCTTTGCCTGAGCGAGCAAGGCTTCAGCTTTCGGCCGGTAAAGCCGCCCCAGTTCGTTTAACTGCAGCCGCTTGCCAACACGGTCAAAAAGCTGGATGTCGAACTGGGATTCCAGCTCCTTCAAGGCGCTGCTGGCCGCCGATTGGGACATGGCCAAAGATTCCGCCGCCCGGGTGATGTTCTGGAAATGGGCGGCGGCGAGGAAAACCTCGAGTTGACGGAAGCTGTACTTCATAATCGATCAGGCCGGATAGATGAAAGAAAATGTCCTGTCTGATCGATATGTTAGCCGGTCGCTGCCGCCAAAACAACCGTGATGGCTGGTTCAGGGGATCATCAGCACCGGGTAGGGGCTGCCGGCCGCCACATGTTCCGTGGTACTGCCGATCATGATCTCCTGAATCGGTGTTGAGCCCCGTTTGCCCATGATGGTCAGCAGGGGGCGGGTGTCATGGATGGTTTGCAGGATCTGATCCACTGGCCGGCCGATCAGGATATTGCGGTGCACGTTGGGGTGCCTTTCTGCCAGCTCATTGATTCGCTGTTCGGTGGCTTCATCAGACTGTTCCGGCTCTTCAGAATGTGCCCAAACCACGCGCCCGGTGCGTTGGTTGGCCATCAGCTGTTCGAAAGCGGCCTGGGCATTGAATGAGGCCTTTGATCCATCGGTGGCCAGAAGAATCTCTTCTTCAGCCGCCGGTGGCTGGTCCTGAACCGGAATAATCAACAGCGGAACTTTGGTCATTCGGGCGAGGTTCAGGGCGGTGTTTCCGAAGAAAAGCTCTTTGGCTGCCCGATGGCTGCGGTTACAGGCAACGACGCCGTCGGCGTTGAGCTTCTTCGCCAGCGCCTGAACCTCCTGGGCCACAAAACCCTTGGCAACGTGGGTGGCGGTTTCTACGCCCAGTGTGCTCGAGAGCTGTTCGCCGATCCGCCGCAAACGTTCCGTTGCTGAGCCTTCGGTGTCGTCCGGGTGCAATCGTTTGTGGGTTTGCAGTACATAGGTGAGGGTAATTTTCCGGGTACCCAACAGCTTGAGCAAAGCCGGTAGCTGTTCCATGGCCTGCTCCCATTCCTTGGTGTAGTCCACAGTCAGAATTAGATGATCGAGCATAATGTTCTCCCTGATGGTTGTTTATTCTCGGACCAATTTCTTTCAGGCTAGTTCAGGAGTGGGTTGAAGACCATGATCCCGGTCAGTTTGCCATTGATCTATATCTAAAAAATCGAACACATATATGGGTATTGCCTGTTTTGTCGATTTAACGTGACGGGTTAAACTTTTTCTATTGAATTCCCATATAACCTGTATGAAGTCGCAACAATGAGGCTGCCATGAGTAATCTGATGAAAGAAACGGTCACCAGCGTCCACCACTGGAACGATACTCTGTTCAGTTTCAAGACCAGCCGGGACCCGGGGTTCCGTTTCAAGAACGGGCATTTTGTGATGATTGGCCTGGAAACGGATGGCAAGCCCCTGATGAGGGCCTACAGTATCGCAAGCGCCAATTACGAGGAGGAGCTTGAGTTCTTCTCGATCAAGGTGCCGGACGGCCCGCTGACGTCGCGACTGCAGAAGATCCAGGTGGGAGATGAAATTCTGGTCAGTCGCAAGCCCACCGGCACCCTGGTGCTGGATAACCTGTTGCCGGGGCGTAACCTCTGGCTGATCAGCACCGGCACCGGGCTTGCGCCGTTCATGAGTATCATCAAAGACCCCGAGGTGTATGAAGCCTATGACAAGGTCATCCTGACCCACGGGGTACGGTATGTGTCTGAGCTGGCGTACCAGCAAGATATCCAGGGTTTGCCGGACAACGAGTTTTTCGGCGAGATGGTACACGGCAAACTGCTGTACTACCCGACGGTCACCCGTGAGTCTTTCCGCAACCAGGGCCGCCTGACCGATGCCATGGAGACTGGCAAGATCACCCGCGATCTCGGCTTGCCGGATTTTGATGTGGAGCAGGATCGCTTCATGATTTGCGGCAGCCCGAGCATGCTCAAGGACACCTGCGGCATTCTCAATAACATGGGCTTCCGCGAGGCCCGCGGTGGCGACATGGGCCACTATGTTATTGAGCGGGCGTTTGTGGAGCAGTAAACCTTTCCTGAGCCTGCTGGTTAGCGCAGCCAGTTACGGATCTGCATGGCCAGGCGCTCACCATCGCTGAGCGCCGCGCGCTCTGCTATCAGCGCTGCAAGTACATCCGGACGGTCGGTAATGATGTTATCGACGCCCATATCCAGGAAGCGGGCCATGTCGGACGGTTGGTTGACGGTCCATACATGCAGCTCATTGCCCGCCTTGTGAGCCCTGGCAACCGCTGCCGGAGTCGCGCGGTTCAGGCGCAGCGCCAGAATGTCGTAACGATCCTGCCACAATGGCCCGACCACGAACTGTGCCAGCAAGGCGGTTTTCAACCCCGGTTCCAGTTCCTTTGCCAGTTCCAGGCTAGGCCAGTCCGCCGCGGCAATGATGGTGCCTTCCACGGCATGGTTCTTTTGCAGGGTCTGAACAACGGCGGTGACCAGGGCCTGCTCATTACGATTCGGTTTCAGGTCAACAAACAGTCGCGCCTGGCCACGAACCGCCTTGATTGCCTGTTCCAGCGTGGCGATGCGTTCCTCGGCAAAGCGATCATCAAACCATGAACCGGCATCCAGATGGCGGATGTCGTCATACCGGACATCGACAATCCGTTCAGGCTTACCGAATATCCTCGCCATATCCTGGTCGTGCCAGAGCACCGGCACTCCATCCGAAGTCAACTGGACATCGATTTCAATATAGTCGGCGCCATCTTCTATGGCCTGGTGGATGGCGCTGAGGGTGTTTTCGGGGGCTTTGAAGGCGCTGCCCCGGTGGGCGGTGATGGTCAGGTCATCGTGCTGCTGCAGGGAGCTGACCACCTGAACGCTTTGGAAAAGCACCAATGCAACCACCAGGGCTTCGAGCAGCCAGAATCGGCGCCCGGTTCTGGCAGTCGGTTGGGCCGAAAATGATGGTTGCCATTGTAGCGTCCGGCCAGGTATGGCCTTGTAACGGGCGACAATGAGTGTGCCCAGTGCCGAGCTGGCCAGGAAGGTAAGGGCAAGGCTGACGAGAAGGTAGCTCCCCACCAACAGGACAACCACGGGCAAGAGCACATTGGCTTGTGCAGGCAGGATCCGGAACACGCCAGCGGCCAGCCAATCGAATGCCAGGGTTACCAGGGCCGGCATGGCCAGCACTGAGACAATGCCGAGCGACAGAAGGCCGACCGTTTCGCGATGGGCGCCCCGAGTGTCGCGGGCGCTTTGTTGCAACGCTGCCCATGGCCGTTGTTGGTCCAGCATCAGGGCCGGGATGGCAAGAATCCAGCGCAGAAAAAGGGTACCGTTGGCCACAACAAGGGCGCACAGCATGAGCAGGCAAAAGCCAAGGAACCACCAAAGTACCGGTGGGCGTTCGAGGTTCAGTAGATAAGGGTCGAAGTTGTTGAGCAACAGGTGGGCGGCGAAGCCCATGGCTGCCAGGAAGGGTAAGGCAATCAACAAATGCGCCAGGGTTTGAATGATTGCCAGTAAAGCCAGTTGCGGCAACCGCTTGCCAATCCCTGCCAGAGCACGGATAGCTGCCCGGTTGGAGCGATTGTCAGGCTGGGCTGCGATCAGGGTGACCCCGGCCAGTTGCAGGACAATCAGAACCGCTGCAAGTAACAGGGTCACCAACAGCCAGAGTGCGCCGCCCGGTGATGTGAGAAAGTCCAGCAGCCCCCCGGTTGTGATGGCAGCGTCGCCTGTGAGTGGTCGGAGCAAAGACACGGCGGTTGTGATCAATGGCGTGAAAACAACGATGGATAAACCGGTGAAGGTCAGGTAGAGCGCAAGCAATGACCGATGGTGGTGCCGAATCAGGGCCAGGCCTTGTCTGAGCAGCGGTATCACGTTATTCGCCTTCCGGGGTCAACAGTGTGGCTTTTGCCAGCAGCGCCAGGCGCTCATCGAGGGACAGGAAGGGTTCGTCATCGGTTTGTTGCAAGCTGCCGAACAGCCTGTCTGGATCGAACGCCCAACTGCTGCAGCGAGTGGTCAGTTCGGTGCAGGCGAGCAGGCTGCCGGATTCCCGGAGAAAGTACTTCATGCCGGTATAGGTGTCAGCCAGCATCAGGTCGCGGGCTGGCTCGACCGGCTCAACCAGCAGGCTACGGCCGAGCATGTTGCCGGCCAGATGGCCGTTGCCCGTAGCATCCAGAATGGTCATCGGGATGTCGAACTGGGCAACAATCCGGTTTGCCGGTGCCAGGTCGCTGAGGCTTGGTCGGCCCGGCGGGCGAATGGCCAGCACGCCAAGGTTGCTGTTCAGCGGCAGGGTTTCGTGGTCGTCGCGAACAAAACCGCCGGATTCATCGGAGGTCACAATCACCAGGGTGTTGTCCAGTACCCCTTCCTGCTCAAGCCGTACGAGAAAGCGTTCGAGGGAGTTGGCCATGACTACCATGGCGTTCTGGCGCGCCCCCTGGGCCTCGGGGAGGCCTGTTTGTGCCTCCTCAGTCGATTGTTCAGCTCGCTCGGCCTCCAGTTCCTGTTCCGCTTCTGGTCCGATGTTGAATGGATGATGGGTGCCCACATTCAGGGTTGTCACAAACCAGGGGCCGGGTTGGCTATTCAGATCACTGAGGCGTTCGGCAATGTCAGGGAAGAACTCCGGATCTGGCGGCCCCCAGCCTTCCTGCTCCTGCGCATGACCAAACGCTTCGGCACCGGTGACGCTCTCATAGCCAGCCCGGGGCATGAACTGGTCTTTTTTCATATATTCGATCGGCGCAGCTTGCCAGTAGGCCGTGGTGTAACCCTGATCTCTCAGC
>Ga0209075_1000945_pt1 | contig 27901 bp, 22 predicted proteins | sample Stecom2011_FD_187523 | JGI IMG/M metagenome (GOLD analysis project Ga0209075, IMG submission 187523) | Agricultural soil microbial communities from Utah to study Nitrogen management - Steer compost 2011 (SPAdes) (version 2) | ecosystem: Environmental > Terrestrial > Soil > Agricultural land...
ATGGTCGAGCGTTTACTGATTGGTTTACTCGGGCAGGGCCACATTCTACTTGAAGGTGTTCCTGGCTTGGCAAAAACGCTCGCCATTAATACTCTTTCTAAAGCCGTTCACGGAAGTTTTAGCCGTATTCAGTTCACGCCCGATCTTCTGCCAGCAGACGTTGTGGGAACACTGATTTACAATATGAAGGTCAATGATTTCAGCATTAAAAAAGGACCTATTTTCGCCAACTTCGTATTAGCCGATGAAATCAACCGCGCGCCTGCAAAAGTGCAATCGGCTTTGTTAGAAGCTATGCAGGAAAGGCAAGTAACCATTGGTGAGACCACTTTCAAACTCGACGAACCCTTCTTGGTAATGGCAACCCAAAACCCTATTGAGCAAGAAGGAACCTATCCACTTCCCGAGGCACAAGTTGACCGTTTTATGCTGAAAACCGTCATTAAGTATCCAAACCTCTCGGAAGAACAACTCATTGTTCGTCAAAACTTAAAAGGTGAATTTCAACAGGTAAATCCTGTGGTTTCGCTCGACCAAATTAAACGGGCACAAGAAGCTGTTAGAGAAATCTATATGGATGAAAAGATTGAGAAGTACATCCTCGACATCATTTTTGCTACACGTACGCCAGATAAATTCGGCCTTACAGACGTCGGGCCATTCATCAACTTCGGCGCTTCTCCAAGAGGAAGTATCAGTCTTGCCGTAGCCGCCAAATGCTACGCCTTTATTCGTCGTCGCGGCTATGTGATTCCGGAAGACGTTCGCGCAGTTGTGCACGATGTGCTTCGACACCGAATAGGAATCACCTATGAAGCCGAAGCCGAAAACATCACCTCGGAAGACATCATCAACCAAATTGTGAATGTCATTGAAGTGCCTTAAACTCCAATTTTGGCGATCACTTTCAAAACAACTTAAACCCAACACAATTTAATAAAAAGGAGGATTTAGAAACGAAAAATGGATACTAAAGAACTTCTCAAGAAAGTACGTAAAATCGAGATCAAAACACGTCGGTTGAGCGACAACGTGTTTGGTGGCGAATATCACAGTGCTTTTAAAGGACGCGGGATGATGTTCAGCGAAGTTCGTCAATATCAATTTGGAGACGACGTTAGAAATATAGATTGGAACGTTACAGCCCGCTACAACGAACCCTATGTGAAGGTTTTTGAAGAAGAGCGCGAACTGACGCTTATGCTGATGGTAGACATCAGCGGATCGGAGTTTTTTGGAACCAAACATCGGTTCAAAAATGAAATTGTGACCGAGATTGCCGCGACATTGGCGTTTTCCGCCATGCAGAACAATGACAAAACGGGAATCATTCTATTTTCCGATAAAATCGAACTCTTTATCCCTCCTAAAAAAGGTAAATCGCACGTGTTGCGCATTATTCGTGAATTACTGGAGTTTAAACCCGAAAGCAACAAAACCGACTTGACCCAGGCTCTGAAGTTTTTGAGCAATGTGATGAAAAAGAAAGCGATTGTCTTTATTTTATCCGATTTTTTAGACGACAATTACCGCGACACGTTGAAAATTGCAGCCAAAAGACACGATATCACAGGAATTCGCGTATATGACCACGCCGAACATGAGATTCCAAATTTAGGCATGGTTCAAATGAAAGACAGCGAAACGGGCGAGGTATTATTAGTAAATACGCGATCTAAAAAAGTACGCAACCATTATTTCGCATACCATCGTGAACGCGAAGACTACTTTATGGAGTCCTTTTCAAAAAGTGGAGCAGGAAGACTGAGCTGTCGGGTGGACGAAAGTTATGTAAAGAAGTTATTAGGATATTTTCAAATGCGTTAATGTTTAAACGTGCTCTTTGAATATGAAACTTGAAAAAATAGATTTTAGACATAATGTGATAGACAAATTCGTTCTTTCTGGGTTCCATACTCAGCGAGGCGCCATTCTTGTTCTTTTTTCTTTCTTTTTCTTTTTTCAGAACACCTTCGCCCAAAAAGTCAATGCCATTGTCGACTCTACTGAAATTAAGATTGGCGAAGAAATTCTTTATATTATTAATGTCGAAGCCGATTCAACCGACGTGGTTGTATTTCCAGAAGGGCAATCCTTCGGGGCATTAGAAGTCATCGAATCGTATACAGTGGATACTACATTCGAGGCCACCAAATACCGACTGATCAAACAATACGGGCTCACCCAGTTTGACAGTGGGCATTACACCATTCCCCCGCAGCACGTCAACATCAACAACCAATTGTTCGCTACCGACTCTATAAATGTAGAGGTTCACAATGTGGTGGTCGACACGTTGCAACAAGAAATGTTTGCCATAAAACCACCAGTCGAAGTAAAAAACCCACCTTTCGACTGGATTAAGTTATTGACTTGGTTGATTCCATTGCTCCTATTCGCAGGATTGATTTATTATTTCATCCGAAGAAGGAAGCGTAAGAAAGAAGCTGAAAAGCAATTACCGCCTTATGAAGAAGCCATTGTCGCCCTTAAAAAATTGGATAATTCACAGCTTTTAAAAGAAAACAAAAGCAAGGAATACTACAGCAGCTTAACCGAAATTGTAAAACGTTATTTAGATCGCGAAGTAGATGAAACTGCCTTGGAAAGCACGAGCGACGAACTGATTAATCGTCTGATGATGCACAAGCAAGCGGGGAGTTTCGACTTTGACCACGAGACCATTCACAAGCTCGATCAGATATTCAAACGAGCCGACTTGGTGAAATTTGCCCGCATGAACCAACAAGCAAGTCAGGCCGAATTCGACCGAAAAACGGTAGAAGAAATCATTAACGAAACCAAAGAAGTTATTCCGGAGCCTACCGAAGAAGAGCTCTTGGAAGATCGCGAATATCTCGAAAAACTCGAAAGAAAACGCCAGCGCAGGAAATGGGCCTATAGCATTGCAGGTGTTTTTCTCGCACTGGTAGTCATTGGCGCGGTGTACGGAAGTGTTACTGGTTTCGACAATCTCAAAGATAAAATCCTTGGCAACGAATTGCGAAGTCTCGCTGAGAGCCAGTGGATAAAAAGTGAATACGGCCACCCCTCAGTTGTTTTAGAAACACCAAAGGTTTTGATGCGTGTAGGTGAAACTGACGATTCAGAAAATTCAGTGATAAGCGGAAAAGACGTCTTTTCTTTTGGCGATATGAAATCGCCACTTTACGTAATGGTCTCTACATTTCAATTCAACCAAGAAGAAGGATTAGATTTAGACAGTGCCTTAGATGCTTTGTTAAACGAAATGGAGGATGAGGGCGCAAAAAACCTATTGGTGAAACGAGACGATTTTGAAACGGGTCAAGGCATCACCGGAGTTAGGGCATTTGGCGAATTCAATTTACAGGTTGCCGAAAACCGGGTGCTTAAGAAAACCAGTTCGTATGAATTGCTTCTCTTTGCCCAACAAGGAGGATTGCAGGAGGTTTTGATTGTTTACCAAGACGATGATACATACGCAAAAGATATTGTAGATAGAATTGTACAGTCGATAGAACTTGAATTAACAACAGGAAGATGAGCGGAAACTTCGAATTTGTAAATCCACAGTTTTTCTGGCTATTTTTAATCGTGCCAGTGCTCGTGCTATGGTATTTTTGGAAGCGTCATGAACAAACGCCTTCTTTAAAAATATCGAGTGTTCAAGGCTTTAAGACCAGCAAAAATTGGCTTGCAAAAGCAGCTCCTTTGCTTTTTGCACTTCGACTCTTGGCGCTATCGGCAATTATTGTGGCTTTGGCACGTCCGCGCGTTGTAGACGAATCCACAAGAACAGTAACCACTCAAGGTATCGACATCATTATGTCGATGGACCTTTCGGCGAGCATGCTCGCGCGCGATCTAAAACCCAACCGACTGGAGGCTTTAAAAAAGACGGTAGCACAATTTATAAAAGAGCGCCCGAACGACCGTATTGGCTTGGTTGAATATGCCGGAGAAAGCTATACACGAACACCTTTGACAAGCGATAAAGAACTTCTGTTGCGATCGCTTAGCGAAATGCGATACAACACCACAATCAAAGGAGGAACCGCTATTGGCTCCGGACTTGCTACAGCTGTCAATCGACTAAAAGACAGTCCTGCTAAAAGCAAGGTAATTATCCTCCTGACAGACGGGATGAACAACGCTGGATTTATCGATCCAAAAACAGCGAGCGAAATGGCGGTTCAGATGGGAATAAAAGTATACACCATCGGTATCGGAACCAATGGTATGGCGATGTCGCCCATTGCTATTCGCCCCGATGGAAGTTTTCAATACGGTCAGGTAGAGGTGGAAATCGATGAAGCACTGATGCAAGAGATTGCACAACAATCTGGCGGAAAATACTTCCGAGCAACCGACAACACAAAGCTTGAAAGAATATACGACGAAATCAACAAACTGGAAACATCCGAAATAGAAGAATTTAAATATGCGCATTATGAAGAGAAATTCCGTCCTTGGGCGATTCTTGGATTGGCCTTGCTGGGATTTGAATTCTTGTTGAGAATCACCTTTTTTAAAGGATTTATTTAATTATGTATCAACTCGAGGAACCAATATATTTCTATATTCTTTTTGCCATCCCCATCGTGGTGGTGCTCTCGCTATTGATATGGGTTTGGAAAAAATCAGTTCAAAAACGATTTATAAAAAAAGAACTATTAGAAAAACTGAGTCCGAACCGTTCGGCTTTTAAAACGGCTTTAAAAGTCGTTGTACTTTGCCTTGCCATTGCCTTGATGAGTTTTGCCTTGGTCAACCCCAAAGTTGGAACCAAGCTCGAAACTGTAAAACGCGAAGGTGTAGATATCGTTTTTGCCTTAGACGTTTCAAAAAGCATGTTGGTTGAGGATATTGCGCCCAACCGCTTGGACAAGTCGAAGCAAATCATCAATCAAATCATTAATAATTTGGCTGGCGATCGGGTGGGAATCATCGGTTATGCGGGAAGCGCGTTTCCACAAGTGCCCATTACCACCGATTTTTCAGCCGTGAAGTTATTCCTGAACAATATGAACACCGACATGGTTTCGTCTCAGGGAACTGCCATTGCACAAGCTGTTGAATTAGCCCAGTCGTTTTATGATGACGAAGCACAGAAAAATAGGGTGTTGTTTTTAATTACAGATGGTGAAGACCACGGCGGAAATATTTCGAAAGTAGCCGAAGAAGCCGCCGAAAAAGGAATTCGAATTTTTCCCATTGGCGTGGGTACCGTAGAGGGTGGTCCTATTCCCATAAAACAAAATGGAAGATTGTTATATTATCTAAGAGACAATAACAACCAGCAAGTTGTCAGTCGATTAGGAGAAGAAACCTTAAAGGAAATCGCAAAAGCAACTCAAGGCGAATACGTCGACGGCACTAATACCGCCGACGTTGTGGCGCGCGTGGACGCCATTTTAGGCGACATGGATAAAAAAGAATTTGAAGCCAAGCAATTTACCGACTTCAAAGATCAGTTTCAATGGTTTTTAGGAGGCGCCTTATTTTTACTGGTTTTAGATGTGTTCTTTTTAGAACGAAAAACCCGTTGGTTGGAGAAATTAAATTTGTTTAACGAAAAAGAAAAATAATCTGTTTGGAAGTTACAAACTTGTGAGATGAAGCACATTTCTAAAATAAATTTACAGCGTTTTCCGTGGCATAAAATCATCCTTTTGATTTTTTCCCTGAGCTCTGCTATTTCTTTTGCGCAACAAGCCGAAAAGCCCACAAAAGAACAGCGAGAATCACAAACAGCTTTGCGTCAGGCTCAGAAGTCATTGAAAAACGGTAATTTTATAGAAGCTGAAGCCGATTATCGCAAGGCAATCGCTTTAGACCCAGAAAATCAGGATGCTAAGTATAATTTAGGAACTGCCTATTACGAAAAAAACAAAAACGACGAAGCGATGTTACGTTTCAAGCAGGCAGCAAAAGATGCACAGACCAAGGAAGAAAAACACCGCGCTTTTCACAATTTAGGCAATACGTTTATGAATGCCGAAAAATATCAAGAAGCGGTGGAGTCGTATAAAAATGCATTACGCAACGATCCTACAGACGACGAAACCCGATATAACTTAGCTTTGGCAAAGGAATTGCTAGAGAAAAATCCGCCACCTCCTGAAGACCAAGAGCAAGATCAGGATCAAGAGCAAGACGAAGATCAGGAGCAAGATGAAAATCAAGACCAGGAGCAAAACCAGGATGACCAAAGTAGCGATAGCGATCAAGGCGATGATGATGAGGACGAAGAAGACAAAGGAGATGATAGCGAAGATAAAGGCCAGCCCGATCAACCGGAGGATGAGGACAGCAATCAAGAGCAACAACCACAAGAAGGTCAGCTCTCTCCTCAGCAGATAAAAAGTCTGTTAGAGGCTATGGAAAACGAAGAGCGAAAAGTGCAAGAAAAAATGAATGCCGAAAAACAAAAAGGGTCAAAAATAGAATCGGACAAAAATTGGTAGATTATGAAGATGAAGAATTTGTTATTCCTATTTACACTTACACTGTTCAGCTTTACTGCTTTTTCGCAAGTAAAGTTTGAAGCCAAGGTGAGCAAGGAACGCCTTGGAATAAACGAACGACTGCGTGTAGATTTTGAGATGAATGAAGATGGCGACAATTTTAGACGTCCTAGTTTTGATGATTTTAGAATTGTAGGTGGTCCTAATCAATCCATCAGCAATACGTGGGTCAATGGAAAGCGAAGTTTTTCGAAAACCTATTCTTTCTTTCTGGCGCCGTTGAAAAGAGGAAAAATCACCATCGGCCAAGCTACTATCGAGATTGATGGCGAAACCTATAAAACCTCACCCGTTGAGGTTGAAGTAACGGAAGCAGTGAACATGCCAACCGACGGTAACAATGCCGAGTATATTGCCAGTGAAAACGTCCATTTAATTGCTGAAGTTTCTAATACGACCCCCTATTTAAACGAAGCCATTACGGTTACGTACAAACTATACGTTTCTCACGATGTGAGCATCACCAGCCAGTGGCGGGAAATAGACTCTCCAAAATACGCCGATTTTTGGAGTCAAAACATAGACAACCAAAGTGGTAAGGTACTCGAAGGAAAATTTAAAGGGCAAGATTATCGATATGTAATTTTGCGTACTACGGTGTTATATCCGCAGAAATCGGGTGAGCTCGATATCGAACCCCTGACCCTTGATGTTCCTGTGGATGTGCAAGGAAGTCGACGCGATATTTTTGGCCGTCGCGTAATGGAGCGTGTAAACAAAACTATTTCGGCAGGCAAGCGAACCATTCACGTAAAGCCATTGCCCATCGAAGGCAAGCCCGAAAACTTTAATGGTGCTGTTGGAAGTTTCGATCTCAAAGTAACTCCCAGCAGAACGCAACTCCGCGCAAACGAATCGCTTCAGTTGGATGTTGAAATCGCAGGTAGTGGAAACTTGAAATTATTTTCAATTCCTCCGATTAAACTTCCGAGTTCGTTAGAAGTGTATGAACCCGAATACCACGAAAATGTAAACACAAATACAAGTGGTATGCGTGGATCCATCACAAATTCTTATACGATCATACCACAGTTCAAAGGAAATTATCCCATTACGCCTTTCAGCTTTTCGTTTTTCGACCCAAAAACAGAGCAATACCGAACGCTCACCTCGCCAGAGTACATCATTGAAGTAGAAAGTGGCCCTATGCCCGCTTCAGCCACGGCATCGACCAGCGATAGTGCAAAACAACAAGTTGTTCTTTCAGAAGACAATTTCAAGTACATCAAGCTCGATGCGAATCTAAAGTCGATTCACGAAAAACCATTCTTTAAATCGCCGTTATTCTGGTCGCTTTTAGGCGGTCCTTTCCTGATGATTCCAATCGTCATTATCGCTGGAAGAAAACGCCGAAATCGCCTTGCGGATGTGGAAGGAAATAAGTTGCGCCAAGCCAATAGATTGGCGAGAAGATACTTGTCTGAAGCAAGGAAAAACAGTGCCAATCCCGATGCTTTTTATGAAGCATTAGAGCGCGCACTGCACAACTATTTGCGAGCCAAACTCAACATTGAAACCTCGGAGATGGAAAAATCGCTTATATCGAATATGTTATTGGAAAGACAGGTGAACGCAACCACTGTCGAAAGCTTTATTACACTTTTGAAAAATTGTGAGTTTGCTCGGTATGCCTCTGCATCAAAAGCATCTGTAAATCAGGATTATAAAAAATCGATAAGCGTTATTTCTGAAATTGACAAACAAATTCAGTGAGATGAAGAAACTAAAAACACTGTTCTACATAGGGTTGTTGCTAATCTCTACTATCGGATTTAGCCAGAGCGAACACCTTTTCGAAAAGGGAAAAGACCATTATAAAAACCAAGAATACCAAAAGGCAATCAATGCGTGGAAAGGCATCCTTCAAAATGAAGAGGTTTCCGCCGAATTATACTACAATTTAGGGAATGCGTATTACAGGCTAAATCAAATTGGTCCGAGTATCTATTACTATGAAAAAGCCTTGCAATTGGCACCCAACGACGCCGATATAAAAAATAATTTGGCGTTTGCCGAAAATGCACGTATCGATGCCATAGAGCCATTGCCGAAATCGGTTTTTACATCTTGGTACGAAAACTTAACCTCGATTTTCACTTTCGACGGATGGGCAATACTTTCGGTTAGTTGTGCTATCGGTTTCGCTGCGCTCTTTCTCTTGTATTATTTTTCCTACACAGAAAAGAAAAAGCGTTTGTTTTTTGCCAGTTCGATGGTTGTGGCGCTTCTTTTAATCGGCGCCACTACGATGGCGTTTTTAACCTATAACGATTACACCGAAGACCAACCTGCCATTATTTTTGCCAACGAACTCGAGGTGAAATCCGAACCTTCCTTAGGAAGTTCTTCAGTCTTTAAACTTCACGAAGGAACAAAAGTTCAGATTATTGCTCAAGATCGGGAATGGGTTCGCATTGAATTGGCCGATGGCAAAGACGGATGGGTTCCTATCAGCGATTTAAAGCAACTTTAACGCTAGCAACATATAGAATACGGAATGGCTGTGCGCATTTAAGGAAATAAAGGTTAATTTTGGAATATCATTATTTAAATCAATAAAAACTATAGCATGTACGGAAAAATCAAAGATCATCTTCAGCAAGAACTGGAGAACATAAAAAACGACGGACTCTACAAGGAAGAGCGTATCATTACCACGCCACAAGATGCCGTTATTAAGATTTCGACAGGACAAGAAGTTATTAATTTTTGTGCCAACAATTATTTGGGGCTTTCATCGCACCCGGAAGTAATTCAAGCAGCAAAAGATGCGATGGATACCCATGGCTTCGGAATGTCTTCTGTACGGTTTATTTGCGGTACCCAGGATATCCACAAAGAATTAGAGCAAAAAATTGCCGACTACTACGGCACCGACGATACGCTGTTGTATGCTGCCTGTTTCGACGCTAATGGAGGTGTTTTTGATCCCCTGCTCGGCCCTGAAGACGCGATTATTTCCGACTCATTAAACCACGCCTCTATTATTGATGGGGTTAGGTTGTGTAAAGCTGCCCGATACAGATATCAAAACAATGATATGGCCGATTTGGAAAAACAACTTCAAGCTGCCAATGAAAATGGTGCACGCTTTAAAATTATTGTAACCGATGGGGTTTTCTCCATGGACGGATTGGTAGCGCCTTTAGACGAAATTTGTGATTTAGCAGACAAATACGACGCTTTGGTAATGGTGGACGATTGTCACGCCACAGGGTTTATCGGAAAAAATGGTAAAGGAACCGTGGAAGAGAAAAATGTGATGGATCGTGTCGATATTATTACCGGAACCCTTGGAAAAGCATTAGGTGGTGCTATGGGAGGATATACTACGGGTAGAAAGGAAATAATCGAGATGTTACGTCAGCGTTCCAGACCGTATTTGTTTTCTAATTCCTTGGCTCCTGCCCTAATTGGTGGTGCTCTAAAAGTATTTGAAATGCTAGAGCGAGACAACAGCCTTCAAGACAAAGTCATGGAGAACACAGCCTATTTCAAGAAAGGGTTATTGGACGCCGGATTCGATATCATCGATGGGAATTCAGCAATTGTTCCAGTAATGCTCTACGACGCCAAACTATCGCAAGACATGGCAGACATGTTACTGGAAGAAGGGATTTATGTGATTGGATTCTTCTTCCCTGTAGTGCCAAAAGATATGGCGCGAATTCGCGTACAACTCTCTGCTGCACATACAAAAGAGCATTTAGATAAAGCCATTGCGGCTTTTATTAAAGTCGGTAAAAAACTTGACATTATTAATGAATAATTAGTGAAAATATAGGGCGCAAAGCCCTGATATTATGAAAATTTTATTAGATTTACCTTTGTTTGTAAGCATTAACAAGTTACTTTTGCTTCGATTAACACTTAAAAATTAACAATCGAATATGAAACATCTTAACAGACTTTTAGTTGCTGCCATTCTCTTTATGGGAATTGGTGTTGCAAATGCTCAGGATGAAAATAATCCTTGGGCTATAGAGGTTGGTGCAAATGCGGTTGACTTCTTCCCTGTTGGGACAGGAGACGACGGACGTATTGACCCATCTCTAAGAGGAGAAATTTTTGATGAGTATTTTAATGCTCATGACCACTGGAACATTCTACCATCGCTTTCAAGAGTAGCCGTGAGTAGATACTTAGGAAGCGGGCTTGTATTTACCGCAGCTGGATCTATCAACAAGATTAACAAAATTGGTGATGCTTCAGCTTCAGACCTTAGTTACTACGGCGTAGATGGTGAAATTAAATACAGTTTCAAAGACGCACTCAACACAAACTGGCTCGATCCAAACTTAGGAGTTGGAGGAGGTTATACGTGGGTTGACGATATCGGTTTTGGAACTGCTAACGTACTTGCTGGAATCAAATTTTGGTTTTCAGACCACTTAGCACTTAACCTACAATCTACCTATAAGCACGCTTTCGAAGAGTCTTATGGAATCAGCCACTTCCAACATTCAGCTGGAGTAGTTTTCCAATTCGGTATGAAAGATGCTGATGGCGATGGAATTCCTGACCACTTAGACGAGTGTCCAGAAACTCCAGGTCTTCCAGAATTTAACGGATGTCCTGATACTGACGGCGACGGAATCCCAGATCACTTAGACGAATGTCCAACAGAAGCTGGTCTTCCAGAATTCAACGGATGTCCTGATACTGATGGTGACGGAATCCCAGATCACTTAGATGAGTGTCCAACTGTTGCTGGTCTTCCAGAATTTAACGGTTGTCCTGATACTGACGGTGACGGTGTGCCAGATCACTTAGATGAGTGTCCAAACGAGGCTGGTCCAGTTGAAAACAACGGTTGCCCATGGCCTGACAGAGACGGAGACGGTGTACCAGATCACTTAGATCAGTGTCCAGATGTTCCTGGTACTGTAGCTAACAATGGTTGCCCAGAAGTAACTGTTGAGGTTATTGCACAGTTGAACGAGTTCTCTAAAACAATCTTGTTCGACCTTGGAAAATCTACTATCCGTAAAGAGTCTTACGCAGTCCTTCAAAGCATCGTTGATGTAATGAAAGAATACCCAACTGCTAAGTTCGAAATTGAAGGACATACAGACAGTACAGGTAGCGACGCAATCAACAACAGACTTTCTAAAGAAAGAGCTGCTGCCGTTAAGGATTACTTAATCACTATCGGTATGGATGCTGACAGACTAAGTTCTGAAGGTTACGGTTCTGCGCGCCCAATTGCAACGAACAAAACTGCCGCTGGTAGACAAGAAAACCGTCGTGTTGAGATTTCTTTGAAAAAGTAATCGAACAACCGAACAGGTTAAATAAATAAAGCAGAAACGCCTCCGAATATCGGGGGCGTTTCTTATTTTTAGCCTATGCGAACTTTTATTGAGGAAACACTATTAACCCTGCGGCAAAACCACTCCAGCCTATCTGGTCTCACTCTAATATTGCCAAGCAAAAGAGCAGGTGGATTTTTAAAAAATCACTTAAAGAAAGAACTCAAACAAACGCAATTCGCACCCAAAATTATTAGCATTGAGGAGTTCGTTGAAGAAATTGCCGAACTCAGCATGCTCGACAATACCGAGCTGTTGTTCAAAAGCTACCAGGTATACATAAATTCCACAGGCTTTAAAGATAAAGACAACTTCGAAACCTACGTCACTTGGGCAACAACCCTAATGAACGATTTCAATGAAATGGACCGCTATATGGTGCCGACAAAAGAATTTTTTGGATTGCTGGCAGATATTAAATCCTTGGAACGTTGGGGTGTAGAAAAAGAACAGTCTACTTTTATTACCAATTATCTGGAGTTTTGGAAAAGCCTGCCCGAACTGTACCACAACCTTCAGGAATTGCTCAAAGCCGAACAAACTGGATATCAAGGGATGGTCTACCGCGAAGCTGCAAACAACATCGACAGCTACATTCTCAATCATTCCAAAGACAAACACATTTTCATAGGGTTTAACGCACTAAACACGGCCGAACAACACATCATCCAACGTTTTCTAGAAACAGGTTCTTCTGAGATTTATTGGGACATCGACACCTTCTTTATGGAAGATGAACTCCACAGCGCGTCTATGTTTATTAGAAAATATTTAAAGGACTGGAATTATTACCAACAAAACGAAAAGCCCATATTTGGAGCGCATTTCGAATCTGAGAAAACCATCAACATTGTTGAAGTTCAAAAAAACATCGGTCAGGCAAAATATGTCGGGGAATTGCTTTCCGCATCTTCCGAAGACACCTTGAATAACACAGCTGTGGTTTTAGGAGATGAAGATATTTTGGTCCCACTCCTATATTCACTTCCTGAAAATGTAACGCACCTCAACGTCACTATGGGAATGCCATTAAAGAATTATCCTGCAGCGACCTTTGTGGAACGTATCCTCTATTTGCAACTCAAACCCGAAGAAACACTTTACTACAAAGATATTCTTTCGATTTTAGACCATCCGCTGGCAAGCCAATTGATTTTAGATGCGCAAACCATCAAACAAAGGTTGAACACCGATAATATTTCCCATATAAAACCAGAAGACTTACTAAATCTCGCCTCCGAATCGAGCAGGGCAATTCTCGCTCAGATTTTTACTTCGTGGGAAGACAATGGCGCCGAAGCACTTGAAAATATCCAAGAGATATTACGGAAGTTTTTGGAGACAACAACAGCAGATAAAATCGGGAAACTGACCATCACCAAGTTGATCGAACTGTTTACTAAAATCCAGGGGTTGTCGGATAAATACCCGTACATCAATTCGGTTCGAAGTTTCTTCAACCTTTACAACGAACTGGTCGATCAAGCTTCTTTGGATTTTGAAGGAGATGCTTTCGAAGGCCTGCAACTCATGGGTGTTCTTGAAACCCGGGTTTTGGATTTCGAAAATATCATCATCACTTCGGTCAATGAAGGCACTTTCCCTTCGGGTAAATCGAATGCCTCGTACATCACCTACGATATGAAACAGCATTTTGGGATGCCCTTATTTTATGAAAAAGATGCTATTTACACCTATCACTTTTATCGCTTATTGCAACGTGCAAAAAACATCACTTTACTATATGACGGTTACAACGAAGGCATGAACTCGGGGGAAAAAAGCAGGTTTATTTCGCAATTGGAAATTGAACCAAACGAAAATCACCACTACGAAAAGCAAATTCTTTCGTCGCATATCGAACTAAAACCCAGCCTTCCGAAGCAAATTGAAAAAACCGAAGGTGTTTTAGAGCGACTTGAGGAAATTGCAGCCAAAGGGTTTTCCCCCTCAGCCCTTACCTCCTACATTAGGAATCCGATTGATTTCTATTTCGATAAAATCTTAAAAGTAAGGGAATACGATGAAGTGGAAGAAGACGTGGCAGCCAACACTTTGGGAACCATCGTTCACAATACGTTGGAGAACTTTTATAAATCTTTAGAAGGTAAAAACCTTACGATTCCTCATCTTCAGGAAATGAAAAATAAAATCGAGGAAGAAGTTACCCATCAATTTAAAGAGGTTTTTCGCGGCGGTACTTTTTCAAGAGGTAAAAACCGAATCGTTTTTGAAGTTGCCCAACGCTATGTCTCTAATTTTATCGATTCCGAAATCAACGCCATCGAAGCCGGCAATACCATAGAAATCCTTCAAATAGAAGAAAAACTATCTATCGAACTTCCCATAGCCGGTATTGATTTTCCTATCAGGATTGGCGGCATCATGGACCGTGTGGATCGCTACAATGGAAAACTACGCATTATCGACTATAAAACAGGTGTTACTAAAGACAATGATCTTACCATAATAGATTGGGACACGATTTCGGAAGACTACGACAAGAGCAAAGCCTTTCAAGTATTGACGTACGCTTTGATGATTTCAGGAAAATTCGATTTAGAAGATGCGGATGCCGGTATTATTTCCTTTAGAAATTTAAGTGAAGGATTTCTGCGGTTTGGAACCAAATCCTCATCACGCGCAAAAAAACACTTTGGCGTTACGGACGAAATACTAACAACATTTACCCAAGAACTTAAAAAACTAATTTTGGAAATCTGCAATCCAGAGATTCCATTCATTGAAAAAGAGATTAAATAATGACCATTAAGAAAAACCAAGTACTACAACCACAAAACAAAAATCAAAGACCGATTGTTTACGATGTGTACTACAAAGATTCGGAGCAACCACTACCTGTCGTAATCTTTGCGCACGGATATAAGGGCTTTAAAGATTGGGGTCCGTGGCATTTGGTCGCAGAAGCTTTTGCCGATGCCGGGTTTTGTTTTATCAAGTTCAATTTTTCGCATAACGGCGGCACGGTGGAGCAACCCATTGATTTTCCCGATCTGGAAGCGTTTGCGCAAAACAACTATTCTATCGAGTTAGACGACTTAAAGCGCCTCATCGATTTTGTTGAAAATGAAAACGGAAAAAGCTTGCCTAAAGCGGCTACGATATCGTTGATTGGCCACAGTCGAGGTGGCGGTGTTTGTTTAATCAAAGCCGAAGAAGACCCACGAGTTGATAACGTCATTGGTTGGGCGTCTGTTTCTGATTTTGTTCCTCGGTTTAGGCCAGACACCGAAGATTTTCAGGATTGGAAAAAAACGGGCGTTACCTATATAGAAAACACCCGAACCAAACAAAACCTGCCACACTACTTTCAGTTTTATGAAGATTTTAAAGCCAACGAAGAACGCTTTACGATTAAGCGTGCCGTTAAGCACTTAAAAAAGCCTTTGCTTATCCTTCAGGGTGATGCAGACACGTCGGTTGTACCTGCCGAAGCACAAGCCTTACACCGCTGGTCTGCGAACGGTGTATTAAAGATGCTGCCAGGTGCCGATCACGTTTTTGGAGGTAGTCATCCTTGGGAAGAAAACACATTGCCCAATGACCTGAAATCAGTTGTAAGTGCAACAATAGATTTCATAAAATAAGCTGTCGTATTGAAAAAATTGTTATTTTTGCCGTCCTAAACAATATCTCAGAGCAGCTTGTTTAGCAATTTGGGGGATTAGCTCAGTTGGCTAGAGCGCTTGCATGGCATGCAAGAGGTCGTCGGTTCGACTCCGACATTCTCCACCAATCCCCGCGAAGGCGGGGATTTTTTATTTAGAAATTAGGCGATTTTGTCTCCGAAGCAAACTTCGATGTAGTCAGCCCACCAATGCCCGCGAAGGCGGGGATTTTTTATTTAGAGATTATTTGATTGAGTAATTAAACTCAAAAAAGATACCCTATTAAGTCGGGTATTAGAAACCCAAAACCCTCACCTATCCTAAATAATCCTTATTTTTAGTCCACAAGACGGAATTGTAAAATTCACAATCTGAGCGGTGGAATTTTTAATGTTGAGAAGGAATTCATTGGTAGTGACATCAAAATAAAAATAGCAACTCATTAAAACGATGGAGAAAAACGACAAATTGAGTTTTACGCAGAAAATCCTTTTGAGCATTTTTCCAGTATTGGCTTTTCTCTTTTTTATGGACACGATTCTTTTTACAAGCATTCCCCATGAAGTCTATTTTAAAGCATGGCTAATTTTATTTGCTTTAATGATAATTCAATCCATCGTGCTTGTGCCGAGAATTTACAGAAAACAAATGCCCCCAGAGACCAAAACAATATATATCGTTTTAAGTATTTCGATTGTTCTGTTTCAACTGTATTATGTTTGGCATTTAGATGAGAAGTATCATTGAAGTATCATTTCAGATAGCGTACCGTTTCCCTCTAAGCGAAGTATACAACATCACATCAGGTTAACTCTCAATTAAATATTGAGTTTCTTTAGGAAAAGAAAAATCATGCTATCGCCTATCTATGGCATTAATTCTCGATTTATTTATTATCTTATTTGGTTCAAAACTCAAAGAACACCAATGAAATATCTATACCTAAGTTTAGCCATTGTCTTGGAGGTCATGGGGTCAAGCTTTCTGAACGCATCCGACGGTTTTTCAAAATGGCTTCCTGCTACAATAGCCATAACATCCTATACCATTTGTTTTTATTTTTTGTCTCTCGCCTTCAAGTTCATTCCTTTGGGAATCGCGTATGCCGTATGGGCCGGAATGGGTATCATCTTGACTGCGCTGGTCTCTGTTTACATTTTTAAGCAAACCCTGAGCTTGCAGGCCATCGTCGGTATTTTTCTAATCCTCGTCGGCGTATTTTTAATGAACTACGACGATATTGTAAAATTCAGCTAAGAAAAATATCCTCAAAACAAAAACAGCCATCAGATGGTCTCCGATGGCTGTTTTTAATAAACGTTATATGGGCAAATTATTTATGCTTATCGTAGCTTTCTTGAACTGCATCCCAGTTAACTACGTTCCAAAACGCAGCTACATAATCAGGTCTTCTGTTCTGGTAGTTTAGGTAGTATGCGTGCTCCCAAACATCCAATCCTAAAATAGGGTAACCTTCGCATTCAACACCTGGCATTAATGGGTTGTCCTGGTTTGGCGTAGAAGTTACTTCCAACTTACCACCTTTCTTAACACATAGCCAAGCCCATCCTGAACCGAATTGAGTCTTTGCTGCAGTCGAAAACTTTTCTTTAAATTCGTCAAAGCTTCCAAAAGCATCGTCGATGGCTTTAGCAAGTTCGCCACTTGGTTTTCCACCACCGTTTGGAGACATTACTTCCCAGAATAAGTTGTGGTTAAAATAGCCGCCGCCATTATTTCTAACAGCGCTATTGTTCATATCCAAGTTCTTTAAAATCTCGTCGATCGACTTGCCTTCAAGATTGGTTCCTTTAACAGCGTTGTTGAGATTATTGGTGTAGCCATTATGGTGTTTTCCATAATGAACTTCCATCGTACGAGCATCAATATGAGGCTCTAATGCATCGTAAGCATACGGTAATTTTGGTAATTCAAATGACATAGTAATATTTTTAATCGATTAATATTGATTCAGTTCAAATTTAAGCATTTCAGTAATGAAAAACTGTTATAGCTTTTATAAGATTCTGCGTAAAAACGCCTCCTAACGCGAAATAAGACAGATATTTTGGTATTTTAGTCGCAAAAGATTTGACTTTGACAAAAACATCATTCTCCATATACAATGCTTCTGCCGGCAGTGGGAAAACGTTTACCCTGGTAAAAGAGTATTTAAAACAAATCCTTCAATCGCCCGACACCGGATATTACCGCCATTTATTGGCCATTACCTTTACCAATAAAGCTGTGGCAGAAATGAAACAACGCATTGTGGACACCTTAGTCAATTTTAGCGAAGAAAATAGCGTGTCGGATCCGGCAGTAATGATGCAAATGATTTCGAACGAAACCGGTCTTGAATTAATCCAAATCCAAACGCGTTCGCAAAAAATCTTGCGTAACCTATTGCATAATTATGCCGCTTTTAGTGTTGAAACCATCGATAAATTCAACCATCGGCTCATCCGTACATTTGCACGCGATTTACAGTTGGCACAAAACTTTGAAGTGAGCTTGGACCGAGATGAAATCCTCGAAGAAGCCGTAGATTCTCTTTTGAGCAAAACTGGTGTCAACAAAGCGATTACAGATATTGTCTTAGACTTCGCTCTTCAGAAAACAGACGATGACAAATCTTGGAATATCGCACGAGATATTTCGGAAGCATCCAAATTGCTATTTGTTGAAAACGAAGCGGCTAACGTTTCGGAACTCAAAGAAAAATCGCTCGCGGATTTTGAGGAGTTAAAAAAATACCTTCATAAAAATAAAACAACTTTAGAAACAGCGCTCAACAATGAAGTTGCCGCAATATTTCAACTCTTTGAACAAAACGACTTAACTAAGAACGACTTCTCAAGAGGCTCATTATGGAATCATTTTGCGAATTTAATTGAAAAAGGAAAGAGTCCAAACTTCGAAGCCAAATGGCATGGAGACCTCGGCGAAAAACCATTATATCCTGGAAGAGTTTCTGGTTCGGTCAAAGCGATAATCGATGGCCTGACCCCAGAAATTATTGCCGTTTATAACCGAACGAAGAAGTTGTATTTTGAATTGAATCTCATCGATCGGATATTGAATAACCTCACTCCGCTTTCGGTTATCAATTTGGTGAGTCAAGAAATTGAAACCATAAAAGAAGAGCGCAATTTGTTACTGATATCGGATTTTAATTTTCTGATCAGTCAGGAAATCAAAAACCAGCCTGCTCCTTTTATCTATGAACGTTTGGGCGAAAAATACCGTCACTTTTTTATCGATGAATTTCAAGATACCTCAAAATTGCAATGGGAAAACCTCATCCCGTTAATCGATAATGCCCTGGCTCAAACAGACGATGATTCTCTTGGAAGCCTTTTGATCGTTGGCGATGCAAAGCAATCTATTTATCGTTGGCGCGGCGGTCTTCCAGAACAGTTTATGGATTTGTACGGCGATGGCAATCCGTTTTTTGCAGCCGGCAAGAAAAACGAAAACTTAGGCACAAACTTCCGAAGTCGACAAGAAATCATCGACTTCAACAACAAGTTTTTCACCTATACCGCAAAACACTTTGCTAGTGCTGAACATCAAAAATTATATGAAGCTTCTAACAATCAACTATTCAATCATCGCGATGGTGGCTATGTAAAATTTGAATTCATCGAAAATGTCAATAAAGAGGAACAAGAACCGATTTATGGGGCATTGACAAAAAACGCTATTCTAGAAGCGCTGGAATTAGGCTACTCTTATAAAGATATCTGTATTTTAACGCGAAAAAGAGATGAAGGAGTCGCCATTGCTTCCCATTTAATGGCACATGAAATTCCTGTAATTTCTTCGGAATCGTTATTGCTCCATTCTTCTAACACCGTTCAATTACTGTTGCATACTTTTATTTTGGCATTGCATCCGGAAAACGAAGAAGTTAAAGTACATATGTTGGATTTACTCCACGATCACCTGCAGCTTGAAGAAGCCAAACACGACTTCTTTGCGAAGTTTTTAAAAATTAACGAGGTTGCATTCTCCCAGATGCTCAAGGAATACGATGTTAACCTAAGTTTTAAAGCCATCCGTTCTAAATCGCTTTACGAATCGTTCGAATACATTATCCAGCAGTTTGACCTGTCTAAAAATGCCGACGCCTATTTATTTGCGTTTATGGATTTTGTGCAAGATTTTGGCCTCAATCCATTGGCAGACAAAGCCTCCTTTTTAGAACATTGGGAAAATAAAAAGGACAAACAGGCTATCCCCAGTAGCGAAGGTGCCGATGCTGTTCAATTGCTAACCATTCACAAAGCCAAAGGATTGGAATTTCCAATTGTAATTTTCCCGTATGCCGATATCGAATTGTACCGTGCTAAAAATCCAAAAACGTGGTATCCGATATCCAGCGAGAATCACGATTTCGACTTTGCACAAATCGGTATCAGTAAAGAGATGGCGCATTATGGCACCATTGGTGAAACCTTGTATTTAGATCATCGAAGTCAGTTAGAAATGGACAACATCAATCTCCTCTATGTGGTTTTTACCCGAGCTGTTGATAAGTTGTTTGTTTTCTCAAAAACACCCTCAAAAATGAAAGAAGGTCCAAAGACATTCAACGATTTATTCCGAAGTTATTTAGAAAATCTCGGTGTTTGGAACGATGATCAGGTTATCTATGAATTCGGCAAAAACCAAGCGAATCAAACTCAACAAGAACCGAAAACCGATCAGGTAATTCCTGCATTTATTTCGAGCAATCCGACAAAACACAATTTGTATTTGGTGCCTGCCGAATCGTATTTATTGGAGGAAGATGTAGAGAGTGCGCAACTCACCGGAAATGTTTTTCACAACACCATGGAGCGGATACAAGCTGCAACGGATGCGAATCGCGTTTTACAACAAGTAGAAAAACGTGCCATTTTACCTTCTGAAGGCTTTGAACTCTTAAAATTGAATGTTCATAAAATTCTAAACCATCCCGACCTGAAAAATCTTTTTACGGGTGAAGACACAATTTATAGCGAACGGGATATCATAACCGAGGCAGGCGCAATCATCCGCCCCGACCGAATCAACATTCACCCCGATGGCTCGGCATCTTTGCTTGATTATAAAACAGGAAGTTATCACCCCAGCCATCAAGATCAACTAAATGAATATGTGTGGGCCATCGAACAAATGGGCTATGCAATCAAATCGGCCTATTTGGTTTATGTCGGCAACGACACCATCAAATTACGGGGTCGCTAAAGGCAGCGTATCGTTTGTAGTTTCCGATTCTTGTTTGTCCTCTAACGGATTCCAATCGAGATCGATATCTTTCACACTTTTCTGAATTTCAGGAAGAATAGCGGGCGCCAATGAGGCTACAGGTTCGTACAGGATTGAAGCTTCGCGATCTTCTTCAGACAACACGGAATAATATTCAGAGGAATTTACGAACATAAATACCACACTTACCAAAAAAGCGTATTTCAGCATTATAAACAAACCGCCTAATAATTTGTTTATTAGGCCCAACATCATAAAATTGACAAGCTGGGTCATGAGTCGTCCTAAAAGCGAAAACGCAATCAAAACAACTAAAAATGTCAATAGAAATGAGGCTAGGCGCAGTAAGTCTTCACTCCAGGAAAACTGTCTGCTTAAAAAGTCTTCCACAAAACCAGAGAAAAACATCGCTGCATAAACGGCTACTACAATGCCGAGCAGCGACAAGAAGGCTTTAAGAAATCCTTTCCTAAGTCCGAATAAGAAAGAGATTACCAGGATCATCCCCAAAACAATATCGAGCGTATTCATTTATTAAAATTTCGATAAATATAATTACAATTGTTGCTATAGTCGCCATTATTCTCTCTTGTGTTTCTACTGATTGGTTATCAAATTCAAAAAACAAATTGATTTTGTCTAGCTCATAAAGAGATTAATGAATAAACCCTTATCTTTGCAAACTATTAAATGAGCAGGTGAACAGTATGGCACGTGACGAAAAATTGAAAGAACGCTGGGAAAAGACGGTTGAATTATTGACCAAACGTTTTTCTGATGGCGACCCCTTAGATGTAGAGTCTATTATCTACCTGATAGGTGTTCAGGAGTTAGGACAATATCATCGCAAATTCAAAAAAGATCAAAAATTAGACTTGATGCACATTGCGATCTGTCGTCTCTTGGAACCGTATGGTTATTACGAGTTCGACTATTTTGACGATGACGGCTGGCCTCACTATATAACATTGGACAAACTCCCGCCTCTAAAAGCTGGAGAACAAAGCTTGTTGATGAAAGAAGCTATTGTTCACTATTTTCTAGAAAAAGAAATAATCGATTGAGCAGATGATTGAAAATATAAAAAAACACATTTCGGAAGTTGACGCTTTTGTGTCGGACAACAAAGAAGAAATCGAAAGTTTTCGGATTAAATACCTTGGGAAAAAAGGCATTTTAAATTCCTTTTTTGCGGAATTCAAAAATGTCCCAAATGAACAGAAAAAAGAATACGGTCAGGTAATCAACCAGCTAAAAAATTCGGCTCAAAACAAAGTCGATCAATTAAAACAAGCTGTAGAAAACCAACAACAATCCGAAGGACAATACGGCGATTTGTATCGTCCGGGCGAACCGTTTAAAGTTGGCTCCCGCCATCCGATTTCAATTGTAAAAAATAGAATCATCGATATTTTCTCACGCATTGGTTTCAACGTATCTGAAGGTCCGGAAATTGAAGACGATTGGCATAACTTCTCTGCGTTAAATCTTCCAGAACATCACCCTGCACGCGATATGCAGGATACGTTTTTTACACAAACCAATCCCGATTACCTATTGCGCACGCACACCTCATCGGTACAAGTGCGTTATATGGAAAACAACAACCCCCCCATTCGGACCATTTCTCCAGGACGGGTGTATCGGAACGAAGATATCTCGGCGCGATCGCATTGTTTTTTCCATCAGGTAGAAGGACTGTATGTTGACAAAAATGTGAGTTTCGCCGATTTGAAACAAACCCTACAGTATTTCACTACTGAAATGTTCGGGAAATCCAAAATCAGGTTGCGTCCCTCCTACTTCCCATTCACTGAGCCCAGTGCAGAAGTAGATGTCTATTGGGGACTTGAAACAGAAACCGACTATCGAATGACCAAAGGAACAGGATGGTTGGAAATTATGGGCTGCGGAATGGTAGATCCAAACGTACTGACCAATTGCGACATCGATCCAGAAGTCTATTCGGGTTTTGCCTTCGGCATGGGAATCGACCGGATTGCGATGCTGTTGTATCAAATTCCAGACATCCGCATGTTTGCAGAAAACGATGTTCGGTTTTTAGAACAGTTTAAGAGCGTGTTGTAAGAGCATCGGTTCCGAATTGTTAGCTTGTGGATAGCATACGAGTGAAAAAAAAATAAACCATAAATTATGAAGAAAATACTCGTTATCATTTTGTTGCTTGCAGTTCTTGCGGTGGTAGCTTATCTCACGTTTGTCGTGGCCATGATTAAAATTGTTCTGGGATCTATTTTATTAGGAATCTCAGCCATTTCGTTATTAATGGTTTGGATCCTATGGAAAACCAAAGATTGATTATGATTAAAGACATTGAAATTCCCAAAGTGGAAAATGTGCACATTGTGGCAATTTATGAATGGAACGAAGAGTTTACGAGCCAGCAGTGGGTGGTTTATCTCATTAACAATCGCTCCGATACCATCTCTATGGCCATGGTGATGTCGCGCGGAAAAAGCGACGACAGAAGAACTTCAACCCTTCGGCATTCACTTGGCGATTTAGAGCCTCAGACCTCGCATAAAGTTGAGCTTATCACCGAAGATGTTCTCGGATTTACCAACGAATACTTAATTACGTTCTTTGCCGAAAACAAACTTTATGAGCGCCGCTTTGTATTTAATCCAAACGCAATTTCAGAAGAAAATACTACAGATGTTCCAGTGATTGACGTCAAAGCTGTAAAAGCAGAATAATATTTCCATTTATGCTTTCCATCCAAATAGATTCTTTTTCTTACACAGACAAAGTTGTTTTGGAAGACATCTCCTTCAAAATAGCTGCAGGAGAACATGTGAGTATTTTAGGTGAAAGTGGATCTGGAAAATCGACCTTACTTCACATAATCTACGGATTGATACATCTGGAACACGGCAAAATTTTCTACAACGACAAAAAATTATTAGGTCCCACCAAAACCCTTATTCCCGGCGAGCCGTTTATGAAATTGGTGGCACAAGAATTCAACATCATGCCGTTTAGTACGGTGGCCGAAAATATCGGTTCTCATCTCTCTCGACTAAATCAGGTAGAGGATGAAAACAGAATCGATGAGCTCCTCTATGTAGTCGATTTAACATCGTTTAAGAACACCTTAGTAAAATACCTCAGCGGAGGCCAGAAACAGCGTGTAGCCTTAGCGAAAGCCCTCGCCAACGCGCCCGAAGTGTTGTTGTTGGACGAACCTTTTAGCAACATCGATAACTTTCGGAAAAACAGTCTTAGAAGAAAGATATTCCATTACTTAAAGGCGAATAACATCAGTTGTATTTCCGCCACACACGACAGCGAAGAAGCATTGGCGTTTTCGGATGCCATATTACTGATGAAAGATGGAAAGGTGGATCGATTTGAAAAACCTGAAACACTGTACCACACTGCAGAAGATGCTTATCAAGCAGGTTTTTTTGCCGATGCTAATCTCCTTCCTGAAAACATTATTCACGATACGGAATCAACTAAGAAAGTTGTTGTCTATCCACATCAATTGGGAGTTTCAAAAAATGAAACCAAACTATCAGTTAAAGTAATGGCGAGTTATTTTAAAGGCAGTCATTATCTCATTCAAAGCCGTTGGAACGACCTTGAAGTTTTTTTCAATCATTTTGGAAGTTTACCAAAAGGCGAAAATTATTGGTTACAGCTTTCTTCAGCATAAAAAATCCAAAATAGATTGACTTCCTACATTTTTGAAAAAAGCCGACTATTTTAAAGGTGAAAAATTCCTTCGTAGCCGAATTAGACGATATCTTTACACTTTCTTATTTTTAAGATAAGCCCTTGGAGCAACAGACTACATTTTTCTATACTGCATTTCACAATTTAAGAGAGTTCTTAAAAAGCACCGACTTTTCTAGAGCAATGCTGATGGGGATTGCTTTGACTTTGCCCATTCTCTTTGGGATTCAGTTTGATAGGGTTCAAACGAGTATCGTTATAACGGTAGGTGCCTTACTCGCCTCTCCAAGCGATACCAGTGGAAGCCTTCAAAGTAAAATTAAAGGCATTTTGTTGTCTGCTTTACTAGCTATGACCGTCAGTGTCATCGGTGGTTATTTGCGGTTTTCTATGTGGGCGATGTTTCCGCTCATTGGGTTGTTGATGTTCGGAATTTCCTATTTATCTATTTTTGGTTTCCGCGCATCGCTTATCAGTTTTTCGGGACTTTTTGCTTTAGTATTGAGCTTCTCCCCAGTTTCGGGCGATATGCCTCCCATAGAACGTTCCCTGCTCATCGGTGTTGGTGGACTTTGGTATGCATTTATGGCGTTGGTGTGGCACTATGCCTTTCCTAAGGCTCCCACCGATTTTTATCTATCGAAAACCTTAAACCTCACGGCTGAGTATTTGCGCATTAGAGGACACTTGGTTTCGCAGAAAAATGAGCGTTCAAAATTGCTAAAAGAATTGCTTCAAATTCAATCCGAACTTACAGAAACCCACGAAACCTTACGAGACATCCTGATTTCGCGACGAATGGGTTCTGGAAAATCCTTCTACCATGGCAAACGGCTGTTGATCTTTGCTACGCTCATCGATATGCTAGAACAGGCCATGGCAAATCCGGTGAACTATGCCAAAACCGATGTGATTTTCGCGAAAAAACCGCAACACCTAGCGGATTTTAAAAGCTTGCTGTTCGAAATGGCCAACCGTTTGGACGAGATTGGCGAAGTTCTATCAAATCCAAGGAAACTAACCGCCGACTCGAAAGTAAGAGATTGTCTGCTCTTGGTGAAGAAAGACATCACGGAGTTTTCGGATGATGCTCTAGATTCCATTTCAGAAGACACTTTGATGCTTCGGAATCTGTATAAATATCAAGAAGAACAAGTTAGAAAAATTGAAAAAATAGAGTGGTTGCTTAAGGAGCGCGATCGGAAAGAAATTCGATTTATCAAAGACGAAGAAGCCAAAAGGTTTTTAACAACAGAAAGTTACGACTTCGATACCTTCCTCGAAAACTTTAATTTCAACTCGTCCATTTTTCGCCATTCGCTTCGCATTGCCGTGGTAGCCATTATCGGTTATGCCATTGGACTTATGTTCGAACTCCAAAACTCCTATTGGATTTTACTGACCATTATTGTGATTATGCGGCCCAATTTCGGACTTACAAAAAAGCGATCCATCGAAAGAACTGTTGGAACACTCATTGGAGGAGCCCTTGCCGTTTTAATAGTATTGTGGATTAAAAACCCCATTGTTTACGGGATTTTATCCATCATTACTTTAGTGATTTCGTTTTCGATGGTACAGCGCAACTATAGAATGGCCGCCATTTTCATTACGCTGAGTGTTGTATTTACATTTGCACTGCTCACACCTGATGTTTTTGATGTGATTACCTATCGCGTTACAGATACCGTAATCGGAACGGGATTGGCCATCATAGGAAATTTGCTCTTGTGGCCGGCTTGGGAAATTCAAAGTATGCAAACCACACTGTGCGATACCATCCGAGCAAATCGGAATTATTTCAATCAAATCGTATCCTATTACAAGGATAAAGGCGAAGTTCCTTCGGAATATAAACTGGTGCGGAAAAAAGCTTTTTTAATGATGTCGGACCTCAGCACGGCATTTCAACGGATGACGCAAGAACCGAAATCGCAGCAAAAGAATCTAGAAGCGTTTTACGAAATCGTCGAATTGAATCAAACGTTTTTATCTTCTTTGGCTTCGCTGAGTACGTATATCATAAACAACCCCACTACGCCAGCTTCAAAAAACTTCGACATCGTAACCACTCGCATCGATGAAAATCTCTTGAAAGCCGAAACTGTTTTAAAACACGGAACCCAGCCTAGTGAAGATGAAAAAAAGCAAGTTGACGATATTTTCGAACTCACTTTTGGAAGCACTTATTTCCTTCCAGAAGAACCTGAAGATTCTGAAGAAAATGGAGAATTTCACCAGCAGATAGAAGAGGCCCACTTGGTGCGCGAACAACTGAAATGGTTGTTGGCGATCAGTAAGAAAATGTCGGAACTATTGGAGAAAACTCCTGTGTGATCTTGGAAATACGGTTTCAGTTTTTTATAAATCGCTTGGTTGTAATTCCTTGCGAATCTTCCATAATTCGCAATACATAAACCCCTGAAGCAAGTTGAGAAACATCCAAAGAAGTTTGATGATTAACAATCAAGTCCTGGTTCAATAAAAGTTTTCCACCCATGGAATAAATTTCTATGGAAACATTTCCAAAAGGCTCGGACGAAATTAAAATCAAATTATCCCGAACCGGATTTTGAGATAGAGAAAATATACGCTCTTTTGGTTCAGATATTCCTAAAGTACAATCTTCTGAGTAAACAAAGTCTGCATTTACATACCACGTATTATACGGAAACTCGTTGTTGTTTGCTGCTTCTGCATCATCTACCTCAATACAATCCAAATCTAGATCACAAGGACCTCCATAATAAAAACAAGACAAGGTGACCTCTAGGATGGAATTATTTCCGTTTTTAGCATTAAAATGCCTTATTTCAAAAAGATTATCAGCGAAAAATATTTCTAAATTCACATTGTTGCTCAAATCGATTTCTGAAATTTCCTGGGTTGCCGTTCCTCCGGAATTTCCACAATAGAATTCCTTTAATTTCGTGTTGTGGCTAACATCGATTGTATTCAAACCACTATTGTCAACATCCAGATATTCTAAATGAATATTATTGGACAAATCGATTTCGGAGATCGTAGCAATATCCATTTCCAATTTTTTGAGGTTTATATTATTCGTAATATCCAATTCATGTAACCAACAATCCAATAGGGTTAAAACTTCCAAATTTATATTGCCAGATAAATCAACCTGATCCAATTGATGAACAGCAGACAAATCCAAACTTTCCAATTGTTGATTTTGGGTAATATTTAAAGAAGTTAAGGGATTTGAAATACAATTGAGAGTTTTTAAATTTAAATTCCCAAACAGATCCAATGTTTGAATATGATTTAATTCAATGTTAAGGTCTTCAAGAGCGGTAAAATCCTCAATTCCCGTTAGATCATAAATCTGTTTGTATCGAACATTCAAAACTGTTACCGTATCGATATCGCTGGTTAAAACCTGTCCGTTGATTGTACCGTCGCTATCAATGCCTAAATCAATCAATGCCTGCTCAAAATTTGAGTCGGGAATATAGGTGATTTGGGAAATCAGCATTGT
>Ga0209075_1000946_pt1 | contig 27878 bp, 25 predicted proteins | sample Stecom2011_FD_187523 | JGI IMG/M metagenome (GOLD analysis project Ga0209075, IMG submission 187523) | Agricultural soil microbial communities from Utah to study Nitrogen management - Steer compost 2011 (SPAdes) (version 2) | ecosystem: Environmental > Terrestrial > Soil > Agricultural land...
ATGCCTTTTAAAACTTCCTTAGTGCTAGTTGCTGGGCCTAATGTGGCTACAATTTTGGTTTTTTTTCTTCTTGACATTAATTAAATATTAAATTATTTTTGAATTTAAGTGTATCTATATCAATGGAATAAGCAGTAACAATCTGAGCTACTTCCTGAATGCCATTGATTATTTTTTGAATTTCGTTCGTGGTTAATTGCTCATCGGATATTTTTAGTAAAAAATTTACTTTTTTCAATTCTGGAAGCAAATAGAAGGTTTCTGTAAGTTTTCCAGAATCTGCAAAAAGACTGTTGGTTATTTCTGTGTTTACAGTTTCTAATTTACAGATATTTGAAACTAAATTCCAAGTGTTCAATTGCTTTTCATCGTTCCACTCATATATGGAGTACCAGGCATTATTACTAAAATCCAAATCGTTTTTCTTTCTCTTTAAATGGATTCGCAGTTTTAAATTTAACAAATAAGCAAGTCTGTAATCTTCTAAAGAGGTATGAATTCCGATTAAGGTGAAACCTTCATCATCAAAAAAATCGTCCAAGCTTAGTTTTTTTATTGCCATGATACTTTTAGCTAATGTAAAGATAAGATTTATCGTCCGTAATATGTTAGATTTTGATTAATCTTAACAATTTGGTATTCGGAAAATATTGGCGCTAATACACTTTAGAAATTTGCTTCTGAAACACGAAAAAAGCACGTTTGGATGCTTTTTCTTCAGCTTTCTTTTTTGAGGTTGCTCGTGCTTTGGAGACCACTTTATTATCTATGGAAAGTTTTACGGAGAAATGTCTAACTTCATCATTTCCAGTATCTTCGTATACGTTGTAATCGAAGGTTTTCTTTTCTTTTTGGCACCACTCTATCAATAAACTTTTATAGCTTATTACTTTTCCTTCGAGGGTTTCAATATTCACATAAGGAATAATGACTGTTTTGAAAATAAATTTTTCACAATATTTATAACCTCTGTCCAGAAAAATAGCGCCTACTAATGCTTCAAACAGATTACCATGAATATTATCTCCAAACTGTCCTTTGGGAATTTTGCTTTCAACACGACTAATTAGGTTGAGTTCTCTGCCTAATTCGTTTAAATGCTCCCGACTTACAATTTTAGATCGCATTTTGGTTAAATAACCTTCGTCTCCACTGGGAACTTCCATATATAGATGCGATGCAATAACAGCACCCAACATGGCATCTCCTAGAAACTCTAAGCGTTCGTAGTTGATTGTATTGCCTTGACTGTCCTTAATATTCATAGAACGATGGGTAAAGGCCGTTTTATAAAATTTTAAAGATTTAGGCTTAAAGCCAAGAATTTTGTGAATAAACACAAAAAAATTCCCGTCACTTTTAGAACGGGAATTTAATATGTTTCGAATGTGTTTCATTCGTTGTTTTAATCTAGTTTTTTGAACAATACACAGGCATTGTGTCCTCCAAAACCAAAAGTATTGCTCATAGCTACTTTAACTTCGCGTTTCTGTGCTATGTTTAATGTTAAATTAAGTTCAGGATCAATATTTTCATCTGGAAATTCATGATTGATTGTAGGAGGAACGATACCGTGTTCCATGGCTAAAATAGCAGCAATAGATTCGATTGCTCCCGCAGCTCCTAACAAATGTCCAGTCATGGATTTTGTTGAATTAATATTAATATGTTTTGCATGCTCGCCAAACACTTCAGAAATGGCCTTTAATTCTGCTACATCCCCAAGAGGAGTAGAAGTACCATGTGTGTTGATATGATCAACTTCTTCAGGTTTAACTCCAGCATTTTCCAAACAATTTCTCATTACAGCAATTACCCCAATTCCTTCAGGATGTGGTGCAGTCATATGATAAGCATCGGAAGATAAACCTCCTCCAAGAACTTCAGCATATATTTTTGCACCTCTTGCTTTGGCATGCTCGTACTCTTCAAGAATAATCGCTCCAGCACCTTCGCCTAATACAAAACCATCTCTGGTTGCATCAAAAGGCCTTGAGGCTGTTTCTGGGCTTTCATTTCTTGTTGATAAGGCATGCATGGCGTTAAATCCACCCATTCCCGCAATGGTTACAGCTGCTTCACTTCCACCGGTAACAACTACATCACAATAGCCTAAACGTATATAGTTTAAAGCATCAATCATGGCGTTGGCAGCCGAGGCACAAGCAGAGACAGTAGTGTAATTAGGTCCCATAAATCCATGTTTTATGGATATGTTTCCTGGTGCTATGTCTGCAATCATTTTTGGAATAAAAAATGGGTTAAATCTTGGAGTTCCATCTCCAGCGGCAAAGTTTAAAACTTCCTCTTGAAATGTTTCCAGTCCACCAATTCCTGCTCCCCAAATAACTCCAACCTTAAGCTTATCTACGACAGAAAGATCTAACTTAGCATCTGCAATGGCTTCATCGGAAGCTACCATAGCATACTGAGTAAATTTATCCATTTTTCGAGCTTCTTTTCTGTCAAGAAAATCAGTGGCGTTAAAGTTTTTTAATTCACAGGCGAATTTGGTTTTGAACTTTTCAGTGTCAAAATATGTTATAGGTGCAGCACCACTTTTACCACTTATAAGGGCTTGCCAAAATTCATCTTTGGTGTTACCAATAGGTGTTAGTGCTCCTAAACCAGTGACTACAACTCGCCTTAATTTCATAAGTTTTTGTGAGTTATTTTTTTGCTTCTTCTATATAAGAGATAGCTTGACCAACTGTTGCAATGTTCTCAGCTTGATCATCTGGAATCTGGATATCAAATTCTTTTTCGAATTCCATGATTAATTCTACAGTATCTAATGAATCTGCGCCTAAATCGTTTGTGAAGCTCGCTTCAGTTACAACTTCGTTTTCATCAACACCTAATTTGTCTACGATAATCGCTTTTACTCTTGATGCAATGTCTGACATAATCTTTTAATTTTTAAGTTTTAATTAGTTGGCAAAAATAAAAAACTTTATTCTTAAAACACACCTTTACTTTAAAAATGTGCATGTAATTTAGTAAATAACCCTGAAGTATTTTAATTTTACCTGCTAATTGTTAATATTTATTTTTTTTTGGTCGAAAAACGACACAATAATATTTATGTAAATAAAGTAAGTATCAACCATATTAACAAACATTCTATTAAATTTGAACCATATTTTATAATATCTGCCTTTTAAAAAAGAAGATGGCTTTAATACGAACTCATGAAACGAATTGTGATCTTTGCTTCCGGAAGTGGAACAAATGCTGAAAATATAATAACTTATTTTAAAAACAGTTCTTTTGTGTCTGTTGTTCTTGTGTTGACTAACAATCCTCATGCCAAAGTTCTGGATCGCGCTAAAGATTTAGAGGTAAGCGCTATGTCTTTTAATAGAATGGCTTTTTCTAAAACAGATAATGTGTTGCAGCTTTTAAAGGCAAATAAGCCAGATTTAATTGTATTAGCAGGCTTTTTGTGGAAGTTTCCCGATTTTATTTTAAATGAATTTCCTAATAAGGTTATAAATATCCATCCCGCCCTATTGCCTAAATATGGAGGAAAAGGGATGTATGGTCAGTATGTTCACGAGGCCATTGTAGCTAATAAAGAAGTTGAAACTGGTATAACCATACACTATGTGAATGAACATTATGACAAAGGTGCTATTATTTTTCAAACAACATGTCAAGTGAAGTCCACCGAGTCCGCTCAAGATGTGGCTGTAAAAATTCATGAATTGGAGATGGAATATTTCCCGAAAGTGGTTGAACAACTTTTAAAAAATCAATTCAGTGAATGCTAGAAATATTGAAGGTAAGTTTAGGGTTGTTGAAAGTTTTGCAATTAAAGGTAAAAATGAATTTTATTTAATTGGAAATCTGACTGAAGGTCAAATTCAGAAAAATTGGTTTGTATATATTTTATTGAATAGCTCTTTGTCTTTGACCTTAAGAGTTTCAAACATAGATGAAATTGAGATTTCGGGCGACACAGAAAAGTATATGCTCTTGACATTTTTAGGTGAAAATGATATTTTGGACATATGGCTCGATCTTAATATTCGCAATGAAAATCTTAATATAAAAATAGAAGGACAAGATTAATAAGATTCCCTCCTTCGTGGGAATGACATAATGAGTAAAAAGAAAAAGAAATATTATACCGTTTGGAAAGGCAAAAAAACCGGAGTCTTTGAGTCTTGGAACGATTGTAAAGCCCAAATTAAAGATTTTGAAGGTGCCCAATACAAATCTTTTGAAACCTTAGATGCTGCCAGAATAGCCTATAACGGGAACTACCGGGATTATGTTGGGAAATCGAAAACGTTTAGCTCAAGCCTATCTTCAGAGCAGCTTAAAAAAATTGGACAACCCAACTATCATTCTATTTCAGTAGACGCTGCATCTAGTGGCAATCCAGGAATTATGGAATATAGAGGTGTGGATACAAAATCAAAAAAACAACTCTTTATTCAAGGCCCCTTCGAAGAAGGCACTAATAATATAGGAGAATTTTTAGCCTTAGTTCATGGCTTGGCATTTTTAAAACAAAATAACAGCGATCGCATTATTTATACAGATTCTAGAACAGCTATGAGTTGGATTAAAAAGAAAACTTGTAATACCAAATTAGAACGTAACGCTAAGAACAAGGTTGTATTTGAATTAGTTGATAGGGCCATAAATTGGTTAAATACAAATACTTACAAAACTATAATTGTGAAATGGGAAACCAAGGCGTGGGGAGAAATTCCGGCTGATTTTGGTAGAAAGTAATTTCATCAGTTTTAAAAAGATTTTTTTAGGTTTTTTGTTTTTCTATAATAATTTATTGAAAGAAACTTTCGTCTATTAGCAGCTAAATAGCTTATATTTGCACCCTTATAAGTCTTGGCTTTTAATGCGAAGACAAACAAAATTTAGAACCTCAATATGAGCAAATTAGTAATTGTAGGAACGGTAGCTTTTGATGCTATTGAAACACCTTTTGGAAAAACAGATAAAATTCTTGGAGGCGCTGCCACCTTTATAGGCTTAGCAGCTTCACAATTTAATGTGGATGCGGCTGTAGTATCTATAGTTGGAGGCGATTTTCCTAAAGAATATTTAGATTTGTTATCAGATAGAAACATCGACATTTCTGGTGTTGAAATCGTAAAAGAGGGGAAAACCTTCTTTTGGAGTGGGAAATATCACAACGACATGAATACACGTGATACGCTAGTAACAGAACTAAATGTGCTTGCCGATTTTAATCCTGTAGTTCCAGAAACTTACAAAGATGCCCAAGTAGTTATGTTAGGAAACTTGCATCCCAACGTCCAAATGAGTGTGTTGGAGCAAATGAACAAGAAACCAAAATTAGTTATTTTAGATACCATGAATTTTTGGATGGACTGTGCTTTAGAAGAATTAAAAGCAGTTATTGCCAAAGTGGATGTTATTACCATTAACGATGAAGAAGCCCGACAATTAACTGGGGAATATTCTTTAGTGGTTGCAGCTCGAAAAATTCACGCCATGGGTCCAAAATACGTAGTTATTAAAAAAGGAGAACACGGTGCTTTATTGTTTTATAAAGACAATGTGTTTTATGCACCAGCTTTACCACTTGAAGAGGTTTTTGATCCAACAGGAGCGGGAGATACCTTTGCGGGAGGATTTGCTGGATATTTAGCAAAAACGGAGGATGTATCTTTCGAGAATATGAAAAATGCCGTTATTTATGGTTCAACTTTAGCATCTTTTTGCGTAGAAAAGTTTGGAACCGAAAGAATGATTGGCTTAAAAAGTAAGGAGGTACATCAACGCCTACAACAGTTTAAGAGTTTAACACAATTCGATATAGAATTAACATAAAAAAAACGCGCTCAAATTTGAGCGCGTTTTTTATTTTGAACTCCTTGTTTAAGAGTTTCAGAACCTTATAAACATAACACACACAATAAATCATGAGCGACGCTTTAAAACACGAATGTGGAATAGCACACATTAGACTTTTAAAACCTTTGGAATTTTACCATGAAAAATATGGTACCGCATTTTATGGGGTCAATAAAATGTATCTTTTAATGGAAAAACAGCACAATCGAGGGCAAGATGGTGCCGGTTTTGCAAGTATTAAGTTAGATACTCTGCCTGGAGAGCGTTATATAAGTAGAGTACGTTCGATCGCTCAACAGCCCATTCAAGATATATTTGCACAAATAAACAACAGAATTAATAGAGAAATGTTGCAGCATCCTGAATACAAAGATGATGTAGCACTTCAAAAAAAGAAATTACCATATATAGGCGAAGTATTGCTCGGTCATGTTAGATATGGCACTTTTGGAAAAAATAGTGTGGAAAATGTACATCCGTTTTTAAGACAAAATAACTGGATGCACAGAAATTTGATTCTTGCCGGAAACTTTAACATGACCAATGTTAATGAGTTATTTGAAGAATTGATTAGAATTGGGCAGCATCCAAAAGAAATGGCAGATACCATTACTATTATGGAGAAAATAGGGCACTTCTTAGATGATGCCGTGGCCAAAAAATATAAACAGCTTAAAAAAGAAGGCTATAGTAAAAACGAATGTTCTCCATTAATTGCCGAAAGACTTAATGTGGCCAAGATCTTAAAACGCTCTTCAAAAAACTGGGATGGAGGTTATGCTATGGCTGGACTTCTTGGACATGGAGATTCCTTTGTTTTAAGAGATCCAGCAGGAATTAGACCTGTTTACCACTATAAAGACGATGAAGTTGTAGTTGTAGCATCCGAGAGACCTGTTATACAAACCGTGTTTAATGTGGCTTTTGAAGATGTACACGAATTGGAGCCAGGACATGCTATTATTACCCAAAAATCTGGTGAAATGAAAATCCAAAAAATCATTGAACCATTAGAAAGAAAGGCTTGTTCCTTTGAGCGAATTTATTTTTCCAGAGGAAGTGACGCAGAAATATATCAAGAACGAAAAACTTTAGGGAAATTATTAATGCCTAAAGTTTTGGAAGCTATTGATTACGATACCAAAAACACCGTATTTTCTTATATTCCAAATACAGCGGAAACATCCTTTTTTGGAATGATAGAAACTGTGGAAGAACATTTAAACAAAAAGAAAACACAAGCTATTTTAGAGGGTAATGGAAAACTATCTGCAGAAAGAGTAACTCAAATTTTATCTGAAAGACCTCGAATTGAGAAAATAGCTGTTAAAGATGTTAAATTGCGAACGTTTATAACGGAAGATAGTAGTCGTGACGACTTGGTTGCCCATGTTTATGATGTGACCTATGGTGTAATTAAGCCAACCGATAACTTAGTGATTATAGATGATAGTATTGTAAGGGGAACTACCTTAAAAAACAGTATTATTAAAATGATGGATCGCTTGCATCCTAAAAAAATAGTAGTCGTGTCCTCGGCACCACAAATACGTTATCCAGATTGTTACGGAATAGACATGGCTAGATTAGAAGATTTAATAGCTTTTAGAGCCCTGTTGGAATTATTGAAAGAAAACAACAAATACCATATGGTAAAAGAGGTGTACGACAAATGCAAAGCTCAAGTGGAATTAGCCGATAAGGACGTTAGAAACTTTGTTAAAGATCTTTATTCTGAGTTTTCCGCTGAAGCTATTTCTGATAAAATCGCCGAATTGATATGCGACTCTGATGTGAAAGCTGAAGTTAAAGCTATTTTTCAACCTGTGGAGAACCTACATAAAGCTTGTCCTAAAAATTTAGGAGATTGGTACTTTACTGGAAATTATCCGACACCTGGCGGTAATCGTGTGGTTAATAAGGCTTTTATTAATTTTTATGAAGGAATAAAAGAACGCGCCTACTAGTTTAAAAACAAAGCTAAAATATTAGAAATAAACTGTTTGTCTAACAAAATCTGTCTTTTAACCGATTTTCTTACTGTTTATCTAAAATATTGAAATTTATAAATAAAATAAAACTACTTTAGAGGTACCATAACATAAGTAGGTTAAGTTCATGGTAGATTTGGGGCAAAAAAAGGTGAACTCTCGTTCGCCTTTTTTTATTTTATACCTTTTTCAAAAAGTTTTCTATTAAATTTATTCTGGGAAAGCGCCTTATTCGATATTTTGTAGCTCTAATACAGGTAAATTCTTCTTTTATCCTGATTTATAAGCAGTTTATCTATTTATTTTTTTTTAGAGTGAAGAGCATTATATATTTGGTCTTACCATAACATAAGTAGGTTAAGTTTATGGTAGATTTGGGGCAAAAAAGGTGAACACTCGTTCACCTTTTTCATTTATAGTCCACACGTAAGTGAGAATCTACTGACTTACTTATCTTTTTAACGAAGTTCAACGATTATATCAATTTCCATTGGCTCACGAAGTTTTTTCATCATCATATAAACACTTGGCTGTCTAATTCCAAAGTCATTAATTCCAATCGTTTCATTTTATCCAAAAAAAAAGCAAACCCCTTCAGATTTGCTTTTTGACTTTTTATATAAGTTTTTTACTTATTTAGCCTCTGCATAACGTCTTTCAACTTCATTCCAGTTAATAACGTTAAAGAACGCATTAATATAATCTGGTCTTCTGTTTTGGTAGTTTAAATAGTAAGCATGTTCCCAAACGTCTAAACCTAAAATTGGCGTACCACCACATCCAGTTCCTGGCATTAATGGATTGTCTTGGTTTGGTGTAGAACAAACTTCTACTTTTCCTCCTTTGTGTACACATAGCCAAGCCCAACCAGAACCAAATTGTGTGGCAGCTGCTTTGCTAAACTTTTCCTTAAAATCTTCAACTGAACCATAAGCCGCTTCAATAGCGTCCTTTAATGGACCAGATAAACGCCCTTTTCCTTCAGGATTCATTACATCCCAGAATAGAGAGTGGTTGTAAAAACCTCCACCATTATTTCTAACAGCTTTATTGTCCATGTCTAAATTAATTAGAATGTTTTCAATGGTTTTTCCGCTTAAATCCGTGCCTTCAATAGCAGCGTTTAAATTGTTGGTGTATCCTTGATGGTGTTTAGAATGGTGTATTTCCATTGTTCTTGCGTCTATATGAGGCTCTAAAGCGTCATATGCGTATTTTAATTTCGGTAAATCGAAAGCCATAATATATGTGTTTTTAATTGTTAATATTTAATTCATTCAAATTTACGGATAAATCACAGGAATTAAAAATAATAAATACCTATCAAATCATCGATAGTCTTTATCTTGTGTCAAATTTCTGTTTTATGGATAATAAAAGTACTTTTTTGGTGTATAATGCTTCGGCAGGAAGTGGAAAAACGTTTACGCTTGTAAAAGAGTACTTAAAAATTCTTTTAAAATCGCCTTTTAACGATGCTTTTAAGAACATTTTGGCCATAACCTTCACCAATAAGGCTGCCAGTGAAATGAAGGAACGTATTGTTGAAACTTTAACTGCGTTTTCTTCCGAAGAAATTTTAGAGTATCCAAACCACATGTTTTTAATTATTTGTGACGAATTAGGAATGGACGCCGAGGCGATTCATGAGAAATCTAAAAAAATATTAAATTCCATTGTATACAATTATGCGGCGTTTGATATTTCTACCATAGATGGTTTTACACATAGAATTATTAGAACTTTTGCCTACGATTTAAAATTGCCCTTGAATTTTGAAGTAGAACTGGATCAGGATACTTTATTAAATGAAGCTGTAGATCGATTAATAGCTAAGGCAGGAACTGAAAAAGAACTCACTAAAATCTTGGTAGATTTTGCTATTGAAAAAGCGGACGACGATAAAAGCTGGGATGTTTCGTTCGATTTCAATAAGATTTCAAAACTTCTTGTTGGTGAAGATGATATGCCATTCATTAATACACTAAAAGATAAAACCCTTGACGATTTTAAAGCTCTAAAAAATCAATTAAGAGCAGATCTTAAAACGACTCATGAACTACTTGTGCAACAAGCTCAAGGTGTTTTGACCCTGATTGAAGAAAGTAGTTTGCAATTTGACGATTTTTCCGGAAGCTTCTTACCCAAACATTTTCAAAAGTTGGCAGAAGCTAATTTTGCAGTTAATTTTGAGGCAAAATGGCAAGAAGATTTAGACAGCAAAACCTTGTACCCGAAACGTGTTTCGCCAGATATTGCATCTATAATTGAAACGATTCAGCCTCAAATCGCGACCGCTTTTAGCGCTACTAAAAAAGCACTTTTTCATTATAAGTTTTTAACAGCTTGTTATAGAAACATGACGCCCTTATCCGTTTTGAATGCGATTAATAAGGAACTAAATAACTTAAAGGAAGAACAGAACAAAGTGCTTATTTCGGAGTTTAATGCACTTATTAGTAAAGAAATAAAGAATCAGCCAACACCCTTTATTTATGAGCGCTTAGGGGATAAATTCAAACATTATTTTATAGATGAATTTCAAGACACCTCAGTTTTGCAATGGGAAAACCTAAAACCCTTAATAGACAACAGCCTTTCTCAAGAAAATAATAACGACCAAAAAGGCTCTGTAATGCTGGTAGGAGATGCCAAACAAGCCATTTATAGATGGCGAGGAGGAAAAGCAGAGCAGTTTATAAATTTATTTAACAAAGCAAATAGTCCGTTTCAAGTTTCGCAAGAGGTGATTACCTTACCACAAAATTTTAGAAGTTTTCAAGAAGTTTTAAAGTTTAATAATGGATTTTTTGAGTTTTTATCCCAATCTAAATTAAGCGACAAAAATTATGCGGAATTGTATCAAACATCCTATCAAGAACCTACTAAAGAGAATGAAGGTTATGTGAGTTTGGAGTTTTTGGATATTGAAAAGGAAGACGACACCTTTCAGGTATATACCGAAAAAACCTTTGAACGAATTCAATTCGTATTGGATAATGGTTTTGATTACAGCGATATTTGCATTCTTGTAAGAAGGAAAAAAGAAGGGATTGCCATTGCTAATTATTTAAATGAACAGCAAATTCCCCTAATATCATCAGAAACCTTATTGTTAATAAACTCTCCCGAAGTCGGTTTTATAATTAATTTTTTAAAACTCTTGCAAGAACCTAGAAACAACGAAATTAAGATCCAAGTTTTAAATTATTTGGCAGCTGTTTTTAAGATTGAAGACAAACATGCTTTTTTTGAAAGCCATCTTAAATTGGAATTGGCAGACGTATTAAAACAACTGGAAACCTATGACATCTATATAAACCATAACCAATTATTGCAATTGTCCTTATTTGAATTGGCAGAAACTGTGGTTAGAGATTTTAAATTAGTAAAAAGTTCCAATGCTTATGTGCAGTATTTTTTAGATTTTGTGTTTGAGTATTCCCAGAAAAAACTATCAGATTTGGCTGGATTCATCGAGCACTTCGAAAAAAAGCAAGACAATCTAAGTATTGTGTCTCCTTCCGGACAAGAAGCTGTGCAAATAATGACCATCCATAAGTCTAAAGGATTGGAATTTCCTGTGGTCATCTTTCCGTTTGCCGACTTAGACATTTACAGAGAAATTGAACCAAAGGAGTGGTTCCCGTTAAATAGAGAGAGTTTTCAGGATTTTCCATATACTCTATTGAATTTTAATAAGGATTTTGAGTATTTTGGGGACATCGGACAACAGATTTATAACGAACATCGCGCAGAACAAGAACTGGATAATATTAATTTACTTTATGTAACTTTAACTAGAGCTGTAGAGCAATTGCATATTATATCTAAAAAAGATGTGAAAGCGAAAGGGGAAGTCAATGATAAAACCTATTCAGGATTTTTAATCAGCTATCTGATGCATTTAAATTTATGGCATGAGAACCAAATGATTTATAATTTTGGAAACCCATTAAAAACGTTTAAAAACGAGTCTATATCAATAGATACAATAGAACAAACCCGTTTTATTTCAACTCCAAAACACGAGCACAACATAAAAATTGTTACTAATTCTGGATATTTGTGGGATACGGCGCAAGAAGACGCCTTAGAAAAAGGAAATTTGATTCATAATATCATGTCTCAAATAAAATCACAGATGGATGTGGATTTTGTTCTGGACGATTTCATGGACGCCAATATAATTTCTGCAGATCAGGCTGAGGTTTTAAAAAAGATTGTCTTAGACATTGTTAACCATGTTCAATTAAATTCTTATTTTAATGCAGAAGGATCTGTTTATAACGAACGTGATATTTTAGCAAAATCTGGAAGAATGTATCGCCCGGATAGATTGGTTTTTGAAACTGAAAACAATGTGGCTTTAATAGACTATAAAACAGGAGCAGAAGATAAAAAACATTTAAAACAATTAGAGGAATATGAAAATATTTTGATGGAGATGGATATAAAAGTGACAAAAAAAATACTTGTATATATAAATGATAGTATTGAAGTAAAAGAATTTTAAATTTGTAAAAACCAAGAACACATGTACGGAAAAATCAAAGAACATTTAGAAAAAGAAATTCAGGACATAAAAGACAATGGCTTGTATAAAACCGAACGTATAATTACTTCGGCACAAGGAGCAGAAATAACCTTGGATACAGGGGAAACCGTTTTAAATTTTTGTGCGAATAATTATTTAGGTCTATCGTCGCATCCAGAAGTTGTAAAAGCAGCTCAAGATATTATGGATACGCACGGGTTTGGAATGTCTTCTGTTCGTTTTATTTGTGGAACTCAAGATATTCATAAAGAATTAGAGCGTAAAATTGCTGAATTTTACGATACTGAAGACACGATATTATATGCCGCAGCTTTTGATGCGAACGGAGGTGCTTTCGAGCCTTTATTTGGGGCAGAAGACGCTATTATATCAGATTCCCTAAATCATGCATCTATTATTGATGGTGTTAGATTGTGTAAAGCCGCAAGATATCGCTACCAAAATAATGATATGGCCGATCTGGAAAAACAATTAATAGAGGCGAATAAAAATAATGCCCGATTTAAAATTATTGTTACAGATGGGGTTTTCTCTATGGATGGTTTATTAGCGCCATTGGACAAAATTTGCGATTTAGCCGATAAGTATGATGCCCTAGTAATGATTGACGAATGTCATGCTACAGGATTTATAGGAGAAACGGGTATTGGAACCTTAGAAGAAAAAGGGGTTTTAGGTAGAATTGATATTATTACAGGAACTCTTGGAAAAGCTCTAGGGGGAGCCATGGGGGGTTATACCACAGGTAAAAAAGAAATTATTGAAGTCTTACGCCAACGCTCTAGACCATATCTGTTTTCTAACTCTCTGGCACCGGCAATTGTTGGAGCATCTTTAAAGGTGTTCGAGATGCTAAAAGGCAATACATCATTAAGAGATAAATTGGATTGGAATACCAAATATTTTAAAAAAGGCGTAAAAGAAGCTGGATTTGATATAGTAGAAGGTGATTCTGCAATTGTTCCAGTAATGCTTTATGATGCTAAATTAGCTCAAACCATGGCAAATTTACTTTTAAAAGAAGGAATTTATGTTATTGGATTCTTTTTCCCTGTAGTGCCACAAGAAAAAGCGCGAATACGCGTACAGTTGTCGGCTGCACACGAAAAGGAACACCTTGATAAAGCCATACAGGCCTTCATAAAAGTGGGGAAAACTTTAGAAATAATTTAAAAATTTTAGACAAACAGGCAGATTTTAGGTAAATTATTCAATATTTTTCTATATTTGTCTTTGTTAATAATATTTAACAACTTACTTTTGCTTACAATTAACACTTAAAAATTAAATATTTGAATATGAAAAATCTTAGCAGATTATTGTTCGCAATGTTGCTTATGTTAAGTTATAGCAGCATTAATGCACAAGATGAAAACAATCCGTGGGCTATTAGTCTAGGAGTAAACGCCGTTGATTTCTATCCAACAGGAGAAGACGCTCCACTGGGTGATTATTTTGATGAGTATTTTAATGCTCGTGATCACTGGAACATCATGCCTTCTTTGTCAAGCTTAACAGCTTCAAAGTATTTTAGTAATGGTTTCTCTTTTGGAGTAACTGGATCTATTAACAAAATTGAAAGTTATGGAGACGCTGAAGTTAACGATTTATCCTATTACGGGTTAGATGGAACTGTAAAATACAGTTTCGCTAAATTACTTAATTCTAAAGTTGTCGAACCATACCTTGGAGTAGGTGGTGGTTACACTTGGGTAGACAAAATTGGAGCAGGAACTCTTAATGGTGCTTTAGGTTTTAATATTTGGTTTTCAGAAAACATTGGTATAACATTACAAAGTACGTACAAACATGCTTTTGAAGATTACTTATCTACACACTTTCAACATTATGCAGGTTTAACATTTAAATTTGGTGGAAAAGACACTGATGGAGATGGTATCTACGATAAAGATGATGCTTGTCCAGAAGTTGCTGGTTTACCAGAATTTAATGGTTGTCCTGATACTGACGGTGATGGTATTCCTGATCATTTAGACGAATGTCCTAACGAACCAGGTTTAGCTGAATTTAACGGATGTCCTGATACTGATGGTGATGGTATTCCTGATCATTTAGACGAATGTCCTACTGTTGCAGGTTTAAAAGAATTTAACGGTTGTCCTGATGCTGATGGTGACGGTGTTCCAGATCATTTAGACGAATGTCCAAATGAAGCGGGTTCTGCTGCTAACAAAGGATGTCCTTGGCCAGATAGAGATGGTGACGGTGTTGCTGATAAAGATGATTTATGTCCAGACGTGAAAGGTACTGTTGCTAACAACGGTTGTCCTGAAGTAACTGAGGAAGTTAAAAAAGCTTTAAATGCTTACGCTAAAACAATCTTATTTGATACAGGTAAATCTTCTATCAAAGCTCAGTCAGCTGAAGTATTAGCAAATATCATTGATATCTTAAATGAATATACAAATGCTAAATTTAGTATTGAAGGTCACACTGATAGTGTAGGTAGCGATGCTCTTAACATGAAGTTATCTAAAGAAAGAGCTAGTTCTGTAATGAACTACTTAATCACTAACGGAATTGCTTCTAACAGACTTTCAAGTGAAGGTTTCGGTGAAACTAGACCAATCGATTCTAACAAAACTGCTGCTGGAAGAGCAAACAACAGACGAGTTGAAATTAACTTAGTAAACTAAGCTAATAAAAAACATAAAATAGTTTTAATAACGCCCCGTTTATTCGGGGCGTTTTTTATTTTTAGGGTATGACTACATTTATTCACGAGGTGTTAGAAACGCTTCAACAGAAAGGAGAAGATATTTCTAGCCTTAGCTTTGTTTTACCAAGTAAAAGAGCTGGGGTTTTTCTGAAAAACCAGATTCCACAAGTATGGGAACAAACTGTTTTTTCTCCAGAAATATTAAGTATTGAAGAATTTACAAGTAATCTATCTCAATTAAAACCAATCTCCAATACCGAGTTGCTTTTCGAGTTTTATGCGGTTTATATAAAATTAACTCCGAAAACAGAACAAGATAGTTTTGAATCTTTTTCTAAATGGGCACAACTCATTATTCAAGACTTTAATGAAATTGATCGGTACTTAATTCCCCAAAAGGAAATATTCAATTATTTAAGTGCCATCCAAGACATAAATCATTGGTCGCTTCAGGAAAATAAAACCGAATTCGTAAAAAAGTATTTGGCATTCTGGAACAAACTATATGAATATTACAATCATTTCACAGAGTATCTAACAAGTAAGAATATAGGTTATCAAGGATTAATTTATCGAGAAGCTGTAAATAATATCGAAGATTACATTCAAAATAATCCAAATAAGAAACTAGTATTTCTTGGGTTTAATGCCTTAAATAAAGCTGAAGAAACCATTATTCAAGAGTTGCTGCAAAATGGACTTGCAGAGATTTATTGGGACATGGAGCAAAGCTTTTTCGACAACCAAATGCACGATGCAGGCTTATTCACTAGAAACTATAAAGACACTTGGGCTTATTTTAAAACCAATCCGTTTCATTGGATAACCAATAATTATAAACGCGAAAAACAAATTTCGGTCTATGGAGTGCCTAAAAATGTAGGGCAAGCCAAACAAATTGGCGCCATTCTGGATGATCTTACAAGTACACAACAAAATTTAAGTAAAACGGCCATAGTGCTAGGCGACGAGACCTTGTTGCTTCCTGTTTTGAATTCCTTGCCAAATGCTATAGATGCACTTAATATTACCATGGGATTGCCTCTTAATTCGGTACCCTTGGCCACGTTATTTGAAAAGCTATTCTATCTGCATAAGGATGCGAATAAAACTTATTATTATAAAGATGTTATTGCCATTTTTTCGCATCAAAATATCAGTCCTCTCTTCGAAACAAATCAAAAAACAAAGGTCACAGAGATTATTGATACCATAAAGAAAAATAATTTAGTGTATCTCACCAGTCATCAAATTAAAGAGCTTTCAAAGCCATTTGAAGAGGTTGTTGACGTTTTGTTTGGGCATTGGGACAATAATGCTGAAACAGCGTTAAAACAGACTCAGAAATTAATTTTAATTATAAAGAAGTGTCTAGACAAGGAAAAAACACAAAACTTATTAAGCCTTGAATATCTTTATAGATTTAACGAGTTGTTTAATGAGTTAACTAGACTTCACTCCAAATATCCATACCTAAGGAATACGCTAACACTTTTTGAGGTTTATAAAAACTTATTGAGTACAGAAACCTTGGATTTTAAAGGGGAACCTTTACAAGGATTGCAGGTTATGGGAATGTTGGAATCGCGCGTATTGGATTTCGAAACAGTTATTATTTCATCAGTTAACGAAGGGGTTTTACCTTCCGGAAAAAGTAATAATTCATTTATCCCATTCGACGTTAAACTACAGTATGATTTACCCACTTATAAAGAAAAGGATGCTGTTTATTCTTATCATTTTTACAGGCTGATTCAACGTGCAAAAAACATTCATATTCTTTATAATACCGAAGCTGATGTCTTAAATGGTGGTGAAAAGAGTCGATTTATTACCCAATTGGAACTGGAGGGGATTCACAAGATTTCACATAAAATGGTGCTGCCAAATCTTAGTCTGCCTCAGGTTGAAATTAATCGAGTTACGAAAAGTCAGGCAGTTCTAAAACGTATTAAGGAGATTGCAGAAAAGGGGTTTTCGCCTTCATCTTTAACAAATTATATTAGAAATCCGATAGATTTTTACAATCAGAAAGTCTTAAAAATAGCCGAATACGAAGAAGTTGAGGAAACTGTTGCAGCGAATACCTTGGGAAATGTTATCCATAATACCCTAGAAGATTTTTATAAACCTTTTGTAGGAGAGTTTATCACCATAGAAATTATTACTAAAATGAAAACTCAGGTCGATGAACGGGTTACACATCATTTTAAGGAAATTTACAAAGAGGGAGACATTACAAAAGGAAAAAACCTGATTGTTTTTGAAATTGCAAAACGCTACCTAAATAACTTTTTAAATTTAGAAATTGAAGATGTAAAAGCTGGTAATAAAATAAAAATTCTTGCTATTGAAGATGAAAACCATGTTCAATTGAAAATGGACGAAGTAGATTTTCCAATCTTTCTTACTGGAAAAGTGGATAGAGTGGACGAATACAATGGAGCAACTAGAATTATTGATTATAAAACCGGAAAAGTGGTTCAAAATCAAGTGGAGGTTATCGATTGGGAAGCTTTAACCACAGATTATACAAAATACAGCAAATCTTTTCAGGTATTGTGTTATGCATACGCTATGTTTCATGATGGAAAAGCAACTCTTCCTTTGGAAGCAGGCGTCATTTCATTTAAAAACTTGAGTTCAGGATTTTTAAAGTTTGCTAAAAAGGAAGGTAGTCATGATAGAAATAAAAACACAACCATTTCAGAAGATATCTTGCAATCTTTTGAAGCAGAATTGAAAACACTTATTTTAGAAATTTGTAATCCGGACATAGATTTTATAGAAAAGGAGATATAATGATACAAAAGAATCGCGTTTTATATAGAAAGGAACAAAAACCAATAGTTTGGGATGCTTATTTTAACTCATCCAATACGCCAAAACCTTTGGTGATATTTTGTCATGGTTACAAAGGATTTAAGGATTGGGGTAGTTGGGATTTAGTTGCTGAAGCTTTTAAAAATGAAAATTTCTTTTTTACTAAATTCAACTTCTCGCATAATGGAGGCACTGTTGAAAACCCGATAGATTTTCCCGACTTAGAGGCTTTTGCCGAAAACAATTATAGTAAAGAACTTAACGATCTTGGTGATATATTAAAGTATTTGCTTTCTCAAGACAATCCATTTCTTAATGAAATCAACACCAAGGATGTAACCCTTATCGGTCATTCAAGAGGAGGTGGGATTGCTACTATTTTTGCTTCGGAAGATTCTAGAATAAATAACCTAATTACTTGGGCTGGTGTTTGCGATTTCGCCAAAAGAACAGCAACAAGAGGCGATTTAGAAGCATGGAGATCGGAGGGTGTTAAATATATTCTAAACGGACGAACGAAGCAACAAATGCCACATAACTATCAGTTTTATGAAGATTTTAAAGCAAATGAAATCCGTTTAAATATAGAAATGGCTACAAAGAAAATAAGAATTCCCCAACTTATTATTCATGGAGACATGGATCCATCAGTTTCTTTTAATGAAGCAAAAGCCTTGCATGGATGGAATCCAAAGAGCGTTTTAATTCCTATTGAAAACACCAATCATGTTTTTGATTCAAAACATCCATGGGAAGAAGAGGCGCTTCCAGAAAAGTTAAAAGAAGTAGTAAATAAAAGCATGGATTTTATAAAATAAAAAACGCCTTTATAAAATATAAAGACGTTTTTGCAATTTGTGGAGAATATCGGATTCGAACCGATGACCTCTACGCTGCCAGCGTAGCGCTCTAGCCAACTGAGCTAATCCCCCAAATTATTTTTTCGCCACTTTCTTCCCGCAGCAGTTTTTAAATATATTTCTCTTGTTCTAGCCAATACTCTTGTTTCAAATTCTTCAACATGAAAGATTCTCCAAGGAATATAAGCTTTTGTACTTTTCGTTTTTCCTCTATTATGCTCTTTCAACCTTTCTTGAACATTATGTGATATTCCAACATAATATCTATCAAACGTATCGCTATATAGAATATAAGTAAAATACATTACTTCAATTATTAACTCTTTTCAGTAGCGCTCCCTGCCCGACTGAAGTCGTTCAGGCGGGTAGCCAACTGAGCTAATCCCCCAAATTATTTTTTCGCCACTTTCTTCCCGCAGCAGTTTTTAAATAAAACCTCTTTTAGTGAGGTGATTTACTGAATTCGTTTAAGCTAATCTCAAATTATTTTGCAATCTTTTTAGAGATCATTCTCTAAATTGAGTTGGCAAATATAGCTCTTTTTTATAAATGGCACCTAATTTATTTTAGGCCGCTTAAAACTAAAACAGGCATGGTAGTACTTTGAAAATCTTTTTTCAAAATTGTATTCTTTTCCCAAAGTTTATTGAAAAAACCACGTTTGCGTCTAACTACACATAATAAGTCTGGATCGTTTTCTTTGTAATGTTCTAAAACCCCTTGAAAGGTGGTCGCATTTTCAGCGTATGTGGTGTTGGTAATAATAGGCGATAATTCTTCGTCTACATCAAAGTCACCCTCATTGTGAAAAGGAGTCTTCACCAATAATAAATTTACGATAGACTTAAATTGATCTTTAATTTCTAATAATGGTTTTAAAGCATCATCTTTTTTGATAACGGCAGATTTTAAAGCCATTAGGATATAAATAATTGGTTTGTATATATAGCCTTCAGGAACAATCAGGGCAGGAATATTAGTTTGCTTTATGATTTTTCCAGAAGTTTTTCCTAAGTAAACCTCTTCCCGAACAGAATTGGTTCTTGGTTCCAACATAATCAAATCAATATTTAAGGATTTAGCTCTTAATTCTAAAGTCTCTATCAACTTGCCTTTAAATGTTTTAATATGTATTTCAACCCCTTTTGTATCAACCTTGGCAACATGCGCTTTTAAAAACTCTAAACTTTCACGTTCCAAAATTTCATCAACCTTAATCATGGTTCCGGCTTTTGTATATACATTGTAAATTTGTACAACAAATAATTTTGCGCCAAAAGCTCTTGCAAAATCTACAGCATATTGTAAATGACTAACGGCGTTCTTAGACGAACCAACTGGAACTAATATATTCTTCATAATCAATAAATAAAAACTAAATTTACACGATAGTTTGTGCAAAAGTAAACATTAAAAATGATTCGGAAAGCTACTTATAAAGATATTGATAGCATTTTAGAAATAACGAGGGCTTGCGCTGTTTTTTTGAATAAGAATGGTGTTATTCAATGGAATGAGAGCTATCCAAGTAAAGACGTTTTTAAAAATGATGTGTTAAGAGAGGAATTATATGTTTTAGAACATGAGACGGAAATTGTGGGTTGCATTGTAATTTCAACATATATGGACGACGAATATACTCCTATTAATTGGTTAACCCCAAACAGGAATAACATCTATATTCATAGGTTAGCTGTACATCCAAACCGGCAAGGCAAAGGTATGGCGCGAGAACTGATGGACTTTGCGGAAACATGGGCTAAAAAAAGTAACTTTACATCCATTAGATTGGATACTTTATCGCAAAACCTGCGAAACCAAAAATTTTACGAACTTCGCAATTATAAACGCGTGGGAGAAATTCACTTCCCCAATCAAAGTGAATTCCCTTTTTATTGTTACGAGTTCGTCTTGTGAGCACAAACATTAGTTTAAAACATATTAATAAATTGGCCATTCCTGCTTTAATTGCCGGGGTGTCTGAACCTATTTTATCCCTAACCGATACGGCCATAGTTGGAAACATGGACTTAAATGCTACCGAATCTTTAGCGGCTGTTGGTATAGTTGGTGCTTTTATTTCAATGCTTATTTGGGTTCTTGGACAGACCAGAAGCGCAATTTCATCTATTGTTTCGCAATATGTTGGGGCTAATAATTTAGATAAGGTAAAGAACCTACCAGCTCAAGCCATCTTTATTATTACTTCTTTCAGTGTTTTGATTATTTTGGCCACTTATCCTTTTGCCGAACAGATTTTTAAACTTTATAATGCATCCAATCTTATTTTGGATTATAGTGTGTCTTACTATAAAATTAGAGTATTTGGTTTTCCATTCACTTTATTTACTATTGCTATTTTTGGGACTTTTAGAGGTTTGCAAAACACGTATTATCCAATGATAATTGCCATTATTGGTGCAACTTCAAATATTGTTTTAGATATTATTTTAGTATATGGAATTGAGGGCTATGTTCCAGCCATGCACATACAAGGAGCTGCCTATGCAAGTGTATTTGCCCAATTGTTAATGGCCGTTTTATCTGCGTATTTTTTACTGAAGAAAACGCCTATTTCATTAAAATTAAGTTTCCCCTTTAATAAAGAGATCAAACGTTTTACGGTGATGATACTTAATTTATTTGTTAGAACTTTAGCGCTAAACGTTACCCTTTATTTTGCAAGTGCTTTTTCTACCAGTTATGGAAAACAGTATATTGCAGCTTATACTATTGCCATTAATTTATGGTTTTTAGGCGCTTTTATTGTTGATGGATATGCCAGTGCCGGGAATATTTTATCAGGAAAACTTTTGGGAGGAAAAGAATATAGTAAGCTTATTGGACTAAGTAATAAACTGATACGATATGGAGTTTATTTAGGATTAATTCTAGCTGTTCTTGGTAGCATATTCTATTATTCCATTGGAACTATTTTTACTAAAGAACCAGAAGTATTGAAGGAATTTTATAAAATATTTTGGATGGTTCTAGCCATGCAGCCATTTTGTGCCATTGCCTTTATTTTTGATGGAATGTTTAAAGGACTTGGTAAAATGAAGGATTTAAGAAATCTTTTATTGTTTTCAACGTTCTTGGTATATGTTCCAATTTTGTTTTGGCTAGATAGCTTAGATTTGAAGCTTTATGCTATTTTTACAGCGTTTACGTGTTGGATTATAGCCCGAGGTCTTCCTTTAATTATAAAGTTTAGACGGGAGTTTTTACCTCTTAGCCAAAACCATTAACTTTAGCAAAAAATAAAATCATGTTTTCAATTATAAGTTTAGTTCAAGAGTTAGATGTCAACGAAAAAATAAAGAATGCTCCAGATAATTCTTATGAAATTGGTGTGTTTATAGGAAGTTTCGTGCCTTTTGTAATCCTTGTAATTATTGCATATGCCCTATACAGATATAATAAAAACAGAATAAATAAAGAATAATATGGATTTTTTAAACTTTTTAAGTGGAAACGGATTGTTTCTTGTGCTAGCCATTGTGCTTATAGTTATTTACGTGTATAACCGTAGAAAGAACCGTTAGTTTAACGGGTTTTTAACCAGCCTGTAATACTCATTCTTTCTGTGTTTACAGGTTTTACTTCGTGCTCTATAATCTGGCTTTCAAAAATAACCACACGTCCAGGAAATGGATAAATTACTTTTTCTTCTTCCTTTCCGTTTGGTTCTAAATACAATACCAATTCACCACCATTTTCTGGCAGCCAACCATCTTCATTTAAATAGCAAACAATAGACAGTTTGCGTCTGTCATCGTTTTTAAAAGTGTCTATATGTCTTTTGTAAAAAGTGCCTTTAGGATATAGTGCGTAATGGAATTCTTTATATGTAATTCCTAAGAAACAGGTTTTATTTAAATAATATACCAAGCTGTTTATTTTATTAAAAAATAACAGTTCGGCTTCATTAGCTTTCAATTCGTCCATCCATAAAATAACATCTCCACGGATGGATTTTATTATAATTTCGTTTACACGATTACCAATAGCTGCCTTTTTAAAAGTATCTTCTTTATGTTTTTGTATTAACGATTGTCTTAAAACCGAAACTTCTTCTGGAGTAAAAAAATCTTCTACAAGACAATATTGTTGCGCTAAAACATCCTCTATAATACGCTCGTATTGAGGGTTTTTAACAAATGGGATCTCTTCAAAGAGCTGAGTCATTTTTCTTTTTAAGATTAAAAAGGTTTCCAAATCTAGTCTAAAAATCAATTGCTTTTACAAAACGCCTATCTTTGCACTAATAATAAAATTTACAATGAGTAAGATTAGAATAACAAAGCAATTTACTTTCGAAACAGGCCATGCTCTTTATGGGTATGACGGTAAGTGTAAAAACGTTCATGGACACAGTTACAAGCTATTTGTAACAGTTATAGGAGAGCCTATTGAAGACTCTACAAATGTGAAATATGGAATGGTAATAGATTTTGGAGATTTAAAAAAAATAGTAAAGGATGAAATTGTAGATGTGTTCGATCACGCTACTGTATTTAATAAGAATACGCCACATGTGGAGTTGGCGAAGGAGCTTAAGGATAGAGGACACAGTGTGTTGTTGGTAGATTACCAGCCAACTAGTGAAATGATGGTGACAGATTTTTCTGAAAAAATTAAAAGACAATTACCAAAGCACATTTCGTTATTTTCATTAAAACTTCAAGAAACAGATACGAGTTTTGCTGAATGGTATGCGTCTGATAACAATTCCCTGTAAAAACGGGAATCTCATAACTAAAGGAAATTGTTTTATGGGCGTTCTCTAAAGAACGGGCTTTTATAATTTACCCTTTTCAAGTCTATTTATCGGTAAAGGCATGGAGCTATAAGAACGACTCTATCCTTAAGGCAATAACTGAGTTTCGATTTTAAAACTTATACATTAAGAATAAGATTCCTGCCTTCGCAGGAATTAATTATATTTACTACATGCAAATTCCCAAAGGAAAAAAAATCTATTTCGCTTCCGATAATCATCTTGGAGCACCAACACAGGAACAATCACGTCCTCGTGAAAAGAAATTTGTGGCATGGTTAGATGAAGTTAAACAAGATGCTGCTGCCATTTTTTTAATGGGCGATTTGTTTGATTTCTGGTTTGAATATAAAACCGTTGTCCCAAAAGGCTTTACCAGAACTCTTGGAAAACTTGCTGAAATAAGCGATTCAGGAATTCCTATATATTACTTTGTTGGAAATCATGACCTCTGGATGAATGGTTATTTTGAAGAAGAACTAAACATTCCTGTCTATCACAAACCTAAAGAATTTACCTTTAATAACAAGACCTTTTTAATTGGTCATGGAGATGGTTTAGGCCCAGGAGATAAAGGATACAAGCGCATGAAAAAGGTGTTTACAAATCCATTTAGCAAATGGTTATTCCGTTGGTTGCATCCAGATTTAGGTGTGAAATTGGCACAATATATGTCCGTTAAAAACAAACTGATTTCGGGCGATGAAGATGCTAAGTTTTTAGGTGAGGAAAACGAATGGTTGGTACAATATTGCAAGAAAAAACAAGAGGAAAAACATCGAGATTATTATGTGTTTGGACATAGACATTTACCTTTAAATATTGATATCAGCGAAACGTCTAAATACATTAATCTAGGCGACTGGATAGGTTATTATACTTATGGTGTTTTTGATGGAGAAGTTATGGAGTTGAGGGAGTTTTAATCATCCTTTTCATGCTCCTCAATATCTTTTCTTAAATCTAATTTTCTAAATGAAGGAGACACAATTCCAGTAGTAATTACCGTAATCAATGTCATAGTTCCTCCAAACACTACAGCTGTTACAGTTCCCATAAGTTTAGCTGTCACACCACTTTCAAAAGCACCAAGCTCGTTGGAAGAGCCAACAAACATGGAGTTTACTGAAGATACGCGACCTCTCATATGGTCGGGTGTTTTAATTTGTAAAATGGTTTGTCTAATTACCATCGAAACGCCATCGGTTACTCCACTAAAGAATAATGCGACAACGGAAATCCAGAAAATGGAAGACAAGCCAAATACAATAATACAAACTCCAAATCCAAAAACGGCTCCCAGTAATTTCATGCCAGCATTTTTACTAATTGAAAGATAAGCTGTTGCCAACATGGTTAAAAAGGCGCCAACCGCTGGAGCAGCGCGTAAAACACCAAAACCTTCACTTCCAACTTCTAGGATGTCTTGGGCAAATATAGGAAGAAGCGCGACTGCTCCTCCAAAAAGAACGGCAACCATATCTAAAGTTAGAGCCCCTAAAATAGCTTTGGTTTTAAATACAAATTCGATACCTTCTTTTAAACTCTGCATAACAGGTTCTCCTATTTTGGGATTTAAAATAGGCTTCCTTTTTATTTTAAATAGAACAACGAGCGAAAACATTACCAAGCCAAAAACAAAACATAAAGCCCAATGCACCCCAATAACACCAATTAAAACACCAGCAGTTGCAGGTCCTAAAACAGAAGCCATTTGCCAAGTCGAACTGCTCCAAGTTGCGGCATTTGGATAAGTTCTTTTTGGAACAATTAAAGCGATTAAAGAAAATATAGTCGGCCCGAAAAATGCCCGTATAAAACCTCCAAAAAAAACCAAACCATAAATACAATACAGAATGGTGTTGGTTGACCAGTCCTGTACAATTTTTGGCCAGGTCAATAGAAAAAGCCCTAAACTTATAAGTGAAAAGAAGGAAATACAAGTAACCAATAAATTTCGTTTCTCTTTTTGATCCACAATATGTCCTGCAAACAAAGCCATAGATAACGCTGGAACTATTTCCATAAGACCTATTAAGCCAAGAGATAGAGGGTCTTTGGTGATACTATACACTTGCCACTCTATAATAATAAACTGCATGGACCAAGCAAAAACAAGAGCAAAACGAACAAGTAAAAAAATATTGAATTCTTTAATTCTTAAAGCTGCGTAAGGATCTTTTTTAATGGGATGTTTCATAATATCCAAGCTTTTTAGTTCTGAATCTTTTGGCTAGAAATCTAAAAAACATCTTTAAAATTATGTACAAATGTATATTAGAAATATGTTTTATTTTAGTTTTTATTGAAAATCTGAAATACTTAAAGGAGACTTTCAACCTTAAAGTGTGAAATTTACAAGCTTCTTATTCTCTAAGATCTCTTAATTTTAATTGAAGTGAAGTTTTGCCTTGCCAATGGTTTTCGTCTATGGTATAAACAGCCTTAAATAGTTTTTTGTTTTCAATAAAGCTTAATTTGTCTCCTAAATTAAAACCAATACAGACTAATTTTTCATTTCCAGTTTGTGAAACAGTTATTCGTAAGTGTTTATCATCTTCTCCTACACATTTTCCATAGCCAGTATCTTTTAGGTGTTCCGTCATGAAAACAGGCGTCATATTTCCTGGTCCAAAGGGTGCAAACTGACTTATAATTCGCCATAATTTATCATTTACTTGATGTAGATCGATAGATAAATCTATTTTAATTTCTGGAACTAATAGGTGTTTATCAATAGTTCGAGAGACTTCATCTTCAAAGGCTTGTTTAAAAACCTCATAGTTTTCTTCTTTCAAAGTTAATCCGGCAGCATATTTATGGCCGCCAAATTGTTCAATATGTTCACTACACGCTTCCAAGGCATTATATACATCAAAACCAGAAATGGAACGTGCCGATGCAGCAAGTCTGTCACCACTTTTTGTAAACACCAAGGTTGGTCTATAATACGTTTCAATTAAGCGTGAAGCTACAATTCCAATGACGCCTTTGTGCCAAGTTTCGTGATATACAACCGTTGTAAAGCCTTCATGTTCTTTATTGGTTTCTATTTGTAGAAGCGCTTCGTCTGTAATTCGTTGGTCTGTTTCACGTCTGTCTGTGTTAAAAGCTTCAATTTCTTCGGCATACGTTTTCGCTAATTCAAAATCGGTTTCACTTAACAGTGCGACAGCATAATTTCCATGTTTCATACGCCCAGCAGCATTTATTCTTGGAGCGACTATAAAAACAACGTCCGTTATTGTTAAGTTTTCTTTTTTAACCTGTTCGATGATAGCTCTAATTCCTGGTCTTGGATTGGTATTAATTACGTGTAAGCCCAAATAAGCCAAAACCCTATTTTCTCCAACAATTGGTACTATATCTGCTCCAATGGCAGTGGCCACCAAATCCAAATATTCGGTTAATTCTTCTACCGATTTTCCTTCTCTCGAAGCCAAAGCTTGAATAAGCTTAAATCCAACACCACACCCACAAAGTTCTTTAAATGGGTAATTGCAATCGTCTCGTTTTGGATCTAAAACCGCTATGGCATCTGGAAGTTCTTTTCCAGGTCTGTGATGATCGCAAATAATAAAATCAATTCCTTTTTCTTTGGCGTAAGCCACTTTATCAATGGCTTTAACACCACAATCCAAAGCGATAATTAGTGTGAAATCATTGTCATGTGCAAAGTCGATTCCTTTTATGGATACGCCATAACCTTCATCGTATCTATCGGGAATATAGGTAGCAATTTGTTCGGTTCTGGTTTTTAGATAAGTGGACATTAACGCAACCGAAGAGGTGCCATCCACATCATAATCTCCAAAAACGAGGATGTTTTCGTTATGAGATAAAGCTAGTTCGATGCGTGCAACTGCTTGATCCATGTCTTTCATTAAAAACGGATCGTGCAATTGCTCTAAACTTGGTCTGAAAAACGTTTTAGCAGTTTCATAAGTTTCAATGCCACGTTGTAAGAGTAAAGTAGCCACCACCTCATCTACTTGAAGCGTTTTCTGTAAGGAAGCTAACTTTTCAGCCTCTGGTTTTGGTTTAATGGTCCAACGCATGGAAAAAGTTTTAAATTATAAGTGTCTAGAATTTTAGTAAACTCTAGGCACTCAAAAAACTACTTATTATGATAATGTATAGACGTTTTTACAGTGGCAAACTTGCGAAACATTTCCATGACCCCGCAGTATTTTTCAATAGATAAATCGACGGCTTTTTTAATTTTGTTTTCGTCTAGATTCTCACCATAAAAATGATATTCTAAAGAAACCGTATGGTAATATTTTGGATGTTCTTCGGTTAATTTGCCATAGGTGTCCATTCTAAAATCGGA
>Ga0209075_1000948_pt1 | contig 27853 bp, 24 predicted proteins | sample Stecom2011_FD_187523 | JGI IMG/M metagenome (GOLD analysis project Ga0209075, IMG submission 187523) | Agricultural soil microbial communities from Utah to study Nitrogen management - Steer compost 2011 (SPAdes) (version 2) | ecosystem: Environmental > Terrestrial > Soil > Agricultural land...
CGAACTCAGAAGTGAAACAGACCTGCGCCGATGGTAGTGTGGCGTTGCCCATGTGAGAGTAGGTCATCGTCAGGCGCCTAATACCCTAACCCCCGATAGCTTTGCTGTCGGGGGTTTTTTATTGGCTCTCTACCTGCCAATCAGCTCAATCACACCACCTACGATACTGTGCATCAGCGAGAACTGTTCGTTGGTTCGCTCAATGTGGTTGTCGAGCATGCCCGCCTGCCAGGTGACAAGCCATACCAGTAAAACAACAAGGGCCAGGTTGGCACCTGCAAGCAACCTTATCCGGGAGTGCTGTTGGCGCCGGTTGCTTTTGTAGTCACGAGTGACATCTTCGAACGAGTTGCGAAGCTCTCGTAGTTCTTCCTCCAGTTCCTCATAGGCGACCTCGAGTGTCGACATCCGGCCGGTGAGCTTACGCGAGCTTTGCTCCAGGCTTTCCTGCGCGGGATATCCGCCTTCTTCGACAGCCAGACGAAGGGCTTCGCTTTGCTCCGGTTCCGGTACGTCCGAAAGAATGATGTCCAGGGTTCTTAGCAACTGGTCACGATCTACCTGTTTGCGAATAACACCGGCGGCCCCGAGAGCCCTGGCTTCCTGTATGTATTTTTCGGCATTTTGAGAGGTGTACATGAACACCGGAATGTCACGGGTGTTTGGCTGGGCTTTCAGTTTTTCCAGAGCCTGGAATCCGTTCATTCCCGGAAGTATGTGATCAAGGAAGATCAGGTCAAAGGTTTCCGACTGTAGAACGGGAAATGCCTCTTCGGCCGTTGCTACGCCTTTACTGGAAATGTCAGCCCGTTCAAGAAGACGTGCGAGGATGATTCGTGCTGTCGACGAATCTTCTATGATGAGTGCATGCCCGCGCGCCATTTCCGCTTTCTCCCTTCAGGCTTAAACGTCGTAAAAAAATGTTATCTGCGGAACTATAAGGGGAGATCAGAAAATATACAGGGGGAGAAGGGGCCCGGGCGTCAGATTTGAGACGCCCTTTGGGTTTTTCACGACGTTTGTGGAAAAGTGACGGGTATTCAAGCCATTACTCAAGGCAGCCATATTTCAAAAACGCCCCCATCCAAGGCGCCGCCGTTGTGGAGTTTTATCGATCCACTTCGATTACCTTCGCTGTGAAGCCGGGCTACAGATGAAGCGAAGAACAGGCCGAGGCTTGTGCTACCACTCTGAAAATCCAGAGCTTTGAAGCTCAGAGTACCCGTGTGCTGCATACTTTCCGGGTAGCCGTTGCCGTCGTCTTCTACGCCAATGACCAGGTATCCATCTTGCTCCCTGGCGGTAAGGCGTATTCTGCTCTTGGTGTACCGAATCGCGTTGTTGATTGTGTTGTTTAGCACGCCCGTCAGCAAATCCTCATCAAAGAACCCGTTTATGTCGTCAGCGGCAATGGAGTATTCGATGCCGAGGCCTTCTAACAGGGGGGTATGACGGGCAAGGTGGTCGGCCAGAAAGTCCGGCACGAAATGCTCATCGATGTGCGCCGAGAGGTTGTCTTCGCCCAATCGGTAGATGCCCAGTAACTGAACCAGATCGTTATGCATCCGTTCCGCTTCGTACTGAAGCATGTTGAACTTGTTAGAGCCTGCAAGCGTGTGCTCATGCTCGTTTCTGAGCTCGTCGAGACTGTTCAGGAGCATGCCCAGCGAGTTCTTCATATCGTGTACTGCAGAGGCGAGTACCATGGAGAAATCAATGGTCGGGTCGGTCATGCTGTCAGTCCTTTAATTTTGCGAATGAGTGCCTGATACCTGCGGTATTGTCGATGCTGCTCGGGTAAGTGGTTCAGGCGTTCCAGCCGCTGTTGGCAGGTTGTTAGCAGGGCCCGGTTGCCGGGCTGCTGCTCAAATTGCTTCATCAAGACCTGGACGAGGTTCAGGTTAAGTGCCGCGTGGTCCGGTACAATGCTCAGAGCCCTGTCAAAAGCGCTGACAGCTTCCTCAAGGTTACCGGCTTCGAACGCTTTGATGCCATCTCGATTGAAGCCGCGAGCTTCAAGCTTCTGGCGAAAGCCTACAGGTTCATCCAACAGGCTTTCTATCTTCTGCAACACGTCCGCATTGTCGTCATAGCGCGCCGCGAGTTTGCCCAGCAGTTCTTTCGCCTGGGGTTCACGGCCAGTGCGAAAGAGGGTTTTTGCGTAGTCGAGGCCAAGATCTGCAGGCATTTCCTCCAGTTCTTTGATGTCGTTTTCTACGCTGGCCAGAATCTTTTCGGCTTCACGCTGGCGCCCTTGACCTGAGTGCACGCGGGACTGAACGATTCTGCTTTTCAGTGAGATGGTTTCATCGTCTGAAAATCGCTTTTCCATTTTCGACAGAACATTCAAGGCCTCCGCTGCCCGTTCAGTGCCCTCTTCTTCCAGGTCGCCTTCGCTCAGGTCAGACAGGCTCTGGGCAAGAGAGAGGTAATGGTCAGCGTTGTCGTGAATGGAGTAGGTCCCGAGGGACACCGTCTGACGCCAGGCCTGGGAGGCGGTATCAATATCCTGATTTGCACCGGCCAGCTCGGCAAGATGCTTGTGCCTCAGCAGGGCGTTCGGTGAGTGTTCGGCAGCTTTCTGGAGTACTTGTTGAGCCTGCACCGGCTTGCCTTGTTTCTCGAGGCCTTCTGCGAGCAGATCATAGGCTTCCATATAGTCAGGATGGCGTTCGATCAGGGTTTTGAGGCCTTCTACTGCCTGGTCAAAGTTTCGGTTGGCAAGCAGCACCTTGCAGCGGCCAAGCGATGCCCAGGATAGCTCACGCTGATTCAGTACGTCATCGTATACTTTCTGGGCGTGAGCCATGTCGCCTACGATGAAGTAGAGCTCACCCAGAGTTTTCATCAGCCAGGTTTTATAGCGTGGCTGTTTCGGAATGGCCTGAAGGCACTGTGAGATAGCCTCAGGGTAGTTCTCCTGATCGATTTCCCTGGTGATGGGGAGCAGGGCATTGCGCTGCCCAATCAGGCTGCCGAGGCGTTTCTCCAGCATGGCCCGGTTAATCGGTTTGGTCAGGTAGGCGTCCGGTTGGTACTCGCGAGCTCCCATCACCATTTCTTTCGATGTTTCTGCGGTGACCATCAGGAAGAGGGCAGATCGTTTGAGAAGCTTCTTATGGCGAAGCTCCTCAAGTATGTGTTGGCCATTTTTGCCCTCACCCAGATTGAAATCACACAGCACAACATCCACATGATTGTAGGTGCAGTACTGAATGGCCGGGGTGGCGTGGCCAACCAATTCGATCTTGTCTGCTCCACAGCTTCTGAGCATCTGGCGCATGGATAACCTGAAGTTTTCAAAGTCATCCACAATCAGGAAGTGGAGCTTACCAAACGGATTTACAGCATCTTTCCGGTCGGACTGGTTCATGAGCGCTTCTGCTTGAGTAGTTTGTTGACCAGTGCTCTTAGTGCCGCGGGTTTAACCGGTTTATAAAGTATCTGGTATCCGCGGTTAAGAGCATCGTCACGTACTTCAGGTGCCATGTAGCCGGTTATGAGCATGCCGGGAATATCACTGCCAAGCTCCGCCCTTATGCTGTCCATGGCATCAAGCCCATTTCGGTTATCATCCAGCTGATAATCAGCAAGTATAATGTCCGGGCTGCGGCCTGCCAGTTTGTTCAGTGCAGCTTCCAGACTTTCTGCTGCGGTGACATCGCATTTCCAGTTACTCAGTAGTGCCACCATACCCTGCAATATTGCTGCATCGTTATCGATACACAGTACATGAAGGCCGCCGAGGCTGGAAACCCGTCTTGAACCACCGGTGGATTTACTTGCTTCTGCCCGGGAAAGGTCAGCCGGCGCCAAGGGAACCGTGATGGCAAAGACACTGCCTCTACCCTGAATCGACTGTACCGATACAGGGTGGTTCAACATGCCGCTGATGCGGTCAACAATCGCCAGGCCCAGGCCTAATCCCTTTTTATCTTTGCCATGCTGAAAGCGCCGGAACTCTTCAAAAATATGAGTCAGCTGATCCTCTGACATGCCCGGGCCGGTGTCCCAGATTTCGATTCTGAGATAACCCTTGAGCCGCCTGCAGCCCATCAGGATTTTGCCGCTGTCGGTGTAACGCATGGCATTGGACAGGAAGTTCTGAACTACTCTCCTGAGGAGCTTCATGTCAGAGCGAACCCAGGCGGAACTGGGTACTACATGAAGCGCCAGTCCCTGGTCCTTGGCGATGGCAGAGAATTCTGTTGCCAGGTGACGCAGCAGATCGTTTATCGGAAATACGCCGATGTCTGGTTCCAGGGCACCAGCGTCCAGTTTGGAGATGTCCAGCAGGGTGCTGATGATTTCTTCTGCGGCCCCCAGTGAGCTGTCGATGTGCTCGACAAGTTCCCGGGTTTCGCCGGCGATCACCTTGCCCGACAGTGCAGACGTGAACAGACGCGCCGCATTCAACGGTTGAAGCAGGTCATGGCTTGCCGCGGCCAGAAAGCGTGTTTTGCTTTGATTGGCCTGTTCTGCGACGGATTTTGCCTTGAGCATCTGCTCGTTGATAACCTGCAGCTCCTGGGTTCGTTCGCGCACCCGTTGCTCCAGGTAGATGTTGGTTTCCTTCAATGCCTGTTCGGTCCGTCTCATGGCGGTTATGTCCTGGAAGGTGGTCACGTAACCACTTCCGGGTATCGGGCTACCGTCCACGCGCACGACCGTGCCATCCGGGCGCTGCCGCTCGTATGACATCGGCTTGCCATCGCGCATGCTGTTGCAGCGGTCTTCAATGATTTCGTCAATACGGCGGGCCGAGAGGTTGGCGTTGGTGAGGTTGTAGCGCATAAGGTCTTCAACTGGCCGCCCGACCCGCACAAACCCTTTCGGATAATTGAACAGCTCCAGATACCGGTGGTTCCAGACCACAAGTTGTTGCTGATGGTTCACCACCGACACACCGAGACTGATGTTTTCAATTGCGGATTGCAGCAGTTCACGGCTGAAGGTCATCGCCTGAGACGCTTCGTCGACAATGCTGACCACATCCTCAATCTGCATGTCGCGGCCGGTCAGCGTGGATTCCAGTACGACCCGGGCAGTGGAGGCTCCAATCACCGATGCCAGCTGCCGCTCAATGTACTTCATAAGGTGAGTAGATGCCGGCCTGTGCGGATACAGCCGAATGGCGTTGCGACGCTCGTAGTTGCGGAATACGCTTTCCGAGCGCTCTTCGCCCATGAATCGGTCAGTCAGGGCCTGGAGGTCAGAGGTCAACACTTCACCTTGCCAGCTTTGATGCTGTGCACTGTCGGTGCGTGGCTGGGCTTCCTGGAAGAATGCGGCAATCTGGATTCTTTCCCGGATTCGCTGGCGGGTAACCAGGGACAGCAGCACATAGACGGCGGTATTGACCCCGAGGCTCCAGAGAATGCCATGAGTGATCTGGTCAAGCTCCGACCCGAACAGGGCTGTAGGGCGGGTCCAGCCCCAGCCGAACAAACCTTGATTGATCAGTGTGTCACCGATCCAGCCTGTTGATACCAGGGCCGGTAAAAGCAGGGTGTAGCACCAGACGAGGAAGCCGAGGCCAAGCCCCCAGGTCGCACCGGTTGCATTACCCCGACGCCAGATGATGCCACCGACCAGTGCAGGCCCAAACTGGGCGGCGGCGGCAAAGGACAGCAAGCCAAAGGCGGTCAGGCTATAGTCTTCGCCGGCCATTCGATAGAAGCCGTATGCCGTGAGCAGGACCACGAAGATCGCTGCCCGACGAATGGTCAGCAGGAGAAAACTCAGGTCAGCACGCCGGTTCATGCCAGGCCGGAAAAATCGCAGTAGCCCAGGCATGATGATCTCGTTGCTCACCATGGTCGCAATGGCGACGGAGCACACAATGACCATGGCGGCAGCTGCGGAACCGCCCCCCAGAAACGCGAGAATCGCCAGCCATTGCTCGCCGGCCATGATCGGCAGCTGGAGGATGACAATGTCCGGGTTGCTGCCGAGACTGTCAGCATAGAGCAGTCCGGCGGCCGCGATGGGGATGACAAACGCGCTGGCAATGACCAGGTAAATTGGCATGGCCCATCGGGCGGTTTCAAAGTCCCGGTGGTCTGTGTTTTCAACGACCATGACGTGAAATTGCCGCGGCAAACAGATAATTGCGAGCATGGCAACCAGCGTCTGGGTAATGAAAGCTGGTGCTTCGATGGAGTTGGTTGTGAGTGCGCCGATAAGGTCAGCATCGGCGGCTTGCTGGAACAGATCACCAAAGCCGTTATAGAGCCCGTAGCCGACAAACAGCCCCACGGCAACGAAGGCGATCAACTTGATGAGTGATTCGAAGGCGATGGCCTGAATCATGCCCCGGTGGTGCTCTGTTGACTCCAGGTGACGGGTTCCGAACAGAACGGTAAACACGGCAAGGGTGAGGGTAATGTACCAGGCTGAGTCATTCCAGGCGGCACTGCTCAGTTCGAGGTAACTGTCGCCACTGCCTGACAGCACGTTGAAGCCAAGCGCGATGGCCTTCAGTTGCAGCGCAATGTAAGGCACGCTGCCGATCAGGGCAAAAAAGGCCACCATGGCGGCCAGCAATTGCGACTTCCCGTATCGTGAGGCGATGAAGTCGGCTATCGATGTACTATTGTTGCGCTTGCTGATGTAAATGATGCGCCTCAGCAGAGGCGCAAAGAACAGGAAAACCAGCAACGGGCCCAGGTAAATGGGCAGGAAGGCAAAGCCTTCCTGGGTTGCCCGGCCTACGGCCCCGTAGAAGGTCCAGGAGGTGAAATACACCGCCAGTGACAGGGCGTAGATGTGGGTGCGTGCGAGCCTGCGACGATAGAGACCCGGGTGCTTGTCCCCGGCCCAGGCGATCAGGAACAGCAGGGAAATGTAGGTGATCGAGATTAAAACAAGCAGCCAGGCGCTAATCATGTGTTGTTTTTATCCGGTCTGAGCTGTCAGGCCTCGCATACGGCTTTGAACAGCGGGTCGTTGTTCGCCAGTACTTTCATATTGTCTACCCGCGGGCTGCCGTCCTGGGCCAGGGGAACGAGCTCACGGCTGCGGCAGTTGATCAGGTGTACCCGGTGAGAAACCGCATCGGTGACCGTTTGCTCGAAACGGTACAGTGTGAAGCGAACAATGTTGGTGTCTGCGGTGTCTTTGCTGATGCTTTTCACATCGACCGTAGAGAACGCTGTTACGTAGGGTAGAACGAACGTCCAGGGCCGGAAAAACAGCTGTTCCTGCTCCGTGTCTACAACGATGGCTTCTTCAGGTAGCAATGAACGCTTGTGGTCATACCAAGTGTATTCGCCGTAAACAAGATAGCCCAGCATGCCCGCACCGGCAAATACCGGAATAATCCATCGTGGTGCCCGTTTGGCGGTAACCGCCCGGATTCCCATGGCAATGCCCGCGGCACCCAGTCCGCACAGGATAGTGGCAACAAAATTCCAGAACATAACAGCAGTATCCTCAAAAAAGAACGGGCTCCCTCTATGAGGAAGCCCGCTCGGTATCAACCTGTCATTGCAGACAATGTATCAGGTTGTCTCTCAGTTTAGTGGTCTTGAGCACTACCGGCACCGCGTGGGTAACGGACGCTTTCAACCAGTTCCTGGATTTCGATGGGCGGCTCAGCAGTCACTTTCGATACCGAGAAGGCTACCGCAAAGTTAACCAGAGCACCAACCGCACCGATAGACAGCGGGGAAATACCCAGCAGCCAGTATTCGGCAGTATCCGGCAGGTTGTTGGTGCCCGGGATGAACAGCCAGCCCTTGTACACGAAGATGTATACCAGAGTGAAGGTCAGACCGGACAGCATGCCCAGAGTTGCGCCCACATTATTCACGCGCTTGGAGAAGATACCCATCATCAGAGCCGGGAACAGCGAGGCCGCAGCAATACCGAACGCCAGTGCCACTACCTGGGCCGCAAAGCCGGGAGGGTTAGCGCCAAGCCAGGTGGCTACCACGATGGCAATACCCATGGAGATTCGGGCTGCCAGCAGTTCGCCTTTATCACTGATGTTGGGGTTCAAACGGCCCTTGATCAGGTCGTGACTGACGGCAGAGGATATCGCCAGCAACAGACCGGCTGCTGTTGATAGTGCCGCTGCCAGACCACCAGCCGCAATCAGGCCGATTACCCAACCCGGCAGGTTGGCAATTTCAGGGTTGGCCAGTACCAGGATGTCATTGTTAACGACCAGTTCGTTGCCTTCCCAGCCACGCTCGGAAGCGGTTGTGGCAGCGAAGTCAGCGTTCTTGTCGTTGTAGACCTGGATGCGACCGTCTTCGTTCTTGTCTTCATAGGTGATCAGACCGGTCAATTCCCAGGTGCGGATCCAGTCGGGACGAGCTTCGTACTCGATCGGCTGAGATTGTGTGCCTTCCGGGTAAATGGTGGTCATCAGGTTCAGGCGGGCCATAGAAGCAACAGCCGGAGCGGTCAGATACAGCAGGGCAATGAACACCAGTGCCCAGCCGCCGGACCAGCGTGCGTCAGAAACCTTCGGAACTGTGAAGAAGCGAATGATAACGTGGGGCAGGCCCGCAGTACCGATCATCAGCGACAGGGTGAACAGAACCATGTTCAGTTTGTTGTCTACATCTGCAGTGTACTGGTTGAAACCGAGGTCGGTGATGACCTGATTCAGCTTGGCCAGCAGTGGCATTCCGGATTCGGTATGGGTCGAGAACATGCCCAGGCCAGGAATCGGGTTACCGGTCAGTTGCAAGGAGATAAACACCGCAGGAATGGTGTAGGCAACAATCAGCACGCAGTACTGGGCTACCTGAGTGTAGGTGATGCCCTTCATGCCGCCGAGTACGGCGTAAATGAACACAACAACCGCTGCGATCATCAAACCTGTTGTTGCATCGACTTCCAGGAAGCGGGAGAAGGCAACACCGGCACCGGCCATCTGGCCGATTACGTAGGTGACCGACGCCACAATCAGGCAGATAACCGCAACCAGGCGAGCGTTGGCACTGTAGTAACGGTCACCAATGAACTCCGGTACCGTAAACTTGCCGAACTTACGCAGGTAAGGGGCGAGCAGCATGGCCAGCAGCACGTAACCGCCGGTCCAGCCCATCAGGAAGGTGGAGTTTGCGTAACCACCGGCGGCAATAAGGCCCGCCATGGAGATGAAGGATGCAGCTGACATCCAGTCTGCACCAATGGCCATACCGTTAGTGACGGGGTGAACACCACCACCGGCCACGTAGAAATCACTGGTACTACCGGCTTTTGCCCAGACGGCAATGCCGATATAGATGAGGAACGAGCCCCCAACGAATAGCAGGTTAATTGCAAATTGGCTCATGGGTTCTTACTCCTCGTGTACGCCGAACTGTTCATCGATTTTATTCATGCGCCAGGCGTAGAAGAAAATGAGAACAATGAAGGTAAGAATGGAGCCTTGCTGGGCGAACCAGAAGCCAATATCGGTGCCGCCAACTTCGATGCCGGCCAGCATGGGCCGCAGCAGGATGGCAAATCCGTAGGAACAGAGGGCCCAGATAACCAGGCTCCCGAAAATCAGGCGTAGGTTCGCCTTCCAGTAATTTTCAGCGTCGTAGCTATGACCTGACATACAATCACTCCTATATTGTTTTTGTAGAGTTTGGGTGTTTTTCAGTTGGGGTGTTGCGGATAGAGAATTTATTATTCATGTAGTACTTCTCCGACTTGTTGTCTCCTCCGACTTTACCTGTCAATGGATTAATGGATATTGGCAAATGGTCTAACTCTCAGTGACTTGCCTTGTAATTCATCAAGGACATCCGGGGTGGGTCATGTAGGGCTAAAATCTGTGCATGTACTGCAAACGCCGCTGATAATGCAGTTTTTCGGTGAGATCCTTCAGAGTTTTAACGCCGTTTCGACGTGCCGTGTTCAGGGCTATCATGGTCAATTCCGCAGTGACCATTGCATCTGCAGCAGCGTGATGCCGCTCACTAACTTCCAGACCGAAGAAGTCGGCCCAGTGGTCAAGGCTTTTGCCTTTGGTGTCGGCTTTTGGAAAAAATGCGGGTAAAAGTTCCGCCACATCCATCCAGACGTGGGGCAGAGTGTAGCCAAGCTGTGCCTTCAGGGTTTTTTCGAGAAACTTCTGATCAAAAGCGGAGTGGTAGGCGAGAATAGGGTCGCCATTCATCCAGTCCAGTAGATGGAGCAAGGCATCTTCGGTTTCATGGCCCTGGGTTAGTGCCTCGGTCCCGATACCGTGAATCAGCACGGTTTCCCGTATATCCAGTTCTGGCCGTCGGAGGATCAGGTCGAACTGATCGTCAAGATGAATCATACCACCCTGAACGGCCACCGCGCCAATTGCGATGACTTCATCCTTGGCGGCATTCAGGCCCGTGGTTTCCAGATCCAGAACAATCAGTCGGCTGCGGGACAGGGGCTGGTCGCCGGCTGTTTTCGGGGTTGGCAGATTGTCGGCATCCAGATCGCCGACAGAGCCACCGCGCCGCTGGGCCAGCCATTGTTTGATGTATTCGAGCATAGCGATTCCGGTGACTTACAGTTGGTATGTGATTTCCAGTTTTTGCTGGAGCCTCTGAGCCTGTCGGAAGGATTCCCGCAAAATACGCCGGTCGAGAGGGTTCAGGTCGTCCGGGTCTATGTAGTTGGTCAGATCGTCGTTTTTCGCCAGCATTTCCTGATGGGCCCGCATCCTAATGGCTTGAATCAGGCTGTAGGCCTCTTTCCAGGCGTTGGCATCTTTGGTGTCAAACACTTCTTGTTTGGCCAACTCATCAATGCGCTCCAGTGTGTTGGCAGCGGCAACACCGTGAGCGAGCGCGAACACGCGAACCGATTCGACAAAAGGCGCCAGCCCTTGACGTTTCAGGTCCAGCGCGTGCTTTTTTTCGTCGTTCAGATAGCGAAAGTTGCGGAACATGGTGAGCGGCGGCTTTCTCTGTAGTGCGTTACCGGCGAGCATCTTCTGGAAAAGCGCGTTCTTCCGGATACGCACCAGCACTTTCTCCAGCAATCGCTGCAGCGGCTCGTTTGGCCCGAATACGGCACGCATATCCAGGAAAATGGAAGAATAGACCAGGTTTTGGGGTGTCGACGCATCGATAAAGCGCACAAACCAGTCGTCCCACTCCTTGTCGCTCAGGCACAGCTTCGGATTGCTAGCCATAATGTTGCCCTTGCATAGGGTGAAGCCGCACTCGGCAAGCTCGTCGTTCACCTTGCGCGCAAACGGCAACAGTTTTTCGCGGACCTGGTCTTCGGTCATGCCTTCGGGGGTTTCGAAAAGAATGCCGTTGTCCTGGTCTGTCAGCAGGGTTTGCTCCTGGCGCCCCTCACTGCCGAACGTGAGCCAGGTGAACGGAATCCCCGGGTCGTTTTTGCTCAGGTTCAGTTCGAGCACCCGGCGCACGGTGACATCGTTCAGAGTGGTAATGATCTTGACGACCTGGCCGGAATCCGCACCGTGGGCGAGCATGGTGTCAACCAGCCTGGATACGTCGCTTCGCAGGCTGACCAGAGTTCTCAGGTGAGTAGCCGTGCCAATGGTCCGGGCCAGATTGACCAGATCCACCCGCTGCAGAGAGAACAGGTCTCGCTCAGAGACTACGCCGATCAGTCGGTCGTCATCGTCAACGACGCAGAGGTGGGCAAAATGATGCTCGGCCATCAACATGGCGGCCTCGAAGGCATCGGCTGCGGCTGTTAATCGGCATGGGTCTGGTGTCATGACCTGCTGGATTGGTGTATCCAGGGTGCCCTTTTCTTCGGCAATCAGCGTGCGCAGGTCACGCAGGGTGAAAATCCCTATTGGGTGCCGGTTGTCGTCGGTGATGATGATGCTGCCCACGTTGTTCTCGTGCATCCGGGCGACTGCTTTTCTGACGGGCAGGTCGGGAGAGCACACAATCGGGTTTCTGAGTGCATAGCGTTCCAGCGGAGTGTCGAGACTGCTGGCGGCGCCGATGGATGCCATGGCTTTTGACTGGATGCGCTGGTTGACCTGGTCCAGAAGGCTGCTGACCCCGCGAAGGCAGAAGTCCCTGAACGGCTCGCTTTCCGAGAACAAGGTAATAAATGCCTTCTGCTCGATGCTCAGGCAAAAGGTGTCGCCTGACGCCCTGTGCAGCGTGCGGGTGGGTCGCTCTCCGATCAGCGCCGCCAGAGGGAAACATTCGCCCCGACTGATTTCGAAGGTGGTTTCTGCACGATCGTCTTTCTTGCTGTGCCGCTCCCCACGAATGCGCCCCTGTTTGACCACATAGAAGCTTTTGACGACTCCATCATCGGGGGAGAGCACCTCTTCTCCGTCGGCATAGAAGCTGAGTGTGGCGTGTTCGGCAAAATGGGCCAGATGGGTGTCGTCCATATTGGAAAACGGGGCGTGCTCCCTCAGAAAGCTCATGATGGCACGGGTGTTCTGGGGGCGGGTCGTATCCGGGTTTGCTGCAGACATAAATAGGAATCCGTTGTGCGCGGGAGCCGGGTAAGTGTCAGCAATGCTCCGTAATTATTGTTGTCCGCCAGAAGTGTAGTTCAGCAGACGATTTTTGTGCCCTACGATTTTGGTCGCAGAGGCAGTGTTTGCTTTCCTTTATGGTATGCCGGTGCGGTGGTAGAGTTCTGATACTCGTCAATCCGGATACAGTTTGTGCCATGACCACAAAAGATGAGCGCCTGGCGTTTCTTGAGGAAATGAAAGATGTGCGGCGCATACGCAAACCCAATCGTGCCGAAGTGGCCGCGCTGCGCGAGTTGACCCCCGGGCATCTTGAACGGCAGCGTGCCGCGGTTGAGAAGCAGGCCCGAGACCTGAATCCATTGACCGCTGATATCGTGGAGCCCCTGACGGCCCACGATATACTCAGCTGGCAGCGGCCAGGGGTGCAGCACGGCGTGTTCCGCAAGCTACGGCTTGGGCAATATCCGATCGAGGCCAGACTGGATCTGCATCGTATGACCGTTGAGGAAGCCCGTCGGGAAGTCTTTTCGTTCATCAATGATTGTGTAAGCTACGGGCTACGTTCAGTGATGATTCTGCATGGCAAGGGCGAGCATAACCCGGATGGCATCGCCCAGCTGAAAAGTTATCTGGCCAAATGGTTGCCGGAACTGGAAAGTGTTCTGGCCTTTCATTCGGCCCGCCAACACCATGGTGGTACCGGGGCTGTTTACGTTATGGTTCGGAAGAGCGATCGCGACAAGCAACATAACCGGGAAGTTCACGGTAGCCGCTGAAAGCCTGTGCTCAGGCAGATAGTTATCCCGTCAATCAGAGAGGTGACGATGATGAACAAGCGTTCTTTGACACTGGTGATCATGATTGGACTGCTCACGTTGGCCGGCTGTAAGGACAGGGTGATCTGGAACGACAACGGTAAGGTTGAGAGTGCAACCGAGAACAGGGAAGTGTGGGATACCAAAGGTAAAATGAATACCGGCGATCGAAAAGTATGGGTTGATAGTGACGGCAATGAAGTCGTCAAGTAACGGTTTCCTGAGCTTGCAATAACAATACGACTGGAGCGGAATATGGCGCTAAGCCTGACAGTAAATGGCGAGCAGTACACCCTGGATGTGGAGCCTGATACCCCCTTGTTGTGGGTGCTGCGGGACGAGCTGGGCCTGAAAGGAACCAAGTTCGGCTGTGGCGCAGGTTTGTGTGGTGCCTGCACAGTGCACGTGGATGGGCAGCCAGCCCGCTCCTGTTCAACACCGGTTGAGCTGGTGGAAGGTGCAGATATCACCACCATCGAAGGCCTGGCCAATAACGGTGAGTTACATCCGTTGCAAAAGGCATGGATTAAAGAAGGCGTTCCCCAGTGTGGCTACTGTCAGTCGGGCCAGATCATGACTGCTGCGCATTTATTGGCGAACAATCCATCACCCTCACGAAATGACATTGTCACTGCCATGACCGGAAACCTGTGTCGGTGCGGCACCTACGCGCGCATTGTTGCGGCGGTGGAGTCTGCGGCGGGTGGTGTCGGCCACTATGAGCCAGCGCAGGCGGGTGCCTGATATGACCATGAACCGCCGTGATTTTATGAAAATCAGCACGGGTGCCTCCGGAAGCCTGGTGCTGGCCTTATCTCTTCCGGGGTGTGCCTCCGTTCAGACCGGCTATGAACCAGAGACCGGTGAGTGGAAGCCGGATGTCTGGCTGGAGCTTACCCGTGATGACGAGATTGTTTTCACCCTGGCCCGGGTTGAGATGGGGCAGGGTACCTATACGGGACTGACTACGCTGGTCGCAGAAGAACTGGGTGTGGATCCGGCCCGGATTCAGGTGAAGTTTGCGCCGGTGGCCCCGGAATATCGGAATCCGCTGATCGGCCTGCAGCTGACCGGCGGCAGCACCAGTGTTGCCAGTAGCTGGAAACCATTGCGGGTAGCCGGTGCTTCCGCCCGGCAAATGTTGGTGATGGCGGCAGCCAGAGTATGGCAGGTGCCGGCATCTGAGTGTGGCACTGAGGATGGCCGGGTGGTTCACCCCAATGGCATTGATTCACTGAGCTACGGTCAGCTGGTCGAGCTGGCGGACAGGGAAGTGATCCGGGGTGACGTTCCGCTGAAGCCCCGTTCAGAATGGAAATACATCGGGCAGCAGGGTGGCCGGCTGGATGCTTCTGCCAAGGTGACCGGCAAAGCGGTCTACGGTATCGACGTGGAGCTGCCCGGCATGGTGTACGCAGTGATGAGCCGCAGTCCCCGCCACGGCGGCAAGGCTGCCGGATTCAATCGCGAGGAGATACTGGCGCTTTCCGGAGTACTGGATGCCTTTATTACGGAACGCGGCGTTGCCGTGGTTGCGGACCGCTACTGGCGGGCCCGGAAAGCTCAGAATGCCCTGAACATTGACTGGGACTTCTCCGATGCGCTGAATATATCTACCGCCCAGGTTTTTGAGGGCTATCGGCAGGCCGCCAGCGAAGACCCCGGAGAGCAGGAGCGCTCCGAGGGCGACATCGAAGCGGCGATGGAAAAAGCCGGCAGGGTGGTTGAGGCCGAATATGAGCAGCCCTACCTGGACCACGCTCCCATGGAACCCATGAATGCCACCGCCTGGTACCACGACGGCGGCATGGAAGTCTGGGCGCCTACCCAGGCGCCGGATCTTGGCCGGATTGCAGCGGCCCGGAACTCCGACCTTTCGCCGGATGATGTGACCGTGCACACCACCTTCCTGGGTGGCGGCTTTGGTCGTCGGCTGACCCAGGACTATATAGAAGAAGCCGCGGCGGTGGCGTACAAGATAAAATTGCCGGTGAAACTGATCTGGTCCCGTGAAGAAGACGTGCGCCACGGGCTTTGGCGCCCGGCCATGCTGCACCGGATGAAGGCCAGCCTGAATGGTAGTGATCTGACCGGTTGGGATCACCAGATTGTTGGCCCGCAGATTCTAGACTGGTATGTGCGCAATGCAGCACCCGCGCAGTATCCCTGGGCACCGAAGTTTCTCTACAACACCCTGGGCCGGGTTGGCCTGATGGTCGAGGGCCTGGCAACGCCAAAAGACATCTCTGCCATCGAAGGTGCTATCGGATACCCCTATCAGGTGCCCAGCGTCAGCGTTCGTCACACCCACACGGATCCTGGAGTGCCCATAACCTGGTGGCGTTCTGTTGGTTACTCCCACAACGGTTTTGCCGTGGAAACCTTTATGGATGAGCTGGCCCATGAGGCCGGGGAAGATCCTCTGCAATTTCGCCGGAAGCTACTGGATTCAGAGCCCCGGCACCGAACGGTGCTGGACCGCGCGGCCCAACTGGCGGGCTGGGATCAGCCCGTAGCAGAAGGCCGGGCCCGGGGCATCGCGCTGTTCAAGAGCTTCGGAACCTATGTCGCTCAGGTGGTAGAAGCCGGTATCGAAAACGGTGAAATCCGGGTTTACAAGGTTACCTGCAGTGTGGATTGCGGTCAGGTGGTGAACCCCCGGATCGTGGAAGACCAGATTTCCGGTGGCATCCTGTTCGGCCTGACTGCGGCCTTATTCGGTGAAATCACCTTTGAGAACGGCGAGGTTCAGCAGAGTAATTTCCACGACTATCGCTTATTGCAGATGCACCAGGTGCCGGAAGTGGTCGTGGATATTGTTGAAAGTGAGGTAGAGCCCACCGGCGTGGGTGAACCGGGCGTGCCACCGGTGATTCCGGCCCTGGGGAACGCCCTGTTCGCCCTGACCGGGCAGCGCCAGCGCCGGTTGCCGCTGACTGCCTGACAAAGCGGTTTGCCGGAGCAATCGGTCGCCCTATAATGGCGACCGATTTTTGCCCGGCAGGGCCAATACCAACCGGGAGATTGCCTGTGTTTGACGTAACCGGATACGCCTCCGCCGCCCAGTCGATTATCGACGCCGGGCGTTTTCTGTATGACCGGGGCTGGTCCCCGGCCACCAGCAGTAACTATTCTGCCCGCCTGGGTGCCGACCATGTGGCGATTACGGTGTCCGGCCGGCACAAAGGTCAGCTCGTCGCCGGGGATGTGATGGTGGTGGACCTGGCTGGCAATCCGGTTCAGAGCAACTGCAAATCCTCCGCAGAAACGCTGTTACATACTGTACTCTATCAGGTGTTTCCGGAAGCGGGCGCTGTGCTGCACACGCATTCGGTCAAGGCGACGGTACTGAGCCGTCTGGTGGCCCCGGGCAGCGCCCTGGCGCTGGAAGGTTACGAGCTGCAGAAGGCGTTTTCTGGTGTCGATAGCCACGAAGGCACGTTGAGCATCCCGGTGTTTGATAACACCCAGGATATTCGGGCGCTGGCGCAACAGACCCGGGATTGGTTCCTGGCTCATCCGGAGCAGCCTGGCTACCTGATCCGTGGCCATGGCCTCTATACCTGGGGTAAGACCATGGCCGATTGCCTGCGCCATGTTGAAGCTTTTGAATTTCTGTTTGAATGTGAACTTGAAACCATGAGAGTGCGCCCATGACCACCCTGAGCATTTTTAACCAGTCCCAGCCGGAATCCGCCCATACGGTCACCACCGATCCGCAGGTTATACGCGATACGCTGGCCAACCAGGGTGTGCGTTTTGAGCAGTGGCCGACCCGTGATCTGCCGGTCGATGCCAGTCAGGAGCAGATCCTGGAGGCTTATGCCGAAGAGGTGGCATTGCTAAAGCGTGAATGTGGTTTCCAGACCGCTGATGTGGTCAGTCTGACGCCGGACAACCCGCAGAAAGAAGCGTTCCGGCAGAAGTTCCTGGATGAGCACACTCATAGTGAAGACGAAGTGCGTTTCTTCGTTCGCGGCCAGGGGCTGTTTTATCTGCACTTTGGTGATCAGGTCTATGCCTTGATGTGTGAAAAGAACGATCTGATCAGCGTTCCCGATGGCACCCGTCACTGGTTTGACATGGGTGCGGAGCCCGAGTTTACCTGTATTCGCCTGTTCACCAATCCGGAAGGTTGGGTGGCAAGCTTTACCGGTGAAGACATCGCGGCCCGGCTGCCACGATACGAAGCACTCGCAGGAGCTCAGGAATGATTCGTGTCATTCTGACCGACATTGAAGGCACCACCAGCTCGATCTCGTTCGTGCACGATGTACTGTTCCCCTATGCCAGCAAACATCTGCCGGAGTTTGTTCGGGACAACCACCACACCACGCGGGCAGTGGCAGAGCAGCTGGCGATTGTGGCGGACAAAAGCGGAGTAGACAGCAAGGATCTCGATGGCCTGATTGACGTGCTGCAGAGCTGGATTGCTGAAGACCGTAAAGAGGGTTCTCTGAAGGCACTCCAGGGCATGGTCTGGGAGCAGGGGTATCACAGTGGTGAGCTGAAAGGGCATATCTACCCGGATGCCGCCGATTACCTGAAGCGCTGGCATGATCGGGGGCTGAGGCTGTTCGTATATTCCTCTGGCTCGGTCAAGGCCCAGAAGCTGATTTTCGGCCACAGCAACGAAGGCGACTTTACGCCGTTTTTCTCCGGGTACTTTGACACTGAGGTCGGCGGCAAGAAGGAGGCGCAGTCCTACCGCAATATCCTTGCGGAGCTGGGCGTTGATCCGAATACGGTGCTGTTCCTGTCGGATGTCGAAGCAGAGCTGGATGCCGCTGAACAGGCGGGTCTGAAAACCGCCTGGCTGGTGCGGGACACAGAACTGCCGGATACCGGTCGCTTTGTCGCCCGGGACTTCGCGGAGGTAGACGCGCTCCTGCGCAAACGTTAGGAGATTGAATCATGCCCGGAAACCGATGGCTGCAATGGCTGATTCCGGGTATCTGTGCCTTGTTGCTGGCGGGGTGTAATCCGTTTTCGGAAGCCAAACCAATGATGACCGAGTACCTGGATCGCCTGGGCCGGGTACTGGACACCCCCTCTGTTTCCTTGCCTGAACACCTTCCTACTGCCTCAGCTTTACCGAGACGCCGTGAGCGTCTGCTGACGATACCCGAGCTGGAGCTGGGCATGCTCGATTTCCTTTCGCTCTACGGGTGTGAGCTGCAATACGTGGTGGGCGAGAAGAATTCGGTCATGGGCCGGGTGATGCAGCCGATCAACCGACTGCGCTATGAAATCCGTTTCATCCGCGCTGCCGAGGCGTGTTTACCCGAAGTGGACGATCCGGCACTTCGGGATACCCTGCAAGCAGCGATCGACAGCAAGCGGGAAACCTTGCCGCTCGCCACCTGGAATGCCACGTGGGGGACCGAAGAAATCGAGCAGCTGTTCACGCTGGCCAAAGGTTATTACCCGGTATCCGAAGAGCTTAACCCGATCGCTGATCTGGCGCTGGACCTGGAGCAGCTGAATGCCATCGTGAGGGCGTTACAGCAGGATGAGCTGGAGGTGCCGCTGGATGATCTGGGTCGCATCCATCAGCGCTGGCAGGCAGAGTTTCTGGCGGGGCAGGCAATTAACAGCGCCCGGTTACTGATTGCGGCGCTGGACGCGGGCACGGAAACCCTGCAGGCGCGATTGACCGATCGGCCACTGTGCCTGAACGGCAAGCCCAACAATCAGTCGACCATTGTTCGTAACTTTTTCTTTAGCGTGTACATCGGCAAGATTCAGCCCTACATGAGTGATGTCAGTCGGGCCCGGGACAGGTTGATCGCCGGGTTTGCCCAGTTGGCGGAGCAGCAGCCGGTCATGCCGGAGACCTTTCGGAGCTGGTACCATCGACACCTTTCGCTCGATGCTGACGCCAGCCTTTGGCGGCAGCTGGATGAGGCCATGATGCGCCACACCCGGCACTGGCAGGATCTGCTCGGGCAATGCGGGCTGCGCCCAGGAGCCTGACGGGGTTTCCCGAAACGGGCTGCTAGCGCTGGCTTTCCGGTGTCACCCGCAGGATTTCCTCGACCGTGGTCTGGCCGGCCGCTACTTTTTGGGCACCACTGAGTCGAAGAGACTTCATACCCTCCTTGTAGGCATCCCGCCGCAGCTCTTCCAGCTCACAACGATCGTTGATCTGTCGGGTCAGGTTGTCGGAAAGCGTCATAATTTCATAGACACCGGCGCGTCCCATATAGCCGGTGTTCCGGCATTCCAGACAACCCACCGGGTGGTAGAACTGGCGTGGCAATGGCGCTTTCCACGGACGGGTGAGGGTTTGCCAGGCCTGTTCGTCGGCCGCTCCGGGTTGTTTGCAGTGGGGGCACAGGTTACGGGTAAGGCGCTGCGCCATCACCCCGAGTACCGTCGCCCGGATCAGGTAGGGCGGAATACCCAGCTCCATCAAACGGGTGATAGCACTCGGCGCGTCGTTGGTGTGCAGCGTCGACAGCACCAGATGGCCGGTTAACGCCGCTTGTACCGCCATCTCGGCGGTTTCCAGGTCGCGGATTTCACCGATCATGATGATGTCCGGATCCTGGCGGAGCAGGGCACGGACCCCGTGTGCGAAGGTGAGATCGATGTTGGTCTGCACCTGCATCTGGTTGAAGGCGGGCTCCACCATTTCGATGGGGTCTTCGATGGTGCAGATGTTCAGTTCCGGCGAGGCCAGTTGTTTCAGGGTCGAATACAGCGTGGTAGTTTTGCCGGAACCAGTCGGGCCAGTCACCAGAACGATGCCGTGGGGTCGCGCGGTGATGGTTTGCCAGCGTTCTCTGTCGTCCTTACTGAAACCTAATTGCTCGAATGATTTTAGCAGCACTTCCGGATCGAAAATCCGCATTACCATCTTCTCGCCAAAGGCGGTCGGCATGGTGGCCAGTCGCAGCTCTACTTCGCTGTTATCCGGTTTGCGGGTTTTGATGCGGCCGTCTTGCGGTCGGCGCTTTTCTGCCACATTCAGACGGCCCAGGATTTTCAGGCGGCTGGTTACCGCCGTGCCTACCTGCTCCGGGAATTCGTAAACATTGTGCAACACACCATCGATGCGGAATCGCACGTGAGTGGCTGCGCGGCGTGGCTCAATGTGAATGTCTGACGCCCGCTGGTCAAAGGCATATTGCAGAAGCCAGTCGACAATCTTGACCACGTGCTGGTCATTGGCATCGGGATTTTCGCTGGCGCCCAGATCCAGTAGTTGTTCGAAATTCTGGCTACCGCCCGGGCCGGGAGCCTGGCCACCACCGGCCTTGCTGACGGAGGCTGCGAGCTGATAGAACTCGACGGTATAACGCCGGATGGCTTCAGGGTTGGCGACAACTCGCCGAATATCCTTCTGAACGGCCTGGCTGAGATTGCTTTCCCATTCCCGCTTGAACGGCTCGCTGCTGGCAATGACCACTTCGTGTTCGCTGATTTCAACTGCGAGGATGCCGTGGCGTTGGGCAAAGGCATAGGACATCACCCGTGCTATGGCCGGGGTATCAATCTTCAAAGGGTCAATATGATAGTAGTCCTGGCGGCCCCACTGAGCGAGCCAGTGCGTCAGCCGCTCCAGGTCCAGCGGCCGCCCGTCGCTCAGGCTGGTGAGGCCCGCGATGGCGACCAGCTCCAGAGGGTGCCTTTGTGCGGCCCGGCCGCTTTGTGTGGCTGCCCCCAGGTTGGCGGTCAGAACTTTTTCGGCATCCTGCTGGCTGATCTTGCCACTCTCGGCCAGGGCCGAGCACACATCCCTCAGGGTCAGGGTGTGATGATGGGGAGGGGCCGGTATTGTTTTCGCTTGATCAGCCATCCGCGTTGCCTCTGGAGTTGCATGACTTTCAGCCGTTGACCGGGCGGTTTACTTTCAGGTGCACCATGGCAACGGTGAATAGCAGGAACGTCAGAATCGTCATGATCATCGGTCCTGTAGCGCCTTCGCTGAGCCAGGCTGAGACCACAGCCTGAGTGAAATAGAAGATGAGCACAAACGCCATCCAGATGTACCCCCGGTTGTGGCCACGGAACACCGGTATCACGAAGCCTATGAGTGGCAACAGCTTTACTGTGAGAATCAGAGCAATGGAAACGCCCTCGACTGGCGCAGGGTAAAATGTCGTCAGGATCAGTGTAACCAGAACGGCCAGGTAAAGCGCACTGGTCAGGCGTGCGGTGTTTTTGGCTTTGTCATTGTGGAGCATAGAAAGTTCCGGGTGATTGAATTAGGTGGGTGAGGTCAGTCGATCAGTTTTTGTGCGAGACGGGCCAGCCGTTCGCCAAAAGCCTGGCACAGAGCTTTTTCGTGCTCGCTGAGGGCTTGCTGAGCACCGGTGCCGGCCCAGTGGGAGGGACCGTAGGGAGTGCCGCCGGTTGATGTGTCGTTCAGCGCGCTTTCCGAGTAGGGCAGGCCGCACAGCACCATGCCATGATGCAGGAGGGGAATCATCATGGTAAGCAGCGTGGTTTCCTGGCCACCGTGCAGGCTGCCGGTCGAGGTGAAGGCTCCACCAGGTTTGCCGGTCAGTTTTCCGTTCAGCCACAGGTCACCGGTGCCATCCAGAAAGTGCTTGAGAGGGGCGGCCATATTACCGAATCGAGTCGGGCTTCCCAGAGCCAGGCCGGCGCAGTTGGCCAGGTCATCACGGGTCGCGTAAGGTGCGCCGGAATCCGGTACCGGGGGCAGACTGGCGGTGGTGTCGGGGGAGACCGAAGGCACGGTACGGATTTTCGCCTCCATGCCGTCAACCCGGGCTACGCCACGACCGATCTGGGTGGCCATCTCGGCCGTCTGGCCGTTGCGGCTGTAATAAAGTACAAGAATGTAAGGGCTAGTGTTGCTCATGCCGGGCTCCCGGGTTGTTGCCTCAGAGAATCTCGAGAACGAGTTCAGGTGGTCGTCCGATGGCGGCTTTGCCGTTGGCCAGAACGATGGGGCGTTCGATCAGCTTGGGCGTATTCACCATAGCCTGCACCAGCTGTTGCCTTGTCAGTTCAGGATTGTCCAGGTTTTGCTCCTTGTACTCGGACTCCTTGGTGCGCATGAGTTCACGGGGTTCGCAACCAAGTAGCTCCAGAACATGTAACAGCTCCTGCTCTGTCGGTGGTGTCTCCAGGTAGCGTATAATCTCCGGCTCGATACCCTTTTGCTGAAGCAGCTCAAGGGTCTGGCGTGATTTTGAACACCGTGGGTTGTGGAAAATACGGGTTGGTTCTGTCATGGTCATGCCCGGTTTACAGTGGTGATTGCGATCCGTTTTAAGGCGCGTAGTCTAACAGGAGGATATCCCTTGCAGTACCCTCGGTACCTGTCCATTCCACGATTCATCCCGGTTGTACAGCGCCTGCGTTGGCGCGTGTTGCCCATCGCGATCATTGCGGTTTTCCTGTCCGGTTGTGAAAAAACGGAACTGGAGCGGGCCGATGGCGTCCCGGTCAGCTGGGACAGTTACCGGGGGCAGTGGGTGTTGGTGAACTACTGGGCCGAATGGTGTGCGCCTTGCCTTGAGGAAATTCCCGAGCTTAATCATCTGGATACCGCGCCGGACATTACCGTTCTCGGGGTCAATTTCGATGGCATCGAAGGTTCTGCACTGCAGGATCTCGGGCAGCGTATGGGTATTGAGTTCACCTTGTTGGCAAAAGATCCGGGCCCCGGGTTCGGGTGGAGCATGCCTGTGGCGTTGCCAGCGACCTTTCTGGTAGATCCGGGTGGCAAGCTTGTTGAAACACGCTTTGGCCCACAAACCGAAGACGATATTCGAACAGTGATCGGCAACTGACCATGGCAAATACTTTCGTACACCTGCGCGTACATTCTGAATATTCCATGGTGGATGGCCTGGTGAGGGTCAAACCACTGATTGGCCGGGTAGCTGAGCTGGGTATGCCGGCTGTCGGGCTGACAGAACAATCCAACATGTGCTCTCTGGTGCGTTTTTACAAAGCGGCTATGGGTGCCGGAGTAAAGCCGATCATCGGGGCGGATCTCTGGCTGGAAAATCCGGACGAGCCGGAGAACCCCTTCCGCCTGACGTTGCTCGCCCGGGATAACGATGGCTATCTGCATCTGACCGAAATCATTTCCCTGGGCTATACCGAAGGCCAGCGCTATGGCAAACCCATTATCCGTAAGGAGTGGCTGGAAGCCCGGGCTGGCGGCCTGATCGCACTGTCGGGCGCCAAAATGGGCGATGTCGGTAAGGCCTTGCTGGCGGACAAGCCGGAGCTGGCCCGTGAGCGGGCCGAATACTGGATGCGCCTTTACCCTGACAGCTATTACCTGGAATTGCAGCGAGCCGACAGGGTGGGGGATGAAGAGTGTCTGCACCTGAGTGTCGACCTGGCCGCAGAGCTCGGCTTGCCGGTGGTTGCCACCAACGATGTGCACTTCCTGACGGCCGATGACTTCGAGGCCCACGAAGCCCGGGTTTGTATCGGCGAGAGCCGGACGCTGGATGATCCCAGGCGAGACCGCCGGTTCAGCGACCAGCAATACCTGCGCAGCGCCGAGGAAATGATCGAGCTGTTTTCGGATATCCCAGAGGCTGTCGAAAACACGGTGGAAATTGCTCGCCGCTGCTCTGTAAAAGTGCGCCTGGGTGAGTACTTCCTGCCGAATTACCCTATCCCCGACGGCATGACCATGGATGAGTATTTCCGGCACGTGTCGGAAGAAGGTCTGGAAATGCGCCTGGAAACCATCCTGCGCAAGGATGATCCGGAATACGACCAGAAGCGGGACGAATACTACAAACGATTGAAGTTCGAGCTGGATATCATCACCCAGATGGGGTTTCCCGGCTACTTCCTGATCGTTATGGACTTTATCAAATGGGCTAAGAACAACGGCGTACCGGTCGGTCCCGGCCGGGGGTCCGGTGCCGGCTCACTGGTGGCCTACGCGCTGCTGATTACCGATCTGGACCCGCTGGAATACGACCTGCTGTTTGAACGATTCCTGAACCCGGAACGGGTATCCATGCCCGACTTTGACGTCGACTTCTGTATGGAAGGCCGGGATCGGGTTATTGAATACACGGCCCAGAAGTATGGCCGTGAGGCCGTTTCCCAGATTATTACCTTCGGTACCATGGCCGCCAAGGCGGTGGTGCGGGACGTCGCTCGGGTGCAGGGTAAGTCCTACGGCCTGGCCGACAAACTGTCCAAGCTGATACCGTTTGAAGTGGGCATGACCCTCAGCAAAGCAATCGAACAGGAGCCTCAGCTCAAGGAATTTCTGGCACAGGATGAAGAGGCCCAGGAAATCTGGGAGATGGCCCTCAAGCTTGAAGGGGTATGCCGGAACGCCGGTAAACACGCCGGGGGTGTGGTGATTGCACCCACCAAGATTACCGACTTCTCGCCGCTGTACTGTGACGATGAAGGCGGCAGCCTGGTTACCCAGTTCGATAAGGGCGATGTGGAAGAAGCGGGGCTGGTCAAATTCGACTTTCTGGGTCTGCGGACCCTGACCATCATCAAGTGGGCTCTGCACATGATCAACCCGCGCCGGCAGAAGCGCGGGGAGCCAGAGCTGGACATTGCGACCATTCCTCTGGATGACAAACTTTCGTTCGAATTGCTCAAGAAGGCCGAAACCACCGCTGTGTTCCAGCTGGAATCCCGCGGAATGAAGGACCTGATTCGCCGCCTGCAGCCAGACTCGCTGGAAGACATGATCGCCCTCGTGGCTCTATTCCGTCCGGGACCACTGCAGTCCGGTATGGTTGACGATTTTATTGACCGGAAGCACGGTCGGCAGCCGTTGTCTTACCCGCACCCGGATTATCAGTTTGAAGGCCTGAAACCGGTACTGGAGCCCACCTACGGGGTTATCCTGTATCAGGAGCAGGTCATGCAGATTGCCCAGGTCATGGCCGGTTATACCCTGGGTGGTGCCGACATGTTGCGTCGGGCCATGGGTAAGAAAAAGCCGGAAGAAATGGCCAAGCAGAAAGCCATCTTCCTTGACGGCTGTGCCAACAATGGCATCGACAAAACGCTGGCTGAAAACATCTTCGACCTGGTGGAAAAGTTCGCCGGCTACGGTTTCAACAAATCCCACTCAGCGGCTTACGCCCTGGTGTCGTACCAGACGCTCTGGATGAAAGCCCATTACCCAGCCGAATTCATGGCGGCGGTTCTCACGGCGGACATGCAGAACACCGACAAGGTGGTGACGCTGGTCGAAGAGTGCCGGAACATGAAACTGGACTTGCTGGTGCCGGACGTCAGCCGTTCCGAGTACACCTTTACGGTTAATGATGAGGGGCAGATTATTTACGGCCTGGGGGCCATCAAGGGCCTGGGCGAAGGCCCGATCGACAGTATTGTTGCGGCCGCGAAGGAAGGTGGGCCGTTCCAGGATATCTTTGATTTCAGCCGCCGGGTGGATCTGAAAAAGGTTAATAAACGGGCCATGGAAGCGCTCATTCGTGCCGGAGCCATGGACAAGCTCGGTGCCAGTCGCGCCCAGTTGATGGCCAGTATCGACAAAGCCGTTCAGCAGGCCGGACAGCAGTCCCGTAACGACGCTGTCGGAATGGTCGACATGTTCGGTGACATGCTGGAGGGCGGGGAGGACGGTGACCCTTATGAGGATGTCGCCAATGTTCGGGAGTGGCCGGAAAAGCAGAGGCTGAAAGGGGAAAAGGATACCCTCGGGATCTACCTCACCGGTCATCCGTTCGATGAATATGAAAGAGAGGTGCGCCGGTTTGTGCGCTCATCCATTTCAGACCTCAAGCCCAACAAGTCGCCTCAGCGGGTTGCAGGGCTGGTGGTGGCGCAGCGCACCATGAAAACCCGTACCGGTTCGACCATGTGCTTCATTACGCTCGATGATCGCAGCGCCCGGATCGAGGCCACTCTGTTCTCTGAGGCCTTTTTTGAGAACAGGGAGTTGCTACAATCGGATCAGGTTATTGTGGTGGAAGGGCAGGTCAGTCACGATGATTATTCGGGTCAGATGAAGATGCGGGTAAGCTCGGTGATGGACGTAGCCACCGCCCGACAGCAGTTCAGCCGTGGCATACGGCTGGCCTTGCACGCCGAGCAGTTGCAGAACGGACTTCTGGACAAGTTGGACGACACCTTGCGACCGTTCCGTAATGACGGCAGTCCGGTGTGGATAGAATACAGCAGTGCCGAGGCCCGGACCCGTATTGAGCTGGGCGAATCCTGGCGGGTGCAGCCGGACGACAACCTGTTGTTCGAGCTGAAACACCTGGTGGGAGACCAGTCGGTGGAACTGGTCTATGATTAATACCAATGTCCGCTTTAGCTGCGCGGCCAGCGCTGCTATCTTTGTCCCAAATTCTGGTTTTGGCGGGTACGTGCCCGCCTGGCAATCAAATGACGGAACATCATGAACCCTAATTACCTGGATTTCGAACAGCCGATCGCCGACCTGGAAGCCAAAATTGAAGAGCTTCGGATGGTGGGAAACGACACCGACATCAACATCAACGACGAGATCAGTCGCCTCAAAAAGAAAAGCGTCAGTCTGACCGAGACGATTTTCTCGGATCTTCAGTCCTGGGACGTCGCGCGCTTGGCCCGGCATCCACGCCGGCCCTATACCCAGGATTACATCGACCTGATCTTCGATGATTTTGACGAACTGCACGGCGACCGCCGCTACGCCGATGACTTGTCGATTGTTGGTGGGACAGCCCGCCTGGATAACAAGCCGGTGATGGTGATTGGCCACCAGAAAGGCCGTGAAGTGCGTGACAAGGTAAAACGTAACTTCGGCATGCCGCGCCCGGAAGGCTATCGCAAGGCTTTGCGCCTGATGGAAATGGCCGAACGTTTCAAGATGCCGATTCTGACCTTTATCGACACCCCGGGGGCTTATCCGGGCATTGGCGCCGAGGAGCGGGGGCAGAGTGAGGCCATTGCCTTCAATCTGGCCGTTATGTCCCGCCTCAAGACACCGATTATTTCCACGGTGATCGGTGAGGGTGGTTCAGGTGGCGCGCTGGCCATTGGTGTGTGCGATCAGCTGAACATGCTGCAGTACTCCACCTACGCGGTCATTTCGCCAGAAGGGTGTGCCTCTATTCTCTGGAAGAGCGCTGAATACGCCGCTCAGGCTGCCGAGGCGATGGGCGTCACCGCCCAGCGTCTGAAGGAGCTTGGTGTCGCCGACAATGTGATTGAAGAGCCCCTCGGTGGAGCTCATCGCAATCCGGAGAAAATGGCTGAAACCCTCAAGGTGCGACTTGCAAAAGGCGTGGCTGAGCTCAGCCGACTGCCACTGGACGAGCTGGTCTCGCGCCGTTATGAGCGTTTGACCAAGTATGAAGGCGGGCGGTAAGGTCGCCCGGGATGTTGATTGGCCGGGCGACCTGCTTGCGCCGGTCAGTGCCCTTCCCGAACATTCCCGGCTCTGGGTCGCCTTCAGTGGCGGCCTGGATTCCACGTTGCTGCTGCACGTCGCATCTGCCTGTCATTCTGATGTAACCGCGTTACATATCAATCATCAGCTGCAGCCTAACCACGAACAAACCGAGCAGTTCTGTCGGGATGCTTGTGCGCACCTGGGTGTGCCACTGATCGTTGAGAAGGTTGAGTTGGCCGTGGCCGGCACCGGGGGCCTTGAAGAAGCCGCGAGAAGCGCCCGCTA
>Ga0209075_1000949_pt1 | contig 27847 bp, 24 predicted proteins | sample Stecom2011_FD_187523 | JGI IMG/M metagenome (GOLD analysis project Ga0209075, IMG submission 187523) | Agricultural soil microbial communities from Utah to study Nitrogen management - Steer compost 2011 (SPAdes) (version 2) | ecosystem: Environmental > Terrestrial > Soil > Agricultural land...
CCCTGCGTCAGCTGGAAGGGTCGGAGATGATGAAGGACTACATCGGCGAGGAGTATCTGGACGTCTTCGTGCTGTGCAAGGAAAACGAGCTGGAGGAGTTCGAGCGCACCATCTCCGATCTGGAGTACATGTGGTATCTGCACACCGTTTGATCGGGGTGCAGAGTCCCGCGCTACCCGGGCTGCGCCAGGGCGTCGAGCGCCTGCTCGGCGCCAGCCGATTTTCCACCCTGAGAGCCTTCCCGCGCCATGCCGCTGACCGACTCCTGGTACCGCGCCAGCACTGAAACCCCCGTCTATTCCCCGTTGCGCGGCCGGCAGCAGGCCGATGTATGCGTGATCGGCGGCGGTTATACCGGCCTGTCCGCTGCGCTGGAACTGGCCGAAGCCGGGCGCCGGGTCATAGTGCTGGAGGCGGAGCAGCCGGGCTGGGGGTGTTCCGGGCGTAACGGCGGCCAGATCAATCCGGGGCTGGCCTGTGATCACGGCTTGCTCGAACAGCAGCTGGGCAGGGCCGATGCGCTGCGGATGTGGCAACTGTCGCTCCAGGGTGTGCAGCTTATTCAACAGCGGGCCGAGCGCTACCGGATTGATTGCGACCTGCAGCCCGGCATCCTGCTGGTGGCCAACCGGCCCCGGCAGGTTCCCGGGCTGCGCGTCTGGCAACAGCAGCTCGAAGCGCTGGGCTATGACCGGCTCAGCTTCCATGAGCGGGGTGAGCTGAACCAGCTGCTGCGTGCAGACTATCAGGCCGGAGTCATGGACAGCGGTGGCGGCAGCCTGCACCCGCTGAAATATGCAACGGGCCTGGCACGGGCAGCGGCGCAGGCCGGGGCTCTGATTCACGGTCAGTCCCGGGTCAGCGCCATCGGTCAGGATGCCACCGGCGTCAGCGTCAGCACGGCCCTGGGTCAGGTGCGCGCGGATCAGTTGATCATCGGCGGCAATGCCTACAGCGGAGAACTGCTTCCCTGGCAGCGGCGGCGCTTCCTGCCGATCGGCAGCTATATCGGCGCCACCCGACCCCTGGGTGACCTGGCCGGGCAGCTGATACCCTCGCGCGCCGCGGTCTGCGACATGAACAACCTGATCGACTACTACCGGCTGACCCCGGACAACCGCCTGCTGTTCGGTGGCCGTGCGACCGCCGGCGCGGCCAGACTGACGAAACTGCGCCAGACCCTGCGCCAGCGCATGGCCGGGGTGTTTCCACAATTGGCGGACGAGGATTTCGACTATCTGTGGGGCGGGCAGGTGGCCATGACTGCCAGCCGCGCCCCGCACTTCGGCCGCCTCGGCAACCGGGTACTCTATGCTCAGGGTTATTCAGGTCAGGGCGTGGCTCTGGCCGGATTGGCCGGCAAGCTGATGGCCGAAGCCGTGCTCGGGCGCAGCGAGGGCTTCGATCTGTTCGCCCGCCTGCGTCACCTGCCGGTGCCGCCGGGCACGCGACTGCAGACGGCAATCCGGGCACTGGCGCTGGGCTGGTATGCGCTGCTTGACCGGCGCGGCTGATTACTCACGGGAGGCAGGAGCATCAACGAGCGAATGACGTCGGGCCGCAGGCCGTCCTGGTGGCAGCGCCTGCGCCATTGGCGGGAGGACCGCCAGCTGCAGCAGCTGAAGGTCAGCCCCGGGCAATGGCAGGAGGCCCTCGGCGACTGGGCGGTGTATCAGCGCTACCCGCCTGCGCAGCAGCGCCGGATCCGGGATCTGGCGTTGCGCTTGCTGCTGCGCAAGCATCTGGTGGCGGTCAATGGTGCCGAGCTGGACGACCGGCTGCGGCTGCGCATCGCCGGCATGGCGGTGGTGCCGGTGCTGGAACTGGGGCTGCACTGGTACGACCGCTGGCAAACCCTGATCCTCTACGACGGCCCCTTTGTCGCCGAGCACAGCTGGGAAGACGAATTCGGCATAGTCCACCAGGAGGTCAGTGAACGCAGTGGCGAGGCCTGGGAGCGCGGTCCTGTAGTGCTGTCTCTGGAGGACGTCTGGCACTCCGGTCAGGGCGACGGCTACAACGTGGTTATTCATGAGCTGGCCCATACCCTCGACATGCGCGATGCCAGCGCCAACGGCGCACCACCGCTGCACCCGGACATGGATCCGCAGGCCTGGCAGCGGGACATGCAGGCCGCCTGGGACGACCTGGCTGAACGCACCGAACAGGGCCTGCCACTGCCGGTGGACGACTATGCACTGGAGGACCCCGCCGAGTTCTTCGCCGTGCTCTCGGAAACCTTCTTCGAGCGACCCGCGCCGCTGCGTGAAGCCTGGCCAGCGGTGTACGGGCATCTGACAGCGTTCTATCGCCAGGATCCCGCGGGGCAATCTGATCCGGGCGACAAATAGATCCCCGCAGGTGCGGGGAACACGCAACCGGCCAGCAAGCTGCCCGGGATGTAGACGGTTCATCCCCGCAGGTTTTCCGGTGATATCCAAACCCATCGAATTCGATGGGTTTGGATCGATAGGGTATGCTCTAGCTACACCCCACCCACCGGAGAACGCCATGCCCCGCCTCGTTACCGTCGCCGCTACCCAGATGAGCTGCAGCTGGGATCGCCAAGCCAATATTGCCAAGGCTGAACAGCTGGTACGCCAGGCTGCCGCGCAGGGTGCGCAGATCATTCTGATTCAGGAACTGTTCGAGACGCCGTATTTCTGCCAGAAGCCCAATCCTGAATATCTGCAAATGGCGACGCCTACGGATGAGAACCCGGCCATCAAGCATTTCCAGGCAATTGCCAGGGAGCTGCAGGTGGTGCTGCCGATCAGCTTCTTCGAACTGGCCGGCCGGGCCCGCTTCAACAGCATTGCCATCATCGACGCCGACGGCCGCATCCTGGGTGTCTACCGCAAGAGCCATATCCCCGACGGACCCGGCTACCACGAGAAGTATTACTTCAACCCCGGCGATACCGGTTTCAAGGTGTGGAAGACTCGTTTCGCCACCATTGGGGTGGGTATCTGCTGGGATCAGTGGTTCCCGGAATGTGCCCGGGCGATGGCGCTGCAGGGTGCGGAAATCCTCTTCTATCCCACCGCCATCGGCAGCGAGCCGCATGATGCGTCCATTACTTCCAAGGATCACTGGCAGCGGGTGCAGCAGGGCCATGCTGGTGCCAACCTGATGCCCTTGGTGGCCAGCAACCGGGTCGGGCGCGAGGAGCAGGATGGTTATGACATCACCTTCTACGGCGCGTCCTTCATCGCTGACCAGTTCGGCGAGAAGGTCCAGGAGGCCAACGGCACCGACGAGACGGTGCTGGTGCAGCAGTTCGATCTGGACCAGCTGGAGCATATTCGCGCTGCCTGGGGCGTATTCCGCGATCGCCGGCCGAACCTGTACGGTCCGCTGAAAACCCTGGATGGTTCGCTGGAGTCCTGATTCATGTACACCCTGCACAGCACACCCCGCGCCGACGGTTTCTACATGCCCGCGGAGTGGGCGCCCCACAGTCAGACCTGGATGCTCTGGCCCGAGCGGCCGGACAACTGGCGCCTTGCCGGCAAGCCGGCGCAGTCCGCCTTTGCCGAGGTGGCCCGGGCGATCGCCGGCTTCGAGCCGGTGACCGTCGGAGTCTCGGCCGCGCAGTACGCCAATGCCAGTGCGCAGCTGGATCATCCGGCGATCCGGGTAGTGGAAATCAGCAGCAATGATGCCTGGGTTCGGGATACCGGACCGACCTTCGTCATCAACGGCCAGGGTGGGCTGCGTGGCGTGGACTGGATGTTCAACGCCTGGGGTGGTCTGGACGGCGGCCTGTACTCCCCCTGGGATCTGGATGATCAGGTAGCCGACAAGGTGCTCAGCATGGAGCGTTGCCCGCGTTACCGCACCGAAGGCTTCGTCCTCGAAGGCGGGGCTATCCATGTGGACGGCGAGGGCACCCTGATCACTACCGAGGAGTGTCTGCTCAATCCCAACCGCAACCCGCACCTGCAGCGGCACGAGATCGAGCAGACGCTCTGCGACCATCTCGGGGTGGAGCGTATCATCTGGCTGCCCCAGGGCCTCTACAGCGATGAGACCGATGGCCACGTGGACAACTTCTGCTGTTTCGTGAAGCCCGGGGAGGTGTTGCTGGCCTGGACCGATGATGCGGAGGACCCCAACCATGCCCGCTGCCAGGCGGCCCTGAGCGTGCTGGAGCAGGCCACCGACGCCCAGGGACGATCCTTGACCGTGCACCGCATTCCCCTTCCCGGCCCCATTCATGCCACGGCGGAGGAGTGCGCAGGGGTAGAGCTGGTGCCGGGCACCCAGCCGCGCAGTCCGGAGATTCGTCTGGCCGGCTCCTACGTGAACTTCCTGATCGTCAACGACGGCATTATCGCCCCGGCGTTCGGTGATCCGCAGGACGACAGTGCCCGGCAGATTCTCGAGCGGCTGTTCCCCGATCGTCGCGTGGTGATGGTGCCTGGGCGGGAGATACTGCTTGGCGGGGGCAATATTCACTGCATCACCCAGCAGCAACCGGCGGTGTGAATCAAGCCACTGCGCAAGGGAAACAATTCGTAATATAGTCTGTCGGCTGGCTCGTCGATCTGTGGTGTTCCGGGCAAGCATCCCCTATTAAGAGCATAAAAGGATTCTTCATGCGCATCACCCCTCGTGCGATAGCCCTGCCCCTGGCAGGCGTGGCGATTCTCCTGTCCGGCTGTAACGAACCGGGTGCTACAGCTTCCAGTGCCCCGGTCAAGGACATGCCCGCAACCCTTACCGGCGAGCTGACCAGCCAGAGTCCGGTCAACCTCAATGACGGCTCCCGCAACCAGAGCTTTGATCTGCAGCTCAAGGGCGGCACCCTGTATCGGGTCACCAGCAGCGGCAGCCTGCAGGAGCCGAAACTCACCCTGCTGTCCGGCGACAATCAGCTGATTGACGGCCCGCGAACCGAGCAGCTGTTCCTGCAACCGGAACAGGACGGCGTCTACCGTCTGGCGATCAGTGCGGGCAGCGCCAAGGACTTCGGTCCCTTCCGCCTGGAGCTGAACACAGCCGAAGCGGTCAATGGCGGCGAGCTGGAAGCCGGGGCGGACATCCTCGGCCAGCTGCAGCCCAAGACCAGCAGCGGCGGCAACCGCTATACCTTCAAGGTCAGCGAGAGCGGGCCGTATGAAATAGTGCTGCGTTCCGGCGAGTTCGACGCCGTGCTCAAGCTGCGCGGCAAGGGCGTCAACCAGACCGATGATGACAGCGGCGGCGGCACCGATGCGCGGCTGCTGGCCACCCTGCAGGAAGGCAGCTACCAGCTGATCGCGGGCGGCATCGACTCGGCCGATGAGGGTGTCTACAGCCTCAGCATCAAGGCCTGGGAGCTGCCGGAGGGCGTCAACCTCGCCGATGGCGCCGAGCTGACCCTGGGTGAGGAGTACACCGGCATGATGATGGGCCAGCCCCAGACCTACACCCTGACCGTGGAGCAGCGCGGACTGCTGCGCCTGAGCATGCGCTCCGGTGATCTGGACAGCATGCTGGAACTGAGCGGACCGGGAACCAACGTCAGTGACGATGACAGCGGTGGCGGTGTGGATGCCCTTATCAGCACCGTGGTCGAGCCGGGTACCTACCGGATCAAGGCCAACAGCTACAGCAACGGGGAAGGCATGTTCACCCTGCAGGCCGAACTCGGCGAGGCGCAGATGCTCGAAGGCAACATTGCTCCCGGTGAAAGCCGCATCGGTCGGCTGACCTCGGGCGGCCCGGTCACCAGCGTGCTGACCATCAGCGAGCCCGGGCATTATCGGGTCACCCTCAGCTCCTCCCAGTTCGATGCCATGCTCGGCCTCGAAGGGCAGGGACTGGAGGAACAGGATGACGACAGCGCCGGCGGCACCAACGCACAGCTGGAGCTGTGGCTGGATGCAGGCGACTATCAGTTGACCAGCGGCAGTTACGCCGATCAGGGTGCCGGCAGCTTCGAGCTGTCGGTCAGTTCGGCGATGTAGTTTTCCGCCGGGTCATGTTCATCCTGTGCCAGCTCATCCAGTTGGCACAGGGTGCAGTCACCTCGCTCGGGGTGACTGGTTTCCACATAGCGCACCCGGCGCACCGCCGACCGGCGGTCGGCGCTGACACGATAACGGGGGCGTTGTACAGGCTGGCTCATGGTCAGTTGCCCAGCAATTCCCGACCGCGCTGCACCGCAGCCCGTACCTGTGCAGGAGCGGTACCCCCGATGTGGTCACGGGCATTGACCGAACCTTCCAGCGTCAACACCTCGAACACATCCTGCTCGATCTGATCACTGAAGCGGCGCAGCTCCTCCAGACTCATCTCGGCCAGGTCCTTGCCGCTGTCCACGCCGTACTTCACCGCGTGGCCGACGATTTCGTGGCAGTCGCGGAACGGCAGGCCCTTGCGCACCAGGTAGTCGGCCAGGTCGGTGGCGGTGGAGAAGCCGCGGCGGGCGGCCTCGCGCATCACCTCAACCCGCGGCTGGATCGCCGGAATCATGTCGGCGAAGGCGCGCAGACTGTCGCGCAGGGTATCGGCGGCGTCGAACAGCGGCTCCTTGTCTTCCTGGTTGTCCTTGTTGTAGGCCAGCGGCTGGCTCTTCATCAGGGTCAGCAGGCCCATCAGGTGGCCGTATACCCGGCCGGACTTGCCGCGCACCAGTTCGGGCACGTCCGGGTTCTTCTTCTGCGGCATGATGGAGGAGCCGGTGCAGAAGCGGTCGGGCAGCTCGATGAAGTTGAACTGGGCGCTGGTCCACAGCACCAGTTCTTCCGAGAAGCGCGACAGGTGCATCATGGCCAGCGACGCCGCCGCACAGAATTCGATGGCAAAGTCGCGGTCGGACACGCCGTCCAGGGAGTTGCCGGATACCGCCTCGAAGCCCAGCAGCTCACAGGTCAGCTGGCGATCGATGGGGTAGGTGGTACCGGCCAGCGCCGCCGAGCCCAGCGGCATGCGGTTGACCCGCTTGCGGCAGTCGAGCAGACGCTCGCGGTCGCGGCAGAGCATCTCGAACCAGGCCAGCAGGTGATGACCGAAGGTCACCGGCTGGGCGGTCTGCAGGTGGGTGAAACCGGGCATGATCACGTCCGCATGCTGTTCGGCCTGATCCAGCAGGCCGCGCTGCAGGCGCTCCAGCTCGGCGACGATGATGTCGATCTCCTCGCGCAGCCACAGGCGGATGTCGGTGGCTACCTGATCATTGCGCGAACGGCCGGTGTGCAGCTTCTTGCCGGTGATGCCGATGCGCTCGGTCAGTCGCGCCTCGATGTTCATGTGCACGTCTTCCAGATCCACCCGCCAGTCGAACTGGCCGGCCTCGATTTCGCTCTGGATGGCGCGCAGGCCATCGATGATGCTGTCGCGCTCGGCATCGTTCAGCACGCCGACCCTGGCCAGCATGGTGGCATGGGCAATGGAGCCCTGGATGTCGTGCTTGTACAGGCGCTTGTCGAAGTCGACCGAAGCAGTGAACCGGGCAACAAAGGCGTCCACCGGCTCGCTGAAACGGCCGCCCCAGGATTGGTTGGTAGTCTGATCTTGGCTCATGGGTCGGTCGGTCCGCTGCAGTAATCTGAAAAGGCGCATAGCATAGCATCTTCATGCTTGCATGATGGCGCCCGGCTGGCGGAGACTGCAGCAATGAAGAATGGATTCTGGTCATTACTGAGCAAGCCGCAGGAGGGGGAGGACTTCTTTCTCCCGGATCTGTGCTCCTCCGTCGCGGTGTTCACCCTGGTGGTGCTGGCCGAGCTCATGGTGCTGGTCTGGGTGCTCGCGCAGCCGGCAGCCGAGGGATTCGACTGGCTGCAGCTGGCGCTGGCGTCGCTGTTCGTGCAATGGATAGTGCTGCTGTCCGCGGGTCTGCTGTGCCGACTGCGCTCCTGGATGCAGGCCCGTCCGCTGGGCCTGGCAATCGCCTGCTGCTACGCGGTGGTGGTGGGGCTGACCCTGGTGTTTACCGTGCTCGCCGAATGGGTGCTCTACCAGGGCATGGCCGAACGTTTCCTGCTGCCGAGTGATCCGCTGCTGCGTCACGGTCTGATCGCCCTGATCATGACCAGCCTGCTGCTGCGCTATTTCTACCTGCAGCAGCAGTGGCAGCTGCATAACCAGGCCGCCCTGCAGGCGCGGCTGCAGTCGTTGCAGTCGCGCATCCGCCCACATTTCCTGTTCAACAGTCTCAACAGCATTGTCAGCTTGATCGGCACCCAGCCGGACAAGGCCGAGAACGCCGTGCTGGACCTGGCAGACCTGTTTCGGGCCAATCTCGGCGAGGCCGATGCCGTGGCGACCTGGGCAGATGAGTATCGGCTGTGCCAGGGGTATCTGCGGATCGAGCAGTATCGCCTGGGGGATCGCCTGCGGGTGACATGGCAGGTGGACGAACTGCCGCCGAACCTGCCCATGCCGCTGCTGACCCTGCAGCCGCTGCTGGAAAATGCCATCCTCCACGGGCTGCAGCCCAGCGTCAGCGGCGGCGACATCCAGGTGGTCGGCCACTACCGGGAGGGGCACGTTGAACTGCTGGTGTCCAACAGCTGTCCACAGCAGTCCGAGCACCGTGGAGCCTGCATGGCGCTGAACAACATCCGCGCCCGCCTGGCGGCTCTGTTCGGGGCTTCAGCGCGGGTAGAAGCCTGGCAGGAAGGGACGCGCTACTTCAGCAGGCTGGTCTATCCTTGTAAGCAACCTTCCACATAACGCACAGGAAGTCATTCAGGCATGAAAGTACTGATCGCCGATGATGAACCTCTTGCCCGGGAGCGACTGGCCAGACTGGTGTCAGCGCTGCCCGGCCATACAGTCCTGCCGGAGATGGCAGCCACAGGCCAGGAGGCGCTGGAGCTGGTGGAGAAGCTGCATCCCGACATTGTCCTGCTGGATATCCGCATGCCCGGCATGGACGGTCTTCAGGCTGCCGCCCGCCTCTGCGAGATGTCCGACGCTCCGGCCGTGATCTTCTGCACCGCCCACGGGGAATACGCGCTGGAGGCCTTCGACGTCAGCGCTGTGGGCTACCTGCTCAAACCGGTGCGCAGCGAGGACCTGGCCAGTGCCCTGGGCAAGGCCCAGAAACTCAACCGGGTACAGCTGGCCAGTCTCGGCAAGGCCGGCATTGCCAGCGAGACCCAGCAGGCGCGCAGCCATATCAGCGCACGCACCCGCAAGGGCGTGGAGCTGGTGCCGATCGAGGATGTGCTCTATTTCATCGCCGACCACAAGTACGTGACCCTGCGTCACACCGGTGGCGAGCTGCTGCTGGATGAGCCGCTGAAGGCGCTGGAAGACGAGTTCGGTGACCATTTCGTGCGCATTCACCGTAATGCGTTGGTGGCCCGGGACCGGATCGGCCGTCTGCAGCGCACCTCCATGGGGCATTTCCACCTGTACCTCAAGGGCCTCGCGGATGAGGCGCTGACCGTCAGCCGCCGCCATGTGCCCGGGCTGCGCCGGCTGATGGAGGAACTGTAGATCCCGGCGCCGCGCCGCCGTGGCTGACAACCTGTGGCGGGGCCCCGGGCCGGACTGACGCATGGATGATAACCGGGGCATGGCGTATCATGCCGGTTGGTACAGGATGAGAAACCCATGAGTCGACATCTGCGAATCGCCACCCGCAAGAGCGCACTGGCCCTGTGGCAGGCCGAGTATGTAAAGGCGCGTCTTGAACAGTTGCATCCCGGGCTGCAGGTCAGCCTGGTACCCATGGTCAGCCGCGGTGACAAGCTGCTCGACGCGCCCCTGGCCAAGATCGGCGGCAAGGGTCTGTTCGTCAAGGAGCTGGAAGCGGCGCTGCTGGCCAACGAGGCGGACCTGGCCGTGCACTCCATGAAGGATGTGCCGATGCACTTTCCCGAAGGCCTCGGTCTCTACGTGATCTGCGAACGCGAGGATCCCCGCGACGCCTTCGTGTCCAATACCCATGAATCCATCGATGCGCTGCCCCCGGGCAGCGTGGTCGGCACCTCCAGTCTGCGCCGCCAGGCCCAGCTCATGGCCCGCCGCCCGGACCTGCAGATCCGCTTCCTGCGTGGCAACGTCAATACCCGCCTGGCCAAGCTGGATGCCGGCGAATACGACGCCATCATTCTCGCCGCTGCCGGTCTCAAACGCCTCGGCTTCGATGACCGCATCCGCAGTGCCATCGCCCCCGAGCTGAGCCTGCCCGCCGGTGGCCAGGGCGCAGTAGGCATCGAGTGCCGGACCGATGATACCGAGCTGCACCAGCTGCTGGCGCCGCTGAACGATCTGGACAGCGCCCTGCGGGTGCGCGCCGAACGGGCGCTGAACAACCACCTCAATGGTGGCTGTCAGGTGCCTATTGCCTGTTACGCCGAACGCAGCAACGGAGAACTCTGGCTGCGTGGCCTGGTCGGTGAGCCCGATGGCAGCCGGCTGCTGACCGCAGAGGCCCGCGGCCCCGAAGCCGAGCCCGAGCAACTGGGTGTGGCGGTGGCCGAAGACCTGCTGCGTCAGGGTGCTCGGGAGATTCTCGAGGCGGTGTACCGGGAGGCCGACGGCCAGTGAGTCGGGTGCTGCTGACGCGCTCGGAGGAGGACAACCGGCGGCTGGGCAGCCGCCTGCAGCAACTGGGCATGAAGGCCTGCAGTCTGCCGCTGCTGCAGATCGAGCCGCTGGAGGAGACGCCCCAGCAGCGCAGCATGATGCTGGATCTGGACCGCTACCATGCGGTGATGACGGTCAGCCCCATCGCCGCACGACTGGGCCTGCAGCGACTGGATGAATACTGGCCCCAGCCGCCGGTGGGTTTGCACTGGTTTGCGGTGGGCGCAGGTACTGCTGCGGTACTGGAGGATTACGGGTTGTCCGTGCAGTACCCCCGCGACGGCCAGGACAGCGAAGCACTGCTGCGTCTGCCGATCTGGGATGAGCTGCTGAGCCTGCCCGATCTGCGGGTACTGATCTGGCGGGGGCAGGGCGGTCGTGAGCACCTGTCCTCCACCATCCGCCAGGCCGGTGGCCGGGTGGATCTGCTGGAGCTGTATCGCCGGGGGCAGCCCCCGGGTCTGGCTGACGCTCTGGCGGCGCTGGCCGGGGATTGTCGGGGAATAGTCATACTCAGTGGTCAGGCGCTGCAGCACTGGCGTCAGGCCGCCGGAGCCGCCTGGGAGCAGCAGCGGCACTGGCGCTGCTGGGTGCCGGGAACGAGGGTGGCGGCGCTTGCCGCAGAGCTGGGCTGCACCGACGTCGTGATCTGTGATGGTGCCGATGACGACAGCGTGCTCGCCGCGATAGGCGCGCACCCAATCACGCCATAAGGGGAAAAGCGTGGAATCGAAAAACGATAACAACCAGAACACCAGCCCGGAAGACAGTGCACCGGCCGCCAGCGCGGCAGTGACCCCGGGCGCGGAGCACAAAGCTGCCGCAGCGGACAAGAACACTGCCTCCCGTACGCGGAACAAACCACGCAATGCCGGCGGTGGCCGCGGACCGGCCTTGCTGGCGCTGGTAGTCGCCGTCGCTGCGCTGGGGCTGTCGGGCTGGCAGTGGTACCAGAGCCAGCAGCAGGCCGGCGCCGGACAGAGCACACTCAGCCAGCTGGAAAACCGCATCACCGAGCTGGCCAATGCCCAGCGCCAGAACCAGAACACTCTGGGACAACGTCTCGATGGGCTGCCCTCGGCCGATCAGTGGCAGCAGGAGCAGCGGCTGATCGCCGACCTGCAGCGCAGTCAGCAGGCCCTGGGCCAGCGGCTGGCGGATCTGCAAGGCGACGCCCGGGCAGACTGGAAGCTGGCCGAGGCCGAGTACCTGCTGCGCCTGGCCTCTCTGCGTCTGCTCGCGGCCCAGGACGTACGCTCGGCCCGGGAGCTGCTGGAGGCGGTGGACGGTATCCTGCAGGAGCAGCCCGACAGTGGCGTCTTTGCCGTGCGCGAGCAGCTGGCGCGCTATCAGGCCCAGCTGGATGCGCTGCCCGTGGTCGACCGTGCCGGTATCTACCTGAAACTGGCTGCGCTGCACGGCCAGGTGGCTGATCTGGTCGCCCTGCCGGTGCCGGTATTCGATCCTGACGAGGTCACCCCGGAGGAGGAGTTCGAGGACAGGCTGGCCCGACGCACCCGCGGCGAACGCATGCTGATGCGGCTGGAGCGCTATGTGCGGGTCGACTTCCAGCGCGGCAAGGTGATCACGCCCCTGCTCGACGAGGCGGAGATGCAGCGGGTGCGCCGCACTCTGCAGCTGACCCTGGAGCAGGCCCAGTGGGCGGTATTGCGCAGCGAGGGTGAGGTGTACCGGGTGAGCATCGAGCGGGCCGCCGACATGCTCGAGCAGTTCTTCGAGATGGACAATCCCCAGGTTCAGGCCATGCGCAATCGGCTGAACCAGCTCGCCGGCGAGCGCGTGACCCTGGTCCCGCCGGACCTGGCGCCGCTGCAGCAGAGCCTGACGGCCTATATCCAGAGTCGCCAGCATCGAGCCCCTGCGGCGAGCACGGGGGAAAGCAGCGATGAGTAAGAGCTATATCGCGGTACTGGTGGTTCTGCTGATCGCCGCCCTGCTCGGCATGGCGGTGGCCGAAGACCCCGGTTACCTGCTGATTGCCTGGCGCAACGTGTCGGTGGAAACCAGCATCTGGGTCGGTCTGGCCTTCCTGCTGGCGCTGTGGTTGCTGGTCGCCCTGCTGCGCGCCGTGGTGCGCCTGATCAATGCCTCCAGCCGCCGGGTCAATCCCTGGTCCCGGCGCAATCGCGCCCGCCGCGCCAGCCAGGTGACCACCCGGGGTCTGCTGGAGTTCGCCGAGGGGCACTGGGCCAATGCCCAGCGCCTGCTGCGCCGTGCGGCGCCCCATGTCGAGCAGCCGCTGATCAACTACCTGGCCGCCGCCCGCGCCGCCCATGAGCAGGGAGAGTACCGCGAGTCCGACGACCTGCTGCGCGAAGCCTATGAAACCACCCCGGATGCGGATGTCGCCATTGCCGTGACTCAGGCCCAGCTGCAGATCTCCCGCGGCCAGCTGGAACAGGCCCTGGCCACCCTGACCCGGGTACGCAAGGAACATCCCCGGCATCTCTATGCGCTCAAGCTCATGGGCCAGCTCTACCTGCGGCTGGAGGACTGGGAGCGACTCGAGCAACTGCTGCCGGAGCTGCGCCGCCACCATCTGCACACGGAAACCGAACAGCTCGAGCTGGAACGCCGGGTCTACGGCGCCCTGCTGGTGCAGGCGGGGCAACGGGCCCAGGGGGTGGAGCCGGGCGCGGCCAATCCGGTGACCGGCACCTGGGAGCGAGTGCCCAGGCAGCTCAGGCAGGACCCCGCCCTGGTGGAGACCTACGCGCTGCAACTGCGCGCCGCAGGGGCCGAATCCCACGCGGAGAAGGTCCTGCGCGAGGCGCTTGGACATGCCTTCAATGATCGGCTGGTGCACATCTACGGCCTGGTCCGTGGTTCCGACCCGGCACGCCAGCTGGCGACTGCCGAACGCTGGCTGGACGGTCATCCCCACGACGCTACCCTGCTGCTGGCCCTGGGACGCCTGTCCCTGCGCAACGAGCTGTGGGGCAAGGCACGGGAATACCTGGAGGCGAGCTACGCCAACCGGCGGGATATCCAGACCTGCGCCGAGCTGGTGCGGCTGCTGGAGCACATGGATGAGCAGGCGGCGGCGCAGAAGGTGCTGCGCCAGGGCTTTGGTCTGATGGTCAACGACCTGCCGGAGCTGCCGCAGCCGCGCAGGCACTGAGGGCGGGCGAGCGTCAGCTCGCCGGCTGTCCTGGGGGGCAGGCGCGCCGGCGGCCTACACCCCGTCCCGCGGCGCGTAGGCGAAGACGTCGGAGTGGACCTGCTCCTGCACCGCGCCTGCTGCCAGCAGCGCGTCCAGGGTGGCGTAGACCATGGGTGGTGAGCCGCACAGGTAGATTTCGTAGTCCGCCAGACTGGTCAGGTCCTCGCAGACCGCTTCGCAGAGCATACCCTGACGTCCTTCCCATTCCGGCGTATCGCTGACCACCTGATGCAGATAGACCTGAGGCTCCTGCTGCCACTGCTGCCAGTGCGGCGCCCGGTAGAAATCATCGGGGTGGCGTACGCCCCAGTACAGGTGCAGGGGCAGGCTGAAGCCCTGGTGCAGGCAGAATTGCGCCATGCTCTGCATCTGCGCCAGCCCGGTGCCGGCGGCAATCATTACCAGCGGTCGCTCCGGCACGCGGGGCAGGCAGCAGTCGCCCAGCGGCGCACGCACCCGGGCCAGGCGCTGGGTGCGCAAATGCTCCACCAGCTCCCGGGTGCTCGGCTCCCGGGTCAGGATATGCAGCTCCAGCAGGCGCTCCTCATGGGGCGCCGAAGCGATGGAGAAGGCCGACAGCTCGCCGTCCGGCCGCTCCAGCAGCAGGTACTGGCCGGCGTGGTAACGCAGGGGCTTGCCGGCGGGGGTACGCAGCAGCACCCGGCAGACGTCGCCGCCGACGTCCTCGATGTCGGTCACCTGGCAGGCCAGCTGGCGCAGGGGCAGCTCATCCGGGGCCAGTACCCCCTGCCATTCCACCTCGCAATCCTCCAGCGGTTCGGCGATACAGGTAAACAGCTCGCCGCGACTGCGTTCGGTGCCATGTTGCAGCACCCGACCGCTGATCAGGTTGGCTGCACAGATATGGCAGTTGCCGTTGCGACAGCTCTGGGGCGCGTCGAAACCCAGGCGTCGCACCGCATCGATGATGCGCTCGCCGGGCAACAGCTCGATGATATGCCCGGAAGGCTGCAGGGTTACCTTCATCAGTCGATTCCCAGCTCGGACCAGATGGCGTCGATGCGCTGCTGCACCGCCGGGTCCTGAGTGATGGCGGTACCCCACTCGCGGCTGGTTTCGCCCGGCCACTTGTTGGTCGCATCCAGGCCCATCTTGCTGCCCAGACCGGAAACCGGCGAGGCAAAGTCCAGATAGTCGATCGGTGTGTTGTCGATCATCACGGTATCGCGCTTGGGGTCCATGCGCGTGGTGATGGCCCAGATGACGTCATTCCAGTCCCGGGTGTTGATGTCGTCGTCGACCACGATGACGAACTTGGTGTACATGAACTGGCGCAGGAAGCTCCACACCCCCAGCATCACGCGCTTGGCATGGCCCGGGTACTGCTTCTTCATCGACACCACGGCCATGCGGTAGGAGCAGCCCTCCGGGGGCAGATAGAAGTCGGTGATTTCCGGGAACTGCTTCTGCAGGATGGGCACGAACACTTCGTTCAGGGCCACGCCCAGCACCGCCGGTTCATCCGGCGGACGGCCGGTGTAGGTGCTGTGGTAGATGGGCTTTTCCCGCTGGGTAATGCGCTCGATGGTGAATACCGGAAAGCGGTCGACCTCGTTGTAGTAGCCGGTGTGATCCCCGAAGGGGCCCTCATCGGCCATCTCGCCCGGGTGGATCACCCCCTCCAGCACTATCTCGGCACTGGCCGGCACCTGCAGCTCGGAACCACGGCACTTCACCAGTTCGGTGCGCTGGCCGCGCAGCAGCCCGGCAAAGGCGTATTCGGACAGGGTGTCAGGTACCGGGGTAACGGCTCCCAGGATGGTGGCCGGGTCGGCGCCCAGCGCCACGGCAACCGGGAAGGGCTCGCCCGGGTGCTTCTCGCACCACTCACGGAAGTCCAGGGCGCCGCCGCGGTGGCTGAGCCAGCGCATGATCACCTTGTTGCGGCCGATCACCTGCTGGCGATAGATACCCAGATTCTGGCGATCCTTGTTGGGTCCACGGGTGATCACCAGTCCCCAGGTAATCAGCGGGCCGGCATCGCCGGGCCAGCAGGTCTGTACCGGGATGCGCGACAGGTCGACATCGTCGCCCTCGATGACGGTGGCCTGGCAGGGCGCATCGCGCACCACCTTCGGCGCCATGGAGATCACCTTCTTCACCAGCGGCAGCTTGGACCAGGCGTCCTTGAGCCCCTTCGGCGGGTCGGGTTCCTTGAGGTAGGCCAACAGTCTGCCGATCTCGCGCAGCTCACTGACGCTCTCGGCACCCATGCCCATGGCGACCCGCTCAGGGGTGCCGAACAGGTTGCCCAGCACCGGCATGTCGTATCCGGTGGGGTTCTCGAACAGCAGTGCCGGGCCGCCCCGGCGCAGGGTGCGGTCGCAGACTTCGGTCATTTCCAGCACGGGGGAGACGGGGGTCTGGATGCGCTTGAGTTCACCGCGCTGTTCCAGTCCCTTGATGAAATCGCGAAGATCGGAATATTGCATCTGAGCTTCAAGCCTCAAGCAGCAAGCTGTAAGCAATCGGAGGAATGCCGCAGCTCGAATGTCTGGTCAGAAGCGGTGCCGACAGCGGCTTGCCCCGCAGGACAGTCTGATCGCCATAAGCTGCAAGCAGTATCGAACTGCCTGCAGCTTGCAGCTTGCCGCTTCCGGCTGGGGGTCAGTTCTTGGCGCGCTTCATCGACTGGAAGAATTCGTCGTTGGTCTTGGTGTCCTTCAGACGATCCAGCAGGAATTCGATGGCGGCGATTTCGTCCATGGAGTGCAGGATCTTGCGCAGGATCCACATGCGCTGCAGCTCATCCTCGCTGGTCAGCAGCTCTTCACGACGGGTGCCGGAGCGGTTGATGTTGATCGCCGGGAATACGCGCTTCTCGGCAATCTTGCGATCCAGGTGGATCTCCATGTTGCCGGTGCCCTTGAATTCCTCGTAGATCACTTCGTCCATCTTCGAGCCGGTATCGACCAGCGCGGTGGCGATGATGGTCAGGCTGCCGCCTTCCTCGATGTTACGCGCAGCACCGAAGAAACGCTTGGGCTTCTCCAGGGCGTGGGCGTCGACACCACCGGTCAGCACCTTGCCGGAGCTGGGGATCACGGTGTTGTAGGCACGGGCCAGACGGGTGATGGAGTCGAGCAGGATGACCACGTCCTTCTTGTGTTCGACCAGGCGCTTGGCCTTCTCGATCACCATCTCGGCTACCTGCACGTGGCGGGCCGGCGGCTCGTCGAAGGTCGAGGCGACCACTTCGCCGCGTACGGTGCGCTGCATCTCGGTCACTTCTTCGGGGCGTTCATCGATCAGCAGGACAATCAGGTGGCATTCGGGGTTGTTGCGGGCAATGTTGGAGGCGACGTTCTGCAGCATCAGGGTCTTGCCGGCCTTGGGCGGTGCCACCAGCAGGCCGCGCTGGCCCTTGCCGATGGGGGCACACAGGTCGATGATGCGTGCGGTCAGATCCTCGGTGGAGCCGTTGCCGGCTTCCATCACCAGGCGCTCGTCGGGGAACAGCGGGGTGAGGTTTTCGAAGAGGATCTTGTTCTTGGTGTTCTCGGGGCGGTCGAAGTTGATCGAATCGACCTTCAGCAGGGCAAAGTAGCGTTCCCCATCCTTCGGTGGCCGGATCTTGCCGGAGATGGTATCGCCGGTGCGCAGGTTGAAGCGGCGGATCTGGCTGGGAGAAACATAGATATCGTCGGGGCCTGCCAGATAGGACGAGTCGGCCGAGCGCAGAAAACCGAAACCATCCTGCAGAATCTCCAGGACGCCATCGCCGTGAATGTCTTCACCGCCTTTGGCATGCTTCTTCAGAATGGCAAAGATCACATCCTGCTTGCGCGAACGCCCCATGTTTTCCAGGGCCATCTGCTCGGCGAGTTCGAGAAGTTCAGTTATGGGTTTTTGCTTGAGTTCTGTCAGATTCATAGGTTCGGTGAGTAGTGAGATGTCTATCGGCAGGATGGGTTCGTAATAGCCGCCAAGTGGGTGTTGGGGCAGTGATCTGGCAAGTAGGGAAGCCAATTGCCGCAGGGTGCGACAGGGAGTTGGAACGCAAATCTAGCACCGCACGCGGGCGCCGTCTACATCTGTGGCCAACAAAACCGCTCTCCGGATGACCGGAGAGCGGTGGATGAATCAGATATTGCTGTCGAGGAAGGCTGCCAGCTGGGACTTGGACAGGGCGCCGACCTTGGTCGCTTCAACATTGCCGTCCTTGAACAGCATCAGCGTGGGGATACCACGGACGCCGTACTTGGGCGGAGTGTCGGTATTCTCGTCGATGTTCAGCTTGCAGATCTTCAGCTTGCCTTGGTAGTCGCGGGCGATATCGTCCAGAACCGGGGCAATCATCTTGCACGGGCCACACCATTCGGCCCAGTAATCGACCAGAACAGGGCCGTCGGCCTTCAGCACTTCAGACTCGAAGCTGCTATCGGTCACGTGCACGATCAAATCACTCATGAGTATCTCCAGAAAAGGTTCGCGGTCGCGGATTGCACGGATGATAGCATCCCCTCGGGCAACTGTGAAACGCGCCACGGGAATTGGCGACGAGCCCAGTTTGTCGCATGGGGCGGACACCCGGCGTGCTTAATGGGTAGAATTCCCCGATGCCGAACAGGGGACAAGCGCATGGCGCAGATAGAACAGGCGGATATGCCACTGGTGGCGACCATAGATCTGGGCTCCAACAGCTTCCATATGGTGCTGGCCCGGGTGGATCATGGAGAGATCCGGATTCTGGAGCGGCTGGGCGAGAAGGTGCAGCTGGCCAGCGGTCTGGATGAGGACGACAACCTGTCCGAGGAGGCCATGCAGCGCGGGCTGGACTGCCTGCGGCGCTTTGCCCAGCTGATCAACGGGCTGCCCCCGAGCGCTGTGCGCATCGTGGCTACCAATACCCTGCGGGTGGCACGCAATCGTGCGGTCTTCATCCGTCAGGTCAAGGATATCCTCGGCCACCGGGTAGACGTGATTTCCGGGCGGGAGGAGGCGCGACTCATCTATCTGGGCGTGGCCCACACCCTGGCCGATGATGAGGGCAAGCGGCTGGTCGTCGATATCGGCGGCGGCAGCACCGAGTTCATCGTCGGCGAACGTTTCGAATCCATCCTGCGTGAAAGTCTGCCGATCGGCTGCGTGTCCTTTGCCCGCCGGTTCTTTGCCGACGGCAAGATCACCGAGCGCGCCTGCAGGCAGGCCTACACCGCAGCGCGGCTGGAACTCATGCCGATCGAGCAGGCTATCCACCGTCTCGGCTGGCAGGAGGCAGTAGGAGCCTCGGGGACCATCCGTACTGTGGGGCAGTGCCTCCGCGGCGCCGGGCTGAGTGAGGGCGAAGTCACCCGCGAGGGGCTGCAGTGGCTCAAGCGCAAGGTGCTCAAGGCCGGCCATGTCAACCGGCTCGATCTGGATGGGCTCAAGACCGACCGGCGCAGCATCCTGCCCTCGGGGCTGGCGATTCTCGAGGCCCTGTTCGATGCGCTGGACGTGCAGACCATGGTGCACTCCGAGGGCGCCCTGCGCGAAGGGGTGCTGTACGAGTTGCTGGGACGCCACCATCACGAGGATGTGCGCGAGCGCTCCCTGACCGCCCTGGCCGAACGCAGTCATGTGGATCATGAACAGGCGGCCCGGGTCGAGAGCAAGGCCATCAGTCTGCTGGAACGGGTGGCGCCCGCCTGGGGGCTCACCGATCCCAAGCATGCCTGCCTGCTGCGCTGGGCGGCCCGGGTACACGAGGTGGGGCTGGATGTGGCGCACCATCATTATCACAAGCACGGTGCCTATCTGATCGAGCACGCCGATCTGGCGGGCTTCTCCCGCCAGGAGCAGCAGTCCATCGCCCTGCTGGTACGCGGGCACAGGCGCAACCTGCCCAACGACGCACGGGTGGCCGAGGTGGGCGAGGATGGGCCGGCCCTGCGCCGGCTGTGCATGCTGCTGCGTCTGGCCATCCTCTACCATCACATCCGCGGCTACCAGCAGATGCCGGAGCTGGAGGCCGAAGCCGACGACCACGGGCTGACCCTGACCTTTCCGCCGGGCTGGCTGGAGGATAACCCGCTGACCCAGGCCGACTTCGAGCAGGAAGCCGGCTACTGGGCGAAGATCGGCTACAGGCTGACGGTACGCTGAGGCGAGCTGGCCAGCTTGTCCAGCAGGGTGAGCTGGGCGCTGCGCGGGTTCTGGTTGCCGGTCGGGGTACAGCGCACATAGCTGCCGTCGGACTGCAGAAGCCAGGCCTGGGTGTTGTCGTTGAGATGGACCAGCAGTTCCTGTTTGGCGCGGCTGACCAGCTTCTTGCCCTCCAGCGGGAAACAGGTCTCGACCCGCTTGTCGAGGTTGCGCTCCATCATGTCGGCGCTGGACAGCCAGATCTGCTCCTGACCCTCGCTGAGGAAGTAGTAGACCCGGCTGTGCTCGAGGAAACGGCCGATCACCGAGCGTACCGTGATGTTGTGCGACACCCCGGGGATGCCGGGGCGCAGGCAGCACATCCCGCGAATGATGAGATCCACCTTCACCCCCGCCTGCGACGCCTTGTACAGTGCCTTGATCACCTTGACGTCGGTCAGTGAGTTGGCCTTGGCGATGATGTGCGCCGGCTTGCCGGCCTGGGCCGCCAGGGTTTCGCGGTTGATCAGCTCGAGCAGTTTGCGCTTGAGGGTGAAGGGTGCCTGCAGCAGCTTCTTCATGCGCTGGGCCTTGCCCATGCCGATCAGCTGGTTGAACAGCTTGTGCACGTCCTCGGTGATGGCCAGGTCTGAAGTGAGCAGGCTGTAGTCGGTATACAGGCGGGCGTTGCCGGCGTGATAGTTGCCGGTGCCCAGATGGGCATAACGGCGCAGTTCCTCGCCTTCGCGGCGCAGGATCAGCATCATCTTGGCGTGGGTCTTGAAGCCCACCACCCCGTAGATGACCACGGCGCCGGCCTGCTGCAGTCGGCTGGCCAGCTGCAGGTTGGACTCCTCGTCGAAGCGCGCCCGCAGCTCGATCACCACGGTCACTTCCTTGCCGTTGCGCGCGGCGTCGACCAGCGCGTTGACGATCTCCGAGTTGGCCCCGGTGCGGTACAGGGTCTGCTTGATCGCCAGCACGCCGGGGTCCTGTGCCGCCTGGCGCAGCATGTCCACCACCGGGCTGAAGGACTCGTAGGGGTGCAGCAGCAGGATGTCCTGCTTGCGCACGGCCTGGAACAGGTTGTCCGCATTGGTCAGGGGCTTGGGGATGCCCGGGGTGAACGGCGGGAACTGGAGTTCCGGATGGTTATCCATGGTGGTGATGGAGAACAGTCGGGTCAGGTTGACCGGGCCGTTGACCTCATACAGCTCCGATTCGCCGAGGCCGAACTGCTTGAGCAGGAAATCCGACAGCTTCTTCGGGCAGTTGTCCGCCACCTCCAGGCGTACCGCATCACCGTAGCGGCGCGACAGCAGCTGGCCACGCAGCACCCGGGCCAGATCGTCGGCCTCATCGGGGTCGACCTCCAGGTCGGCGTTGCGGGTCAGGCGGAACTGGTAGCAGCCGCGCACCTGCATGCCCGGGAACAGATCGTCGGCATGGGCGTGGATCATCGACGAGAGGAACACGAAGTTGTCGCCGCCATCGCAGAGTTCGTCCGGCACGCGGATCAGCCGCGGCAGTGAGCGCGGAGCGGGAATGATCGCCAGACCGCTGTCCCGGCCGAAGGCGTCGACCCCCTCGAGCTCGACGATGAAGTTCAGGCTCTTGTTCACCAGCAGCGGGAAGGGGTGAGTCGGATCCAGGCCGATGGGGCTGATGATGGGCGCAATCTCGTTGCGGAAGAAACGGCGCACCCACAGGGTCTGCTTGTAGGTCCACTGGCGACGGCGCAGAAAGCGGATCTTCTGCCGGGCCAGTTCGGGCAGCAGTACGTCATTGAGAATGCTGTACTGGCGGGCCACCTGCTGATGCGCTATTTCGCTGATCTTGGCCAGTACCTGATGCGGCTGCAGGCCATCCGGGCCGGTCTGCTCACGGGCGAAGGCGATCTGCTCCTTGAGTCCGGCCACGCGGATTTCGAAGAACTCGTCCAGGTTGCTGGAGAAGATCAGCAGGAACTTCAGGCGTTCCAGCAGCGGGTAGGACTCGTCCAGCGCCTGTTCCAGCACCCGGATATTGAACTGCAGCTGGGACAGCTCCCGGTGGATGTAGAGTTCCGGGGAATCCAGCGAGAGTACGGGTTCGACGGGTGATGCCGGCGCGTCGTTCTCGTTGCGCCCGACATCAGCGGGGGTGGATTGGATGGTGTCCTGAGCCAGCTCCGGCTCGTTGTCTGAATCCCGCATCATGTCCTCTGGAGTCTGCCTGTTGATCCGGCCACAGGGGGTGCCGGCAAGGTCCTGTTATACCCCGGCAGTATGACCGAAATGCAGCAGCAAGCGTAGGGGAGGGCAGTGTGCGGAGTGCGGGGCAGCCGAGGCTGCCCCGTTGCCGAGTCAGAGGCCGCGCAGCTGGCGGGCGGCGTGCTTGGCGTAGTAGGTGAGGATGGCATCGGCGCCGGCGCGCTTGATCACGGTGAGCGATTCCATGATCACTGCCTCGCTCAGCCAGCCGTTGGCAATGGCCGCCTGGTGCATGGCGTACTCGCCACTGACCTGATAGACGAAGGTCGGCACCTTGTGGTGTTCCTTGACCCGCTGGACGATATCCAGATAGGGCATGCCGGGCTTGACCATGACCATGTCGGCGCCCTCGGCCAGGTCCATGGCGACCTCGTGCAGGGCTTCGTCGCTGTTGGCCGGGTCCATCTGATAGGTGGCCTTGTCCGCCTTGCCGAGGTTGGCGGCGGAACCGACCGCATCACGGAACGGACCGTAGTAGGCGCTGGCGTACTTGGCGGAGTAGGCCAGGATGCGGGTATTGATGTAGCCGGCATCCTCCAGTGCCTCGCGGATGGCCAGGATGCGGCCGTCCATCATGTCCGACGGTGCGACTATGTCGGCACCGGCCTCGGCATGGGATAGCGCCTGGCGCACCAGCGCCTCGACGGTGACGTCGTTCAGCACGTATCCCTGCTCGTCGATGATGCCGTCCTGACCGTGGGTGGTGAAGGGGTCCAGTGCCACATCGGTGATCACCCCCAGCTGCGGGAAGTGCTGCTTGAGCGCCCGGGTGGCGCGCTGCGCCAGGCCTTCGGGGTTCCAGGCTTCGGCGGCATCCAGCGATTTGGCCTCGGCCGGGGTCACCGGGAACAGCGCCACCGCGGGGATCCCCAGCTCTACCAGTTCCCTGGCTTCCTCCAGCAGCAGGTCGATCGACAGCCGCTCGATACCGGGCATGGAGGCCACCGGCTCGCGCTGGCCGGTTCCCTCCAGCACGAACACCGGATAGATCAGATCGTCCGTGGTCAGGCGGGTCTCGCGCATCAGGCGGCGGGAGAAGTCGTCCTTGCGCGAACGGCGCATGCGGGACAGGGGGAACGGGCGGGGGGCTGGCTGAAAGGTCACTTCGACTCCCTGGGTGCGTGCAGCACCGAAGACAGTGGGCAGAACGGAAGGCGGCGCTGCCGCTCTTCCTCAGACGTCGAGATTATGACGGAATTGGGAGAGTAAACGTAGGGCCACGTTGTCGCGCAGCTCGTCACCGGACTCGGTGCTGACCTCCACGCGGTTGCGCCCCATCGCCTTGGCCCGGTACAGCGCGGAATCCGCCGCGGCGATCAGCGCATCGAAATCGTGGCCGTGGGTGCAGGTGCCGGCGACGCCGACACTGACGCTGAGGGTGATTGCCTGATCGGAGATGATGTCGGTGTGGCTGTGTACCGCCTGGCGGATGCGCTCGGCCACATCCAGGGCGGTGCTGGCGTCCAGACCGGGCAGCAGCAACACGAATTCTTCCCCGCCGAAGCGGCCCAGCAGATCGTCGGAGCGCATGTGATGGCGTATGCGGCTGACCAGATGGCAGAGGACCGCGTCCCCGGTCTGGTGTCCGAATTCGTCATTGATCCGCTTGAAATGGTCGGCGTCGACCATCAGCAGGGTGGCCGGCAGGCCCCGTTGGCAGGTTATTTCCAGCACCGCACGGGCCTGCTCGAGCATGCTGCGCCGATTCAGGGTGCCGGTCAGGGCGTCGTGCTCGGAAAGGCGCTGCAGGGCCATCATGGTGCGGTAATGGGTCATCAGGATGAAGCCGCCGGCCATACCGATCTGGGCGACCATCACGCCCAGCAGGGTGGCATGTTGCAGTCCCTGGGTATCGGCCCCGGTCATCTGGGTGTCGCTGGCACTGAGCGCCGCGCGCAGCAGCAGGCCCACACCGCTGAGGAGCATGATGCCGCCGGTGAACCAGTAGGCCCGGCGCAATGGTGCGCGGGCCGGGACCAGCAGCTCCCGTGCTGACAGCAGTGCCAGCACACCGAGGCAGGCGCCGACGCTCGCCTGCCTGGCTGCGGGGTTGTCATCCACGTAGTGGAACCAGGCAAGCAGCAGCATGATCAGCAGCGCCGCCATCAGCGGCCCGGCCTGTGGCTGGCTGGCGCCCTTGAAGGCACGCACTCCCAGCCAGATCACCCCCAGGCCCAGGGCCATGAGCCCGGCGGCAAGAATCTGGGAAAGGCTGTGGTGCAGCAGCCCCTGGCTGATGTTCAATACCAGACCCATGGTCAGGGCCAGGTTGCCCAGTGCCCAGTGACGCAGACCTTTCTCGCTGCCGGAATGCCAGGCGGCCATGATCAGCACCAGGGTCATGCCCAGGGTCACCAGCACCAGCGCCAGGGCCAGGGAATATGTGTTCAACTCGGTATGCATGGTGCGGATAGTCCTTGTCCGACTCCATGGGGCAGCGCAGCGTCGGAGCAGCAGTTCCAGCGTGACCGACAAGACTATGTTGCGCGTGCAGCGGAGAAAAGCATCACCTGCGCAGGATGTGCGGAGGTTGGCATACAACTTTTATGGCACTGCGCCATTATAGGCTCAGGGCAGGCGGGGATCGCAATGGAAAAACAAACCGGCATGGCTGACTGGCGTCGCCGGCTGCTGTGGAGCCTGGCTCTGGTCTGGGCTGCGGGGCTGGTCTGGGCATGGTGGTGGATGGACGGGCGGCACGGGCAGGTATTCGAGCGGCCGGCCTATTTTGCCGGCGACCAGGTGCCCGGACCGTTTCCCGCCGGGCAGATTCAGGTGGTGCACGTGTGGCAGACTGGCTGCCCCTGCAATGCCGGGCATGAAGCCTATATCCGCGAGATGACCGAGCGCTTCAGTGCCCGGGGGGTGCGGTTCGCCCGGGCCGGCAGTCTGCCCGGGGGGCGTGGCGATGTGCTCGGCGAGCTGCCCCACTGGCGGTTGCCCGCCAGCTGGGCCGACTGGCCAGGAGGTCCATCGGTTGCCATCTGGGATGCCAGCGGCCAGCTGGCCTATGTAGGGCCCTACAGCGACGGCGCCAGTTGCAATCAGGACAGCAGCTTTATCGAGCCGGTACTGCGCGCGTTGCTGGCAGGTCGCGCGGTCACTGCGGCCCGCTACGACACCCTGGCCTGTCTCTGTAAATTGGATGAGGAGGCATTCGCGCCCTGAAATGGCAGGGCAGGCCAGCGGGCTCGGCGCCGGGACGGTATATAGGCTGGCGTAGCGCGGGTGCGCTACACCCCAGGCGCGCTACTTGCCCAGTCCCTTGGCCAGCAGCCGATCCAGCGCGTTGGCGAAGGCCTGCTTGTCCTTGTCACTGTAGGGTGCCGGGCCGCCGCGACCGGCCAGACCGGCGCCGCGCAGCTCGTCCATCAGATTGCGTACCGCCAGTCGCTCGCCGATGCTGCCGCTGTCATAGACCTCGCCGCGCGGGTTGATGGCGGTGATATTGCGTCGTACCAGCCCGTCCGCCAGGGGAATGTCCGCGGTGACCACCAGATCATTGGGCTCGGCGTGCTCGATGATATAGAGGTCGGCGACATCAGCGCCGCCGGGTACCACCACCTGGCGCACGCCCGGGGCTGGCGGCAGGCCCAGCGAGCTGTTGGCCACCAGCACCAGCTGCAGCTGCCGGCGCTTGGCAGCGCGCAGCATGATGTCACGCACCGGGCGCGGGCAGGCGTCCGCGTCTATCCACAGGGTCATGGTGTCTCCGCCAGTTCGGCCTGCAGCTGCTCCAGGGCCTCGTGGGCCTCCAGCCACTGCATTTCCAGTTCATCTATCTGCTGGCGGCAGGCTGCCTGCCGCGCGAGCAGGGTCTTCAACCGATCGCGCTGGCTGTCGGTGTAGAGGTCGTTGTCCGCCAGTTCGGCTTCGATGCCGGCCATTTCCTGCTGCGCGCGGTCCAGCTGCTGCTCCAGCCGGTCGGCTGCCTTCTTCAGCGGGGCCAGACGCTGGCGCTGCTCGGCGGCCAGGCGGCGCTGGGCCTTGGGGTCGATGCGCGTGGAGGGGGTGGGCTCGGGGGCGCCGGCGCTGTTCTGCTGTTGGCGGAACTGGGCGAGCCAGCGGGTGTAGCTGTCCAGATCATCCTCGTAGACGCGCAGTCGCCCATCGGCCACCAGCCACAGCTCATCGGTGGTGTCCCGGATCAGCGCACGGTCGTGGGACACCAGCAGCATGGCGCCCTCGAAGTTCTGCAGCGCCAGGGTCAGCGCGTGGCGCATTTCCATGTCCAGGTGGTTGGTCGGCTCGTCGAGCAGCAGCAGGTTGGGTTTCTGCCAGGCGATCAGGGCCAGGGCCAGCCGCGCCTTCTCGCCGCCGGAGAAATGCAGCACGGGCTCCTCGGCACGGCTGCCATGGAAATCGAAGCCACCGAGGAAGTTGCGCAGATCCTGCTCCCGGGTCTGGGGCGCCAGGCGTGCCAGATGCAGCAAGGGGCTGGCCTGCGGGTCCAGACTGTCCAGCTGGTGCTGGGCAAAGTAGCCGATGGCCAGATGTTCACCGGTCTTGAGCTCGCCGGCGATCAGCGGCAGGGTGCCGGCCAGGGTCTTGATCAGGGTGGACTTGCCGGCGCCGTTGGGCCCCAGCACGCCGATCCGTGCCCCGGGGGCCAGACGCAGTTTCACCTGTTCCAGCACCGCCTTGCCCTGGTAACCCAGGGTGCCACCGGTCAGGTCGAGCAGCGGGTCGGACTGGTTGTCGGCCTCGCGGAAACTGAAGCTGAAGGGCGAGTCGACATGGGCCGGGCCGAGCAGTTCCATGCGCTCCAGGGCCTTGAGTCGGCTCTGGGCCTGGCGCGCCTTGGTCGCCTGGGCGCGGAACCGGGCAATGTACTTCTGCATGTGCTCGCGTTGGGCCTGCTGCTTCTCGTAGGCGGCCTGCTGCTGGCTCAGGCGTTCGGCACGGGTCCGTTCGAACTGGCTGTAACCGCCACGGTAGAGGGTCAGCTTCTGTGATTCGACGTGGACTATGTGCTCCACCACCGCATCCAGAAAGTCCCGGTCATGGGAAATCAGCAGCAGGGTGCCGGGGTAGCTGCGCAGCCAGTCTTCCAGCCAGAGAATGGCGTCCAGATCCAGGTGGTTGGTCGGTTCGTCGAGCAACAGCAGGTCTGACGGGCACATCAGTGCCTGGGCCAGGTTCAGGCGCATGCGCCAGCCCCCGGAGAAGTCACCGACCCGGGCCTCGCACTGATCCGGGGTGAAGCCCAGACCGGCCAGCAGGGTGCGGGCGCGGCTGTCGGCACTGAAGCCGCCATGGGCCTCCAGTTCGGCGTAGAGGGTGCCGAGCTGAGTGGCGTCCTGGCGTTGCTCGGCCTCGGCCAGCTGGCGCTGGATCTGGCGCAGCCGTTGATCACCGTCGAGCACGTAATCCACGGCAAGGCGTTGGAGGTCATCTATTTCCTGACGCATGTGGGCGATGCGCCAGTCCGGCGGCAGGGAGCAGTCACCGGCGTCCGGTGTCAGTTGCCCGAGCAGCAGGGCGAACAGGCTCGACTTGCCGGCACCATTGGTGCCCAGCAGGCCGACTTTCTGACCGGCGTGCAGGGTCAGACTGGCGTTTTCCAGCAGGCGCAGGGGGCCGCGTTGCAGGGTCAGGGATTCGATCTTTATCATGGCGCGGAGTATATCAGCGTCGAGGGTACAAGCGATGACCGGCCTGACCGATTACGCCGGCTGGTTGTATGCGCAGCCGGGGATGCAGGAGCTGCTGCTGGGGCTGCAGGACGAGCACGGCGAGGATGTGCTGTTGCTGCTGACCGCCTGCTGGCTGGGCACGCATGGACTGCAAG
>Ga0209075_1000950_pt1 | contig 27822 bp, 27 predicted proteins | sample Stecom2011_FD_187523 | JGI IMG/M metagenome (GOLD analysis project Ga0209075, IMG submission 187523) | Agricultural soil microbial communities from Utah to study Nitrogen management - Steer compost 2011 (SPAdes) (version 2) | ecosystem: Environmental > Terrestrial > Soil > Agricultural land...
AGCAGGCACTCGCGTTGATTACAGCGGTAACACCGCCAGACTGAGCGTAAAATGCGTTCTTGATGGCCATCTCGGGGTGGAGTCTCCAGTTGATTCGACGATGGTGCAGATGATACGTCAAATGCGCGCAATTTTCATGGCAGGAAGTGCGGATAGCAATGCGCTTGACGGCACTGAAAGGATACGGGAGGCTTGTCGGGTTTCAACGTAGAGGGCAGGCGGCGAATGCATATTCATATACTGGGGATTTGTGGCACGTTCATGGGCAGTCTGGCTGTTCTTGCAAGGGAACTCGGCCACACGGTGACCGGTTCCGATCAGGGCGTTTATCCGCCCATGAGCACACAACTGGAAGCCCAGGGTATCAGCCTGATGGAAGGCTACCGCTCGGAACACCTTGAGCCAAAGCCTGATCTGGTGCTGATCGGCAACGCGATGTCACGGGGTAACCCGGAGGTAGAGGCGGTGCTTAACCGTAACATTGACTATATGTCTGGCCCCGAATGGTTGGCTCGGGAGGTGCTGCGGCATCGCTGGGTGTTGGCCGTTGCCGGTACTCACGGCAAAACCACCACCACAGCCATGCTCCTCTGGATTCTTGATCAGGCTGGGTTTGCGCCCGGGTATCTTGTGGGTGGCGTGCCGAAAGATTTTCCGGTTTCAGCGAGTCTCGGCGATAGCGACTTTTTTGTAATTGAAGCCGATGAGTACGACAGCGCCTTTTTCGACAAGCGCTCCAAGTTTGTCCATTACCGCCCCCATACCCTGATACTGAATAACCTTGAGTTTGATCACGCCGATATCTTCGAAAACGTAGAGGCCATCGAGCGACAGTTTCATCATCTGGTTCGCACGGTTCCGTCTCAAGGCATGATTATTCGCCCAAGCCTGGATGAGCATCTGGATAAAGCTCTCGATATGGGGTGCTGGAGCCCGGTTCAGGATATGGCTATCGGGAGCGAAACAGCCGCATCGGTTGATTGGCGTGCCGAGCTGCTATCCGAAGACGGTAGCCGATTTATGGTGGTTCATCACGAGCAGCCCGTTGCCGTGGTGAAGTGGAGCCAAACGGGTATGCATAACGTTCGCAATGCCCTTGCAGCCATTGCTGCGGCAAAGCATGTGGGGGTAACGCCCGATCACGCCGTGGCCGCGCTGTGTCGCTTCTCTGGCGTAAAGCGCCGTATGGAACTGCTGGCGGATATTGGTGGAGTTAAAGTTTACGACGACTTCGCTCACCACCCAACCGCCATAGAGACCACCCTGGACGGATTGCGCAATCAGGTGGGGGAGGAGCCGGTTATCGCCCTCATCGAGCCCCGCTCCAACACTATGAAACAGGGCGTGCACCAGCATACGCTGCTGCCGAGTGCTGCGTTGGCAGATAAAGTGTATTGGGCCAACCTGAACACTATGGACTGGCTGCCGGAACTGGTCTCCGTTTGGCAGTCCGGTAATCCGGAATCAAGTAAACACCTTGTAGAGTCCACAGTAGAAGGGCTGATTGAGCGTGTAATGGCAGATCTGCCGAGCCCCTGCCACATTGTCATTATGAGTAACGGTGGCTTTGGTGGCATTCACGGTAAGCTCATAGCCGAGCTTGAACGTATTCATGGCTGACCCGGCACAGAAGGAGTTATATCGTTGACCCAACCCATGCCTGAGAGCGTGTCGAAAGCCCCGACCATAAACCTGGCGTTCACCGGAGCATCCGGTGCCCAATATGGCCTGCGCTTGCTGCAATGCCTGGTGGCAGCGGGTTGCCGGGTTCATGTAATGGTCAGCAAGGCGGCACAAATTGTTATTGCGACTGAAACCGACCTGAAGCTGCCGGGAAGCCCGTCAGCTATGCAAAAGGTGCTGACGGAATACGCATCAGCCCAGCCGGGCCAAGTAGTGGTGTTTGGGCGTGAAGACTGGTTTTCACCTCCTGCCTCCGGGTCTGGCGATAAAGCCCCTTTGGTGGTGTGCCCATGCAGTACAGGAACCCTCTCTGCACTTGCCACCGGTGCCAGTAACAATCTGATTGAGCGCGCGGGCGATGTGGCGCTTAAAGAACGACGCCAACTGATTCTGGTGACCCGTGAATCGCCATACTCACAAGTGCATCTGGAAAACATGCTGAAGCTGACCCAAATGGGAGCGGTGATCATGCCGGCCAGCCCCGGGTTCTACCACCGCCCGGAATCGATAGAGGATCTCGTGGACTTTATCGTGGCTCGAATTCTGGATCATCTGGGCCTGCCCCAAGACCTGATGCCCCGTTGGGGTGAGGCTCGAGTGAACGCCAAAATGAGTCGCAACGATGGTTTTGGCCAGCAGGATTGATGGTTTTAACCATTGAGCAAACCTGCCTGCAAGAAGAGACTTGGTGAACGCTAGTTACAACACTGTTCACTGACTGAGGTTTACCATGATTCCACGTACGCTCTTCGATGCAGACCTTGACGGCTTTCGGGATTCCGTCCGGAAATTTCTTGAACAAGAAGCCGCGCCCTACCACGAGCAGTGGGAAAAAGACGGGCAGGTCAGCCGCGAGCTATGGCAAAAAGCTGGCGAGCTGGGTTTTTTGTGCCCCACCATGCCTGAAGAGTACGGCGGTGTTGGCGCTGACTTCCGATACAGCGCGGTTATTATGGAAGAAGTCTCCCGTGCCGGGCTCTCAGGTATCGGCTGGACGCTGCACTCCGATATTGTTGCCCCCTACATACTGAACCACGGCTCCGAAGAACAGAAAAAGCAATATCTGCCGAAAATGGCGTCGGGTGAAATGATTACGGCTATCGCCATGACCGAACCGGGTGCCGGTTCCGACCTGCAGGGTGTGAAAACCACAGCCATCAAGGACGGCGATCACTATGTTCTGAATGGTTCCAAGACCTTTATTACCAACGGGCAAATGGCCGATCTGGTGATTGTTGTCGCCAAAACCGACCCAAAAGAAGGTGCGAAAGGCATCAGCCTGTTCCTGGTGGAATCTGCCTGGGAAGGTTTCCAGAAAGGCCAAAACCTGAACAAAGTGGGAATGAAGGCTCAGGATACGTCCGAGTTGTTTTTCCAGGATGTAAAGATCCCTGAAACTCACCTGCTGGGTGCGCGCGAAGGGCAGGGCTTCTTCCAGTTGATGCAAGAACTCCCTGCTGAACGCTTGCAAATTGGCCTGACTGCTATTGCTTCTGCAGAAGCAGCTTGGCAGTGGACGCTTGATTACGTGCAAGAGCGTAAAGCTTTTGGTAAGCCAGTGATCAAGTTCCAGAATACCCGTTTCAAAATGGCAGAAATGAAAGCAGAGATTACTGCGGCAAGGGTGTTCACCGACCGCTGCCTGGAACTCCATCTGGAGAAGAAGCTGGATATACCTACTGCAGCCATGCTGAAGCAGTACACCACAGACTTGCAGTGCAAAGTACTGGATGAATGTGTGCAGCTGCACGGTGGCTACGGCTACATGTGGGAATACCCGATTGCCCGTGCCTGGGCTGATGCGCGAGTTCAGCGCATTTACGGTGGAACCAACGAAATCATGAAAGAGATCGTTGCCCGCGCGTTTTAAATCAGGTTAAAGGAAAGCCTCGGGCCAGTTCCCGGGGCTTTCTTGTTACTAAACTTTACAGATTGCCAAACCTATCAAGGTCTCCAGCTTCTACATCCCCTAAAGTAACGGCACAACCTCTAACAAGGATAAACGGTTGCCGTGATGAAGCCCCTTATTTTCCTGCCTGTTTCTGTACTTTTTCTCGCCATTGCCGGCTGCGGCAAGGAATCCGATGAGCTGCCTGTAGATGGCCGTGAGTTCGACGGGGTGCAATACAGCGACCCGGCACCCTATACAGGAAGGGTGATAGACGGCTATCTCAAAAATGCCCGGGTTTGGTTGGATATGGATGGCGACAGCCAGTACACGTCTGGGCCAATGGAGTATGAGCTGGCATCCGGTCGCAAGGTTGTTCTGCCTTCCGGAGAGCCTACTGCCATGAGCGGTGAAGATGGTCAGTTCTCTTTGGATATCTCGGAGCTCCAGTTGGACCCAAAGGTTGGGCCCAATATCAATCCAGCTAAGTTTCCTTTGTATGCGCTGGCGCTGCCTGGCAAAACCGTGGAACAAACCCGCTCTGGAGACGTGGCGATTCCCAGCGCGTTTATGCTTTCTGCCGCGCCAGGCGTTCGTAATATTACCCCTCTGACAACGCTGGCTCGTTATCGCAGACTCACGACACTGGGGCCGGTGGCGGATTCCGGGAGTTCGTCTTTATCCGGTTTTGCTGGCATTAATTTGTTGAGGGATTATGTTCTCGCTGAAGATGACCGCGCCCATGCTTATGCGCGAGCCATGGCGCGCTTCTCAGCCAGTCAGTTTCCGAAAGCGTATAACGATAAACTGGCTGAGCCAGAGAGCGATGGCACAGAGCGATTCCTCAGCCCGCAGGGGGCTTTTCTTCTTGGGGTTTCCCTGTTGCAGAATGCCGATGATGTTGTTGCAGTTGTAGATTCGGCCGCTCAAGGCAACTACGCAAACGTGGATGTTGACGAGCTTGATTTGCCCTTGGTTCCGGTGGAATTGAGCGATCCTGTGCTGCTGACCAGTCAGCGTGTTTATGCATACTCCGAACGTTCAGGCACTTTGCCGGCTAACCGTTCAGACTTACAGGTGTCCGCGGAGCTGATGTTTGATTACAGCGAAGATGGTCGCCTGCAATCGATAACCTCTGAAGGCTGTCTCGCTCCATCGATGAAAGAGATTGCAAGGCTGATCAGTGTGAATGGGTATATGGCCAAGCTCAGTACCCAATGGCTGCCTTCAGCATCACTGTCGCCTCAGAGTAAAACTGCCTACTATAATCCCGGTGTTGATGAGCGACTGGTATTTGACTGGGTTGCACGCACGGCAAGGTTCGAAACCGGCACTGCCTGTCACCAGCCCAAGGGTACTCAGCCAGGATCAACTGAGATAGGAGGAGAGTCCGAGGTAACATACAGTTGGGGTCTTGATGCTGGAAAGCTGGCGAAGCTGGACGCGAAAATTCACCGGTCAGACGGCCCAACAATTATTCGAACCCTGGTACCAAAAACCGCCACCGCGCCAGATGCGCCCGAGGGTTTTCCGGGATATCATCTTCTGGAAGATGGAGTTGAGCTTGAGTCGTTGATCTACGGAAGCCAGTTCGTTGACTGCAAGGGCATAGTGGCTGACTCTGATCAGAATGCAGCGCAAGTGGTCACGGGGGTTTATGGGTATGAGTTTGCGGGCTATGAGCCTCAACCTGCGGCCTTTTCAGGGCTTGCCCTGGAGTTTGATACCCGGGATGGCCTCAAACGACCGCTGCGTTATGGCTTCCTGGCGCCAGAGATGTCCGGGCTCAGCACTGTTGATGCGGAGAATGGATTTGAGTGGGTGTTGTATTACCCGTCAAGAACCAGCGAGACACCTCTTGGCGGTACGCCCAATCTCATCCAAAAAGCCTATCTCAAGAGTTACAGTGCCAACCGTGCCTGTGGCCGCAAGTTCGAAGACGAACCGTCGGGAGTTTACGCCCGGATTGAGTACCGCTACAAAAACCTCTCCGAGTATCTTGTCGAGTTGCTGAACCAGGATGAAGTCCCTGAAAATAGAGGGAGGTAGCCGGCAAATCAAGAGCGCATCAGAGTTTCGCAACAAAGGTGCGCGTCTTTAATTGAATACAGTGCGAGAGTAAAGCAGGGCACAGAACAATGCCAAGCATAGAAAATTCGAGCTAAGTGCAGTGTTTTGAAAAAAATGTTAGTGTCTTCATCCATTTCTTGGGGAAAGAAATGGTGCCGAGGAGAGGACTTGAACCTCCACGGGGTTGCCCCCACTAGCACCTGAAGCTAGCGTGTCTACCAATTTCACCACCTCGGCAGGTGATTTGCAGCTTTGCCGTTAGTTTGTTGAAAACTGGGCGTTTCTGCCTAAGATGGAACAAGCGGTCTCATCTGATGGCGCGTACTTTAGTAATTCCCGCCTAAGCTGTCAAACATTTTTTTTGTAAATACTTGGCAAGTAATTGTGCGTATTAAAGGTGGGTTGTTAGGCAGTTACTGCCTGCCGACGTATACTGTGTTGTTAATGTATATGAAGGGTGCCGCTGTGGCGCCGCATTGAGCAAGGATTTTAATGGTTTCCAGGAATAAAAAACACAAAGACCCCCACGCCAGTCGTGAGGCTCAAAAATATGATAACCCGATCCAAAGCCGGGAATTCATAATTGCGCACTTGAAAGAGCGGGGGGCGCCGGCAACACACGAAACATTGTGTTCCGAGCTTGGGCAGACAGACCCGGAAGGCATCGAAGCGCTCCGGCGACGCTTGATTGCCATGTGCCGTGATGGACAGCTTATCTGTAACCGGCGTGATGCATACCTGCCGATTGAAGAGGCCGATTTGGTTAGTGGTCGGGTTATTGGCCACAAAGATGGCTTCGGTTTTCTTGTGCCGGACGATGGCGGATCTGATCTTTTTCTCACCGCTCGGCAAATGCGCCAGGTGTTTCACGGCGACCGGGTAGCTGCCCGGGTAGACAGGGTCGACGACCGTGGCCGGCGTGAAGGCGTTATTGTTGATGTGATAGAACATCGCACGCAGCAAACGGTAGGGCGCTTCTTTAACGAAAGCGGCATTACCTATGTGGTGCCAGAAAACGCCCGCATCAATCACGAAGTGTTGGTGCCCAAAGAGCATGTGGGTGATGCGGTTCATGGTCAGTATGTGGTTGTTGATATCTTGCGCCAACCTACTGTGCGTACCCAGCCTACCGGCAAGATTGTCGAGGTTTTGGGTGAGCATATGGCGCCTGGGATGGAAATCGACGTGGCTATCCGCTCATACGATATTCCCCATAACTGGCCTACCGAAGTAGGTGCTCAGGCCGCCGCTATTGCCGCTGAAGTTGAAGAGAAGGATAAGAAGAATCGGGTCGATATCCGCAATATGCGTCTGGTGACCATTGATGATGAGACCGCCCGGGACTTCGATGATGCGATTTACTGTGAGCCCCGAGGCAAGGGGGGCTATCGCCTCGTAGTAGCGATAGCTGATGTGTCCCACTATGTGCGCACAGGCTCGCCGCTTGATGAGGAGGCGCTGCGCCGGGGCAACTCTGTGTACTTCCCGGATCATGTGGTGCCCATGCTTCCAGAGAAGCTGTCCAATGGCTTGTGCTCCCTGAATCCGGATGTGGATCGGCTCTGCATGGTGGCGGATATGACCATCAGCGCCGCAGGTAATATCAGTGGGTACACCTTTTATCAGGCGGTTATGCGCAGCCATGCACGGCTGACCTATAACAAGGTCAGTGACATGCTGGAGCGGCCAGATACAGAGCCGGGTTATCGCTTGTCGGCCCAGTACGCGGATGTGCTGCCGCACCTGCATAATCTGTACGATCTCTACAAGTTGCTGCGCAAAGCACGAACAGAGCGTGGGGCCATAGACTTCGAAACTACCGAAACCCGCATTGTTTTTGATGCTAATCGAAAAATCGAAGAAATTGTGCCGGTGCATCGTAACGACGCCCACAAAATTGTAGAAGAAAGCATGCTGTGCGCTAACGTGGCGGCTGCACGCTTCCTTAAGAAGCACAAGATGCCAGCCCTTTACCGGGTGCACGACGGGCCCTCCGAGGAGCGCCTCAATTCGGTACGCTTGTTCCTGGGTGAGCTGGGTCTGCAGTTGGGTGGTGGTGACAAGCCGAGTTCGGCTGACTACCAGGCGCTGCTGGCCCAGATCGTGGATCGGCCGGATGCCAACGTCATCCAGACCGTTATGTTGCGGTCGCTGAGCCAGGCTGTGTACAGTCCGGAAGAAAGCGGCCACTTTGGTTTGGGTTTTCCAAGCTACGCTCACTTTACCTCGCCGATTCGCCGCTACCCTGATTTGATTGTGCACAGAGCAATCAAATCCCGAATCCACAATCCTGAGGTGACCAAGGATGTGGTTTCACCGGCTGTGCACGACGCTGCATTGGTAGAGTATCCCTACGATTACGCCAAAATGGAGCAGCTGGGCGAGCATGTGTCGATGACAGAACGGCGCGCTGACGATGCTACCCGCGATGTTATGGCTTGGCTCAAGTGCGAGTTCCTGAGCGACCACGTGGGCGAGGAATTTGATGGGGTGATTGCAGCTGTTGTGCCCTTCGGATTCTTTGTCGAGCTTTCGGGCGTATACATTGAAGGCCTTGTGCATGTTTCTACCCTCAATGGCGACTATTTCCAACACGACGCTGCCAAGCATCGTCTGATTGGTGAGCGCACGGCTATCAGCTTCCGCCTGGGAGATGAGTTGCGCGTTCGTGTCATGCGGGTTGGCATGGAAGATCGCAAGATCGACCTGGAGTTGGTCAGTGAGCCCAAGCGTCGGCAAGCAGATCGCGATGCCTTGGGGGTGTCCAAGCGCGAGACACGCGGTAAAGATGGCAAGCGGGCCGAAAAGGGTCGTGGTCGTGGCGGAGCGTCTACTGGTGCAAAATCCGGTAAATCTGGGCGCAGTAGCAAGCCTGCGAGTGCGAAAGCGCAGTTGGTTGCAGAGGCTGCTCGTGATGCGGGCAAAAAGCCCAGGAAAGGTGCAGCGAAGCCAGATGGGGTGAGTAAACCACGCAAGCCCCGCAAGACAGGCAAATAACAGGAATTCGAATCAGTGTCCCAGGAATTTGTATTTGGCTGGCACGCGGTTGAAGCAGTTCTCAAGCGTGAGCCAGGAAGGTTGCAGCAGGTCTGGATTCAGACCGGTCGTCAGGATAAGCGCGTAAAAAGTATCACTGACACTCTGGATGAGCTTGGGGTGAAGTGGGGCGTTGTACATCGTCGGGAGCTGGATGAGCGGGTAGGTGGCGTTCATCAGGGTGTTGTTGCCGCAGTCAGTGAAAGTCGCGAATGGACAGAGGGTGATCTTCTGGCTCAGCTTGCAGCCAGCGACAAGCCCCCGTTTTTACTGGTTTTGGACGGCGTAACCGACCCCCATAATCTGGGTGCGTGTATGCGCACCTGTGATGCAGTGGGCGTGCAGGCCGTAATTGTACCCAAAGATAAGTCCGCTTCGTTGACTGCTGTCGCCCGAAAGGTTGCTTGTGGTGCGGCGGAAACAGTACCTTTTGTACGCGTGACTAATCTGGCGCGTTTTCTGCGCATGCTGCAGGATCAAGGGGTTTGGTTGATTGGTACCGCAGGCGAAGCTGAAGCCACGCTGTATCAGGCAGACTTCAAGGGGCCGGTGGCGCTGGTGATGGGGGCAGAGGGCAAAGGTATGCGCCGGCTCACCCGTGAGCACTGCGACCAACTGGTCAATATCCCCATGCTTGGTCATGTGGATAGTCTTAACGTTTCCGTTGCTACTGGTGTTTGTCTGTATGAGGCTTTGCGCCAGCGCCTTGGTTAACTCTTGCACAGAAGGCTGCGTACGCCTAGAATACGTGACCCCTTTTCCGGGGGAAGGTTTTGTATTGCCTTTAATCAGGCTTGCAAGGCTTCGCTTTTGATCAAGTCTTTTTTGTTAAAGCCTTATTGATAGAGCAAAAAAACCGGCGGCACAGGCTGCCACCTCCTTGCTTTCATGCTTCCTGGTCAGTCCGGGAATTAGCGAAAGCTGTTTAAACCGTAGGGAGAACTCATGCGTCACTACGAAATCGTATTTATGGTACACCCGGATCAGAGCGAGCAGGTGCCCGCGATGATCGAGCGTTATACCAGCCTCATCACTGAAGATGGCGGCAAGGTAGATCGTTTGGAAGATTGGGGCCGTCGTCACATGGCATACCCGATCAACAAGATTCACAAGGCTCACTATGTGCTGATGAACGTTGAATGTTCACAGGCAGCAATGGACGAGCTGACTCACAACTTCCGGTTCAACGATGCCATCATCCGTGACCTGATTCTGCGTCGCGATGAAGCTGTTACCGATATGTCTCCGATGAAAGCCGCTGAGTCCCGCGAGGACCGTCGTTCCGGCGGAGAAGATCGTCCGCGCCGTTCAGCTGAATCTTCTGATGACCGTCACGGCGAAAGCCAGGACGATTCTCAGACAGCGGATTCCCAGGACGAAGAAGAGTAATTAACCGGAGTTGAGGAGTTACGTTATGGCTCGTTTTTTCAGACGTCGTAAATTCTGCCGCTTCACGGCAGAAGGTGTTAAAGAGATCGATTACAAGGATCTGGACACCCTGAAAGGCTACATTACTGAAACCGGCAAAATCGTGCCTAGCCGTATTACTGGCACAAAAGCACGTTATCAGCGTCAGCTGGCTACCGCTATCAAGCGCGCCCGCTACCTGGCACTGCTGCCGTACTCGGATAGCCACGATAACTAAGAACAGATAGACAGGACTTGGGACCATGCGTGCACTGGCACAATTTGTAATGCGCGGTCCCCTGCAGGCCAGCGGGGTAGCAGCAGTCACTACTGCAATACCTTTGTTGTTCTGGATTGGCGCAGCGGTTGTTGGCCTGGTTATTCTCAGGCTTGGTATCAGTCAGGGGCTTAATATTGGCCTTTGGGCATTGCTTCCAGCTCTTGGTTGGAGTGTGTTCGGGGGCGATCCTACAGCTCTGGCGGTGCTACTGCAGGTGATGCTTATGGCATCAATGCTGAGAACAACCCTGTCCTGGGAAAGAGCCCTTCTCGGAGGGAGTTTTCTGGCGATCGTCATGGGGCTTGTCTTGCCCATGGTGTATCCCGGTTTGATGGACGAGCTCGTTCGCACCGGGGTCAGTTTTTACGAGCAGTACAATGCTGAGGTGGCCCGTGCTCTTGGGAGTGATCTTGAGACGGTTATTCGGGACACCATGAACGCCAGTATGGCCGGTAGTTATCTGGCAGTCGGCGTGGGCATGACAATGCTGGCAAGGTCGTGGCAGTCGGGGTTATATAATCCTGGCGGTTTCCGCAAGGAATTTCATGACCTCAAGCTGTCACCCGCCGTTGCTGTGGTTCTTATCGCCACCATGGTTGTTGGCCCGTTTCTCGGGTTGAATGCTATGTTGCTGGTCTGGATAGCCGGAACGCCGATGTTTTTGGCGGGCCTGGCACTGATTCATGGCATTGTTGGTCGTAAAAATCTGAGTGGCCAGTGGCTTGCAATGTTTTACGTTGCACTGGTGCTTCTGGGCCCAAGCCTGATGATTCTGTTAGTGGTTCTGGCTTTTGTGGATAGCTGGCTGGATATCCGGAGGCGAATAAAGCCTGCCGGGCCGGCTGAATAAAGCACGAAGAGGTTAACGAGATGGAAGTTATTCTGCTCGAGAAAGTTGCAAACCTTGGCACCCTGGGCGACAAGGTAAAAGTTAAGTCCGGTTACGGCCGTAATTACCTGCTTCCTTACGGCAAGGCTGCGCCTGCCACTGAAGCAAACGTGAAGGCGTTCGAAGAGCGTCGTGCCGAGCTTGAGAAAGCAGCAGCCGAGAAGCTGGCAGCAGCTCAGACCCGCGCTGAGGCTCTGGAAGGTGCATCCTTCACAGTAACCTCCAAAGCAGGCGATGAAGGCAAGCTGTTCGGCTCCATCGGTGTGCGTGATATTGCTGACGTAATCACTGCCGCAGGTACCGAAGTAGAGAAGAGCGAAGTTCGCTTGCCAGAAGGCCCGCTGCGGTCAACTGGCGAATACGAAATCGAGCTTCACCTGCACTCTGATGTTGAAGTAACTGTTAAGCTGGCGGTTGTTGCTGAGTAAGCTGTCTTCTTCGGAAGCAGTGCCGGGCTTGCCCCGGTCTCTGTAATACGCTGGTGGCCGGGTGTAAGCTTTTCGGAGTTTGCAGGCGGTCAACCCAACAGGCCCGAACCGTTTAATACGGCTTTCGGGCCTGTTGCTTTCTGGTATGCTGTTAACTCCGGTAACCCCCTCCATTGCTGCGACTTTCCACAAACACTGTCGTGGCTGTGATGTTCAACTGAAGATGTGTTCATGGCCAAGCCTAATCTGAAACCTGCAATCACCGATCCGGAAACCAGCCGCATCAAGGTGCCTCCTCATTCCGCTGAAGCGGAGCAGGCCGTGCTGGGTGGTCTGATGCTGGATAACCGGCGATTTGATGAAATTACCGAGATAATCTCCGCTGCCGATTTTTATCGTCAGGACCATCGGCTTATCTTTGGCGCGGTGGAGCGGCTGGCTAGCGAAAACGAGCCGCTGGATGTTGTCACTCTGGCTGAGTTCCTGGAGCGTGCTGGCGATATCGAAGATGCCGGTGGCTTGTCCTATCTCGCGGAGCTGGCAGAGAAAACACCGGGTGCTGCCAACATTCGAGCCTATGCAGAGATCGTCCGGGAGCGCTCTATCCTTCGGCAGCTCGTGGAAGTTTCAGGCACAATTTCAGACTCAGCGTTTAACCCTCAAGGGCGCAACAGCAGCGAGATTCTGGATGAGGCAGAGCGCAATGTATTCCAGATTGCCGAGTCCAGAGTCAAGGAAGGTTCGGGCCCCCAATCCATCAACCCGATTCTGACCAAAACCCTGAGCCGTATTGAAGAATTGTTCGAATCCGGTGAGCAAACCACAGGGCTTACTACCGGATTCCGGGATCTGGATGAGCAAACCTCCGGTATGCAGCCGGCCGATCTTATTATTGTGGCGGGGCGACCCTCTATGGGTAAAACCACCTTCGCCATGAACATCGTCGAGAATGCACTGATCAGTACCGGTACTCCGGTTCTCGTATTCAGTATGGAGATGCCAGCAGATGCTCTGGCCATGCGTATGCTTTCCTCTCTCGGCCGCATTGACCAGAGCAAGGTTCGCGGCGGAAAGCTGGAAGAAGATGATTGGCCAAGGCTTACCTCTGCTGTCAGTCTGCTTAAAGACAAACCTTTGTATATTGATGATACGCCGGGTCTTAGCCCTACTGAGCTACGCTCTCGCGCACGCCGTATTGCCCGTGAGAACGGAGGCAAAATCGGCCTGATTATGGTGGATTATCTGCAGTTGATGAGGGTGCCAGGGAACACCGAAGGCCGGACCGCGGAGATCTCCGAGATTTCCCGGTCTCTGAAAGGCATAGCGAAAGAGCTTAGTTGCCCGGTGGTCGCACTTTCGCAGCTTAACCGAAGTCTTGAGCAGCGCCCCAACAAACGCCCGATTAACTCTGACTTGCGTGAGTCGGGTGCGATTGAGCAGGACGCAGACGTCATCATGTTTGTTTATCGTGATGAGGTGTACAACGAAGATACGCCAGACAAGGGCGTGGCCGAAATTATCATCGGCAAGCAGCGTAATGGCCCTATTGGCACCATACGCCTTGCGTTTATCGGTAAATACACAAAATTTGAAGACCTCGCTAGCGGTGACTACGGGGACTATGGTGGAGAATACTGATGCCACGGAGTACCGTCGCTCGCATTGATCTTGATGCCTTGCGTGCCAACTACCGCAAAGCTTGCGAGCTTGCGGGCGGTGCCGAAGTTATGGCTGTTGTAAAGGCTGATGGGTATGGACATGGCATCGCCAGGATCGCATCTGCACTGGCGAATATTGTGCCCAAGTACGCGGTTGCTTGTATTGAAGAAGCTTGGGCTATTCGGGCAGCAGGCCAGGCTCAACCTGTAGTGTTACTCCAGGGCGTACATGCGGCAGGTGACCTGGCGGACTGCGTACAAAATAACTTCGAGCCGGTACTGCATGGTGAACACCAGCTTGCGTGGATGGAGCAGGGTGGTGCTGTGCCTGCCTTCTGGCTGAAAGTAAATACCGGTATGAACCGTTTGGGCTTTCGTGCAGAGGATCTGCCTGCCGTTATGGCCAAGCTGGAAAAAATGGGAGCTACGTCCAGGTTGCTGGGCTTTGTAAGCCATTTTGCCTGTGCCGACGATGCCGGGAGCACAATGACACTAGCCCAGACAGCGAACTTTGAAGCGGCAACTTCACCTTGGCCCTCAATGATGAAAAGTGTTGGCAATTCTGCAGCCCATTTCATTCCCGGTCAGCCGCTGTTTGATTGGAGTCGACCTGGCATCATGCTCTATGGTGGCTCACCGATCGTCGGGAAAACGGGGCCCGAACTTGGTCTTGAACCAGTGATGACCCTTGAGGCGCCGCTAATCACTACCCGGGTTGTTAAGGCAGGTGAAAGCGTTGGTTATGGCGCTGCCTGGGTTGCAGAGCGCGACACCCGAATGGGTATGGTTGCCGTTGGCTACGGAGATGGGTATCCCCGCCATGCCGGAACGGACACGCCTGCTGCCATTGCTGGCTGTCGTATCCGGCTGATTGGTCGGGTTTCGATGGATATGCTGGCGGTGGATCTGAGTAATGCGCCAGAGGCCATGGTGGGAGATCCTGTTGAACTTTGGGGCCGCACTGTTGGAATCGATGAGGTCGCAAGTTGTGCTGGCACTATCTCCTATGAGCTCTTGACGGGCCTCACCAGCCGGGTTCCGAGGATTTCCCGGTAACCTGGTCAGGTATTTTCCGGCTCATGGATGATTTCTTCAATGAAATCCAGAATGGCGGCCAGGCTGCGGTCATCCAGTTTTTTAAGTACTTTGTGGACAACCATCTTGCTGCCCTTAAGCATGCTGCTAATGCCAACTTTTGCCATGCTTAACATCATCTTGCTTGCTCTTAGTCGCCGCAGAGGCTCGATGAAAAAAAAGTCCAGGCCTGCGTCGGTCATATCTATGATCAAGTTGTAGAGCTTGTCGACGGCCTCTTTGTCGGCTTTGCCCCGGCTGCGAAGTTCTTCCACTGTATAGAGGGCGCGCGTGCGCAACTCGTCGGGAATGGGGGCAACAATATGGCTGTGGTGTTTCAGCATGGTAGTCCCTGTGTTGTATGCTTCTGATAAAGATGACAGTGCTGTGCAGAGTCGCCTGGCGGCATCGTGAGATGCGATCATTCTACGAAGCGGCAGAATGAAGCCATTGGCTATAAAGGGCATCTGGCCCGTCATATCAGTAATATCCGGAGGCATTGAACCCTAGTGCATGTACTTGTTGTTCACGATTACGGCCCTTTGGGGAAAGTTCTGCTTGAGCGGCTCAGGGAAACCTCTCTGCATGTCAGTCCTTTGCTCGTCAGTGATCCTGCGGGAGCTAACCTCAGTGCTCTGGAACGCTGGATTCCGGAAGACACCGATCTTATTGTCAATGCGCTCTGGCTGGCAGATCCGGAAGCTGCAGAGTGCGACCCCGAAGGTACCCATAAAGCAGCATTTTCACTTCCGGTGGCTATTGCGGAGTTTGCCCGCGACAAAGGCATGGCGTTGTTCCAGTTATCATCGTGTTATGTTTTTGATGGTCGTAAACAAAGTGGCTATATCGCCTCCAATCCTGGTCAGCCGGTGAATGAGTTGGGCAGCTGGCAGTGGGAGTGTGAGCAAGCCTTGCGCACACTTTTACCCCGGCACATCATTTTGCGCACCGGCTGGAGTCTGGGTCGGTTTATTCGCAAGGTTCAAGCCAGCACTGCGGCAAATGAGACTCTGACATTGCCAGGACGCTGTGTTGGGCAGCCCGTATCACTGAAAGACCTTGCCAGAGTAATGACCGCTGTTATCCAGCAACTAGATTGCGGTGCAGAGGTGTGGGGGACATACCAGTATGCTGGCGCCGAAGAAATCAGCCTGTATGAGCTGGGACTTGCCATTGCTGGCTTGCCGGGTATTCCGGAAGATATTCACGTTGTGGATGAGATGCCACCATGGGGTGCTCTTGAGCCGCCTAATACAACGCTGATCTGTACCAAAATCCGCAATACATTTGGAATCAAGCAACAACCCTGGCGTTCCGGGTTGGCTAATGAGTTAGCGATGTTGAAGGAAGGTAGGGTGCGGGTGGAAGCCGGCACGCCGACGAAATAGCGGCAGCCGGTTTTGGTAAAAAGCCGTTTACTGCTGGCAGTTTTGGCGGGAAAACTCCCGGGTGACCAGTTGCAGAGCTTCAACATCCAGTAATTCTACCTCGCGGCCTCGCGCGCGGATAATGCCCTGGTTCTGGAAGCGAGTGAAGACGCGGCTGACTGTTTCAACGGCTAGTCCAAGAAAGTTGGCGATATCATTTCGTGCCATCGGCAGGCTGAAATTGGTGGGTGACATGCGCCTGCGCTGGAAGCGGCTGGACAGCGAAAGAAGCAGTGCAGCAATACGCTCTTCCGCAGTGTTCTTGCTAAGCAGCATGGCCAGTTGATGGCTGTTCTGAATCTCCTGGCTCATCAGGCGGTACATGTGGTGCTGTAAATCCGGCAGTTTGCCTGTGAGTTCCTCGAGTTTGTCTATCGGAAACTCGCACACGCTGGTACGCTCCAGTGCTTTGGCAGTGCACGCATAGGATTCACCGCTCATGCTGTCCAGGCCTACAAGCTCTCCCGGCATGAAGAAGCCTGTAACCTGCTCCTCACCACCTTCGGTAATAATCGACGTTTTGACTGAGCCACTTTTTACTGCGAAGCAGGAGCGAGAAGGCGTGCTTTGATCGAAAATATGCTCGCCACGATTGTACATGCGCCCCTGCTGCACTATGTCCTCCAGGCTGTCCAGATCGTTGTCCTGAATGGCCAGAGGCAGGCACAGGTTGCTCAGGCTGCACTCTTGGCAGGATGCCTTGAGAGGCGAGGGTGCTTGGCGAAATCTAATTGCTTGAGCCATTTTTGGTAAACCGTCCAAATTGATGCAAGTCAAACGTTCACTCTAATACGCCGGCACTGGTTTGCCAATGATCAAATCTAAGGATATGCATATTTAGCTTAATGCCGGCGGCCGGAGCGGGTTGCTTTAGCGGTGGCTTTCTTCTCCGCAAGTTTTGCTTCCTTTTCGGCTTCTGCAACTGCAGCTTCTTTCATTTCCCGTTCCACCATTTCCGGTGTCTCCAGAGAGATCCGCCCTAGCGTGCCAGCACGGAATTCATTGAGCAGCACTTCAGAGACTTTGTTCAGGTCCGGGACTCCGCCACGGCCGAGGAAGCGCCGCTTTTTTGCAATACCGTCCATGAGTGCCAAGCCATCTGCCGGCAACTCGTCAAAACCGTATCGGGCTTTCACTAGCTCGGGGTAGGCTTCCCGCAGATAGTCTGCCTCAAACATCGCAATGTCTTCGAAATCCAGAACGGAGCTGCGTATGGCGCCGGTGATTGCCAGCCGGTATCCGCACTCCTCGGGTGAGAGTTTTGGCCACAGAAACCCCGGAGTGTCGTAGAGCAAGATATTATCCGGCAGTTTGATGGTTTGTTGTGCCTTGGTAACCGCTGGCTCATTACCGGTTTTGGCAACCGGACGGCCCGCGAGGGTGTTGATCAGTGTGGATTTGCCGACGTTGGGTATGCCCAGAATCATTACCCGCAAAGCGCTTATCTGGCGATCGTGGTTAGGGGTCATTTCCCCGGCTAGTCGCAGTATATCCAGCGCTTCGCCCCGTTGATTGTGGGTGAGGGTGATGGTTCTTACGCCCCGCTCTCTTTCAAGCCAGGTTTGCCATTGAGCTGTGATTGCCGGGTCAGCGAGGTCACGCTTGTTAAGGACTCTTAGCAGCGGTGTATCGCCGCGCAAGGCGGGCACCAGAGGGTTTTCGCTGCTGAAGGGGATGCGGGCGTCCAGTACCTCAATGATGAGGTCCATCTGAGGCATGATCTTTTTGATCTCCTTGCGGGCTTTGTGCATGTGCCCTGGAAACCAGTTAATGGCCATCGGTTACGCTCCGTAAGTATGTGAATGGCGCCATTATGAAGGGGAATGACCAAACTTTCACATTTGTTTCAATGCGCTGGTGTGGCGGCTTTTGAGCGGGCCTGGCTCACAACCTGTACAAAAAGAAGGGGTGTTGGGGTGAAAAGCGAGGTCGGGATGCTTTAGGCTGTGAAACCAGTCGATTAACCAAACCAAATTGTTAACGGAGATGTTTATGAAGCTCGCAAAACTGTTCGGTACTGCTCTTGTGGCATTGAGCCTTTCTGCACCAGTACTGGCTCAGCAAGCAGGTGGGCAGCCGGATCAGGTTGACCAGTTGGCCCAGATGGTAGGGCTGTCCGAGGATCAGCAAAAAGAAATTCGTGGCATTCTTGAAAAAATGCAGGGCGAGATCGGTTCCTTGCGCGAAGAGGCTCGTGCCCTGCAAGAGCAGATGCAGGCTGAGATCAAGGCAGATTACAATGAAGCTGCTATCCGCGAGCAGGGAGAAAGCTTGGGCGACGTGACCGGTGAGATCGCTACGCTTTCAGCACTCATGCAGGCCAAGGTGGATAGAGTGTTCACTCAAGAGCAGCGTGATGAGCTTGACAAGAAAATGCAGGAAATGCGTCAGCAAATGCAGCAGCGCCAGATGATGCAGCAGGGTCAGTAATACAAGCCTTGTTGCCTTCTTGTCTTTCCCGATAGGTAAGGCAAGAAGGCCGTGTGCATTGCTTGCTTAGTGCTTTCTTTCGGTTAATGCCTTATTCGACGTGTTTGACAGGAATCTGCAGTGCATTTGAGGCTGCAGGCACCTCCGGGACTGCAAGCCCCAGATTGTTTTTGTCGAACACCCTGTCGGCCCGGTAGCTGGAGCGCACCATGGGGCCTGAGGGTACTTCCATAAACCCTTTCTCCAGGCCTATGTCTCGGTACTGATTAAACTCTTCCGGAGTCACATAGCGCTCTACGGGCAGATGGTTTGGCGTTGGGCGCAGGTACTGGCCCAGAGTCAGGATATCTACGCCAATCTCACGCAGGTCGTCCATGGTGGCCAGGATTTCTTCGTGGGTCTCGCCCAAGCCGAGCATCAGGCTGGTTTTGGTGAGCACGTCTGGCCGGTATTGCTTGGCATAGGCCAGCACACTGAGCGTCTTCTCATAGCCTGCACGAGGGTCGCGCACCCGGCGTGTCAGCCGTTCTACGGTTTCTACGTTCTGCGCAAACACCTCAAGGCCGGAGTCCAGTACCTTCTCTACATCAGTCATTACCGCATCGAAGTCCGGCGTTAACGCCTCTACAGCGACTTCCGGTGTGCGTTTTTTGATGGCCGAAACACAGGCAGCGTAGTGGGCAGCACCTCCATCATCCAGGTCGTCTCGGTCTACAGAGGTCAGTACAATGTAACGCAGGCCCATGAGCTCAACAGACTTGGCAGTGTTTTCCGGCTCGTCTTTGTCCAGCCAGCCGTTGGGGTTGCCGGTGTCTACAGCACAGAAGCGACAGGCGCGAGTGCACACAGACCCCATCACCATGATAGTTGCCGTGCCGGCGGTCCAGCATTCGCCTATGTTGGGGCAGTGGGACTCCTGGCATACAGTGCTAAGCCGGTTTTCAGTGACGTTTTTTCGCACAGCTTCAAAACGTTCCCCTCCAGGCATTTTGGCTCTCAGCCAGCTGGGCTTGCGCTCAACTGACATGGGCTCCTGGTTTGCCGAGCGCTTCTGGCCATCTTTGATAGCCGAAAAGCCATGCTCATTACGGAATTTGGAACCACTGGTGACGCGGGGCTTAGCGCTTTCGCTCATTGCAACCGAACTCTTGGTTAAGGCTTGGGTATCCTTAGAGAATAATCCGCTGGCAGGGCAGTTACAAGGCAGGTAAGGGCAATCACGGGGTGTAAAGAGGGCATACCGGGCACGACTTTCGTCGTACCCGGTTGGAGGCATTTGGTTGAATCTGATTAAGCCTGGGCTTTTTCCAGTGCCTGGGTAACATCCGCGAGAATGTCATCAATGTGCTCAATGCCGATAGATAAGCGCACCAAGTCTTCGCTTACACCCGCATTTTTGAGCTCTTCGGCGTTTAGCTGGCGGTGAGTAGTGGTGGCCGGGTGGCAAGCCAGTGACTTGGCATCACCAATGTTCACCAGACGGTAGATCAGATCCAACGCATCAATAAACTTTGCACCTGCTTCACGCCCACCTTTGATGCCGAAGCTCACAATGCCGGACGCTTTGCCGCCACAGATCTTGTCGCAGGTGGCTTTATAGGGGCTGTTTTCCAGCGCAGCGTAGTTTACCCATTCAACAGCAGGGTGATTTTGCAAGAAGTTGGCAACCTTCTCAGCGTTCTCGCAGTGGCGCTCCATGCGTAGGCCCAGCGTTTCCAAGCCCTGCATGATCAGGAAGGAGTTAAATGGGGAAAGTGCAGAGCCGGTGTTGCGCAGTGGCACAACGCGGCAGCGGCCGATAAACGCAGCAGCACCCAAGGCTTCGGTGTAAACCACACCGTGATAGGAGGGGTCTGGTTCGTTCATCATCGGGAACTTGGCACCGTTGGCCTTCCAGTCAAACTTGCCAGAATCCACAATAATGCCGGCTACGGTTGTGCCGTGACCACCGATGTACTTGGTGAGGGAGTGCACAACGATATCTGCGCCATGCTCGAAAGGGCGGCAGATATAGGGCGTTGCTACGGTATTATCTACAATCAGAGGAATGCCGTGTTTGTGAGCGATTTCGGCCCAGCGTGCAATATCTACCACGTTGCCAGCAGGGTTGCCGATGGACTCGCAGAACAGTGCGCGGGTCTGGTCATCAATGGCTTTTTCAACTGCATCAAAGTCGTCGTGGGCAACCATACGGCATTCAATGCCCTGGTTCGGCAGTGAGTGTGCAAACAGGTTGTAGGTGCCGCCATACAGCTGGCTGGTGCTTACTATGTTGTTGCCAACCCGGCAGATGGTTTGCAGGGCGTAGGTGATGGCAGACATGCCAGAGGCAACTGCAAGAGAGCCTACGCCGCCTTCAAGAGCAGTCATGCGCTCTTCAAGTACCGAGTTGGTCGGGTTCATGATTCGGGTGTATATATTGCCGGCAACCTTCAGGTTGAACAGATCTGCACCATGCTGGGTGTCGTCGAACGTGTAGGACGTAGTCTGGTAGATCGGTGTGGTTGCGGCTTTTGTGGTCGGATCGCCTTTGAATCCGGCGTGAAGGGCAATCGTCTCGAATTTCATAGTAACTTCCTTGCGAATGGATGGTTGGCGTTGTTGGTTTAGGGCGTCAGTATGCCATATAGATTTGGCGGGGTTTATAACGGTATGCAATCGTGGCATGCCTGAACATAATATGCAGGCCCGACAGGGCGATAAACCATTGAGAGTGAAGGGTATGGCTGATGAATAGTTGGGTTCTGCTGGGGGTGGCTATAGTGGCGGAGGTTGTGGCCACCTCTGCGCTTAGAGCGAGTGAGGGGTTTTCCCGGCTGGCGCCGTCTTTAATCGTTGTTTTCGGCTACGGGTTGGCGTTTTATCTGCTTTCGCTGGCTTTGCGCACGATTCCGGTCGGTATCGCCTACGCGATTTGGGCGGGGCTTGGCATCGTGCTTATTGCGGCTGTGGGCTGGATAGTGTTCGGAGAAAAGCTGGATGCCTGGGGACTGGTTGGTATGGGGCTGATTATCTCTGGTGTGTTTGTGTTGAATGTTCTGTCCCGGACAGGAGTTCACTGACCGGGAGGCGTCTCTGCATCCGTATCGGGGAAAATGGTGTCGTAGCACCAGGTAAAAACGAAGGCATACACCAGATAAAACAGTGCAAAAGAGACGTCAACAAGAAGCGCTTCCAGCAGGCCTATACCCATCCACCAGGCGATAATTGGCAGGAAAGCGATCAACAGGCCTGATTCAAAACAAACCGCATGAATGAGGCGATGCTTCAGGGATTTATGTGTTGAGCCAGTAAACCGCTTGAGTGCGTGGTCAAAGCCCAGGTTAAAGATGTAGTTCCATATGGTGGCAAGCGTTGCCCCGATAAGGCCGAGCACGCCGGTTTTTTCAAGGGAGTAACCGAAGGCAAAGGCTGCGAGGGGAACGGAAATGAGCAGCCCGATGACTTCAAAAGAAACAGCTTGCCGGATTCTGTCGCCAGTGGTTCTCATGATGAATCTCCACAGAAGCTGGGTGCTTATATTGCCCGGAAATAAAAAAAGGCCGCGACGTTAATCGCGGCCTTTTTCGAATACTGGTAGCAAGGGGCGGAGTTGAACCGCCGACCCCAGCATTATGAGTGCTGTGCTCTAACCAACTGAGCTACCTTGCCATCACTTCACCAATGGAAGCGGCGCGTATGTTATGTACGCAGAGGCGAAGTGTCAAGAGCTAACAGGCAAATCCCGATCAATAACTGCTTTTTTGTGGGAGGGGATTGGGTTTTAGGCATTGTAAAACAATGGCCTGAGGGTTTTATGTGTGCAAAACCACATCTGGATATTATCTGTGGGCCGGGATTCAGGTGAATCTGCAAAATAACGTGTATTATTAGGTGATTGTCGGACGACCTCATCTCAGAAGTGGAACCTAACTATGCAACCAAAAGAACTAGTGGCGCAGTTTATTGCTTATATCCAGGCTCAGCGTTTTGATGAGGCTAAGAGCTTGCTGGCTCCTGAGGGGTTTGAATATGTGGGGCCAAACATGCGATTCCTTAATCGTGATGACATGCTTTCCTACCAGTTCGGAATGGCTGCCATCCAGAAGGACTTGATTGTTCGCCAACTCAGTGCTGACGGTGAACACGTGTTTGCAATCCTGGACTACCAAACTCATTTCCAACCGATTGGCGATGTACGGCTTGCGGTCTGGTTCCGTGTTGAAGGTGACAAAATCCACACGGTTGAAGCTTTCTATAATGCGGCCGTGGTTGAGAATATGCTGGGCGGTAACCTGCCTTCAGCAAACCCTTTATAAGGGATTGTCGTGAAGTCGAAGACTTACCGGTTGGATCGCTATATTAGCCGGAATAGCGAGTTCTCGATTTCGGATACCCGCCTGTTGGTTGCCCAAAAGCGAATAATTCTGGATGGTTGTTTGGCCAGTTCAGTGCAGCAGCGAGTGACTGAGTTCACCCACGTTGTACTGGATGGCCAATGCCTGAACGACAGCAAACCCGTTTACCTGATGCTGAATAAGCCCAGAGGGGTTGTCAGCGCGACGAAAGACCTTGAGCACTCGACTGTTCTGGACCTTATTGAACACCCTCGGAAGAATGAGTTGCACATTGTTGGGCGTCTCGACCTTAATACGACGGGGTTGGTGCTGTTGACCAACGATGGGGCATGGTCGCGAAAGATAAGTTTGCCTGAAACGAAACTGGAAAAGACCTATGAGGTGTCTCTTTCCAAGCCGCTCAGTGAAGAATATGTGGCTGCGTTTCGGGAAGGTATTTACTTCGCTTATGAAGGCATCACAACGCGACCTGCAAGTTTGAAAATACTGTCAGAGCACACGGCCAGGCTTACGCTGGTTGAAGGCAAGTACCACCAGGTTAAGCGGATGTTTGGTCATTTTCGGAATCAGGTATTGGCGCTTCACCGGGTTTCTGTGGGGAGTATCACCCTCGAAGGTGAAGGGGAACAGCTTGCTGAGGGGAGTAGCAGGCCGTTAACGGAAGAAGAGTTGAGCCGTTTGGGTGTCAGGGCTGCCAAACACCAGTTTGACAGCCCGGCCAGGATTAAACGTTAAAGCGGAAGTGAATGACGTCGCCGTCCTGAACAATGTATTCCTTGCCCTCCAGGCGCCATTTTCCGGCTTCTTTTGCCCCGGCTTCGCCGTTGTATTTCACGAAATCTTCATAGCCGATGATTTCGGCGCGGATAAAGCCTCGCTCAAAGTCTGTATGAATCACTGCAGCGGCTTGTGGGGCCGTAGCGCCGATTCTAACAGTCCAGGCCCGTACTTCCTTCACACCTGCCGTAAAGTAGGTCTGCAGGCCTAACAGGCTGTAGCCGGCACGGATAACTCGGTCAAGACCTGGCTCTTCCATTCCCATCTCACCCAGGAACATACTCTTTTCGTCATCTTCCAGTTCTGAGATTTCTGCTTCAATTTTATTGCAGATCGGCACTACAACGGCGTTTTCTTCTGCCGCGATTGCACGCACTGTATCGAGGTACGGGTTGTTCTCGAAGCCGTCTTCGCTCACGTTGGCGATATACATGGTTGGCTTGATTGTGAGAAGACACAGTTCGCGGATCAGCAGGAGTTCGTCTTTGTTCAGCCCCATGCCGCGCACTGGCTTGCCTTCGTTCAACACAGGCAGAAGGCGTTCAAAGATTTCAATCTGAGCCTTGGCCTCTTTGTCGCCGCCTTTAGCAATGCGCTGAACACGCTTGATGGCTTTTTCAACGGTGTCCATGTCGGCCAGGGCAAGCTCGGTATTGATGATCTCGATGTCAGCCGCCGGATCGATTTTGTTGGCGACGTGAATGACGTTGGGGTCGTCAAAGCAACGTACTACGTGTGCAATGGCTTCGGTCTGGCGTATGTTGGCAAGGAACTGGTTGCCCAGGCCTTCACCTTTGGAGGCGCCCTCAACCAGGCCGGCTATGTCCACAAACTCCATGGTTGTGGGTACGGTGCGCTGGGGCTTAACGATCTCCGCCAATTTGTCGAGCCGGGGGTCGGGCATGGCGACGACGCCAGCGTTAGGCTCAATGGTGCAAAACGGGAAGTTTTCCGCGCCAATGCCTGCTTTGGTCAGTGCGTTGAACAGGGTGGATTTGCCGACGTTAGGTAGGCCGACGATGCCGCAGTTAAAACCCATGGAATGCCTCTGCTGGTACTGGAAAGTTTGGCCGGATTATACCGGTGTACGCCAAAGGGTGCGAGTGAGGGAAATCAGGGCTGGTAGATTAGCCTGAAGTGGTCTCTGGCAGACTCAGGCGGTAGTTGGTTTGAAGCTGTGTAAGCGGTTCATGGCGGCTGCGAGGTTGCCAGAAACTGCATCGGGTAACACCCGCATGGTTTCATTGAACACCTCGTTCAGGTCTTCCGTTTCACGCTTGCCTAAACGGCCAAGAACGTAACCGGTAACCTTGCGGCTATCGCCAGGGTGGCCGATTCCAATTCGCAGTCTTTGAAATTCGTTGGTGCCCAGATGGGCTATAGTGTCTCTCAAACCGTTGTGGCCACCGTGTCCTCCGCCTTTTTTAAGCTTGGCGGTGCCGGGAGGGAGATCCAGCTCGTCGTGAGCAATCAGTATCTGACCGGGAGAGATTTTGAAAAAGTCTGCGAGTGCTTTTACAGAAAGGCCGCTGCGATTCATGAAAGTAGCGGGATTCAGCAGGTGGAGCTCAAGGCCTTGCCACTGAATGCGGGCATAGTGCCCGTGGTATTTCTTTTCGGGGCGGAGCGACTGACCCGCTTCGCGGGCCAGTGCTTCAACGAAGAGGGCGCCGGCATTATGGCGGGTATTCTCGTAGTCCGGACCGGGGTTACCCAGCCCAACCACCATGACAATATCCTGTGCCATCTGCCAACGCCTCCGGAGTAATTACTCCTTATCTTCGCCTTCTTCGCCTTCTGCTGCTTCGTCTTCGGCATCGTCAGACTTGACGCCTTTCGGCTTGCTGACAGACACAACAGCCTGGTCGTGCTCTGCGCCGTGCTGCAGCGCCGGGATACGAACGCCTTCTGGCAGTTTCAGGTCGCTCATGTGAATAACCTGGTCCATCTCGACATCGGCCATATCGATGGCGATGAATTCAGGCAGGTTTTGCGGCAGACAAGCTACCTCAACTTCGGTCATCAGACGGAAGGCAACGCCACCAAAGGTCTTGATCGCAGGAGCTGTATCTTCGTTCAACAGGTGCAGAGGAACGTGAACAAAAATCTCCTGGTCTTTCTCAACGCGCTGGAAATCGGCGTGAGAGAGCAGCAGCTTGTACGGGTGCCGCTGAAGGTCTTTGATGATGACGCTTTCTTTCTTGCCATTCAGTTCAATGGTCAGAATGTGAGAGAAGAAGGCTTCGTTTTCCAGAGCTTTTTTCAGCTCGTTGTGCCAGATGGAAATCGGAGTAGCTTCTTTGCCAGCACCGTAAATGATGGCTGGGATTTTACGCTCTTCGCGACGCAGGCGGCGGCTCGCACCTTTCCCCTTGTCGTCACGAGGAAATGCTTCAATAACAAAGTCCTGAGACATGGTTTTTACCTCAATCGTCATCTGAACTGCCCGCGACCAGGCGTTTGGACAGATGATATTTTCGAAAAGCCGGGTTTTCCGGCTGACTAAAAGAGTCGGGAGCCTTGTGGGGCTCCCGACTCGGTATCTTGATGAAGGCTGTCGGTAACTTGCGTTATATCAGCGTGTTACCGCAAGCAATCTACTCAGGCGTTCTCAAACAGCGCGCTGATCGACTCTTCGTTGCTTACGCGACGAATGGATTCTGCGAGTAGTCCGGCCATGCTGAGGGGGCGGATTTTAGCACAGTTCTTCGCTTTGTCACCCAGCGGGATAGTGTCGCATACAACAACTTCGTCAATTACTGACGCGTTGATGTTTTCGATAGCTGGGCCGGAAAGGACGGGGTGAGTGATATAAGCCACCACACGGGTTGCACCGCGCTCTTTCAATGCGTTTGCAGCTTTGCACAGGGTGCCTGCGGTATCGACAATGTCGTCCACAAGGATGCAGGTCTTGTCTGCAACATCACCGATAATGTGCATTACCTGAGAAACATTGGCCTTGGGGCGACGCTTGTCAATAATGGCCAGGTCGGCATCATCCAGTAGCTTGGCAATAGCCCGGGCACGCACAACGCCACCTACGTCTGGTGATACCACAACAAAATTCTCGAACCGTTGCTTTTCGATGTCATCGAGCAGAACGGGTGTGGCGTAGATGTTATCTACCGGCACATCGAAGAAGCCCTGAATCTGGTCAGCGTGCAGGTCTACCGTCAATACGCGATCGACGCCGATGCTGGAGATCATGTCTGCAACAACTTTGGCGCTGATGGCAACGCGGCTGGAACGTACCCGGCGATCCTGGCGAGCATACCCGTAATAAGGAATAACTGCCGTGATGCGTGATGCAGAGGCGCGGCGCAGGGCGTCGGCCATCATGATCAGTTCCATCAGGTTGTCATTGGTTGGGTAGCACGTGGGCTGGATAATGAATACGTCGTGACCACGAACGTTTTCGTTGATCTCGACGGTAGTTTCGCCATCGCTGAAGCAGCCTACAGTGGCTTCTCCCATCGGAATGTGGAGTTTTTTAGCGATAGCGTGAGAAAGCTCGGGGTTGGCATTGCCAGTGAAAATCATCAATTTGGACACGACGGCATCCTTCTCGTTTTCGGAGGTTGAGTCAGAAGAAGCGGGAGAAAGGTGGCTGGGGTGGCAGGATTCGAACCTGCGCATGACGGGATCAAAACCCGTTGCCTTACCACTTGGCGACACCCCAGTATCGTGCTTTTTCGGCATCATTCTAGCTCTGTCAGCTTTTGGTGGAGTGGTGATATGTTCACCCCTTTAGCTACGAACCCGGTGATGCCGGAAGGTTTGCTTTCCCAGATGATCCGGGCTGCGGATTCTGTAGGGAAACGTCCAAATATGCAAGCCCCGGTTCCGGTTAATCTTGCAGGTCCGAATTTTGTGAGCCAGTCCATGCTCTGCTTGACTTCAGGATATAGTTTTTTAACCACATCTTCACAGTCATTTCGGTACCTCGAGGCGTCTCCCTCAAAAGCGGGCGCTATTGTCATCTTCGGGGTGTTCCTTGTCAACCCTTGTTCTGAAAATATCTTTCCGGTGTTGATGTCGCAGGCCGGCTTCAGAACCAAAAACCAGTCTTCTGGCGGGAAAGCAGGAGTTAGCTTTTCTCCGACGCCTTCGCCGAAAGCGGCATGGCCGCGAACGAAAACGGGCACGTCTGCGCCGAGGGCAAGACCGATTTCCGCAAGCTCATCGAGGTCCAGTTGCAGTTCCCAGAGACGGTTTAACCCCAACAGAGTGGTAGCTGCGTTAGAACTCCCTCCGCCGAGGCCTCCGCCCATGGGCAGACGTTTGTTAATGCTGATGCTAACGCCTGGCAGCTCGCCTGACGCCTTTGTTGCAAGGGCGCGGGCAGCCCTTATGATCAGGTTGTCTTCGTCCGGAACGCCGGGGATCGGATTCTCAAGGCGGATTCCTGGCTGTCCAGATGTCAGGCGGAGCGTAATGT
>Ga0209075_1000951_pt1 | contig 27811 bp, 26 predicted proteins | sample Stecom2011_FD_187523 | JGI IMG/M metagenome (GOLD analysis project Ga0209075, IMG submission 187523) | Agricultural soil microbial communities from Utah to study Nitrogen management - Steer compost 2011 (SPAdes) (version 2) | ecosystem: Environmental > Terrestrial > Soil > Agricultural land...
GATGCAGGATCTGGCGAGCGGGAGCATCATCTGGCGCGCCTGGGCGCGGGTCATGCCGGCGCGCTCGGCCATGGCGAAGGCGGCGTCCATCAGGGCGACCATCAGATTCGCGCTGGTGACGGCCGAGGCGTGGTAGAGCGCTTTGTGGGCGGGGTCGATCTCGACCGGCTCGACGCCGATGGCGTGCAGGAGCGCGCGGGCAAAGTCGGTCGCGGCCCGGTCGCCCTCCACGGTCCAGGCGCATTGGCCGAGCATATCGAGCGCGCGCACCGGGTCGGTGATGGCCAGCAAGGGGTGCAGGGAGGCGACCGGGCCGGGGACGCCGGCCTCGCGCAAGACCTGCGAGCTCAGGCTTCCGGCGGTGTGCAAGACGAGCTGATCGTCGACCAAATAAGGGGCGAGCGTGGCGGCGGCGGCGGCGATCTCGGTGTCGACGAGCGTCAGCCAGATGACGTCGGCGCCCGCAATAATGCGGCTTGCGACCTGCCCGAGCGCGGCGTGGTAGGTATGCTCAGGCTCGATCGCATCGGAGGCGCGCCGGGCGGCCTCCGCGCTGCGGTTCCAGGTGGCATCGACTTCGATATCGAGGGATTTGGCCAGCAGGCCGAGGGTGCATCCGACGCGCCCGGCGCCGACGATTGCCCAGCGTTTTTTCAACGGTATCATGGCAGTTTGTTCGGGTTTTCAAGACATATAAAGTTGATGCAGACGGATATAATCGATGACTTCGCGCGACAGCCAGAAGCGCAGGTCATCGTAATTCTGGCCGCGCAGCGCGTCGCGCACGCGGGTGGAGTTGATATTGGGCAGGCGAAACTCGGTGCTCTCGGGGTGCGAGTCGCCGGTATGCCCCGCGCGCCCGATGACGATCAATTCGACGCGTTCCATCAGGCCTTCCCAGTTCTTCCAGCGCGCGGCTTCGGCCAAGATATCGCTGCCGATAATGAGCGAATAGTCGTGATTGGGATGGCGCTTGCTCAGCGCGTCGACGGTATCAATGGTGCGGCTTTCGCCGCCGAGTTCGCGCTCGATCTGCGAGATCGAAGTGCCCTCGATATGCCCCAGCGCGAGCTGGCACATATGCACGCGATGCTCAAAGGAGACCAGCGATTTCTCGAAGGCGTGCTGGTAGGTGGGGACCCACCAGACCTCGTCGAGCCGGTGGGTTTGCATCGCCCAGACGGTCGTCAGGGTGTGGCAGACGTGCGGCGGGTTAAAGCTTCCGCCATAAAGCCCGATTTTCTTTCGTTCATCAGCCATATTACTGCTCCGCGCTCGGCGCGCTATTCGTAGAGAAGACAGCTCGCGCGGCGCTCCAAAAACTCGGCGCGCATCGGGTCTGCGGCGCGCGCGACCTCGACGGGATCCTCGCCGGCTTCGAGCGCCTCGCGGCGCGAAATATCACCGATAAGCAGGTCGATGGCCAGGATATCGTCGACAAATTCGTAGGCTTTCTCGCGCCAGCCGAAGTCTTCGAAATCGCTGAGCAGCGCGGCGATAATCGCGTAGGAAGTCGCGACGCTCTCGAAGCGGTCGCGGTCGGTGACGTGCAGCTGCAGCCCCGCGCAGGTCGCGTTGGCGTGCTTCTGGAACATCGGGCGAAAGGACGCCAGGCGAAATTGCACACCGGGCAACTTATAGCCGAGCAGGCGCTCGCGCAGGCGCACAGCATCCACGCCCGGCGCGCCGAAGAGCTCAAACGGGCGCGTGGTCCCGCGCGCCTCGCTGAGCGTCGTCCCCTCCAACAAACATTGGCCGGGGTAGACGATCGCGGTCTCAAGCGTGGGCATATTCGGGCTCGGCATCACCCAGGGAAGCCCGGTCTCATCAAACCACATCGCGCGGCGCCAGCCCTTCATCGCGATGACCTCATAATCGCACTCCCAGGCGCAATATTTGTGGAAAAAATGCGCCAATTCGCCAAGCGTCATCCCGTGGCGGGTCATCAGCGGCTGCATGCCGACAAAGGAGCGCAGCGCGTCCTGGACGATATTGCCCTCCATCGCGACGCCCGTAATCGGGTTTGGCCGGTCGAGCACCCAGACCTCGACGCCGGCCTTACCGCAGGCCTGCATCATCAGCCCGACCGTATAGGCGTAGGTATAATAGCGCGCGCCGATATCCTGGATATCGGCGATGACGATATCCAGGTCGGCCAGGTCGTCGGCGGTGGGTTGAAGGCTTGCGAAGGTCGCCCCGTACAGGCTCACGGTCGGGATGCCGCTGATGGGGTCGCGGGTCTCGGCGACGCTCTCCATATCCTGGGCCTCGGCGCGCACGCCGTGCTCGGGGCCAAAGAGGCGTTTGAGCTTCACCCCGCGTGCGGCGAGCGCGTCGATCGCGTGCTCAAGCTGGTGGTCAACGGTGGTGGGATTGGCGAGCAGGCCGACGCGCGCGCCGGCGAGCCGGCGAAGGCGCTCGGGGTCGGCGAGCAATTGGTCGAGGCCGGTTTCTACGCGAAATTTCAACTTAAGACTCCCGCTCAAAGTCGAGATATGGACGGTAAAATGAGGCCCCCAAGCGTCGCATGATGCGGACGTCGGGGGCCGGGATGATGCAGCAGATTTACACGGGCCAGCCGGCGCGCTTAGCCCGGCTCATCCGAGGGTTCTTCGGGGGTTTCGGCGGGCGCGGGCGTGGCCGCCGGCTTTCGCCGGGCGCCCAATCCGGGCAGCGCGACACCGGTGACCTTGCCGGGCGCGGCGTTGGCGTTGGCGTCGTTTTCAGCCATCAACTCGCCCCAGTCGCCGTGGGCGTTAGGGTCATCGGGCATCGGTTTGCCCTGCAAAAAGGCGCTCATCAGGTTGAGGCCCTGGGAGATATTGATGAAGACCTCATCTTTGCTGGTGGTCTCAAAGACATGGTCTTTATTTCCGGCGATTACTTCGCCCAACCCGTTCTCGAGCTCCGACAGGGGTTTGCGCGAGGCCTGAATGAAGAAGAGGATCAGAATAATGCCCACCAATAAAGTAGCGCCGGCCAGGGCGATGAGGTTGGTGGACGCCAGGGCGACCGGCTTTTTTGCGTCCGCCACCGCGCTAAGAACCATAAACCCGGCGGGGGCGTCGGCGACGCCGAATTCACCGCTGAAGAATCGAGATACCGCGTGATAGGACTGCCCGCCAAACTCAAGGGTGTGGATCGTATCGGGAGCATCGGTATCGAGGAGTTTCGCGCCGCTGAACGCCGCCGCGCTCAGCTCGGCCTCGTCGGCGGCCTTAAAGGTCGAGGCGACCACGCGATCGCCCTGAAAAAACGCGAATTTCGGCGCCAGAGCGGCATTGGGGCTGGGCGACGAGGTGAATCCGGCGAGCAACTCTTGCGAGTCACTGGCCAGCCCGTCATGGATAAGCATGCCGGCGACGACCACGCCCCTGGCGGCTTGTCCCGGGGTCGGACGGATTGGGACAATCGCCACGCGGTATAGGTCGGTGGAGTCGGTTTCATTCCAGGCCCATTGCCAGACGTCGGTCTTGATCTGATTTTGCTGCACGGCGCTCAGGACGATCGGGTGCTTCTCGGCGACATTATTCCTCCACCAGCGTTTGCGCCCTTTTCCAAGCGCCGCGACGCCTTTGCCATTCTGGTCGAGCACCATAAAGATATCGGGCACAGCCGGGGTCCGGGCGTAAAGCCTTCGGTCCTGATTGGCGATATTTCCGGCAGATTTAGCGGCCTCTTGCATGCGCAGCTCATCGACTTTGAGCGGCTCGTCGTAGACCGCGACGTGGCGCACGCCATCGGCGGTCTTCGCCTCGGGATAGCGCGCGAAGAGCTCGTCGTAGAGCAGCTGATTATCGTTGAGGCGCATGGTGCTATAGAGCTGCTGGCCCTGGGCGGTGAACTGGGCCTTCTCGATCAGCGCGAGCTCGTCGAGGCGCAGCGCCTGCTGGGCGACCGTCGCCGAGCGGCGCAGCGACTCTTGCGCACCCTGCTCCAAGGAGGACTGAACGGAGCCGTGAAGGATAAAATAAGCGCCACCGGTCAACACACCGAGGAGCACGAAATAGGTCAGAATTATCTTTGCTCGGAACATCGCTCACCGTCCTAGTGGCAGGTAGTCGAAGGGTCGCGCGCAGTTGAAATGCGTCGCGCAGGCTGCATCCCAAAATAAAACTCAATGACTTCAATCTGAAAAGACATATTATCCACGACCCACTGTGCCGTCAATTCACCCGCGCGTCGAGTAAAGACGCCTTTTCGAGCCAGAATTTCATCAAATTCGCGCTTAAGCGCTCGCCTCAAGGCGCTGCTCCTGCTGTTTGATCACCCAGGTGACCAGGCGGCGATAGTCGATGGCGCCGCGGCTCTCCGGGGCGTATTCGAAGATGGTCTTGGACTCGCTGGGCGCTTCTTTAAGGCGGGTATTGACGCGCACCGGCGGCAGGACCTTATCGTGGAAATGGCCCTGCAAGGTCTTGACCGCCTCGTCGCTGATCTTGTTGCGCATATCGTAGAAGGTCGGCAGGATCCCCATCACGCTGATGGGATGCAGCAGGACACGGTTGACGTTTCGAAGGGTCTTCATGACCTGCTTGACGCCGACGAGGCTCAAGAAATCGCAGGCGACCGGGACGATAAGATGGTCGGCAAAGGTCAGCGCATTCATATTGAGCAGCGACAGGCTCGGGCCGCAGTCGACCAGGATAATATCGTAGGCGTTGACGTCCACCAGGGTCTTTCGCAACATTTTGTCGCGATCTTCGTCGAGGCGCGCCAGAAAGATCTCGGCCGAGGCCAGGGTATCGTCGGCGGGTAAAATATCCAGGTTTGGCCGCGCCGACACGGTGCATTCGCTGAGCGCCGCGCCCTCCACGATGACGTGAAAGAGCGTCTTTTTGCCGCCCACTCCCAGGCTCACGCCCACGTGGCCCTGGCTGTCGGCGTCGATGATGAGCACCCGGTGGCCCTGCTCGGCCAGGCCCGCGCCCAGATTCACCGTGGTGGTGGTTTTGCCGGTGCCGCCCTTCTGGTTGAGGATGGCGATGCGCATCGGCCCTTGCTCATCCTGGACCGAGCGCCTGCGGTACTCACTCACCGCAGGTTTTCGACATTCCATGCTGCAATAGTGGACGGTTTTGCCGTCCACGCTCGCCTGTTGAAATGCGTATTTCGGCTCAAAATTATTTCCGCACCCGCTGCACACAACCTCGCCGCGCTCGGCGGTCTGGTTCTGGCGACAGGGGTTGCTGCAATAATACTCGACTCCATCCTTGGTACGCTCGATCTGATAGCGAAACTTCACCAGAAATTCTTTCTCGCAGACCGTGCATTTTTTGAGCGCCGTAGCCATCCGAGTATGTCTCCATAATCCTTGAAAAAAGCATGGCCGTCGACGTGGCGACGGCCGCTTGCACGGTAGTGATATAGCGGGGCTTCGGTCAAGCTCCCCGCGGCAAAAACCGGGCTTTCACGCGTGCTTCAGGGCGCGGCTTCGGAGGGGGTTTGCCCGCCGCCCAGCCGAAACCAAGCCAGCGCGCCCAGGCCCAGCAACACCCCGAACCATAGGGTCGTAAATCGGATCAGATAGGTCGCCGCGGTGGCCAGAGAGTCGTCCGCAAAAACACCCATCAATATCAATACGCCAATCATCGAGGCCTCGGCGACGCCCAGGCCGCCGGGCAAAAAACTGATCGCCCCGAGAATGGTCGTCATCGCGAAGATAAACGAGGCGGTCTGAAAGCTCGCCTGCTCGGCGCCCAGCGCGTGCAGGATCAGATAAAACGCGAAGGCTTCCATCGACCAGCCAATCACGCTCAGGACGGTGGTTCCGCTCAGCAGTCGCCAGGATAAAAGCGCGCGCGCGGCCTGGTAGGACTCGTCGAGGTGCGCGCGAAGATGCCCCACCAGCGGGAGCTTTTCCCACAAATTGAGCAGACGCGCGACGAGCCCGGGCTGGTTGAGGATAAAGATAAGCAGCGCCACCATCACCAGGGCGGCCGCGAAGGCCGGGCGCCCAAAATCAAAGGTCGCGATGCCCACCCCGGCGATGACGAAAAGCCCGAGCAGGTCGGTGAGGCGCTCGGCAAAAACGATCGGCGCGCTGCGCGCCACCGGCAGGTCGTAGCGCTCTTTGAGCAGCATGCTTTTGAGGACTTCGCCGATCTTTCCAGGCGTCACCGACATCGACATGCCGGCGATAAAAATCGTAAAACTCGCCGCGGTCGGCACCGCGAAGCTTAGCTTTTTGAGATAGAGTTGCCACTTCGCAAATCGCAGGGCGTAGTTGATAATCGACAGGCCCAGCGCCGCGAAAAAGACGCCGATGGGGAAGCTTGCCAGGCTCGCGAATAGGCCGCGTGCGTCGGTAAATAGCGCGATCGCGGCGTAAACCAGGGCGCCGAAGACCACTCCCCACAAGATGCGTTTTTCGAGTTTTCCCACGTCGGCTGCTTCGAGTTTGGGGAGCGTGATTCGCGAGCGCTGCATGACCTGTGGCGGGTCATAGCATTATTGGCCCAAATCCCGCTATCGTCGCGACCTTTTTCAGTGCTCGGAGCTCCAATAGCGCTGGAAGGCGGGGCCGCGCGGCCCGGAGAATAAGACGCCCGTTTTGCCCCAGCGCCCCGCATAGCTCAGCCAGGCGATGTCGGTGCGCGGGCCGGTGTGGTCGGCGATGATCTTGAGGTTCTCCCAGGTCTGCCAGAGCGCGCCGCCGTCGGCGGTGCGGTCGGCCGGCAGCATGCCGCGCGATTGAATCCCGGCGCTGGGATAGGATGCGTGCCCGTAGCGCGCGCTATAAACGACGGGATGCGTATCTTCGACAAATTGCACGTCTTCGGCGCTCACCCAGGTGCCCTCGCGGTCGTGAGCGGCAAAAAAGACCTTTTCGACGCGCTGCAAACTCGGGTCGAGGCGCACCGTGATATGTTCCCAATCGCCCTCATGCGCCCCGCCGGCCGGCCCCGCCAGCACCGGACCGCTATAGGGATAAAAAAACCAATACTGGATATCCAGCCCCGCCCCATCCTCGTCCGGCTTGCGCAGATGCACATACGTCTTCGCCGATTTTAGCTCGCCAAGTCGCGCCGCAAGCTCGTGCTCAGGGCGCTCTTTTTTGATCTTAAGAAAATGCCTGGCAAAGATACTCTGCCCGAGTTTTTCTTCGAGCGTGTCCTCGACTTTTTGGGCGATGCTCGCGCTGCTCGTTTGGAGGGCGCCTGCTTTCTGTGCCCGGTTGGCATTCGCAGATTTGGTCGCCATCAGCGTGGGCAAATCACCCATGGATACCCGCGCCGGGGTATGCACCTGGGTGCGCTCAAGATACCAGGCGACCGACGAGGGGAAATAGCGCTCCTCGGGGTGCAGCCTGACCTGGGGCGCAAATTTCTCCACCACCGACGCGTTCGCCACCAACTCGCCGACGGGCGGAACCACGGCGCGCGACTCCGACGGCCCGGGCAGCCAGAAGGCCAGCGCCATCAGCGCCGCCACAAGGCCGAGGAGGATTTTAACGGTTTGAGAGGTCAGAAACGTGGGTTGAGGCAATTGAATATCGGACATAACTGCGATGGCGGTGCAAAATGAGCGTTCGGGGCTTCTATGGGTTGGGGAGGCTGCTCTGAAAACACGCTAACATTATGTTATTATTGAATAATTACAATACCATACGATCTCCGTACTCACTCTTACAAGCGTGCGAGGAGTTTTGTTCCCACTGAAATTTTCCGTTGGTGGTGTAGGCGAGCGCAGGATGCGCTCGCTCCGGTTTTGCCATGCAAGCACAGAAGCGACTCGAGCTTTTCCGAGGAAGGGAGTGCGCGGCCTATTTGATCAGACTCACGTTGCTGATCTGCACGGCTTCCAGGGTGCGGCGCGCCTCGAACTGGGTGAGCCAGTCGGTATCATGAAGGCAGACTTCGAATTGGGGGGTGAGCGGGCTTGCCATGGGACCCAGGCGCGCGAAGGCGCGCAGCGCGGCGCGGCGCACCTCGGGGTGGGGGTCTTTGAGGGCGGCGGCCATGGTGGGCAGTTCGCCCAGGCTTGCTTCGCGCATCTGGCCGAGCGCAAAGAGCGCGGTTGCGCGGGTGGATGGATGGGGCGCGCGGGCCAATCTGGCGAGTTTGGGCACGGCGGCGGCGGCGGCGCTTCCCATCCAGCCCAGGGCGGCTGCAGCGCCCTCACACACGGCCTTGGAGGAGTCATTCAGCGCGGATTCCAGGGCGTATAGGGCCGAATAATAGCGCTGGTCGCCGCTGGCGAGCAGGCGGCCAAGGCATAAAGCGGCGGTCTGGCGAACCCGGGCGGATTCGTCGAAGATGGCGCGCCGCAGGACGCAAAGGGTGGGCTCGGCGGGCAACTTCAGCGCGACGAATGCGTCGGCGATGGCGCGGCGCACGGCTTCGTTTCGGTCGCCGAAGCCTGCGATGAGCGTGGCCTGGGCGTGGCGAGCGGGCACGCCAAGGTGGGCGATGACGCGGGCGGCGTGGAGGCGGTCGGCGCTTTTTCCGTCGCTGAGATGCGAGCAAATATTGGCCAGCGCATGGTGGCAGATATGCTCAAAAAGCGGGGCGTTTGGCGAGGGCAGAAGCGAGCCGTTGGTGCCGTTCTGGCGAGGCTCTTCCAGGGAGTCCAGGATGCGGTGGAGGGCTGCAATGGCCGCGGACTTCACGCTCGGGCTGGGGTCCTGAAGTAGCGCGACCACCGCGCCGACGGCGCGCGCTTTGAGCACCTGCGCGGCGGTGTCGATGGCGGCGGCGCGCACGCGAAAATCGGGGTGATTGAGCAAGCGGGCAATATGGGCAAGCGCCGGGGCGGCGTCTTCTTCAAGCAGGGCCAGGTTCTCCAGCGTGTGGACCAGGGTGGGGATATCACTGCATGTTTGCAGGGTATCGGTGAGTGTCCAGGGGTCGTTTCGCAGTTGGACAAATACCTGCATCACGCGCGCCCACTCGCGCCGGGTCATCGCCACGCCCAGGTGCGACGAGATGCTGCGAAATGGCCACCAGCCGGCGCGCGCCTGGCAGCGGTCCAGGTATTCGATGATGGCGCGCGAAAGCCAGCGCGAGTCGGCGGCGCAGCGGATATATTCCAGCTCGCGCGGCATCGTATAGGCGCCCAGGTAGCAGAAGCCGCCGCTGCCCAGTTGCACCAGATGCTCATAGCATACCGGGGCGACCTCGACGCTGTAGATCTCGCGCAATTGCACGGCGCTATAGCGCGAGTTTTTCAGGGTTTGCGCGATCGCCCGCACGCCAGTCTCGTCGAGATACCCGTCGCCAAATAGGGTGGCCAACGCCTTCCAAACGGGCTCTCTTCGCTCAAGATCGAGCATTGCTCTCCCCTCATTTTGAAACAGAAATGGCCGCGATACCCGCGGGTGGTTGAGTACTTCGGGTATGGCTAAACCTATTTCCGCCGGGCATTTGATCAATGATTAAAAATTCTGAGCGCGCACGAATTGACGCCGCCACAGGCGCGCTCACCTTTGGGTGGGTGGTCATGTTCGGCACCCAAACCCTACTTTTCCCGGGAGTATCCCATGAGAAATGCAAAATTTTCGTCCATCAAACGCGCGATGAACCGCGTCCAGACACCCCGAGATTTCGACTCATTGCTCCACCAGGCGGGGCTGCAGCGCAGCGTGCAATACCAGAGGCGCCGCGCCATGGGGTGGGCCGGTTTTTTTGCCCTGGGCCTGCTCGCCGGCAGCGCCGCGGGCCTCCTCTTTGCCCCCAAGCGCGGCAAGGATATGCGCGCCCAGATGCGCCACCAGGTGCGCGATAAAATGCCGATGGGAAGGCGCAGCTCGACCCCCGGCCAGGACGCGATCTACGACGAGCTAAACTAGGGCGCGCCTAGCAAACGCGTCGCGAAGATGCCGGTCGCTCGATGCTCCGGGTGCGCCTCATTCACATTAGGGCGCATCTGCCTACCCGCGCCCCGGGTTTGCCGCGGGGCGTTTCTCCACGCACGGGAAGGTTTTTCCAGACGCCCGTGTTTTCTCATATGAGCAGAGTTTCGCGGGGTGCGAGACATTTCATTCATCATTGATGGTCGTCCTGGCGACGGCCTTCTCTATACGCAGCAGAGGTAGCTATGACGACCGGTTCCGTTAAATGGTTCAATAACGCCAAGGGCTACGGCTTTATCAACGCCGATGGCAGCAGCGAAGATATTTTCGTGCACTATAGTCAGATCGTCAAAGACGGCTTCAAGACCCTTGAGCCCGATGAGAGCGTCCAATTCGAGCTGCGCCGAGGCCCCCGGGGGCTTCACGCGGCGAATGTCGCGCGCGCAACGGCCGCCGAGCGAAAATCGCGCTAAAGACCGTATCATTCTGAATGGATCGCGAAATCGATCCACACCTTCGAAGAGCCGGGGATTTCTCCCCGGCTCTTTTTTATTATGCTGCACCCGCCGCAGACGAGCATGACACCACACTTCACAAGCTGTTGATATTATTATAGAATCCACAAAGAACCCATTTCGTTCAAAAGTGAACTCCTCATTAATTCCCCGAAGTTTCTTCGCCACACCCAACCAAATCACCTATGCAAATTCGACATCTTTTGACCTGTCCCTCGGCGTTTATTCGAGGGAATTCGTATCGTTTTATAAACGCCTTTATCGTTCTGAGCATCGCCGCGGGCGCCGGCACCCTGAGTGCCTGCGGGGATGCGGCGAGCGACGCGCCGTTCAAGACGGTCTTCAACCCCTGCGAGCGGCTGATGATTGTGGCGCAACCCGGTGCCACGCCCGCGGAATTGGATAGCCTGGACCTGGCCGTGGCGATGTGGAATGCGGCGGCGGGCCTGCAACTTGAGCGCGCCGATAGCCCGGATACCCCCCAGGATGCCCCCTATATTCCGGTTTATTTTGAAGACGGCGCCCCTTTTATGCACGGCTATTATAGCGACGAAATGGGAAGCGTAACGCTCAATCATAAGTTGAGTGCGCGCCAGCATACCATCACGGCCGCCCACGAATTGGGCCATGCCTTTGGCCTGCACCATGTCACCCGGGATACGCGCGCATCGCTGATGAATCACGGCAATCTTGATACCGAAGTCACCCCCACAGATGTCGAAACCCTGCATAATCTATGGCCCGAATGCCAGACTCAGGCGGCGCCCCAAAAACCATAACCCACTGATATATAACACAAATACGGGCACACAAACTTGGGCAACTCGCTTGACCTTGCCGGTTTGAGCTTTACTTTACTCACTGAATTCGTCGCTAGGATCACGCGATGAAATGGCAAGGCCTTCACCTTTTGAGGCGCCGACAAACGCACCAAGTTGTCGGGCGAGATTGCTAAGAGGGCACCCCCGCACAGGCCAGCACGCGAGTGCGATTATCCGCTCGCTCGCCGGTCGTCCACATGGCGGGGCGCTCATCTCGCTTCAATCGCGAGGCCTCGTGGACGCGAATCACAATAACATCCACAGGAGAGGCTCATGAAGCAATATAGGCTTGTAGGACTTATGATCGTTCTCGGCACGCTGCTGCTGGCCGGGCCGGCCATCGCCCAGGATTATGACCCGCCGGAGCCGGAAGACTCGACTATTCGTTCCAGCGAAATCATCGAGGAAAGTGAGTTTGAGTCCAATCGTGACTATATGGATCCGACCATCGAACCCGTGGCGATTGACGACCCGTATTTGGCCCCCGACCCGCTGGTGACGCCGAGTGGAAGCGACACGATCACGCCGTTTGGCATGGGGCTGACGGTCGGTGGTGGCGTGGTTGGATTTACCAATTCCGAGATGCGCGACAACCTGCATACCGGTGGTGGCTGGGAGGCGCGCGCGACCTTTGGCACCAAGACACCGCTGGCCCTGGAGGCGGCCTATGTCGGTACCGCCAACCGCCTGGATACCTTCGGGGTGGACGATAATGCGGCCCTGGTCTCAAACGGCGCCGAGGCCAATCTTCGGCTTAACTTGAGCACGTCGGCGGTCAAGCCCTATCTGGTCGCCGGTGCGGGCTGGAAGCATTACGCGGTCGAGAATACCGACGTTAATACCTCCAGCCTGGAGGATTCCGACAATGTCCTTGAGGTCCCGCTGGGCGTGGGGTTGGGCTATAGCTTCAACCGCTTTATCGCAGACGTTCGCGGCACCTGGCGCCCCGCCTTCGATAACGATTTGATCCGCTCGGAGGTCGGCGGCGACGACAATAGTCTGGATACCTGGAAGGTCGGCGCAAATGTCGGCTTCGAATTCTAGAGGTAGCGGACATCATCCGAAGCATAAAAAAAGACCCGTCAGCCAGGAAGGCTGACGGGTCTTTTCGCGGCGTTTTGAGCGGTCTATCGAATGCTCAAAAGATGCCGACACTCACTCGGCGCCGTCAAAGAAGGTCGGAAGGCCCTTCACGGCCTCGGTCTCTTCGGCTTTGATGGCCTGGATCTCTTGGCGCGACTCATGGAACGCCTTTTTGGCCTGCAAGAAAGCTTTGCGGACGCGCGTGGTGGCGGCTTTGTTGGTTCCGGCATAGGCCGCGGCGATGTCTCCGCTGGCTTCGGCTTCTTTCAGGGCTTTCATTGCTGCAATATACTCTTCGGCTGCCATGGTAATACCTCCATTTTGGGCTTAATTAAATGATTGCTACATTACGAAGTAAGGTGAACTTCCTGCGTGTCATGCCACGCTTCGGGTGAATTCTCAAGGAAGAATCCAAAAGATACTCTCAACCGTGCGCGCCTCGGGGCGATCCTCGCTGCGGGGGTCGGCGTGACATCACGTGTGTTTATAACTTTTTCTTGATTTCCTGCAAGCTCGCTTCGCCCAGTTCGGTGGGCTTGGAGCCCATTTTGCTGATAATCTCGCGCGCATTCTTGATGCGACTCTCGGGGAGCGGATGGCTCGACAGAAACTCGACCCCGCCGCCGCCTCGGGACTGCAATTTTTGGAAAAACGTGACGAATCCCTGGGGGTTATAGCCGGCGCGGGTCATATACTGCAGGCCGCTGGCGTCGGCCTCGGTTTCATGGTCGCGGCTATATTTAAGCAGGTAGCCCTGGGCACCCAGCGATGCGGTGAGCTGGGCGAGGGTGCCGGCGTTTCGGCCCAGCGCGGCGTCCAAAAGGGTCTGCAAACCGTAGGAGGCGACCAGTCTTTCGGCGATATGCCGGTTGGTCACATGCGCGACCTCGTGGGAGATAACGCTGACCAATTCCGCCTCGTTTGAAGCCGCCTTGATCAAGCCGGTATAGATGAAGATATCGCCGCCGGGCGTGGTGAACGCGTTGACCTCGTTGCCGTCGATGACCGCAAAGGTATAGGTGATACCATTGGGCTTATTGCCGGCGGCGCGCACCACCTTGGCCCCCAGATTCTTGACATAATTCTGGACCTCGGCGTTGTCCAAAATCTTGAATTCCTTGAGCACCTCGGGGCGCATCTGGCGGCCGAGCTTCTCCTCTTCGGCGACCGGGAGCAAGACATCGGCCGCGGCGCGCGTCGCCGTCGCCCCGGGTCCGGTGGCGCAGCCCGACACCGCGAGCGACCCCAATACCAGCACCGCCGCGAGCAAAAGTCGGGTCTGAACCCGCACGATGATACTCGAAATATCTTTGCTTCGTTTCAATCCAGTCATTCCGATTCCCTAATCAGTGAGAGTATTAATTTCGTAATATCGGCCGGAGCGGCCCCTCAGCAAGCCGGTCAAAATGAACCGAGCGCCCGCGACACTGTAACGCAGTGCTCCCCAAATCAATTCAAAGCAAGACATCTCGGCAGAATTCTGTGCACCGCGTCCAGCGCCTGTTGGGGCGTCGAGGCGATAGATACGACGTCAAACTTCCCACATTCGGCGAGTGGGCCGCAATTATAGAAGATAAATCGCCCCTGACCAGTGCGCGGGTCAAAGAGCTCGTCGCCGCATGCCGCGAGCAGGTCGGCAAATGAGGCGCCCACAAGCCCCGGGTGCATGAAGTCCTGGGCGATATAGGCCGGTCGGGGCCCGCGGACAAGCCGGTCGACCAGGTGCATGGGGGTGCTGGTGCCGCCCCAGCGCCCGTTGCATTCGATGATGCGCGCGTCCCAGGCCTTGGGGTCGTCACTCATCGGGTCGCCGGTGAGGATGAAGTCAAAGGAGCAGCGCCCGACATAGCCAAGTTGTTGAAAAATCGCGGCCATCACAAAGGACATCTCGGCCAATCGACGCTCTACCGGCCGGGCGAGCGTGGAGGGGCGGCTGCCCACGAAGACGCCCTGCTCGCCGTCCAGAATCTGCTGGAAGATGCCGTCGAGTCGAATCGAGTCGCCAGGCGCGCTCGCCGGCGGCCCAATCCACATCTGGGTCGAGGGTGAGTCGCAGGCGTCGGCCCACTCGACAACGAGCACCGGCTCGGCGTCGCACCACTGGGTCTTATGCAAGAATTGCGCGACCCGCTCTTCGAGCTCATCGGGGCGAAGTTGCAGAAGCGTCGCCGAATCAAAGACACGATTGCCCATCGCCGAGGCGCAGCGCGTGCGTTTGAGCCCGACACGTTTGTGGCGCGCCGCCATCTCAGCAAGTGTCTTCGCCATCGCTTCCGGGGTGTGCTCGACATGCGTCTCGACATTCCACGCCCCGTCGCTGACCCGGGCGACAATCTCGGTGAGGCGCGACTTATCATTGGCGAGCCACAATACCGGCGGCGGCGGGCCGAGCACCCGGGCGCGCGCGCCGGGAAAATGCTCGGCGGCGCGCTGGTTGAGCTTTTTGGCGAGCGCCCACACCGACTCAATCGCCATATAGGGGTGGATGGTCAGGCCGTTTCGCGCCTGCATCTGGCGCGCCAGCGCCTCGAAGGGCTGCGGTTTGGCCAGGTCGGCGGCGACGGTCATCGAGGCGGCGCCCGACGGGTCGTGGGTTGGCGCAACAGATTGCGTGCGTGCCGACAAAAACTCGGGTGCGCCCAGCCCCAGATGCGCCTGGCAATACGCCTCATAGCCGGCAACCGGCGCGCTCGCCGCGGCGAAGAGCTCGCCGCTTGCGGCGCGCACGCGCGCGCGATGTTGGTATTCGGCCACCCCCGCGACATCGCTGACGAAGGGGATTCCCGAGACATCTTCCAGGTGCAGCATCGCGCCGCCTGCGCACTCCTGCGCGCCGCATTCTTCCTGGCGAAACGGCGCCAGCGCCTCTTCTAACCCGAGTTCATCGCGCAGCGCGGCGGCGAGGGCGCGGGCGCGGCGAAGTTGGGCGGGCGTCACCAGATCGGGGGACAATTCGGCCAGAGTACCAATCATAAAAGAGCTCATTACAGGAAGTTAAAAAACGCTTCGCAAATATGGGTGCGATTGGGGCGCCGGCAAGTATCAAAAAATTTGGTTGAAATGTCACGCCCTGTGCCGAAGCTGTAAGTTATCCCTAAGCGCTCCCGGAGCGCGTCCACCCAATCGCCAGGAGCCCTGCATGAATCCCCTCAAGCCCGCCATGGGCGCGCTGCCTGAAATCCTTGAGCGCCTCAGCGCCCACCAGGCCGCGCTATTCATCGACTACGACGGCACGCTCACGCCCATCGTCGCAAACCCCGACCTCGCCCTGCTCTCCGAGGCGGTGCGCCAGACGCTTGGCGCGCTCGCCGGCGTCTGCAAGGTGGCCGTGGTCAGCGGGCGCGGGCTGGCCGACGTGCGCGCGCGCGTCGGCCTTGACACCCTGACCTACGTGGGCAGCCACGGCTTCGAAATCGCAGCCCCCCAGGCCACAGCCGATGATCCCGGGGCGATGCTGCTTGAGAAAGGCCAGGCATTTCTGTCCACCATTGATCGCGTCGAGGGCGAATTGCGCCTGAGAACCGGGCGTATCGACGGCGTTTTACTCGAGCGAAAACCCTTTGGCATCGCCCTGCATTATCGCCAGGTTGCCGCCCACGATGTGCCGACCGTGACCAAATATATGAATGATGTGCTCCGGGAGCACCCCGGTTTGCGGGTGACCGCGGGCAAAAAGATCTATGATATTCGCCCGGATATCGACTGGGATAAGGGGACGGCGGTGCGCTGGGTGCTGGCGCGATTCCAGCAGCAACGCAGCGCGGGCGAGCCGGCTTTTCGCGCGATTTATCTGGGCGATGATACCACCGACGAAGATGCGTTTCGCGCGCTTCGCGACGGCGGCATCACGATTGCGGTGCAATCTGGCGCGCGCCCCACTGCCGCCGAATATTGCCTGAGCGATACGCGCGCGGTCCAAGGATTTCTCGGCGCACTGCTGGCCGAACTTTCCAAATCCTGCGCATCCCCAGAGCCCAAAACCCCCGACGCCTGAGGCATCGAGGGTTTTGGGAGTTCTGGAGCAAAGAGTAGCACCAGCGGTTTAAGCTCGGGCGAACCTGGAGCTTAAAAGCCGTCGCCAAAGGGGTCGGTGCCGCTCAGGTCGAGCTTCAGACCGGGCTTCTTGGCGGGTTTGGCCTTCGGTTTGGGCGCCGCGCGCCGGCGGGTTGTCGTCGTCGCCCGCTTGGGCTCAGGCTCTTTTTCGACCTTCTTTTCGACCTTGGGAAGCGGCGTAAAACCCATCGTGATCAACTTCACTTCCTGCTCTTGAGGTTGATAAACGACCTTGGCGTAGGAGGTCTGGTCGACCTCATAGCCGCCCTGGCTGATTGCGAATAGCGCGCCGCCCAGACCCAGGACCAGCAGCACCACCAGGCCGAGCACGATGCCAAGGGTCTTCGACTTCGCCGGGGGCGCAGCCGCCTGCGCCTGCGCAGCGTAGGCTGCCGCCTGCTGCTCGGGGGATGGAGCGTGCAGGGCGGCGGCGGCCGCGGCGGCCAGACGCGCTTCTTCTTGCTGCTTCTTTAGCGCCGCCTCGGCCTCAGCGGCTTTTTGCGCCGCAATCGCTGCCTCATCGACCCATTCGCCCTTGGCCTTCAGGTCCTCAACGCGCAGCGCCTCCATGCGCAGGGTGCGCCGTTTTTCCAGCCCGTCCTGGCGGTCCATCTCCGCGGTGACCCGCGCCTCGGCCGCCAATCGGCGCCGCTCAGCCTCTTCTTCTTTGGCCAGGCGCTCGGCCTCTTCGCGCGCCTTGAGCTCGGCGTCCAGGCGCCGCTGCTCCTCGGCGGCATCCTCTTCGGTTTGATCGAAAATGCCGGCGAGCAAGTCATTGGCATCGTCGTCACTGGCCCAACCTTCATTTTTTGCCACGATAGTCTCCGTTGCGAATTGATAGTGCGCGCGTTCGCGTCTTCCCAAGCTTCCCCAATATAGAATGCGCAGCGTCTTCCGACAACCGTTCATCTATGCGTACAAACGCCGCGCGGGCTGAATGGATCTATTTTTTTTGATCCTTGGGCGAGCACGGGCCGTCAAAGTCCATCGGTTCGTCGATGACCAGGCGGGCGAATTCGGCCTGGAAGGCCTCGGGCGTTGTATTTGCAGCCCGAGCCAGCCCGGCGAGTGTTTCCGGGTCGGCGAAGTCTCGCCGCCCCAGCCGCTGCATATAACGGCGCGCGACATGATAATTTTCCGAGTCCACGTCCACATTTCGCACCCTGGGGCGGCCGGTCTTTGCGTCGCGCATGCGCTCAAAGGGAATATATTTGCGCTTTTTATTATCGACCACGATGATCGAGTTGGTGCCGCCATCGGCCAGAAAACGCACCGCGCCGTAGCCCAGGTCGCGGGTATATTCGATGTCAAAGGGGACCGGGTCGGCGCAGCGCAATTCGTAGCCAAGCTTCATCTCGCGCATCTCGAGCTCGATGCCGCGCGCGGCCAGGCGCTCGGTGACCTGGTCGGCCAGAATCTGGCCCAGCGCGACGTTGGCCAGGCGAATATTGCCGAAGATATCGCGCCCGGCGTCGGGCAACTTCTCCAACTCCGAGGCTTTCAGGGCCCCGACCAGCCCCTCGCCAATCACCGCCAACCCCCAGTGGCGCCCCTGGGCGCGCCCCTTGATGACCGCGCCCTCCAGGATCGCCGCGTATTTATCCACGGTCGCCCCGTCCAGGCCAAACTCCTCGGGAATCAGCGTCAGATGCGCCCCGGAGGCCTTGCCAATCCCCATGGCCAGGTGCCCGGCCTGGCGCCCCATCGTGATGACCAGGTGCCATCTTCGCGTCGTCTGGGCGTCCACGATTAGATTTTTGACGATCTCAACGCCCACATGACACGCGGTGGTATAGCCAAAGCTTGGCACCCCTTCGGGCAGCGGCAAATCATTATCGATGGTCTTGGGGATATGCGCGCAGCGCAGCGCCCCGTCGGTCGCCGCCGCAATCAGACTCGCCCCGAAAGCGGTCCCATCCCCGCCGATGGTCACCAGGTAATCGATATTTCGCCGCTTTATCGTCGCCACGATCCGGGCCAGATTATCGTCCTTGGCCGGGCTGGTGCGCGACATGCCGAGCACCGCGCCGCCGCGAAAGTGAATCCAGTCGACATCTTCGCGGCTCAAGCGTTTCATGTCATCTTCGAGCAGTCCCCGGTAGCCGTCGTTGACGCCCAGCACCTGCCAGCCGCGATTAATCGCCTCGATGGTGACCGCGCTGATCACCGAGTTGATTCCCGGCGCCGGGCCGCCGCTGGCCAGGATCGCCAGGCGCGGGGCGTTCGTCTTTTCGGCGATCTTTTTCTCACTGGACACACCCAACCTCCACGTTGCTCAAAAACAGCGCGCCAAGACGCCTGTTCTTGAAAAATACTCTTTTGAAATCACTGTCTGAAAGCTCAGCGCGTAAATCGAAATTGCCATCGATCGGATAATTCGAAGCAATCCCCCGGCTGCAGCGCGGCGCGCTGCACCACTTCCCCGTTGAGCGCGGTGCGCCCGCCGCTGAGCAGGTCGACCAGCAGGATCTCCCCGCTCTCCAGCGGCAAGATCAACACATGTTCCTCGGCGACCTGGTCATCGGGGATGACCAGGTCGCAGCGCGTGGGATTGCGCCCGATTTTAAGCCCCGCGCGGCGCAAAATAATCTGCCCCGGCGCCAGGCGCCCCGACAGATCCTGCACCGAGCCGAAGGAGCGCGGCTCGGGCAGCGGGCGCGGCTCGGAGGGCTCGTAAAACCAACTTTTTTCCCGGCGTTTTTGCCCCACCGCCGGCGGCTTGGCCTCGGCGTCGCCGAAGTTGAGGATGCGCCGGCATCGCCGAAGCGCGGCGTCCAACTCACCGGCCGAAAAATAGCGATCCCCCGGGTCTTTGTGCAGGGTCACCATGATCACCTCGGCCAGCTCGGCGTTGAGATCCGGCACGTAGCGGCGCGGGTCGACCGGCTCCTCCATCTCGATGCGCTTCATCAACGGATACCCTTCGTCACCGTCCAAAGGCACCTCCCCGGTGAGCATCTCGTACAGCGTCACCCCCACCCCGTACAGGTCGGCGCGGTGGTCGACGGTGCGCGGGCTGGTGAGCTGCTCGGGGGCCATATAAACCATGGTCCCCACCAGGTCGCGCGAGTCGGTGATGCGCGCGTCGCGCCGGCCAATCTCGGCGCGCGCCACCCCGAAATCGGTCAATTTCACCATGCCCTGGGGGGTGAGCAAAATATTCTCGCTTTTGACGTCCCGGTGCACGATCCCCTGGTGATGCGCGTGCGCCAGCGCGCTGAGCGCGCCCAGGATGACATCGATCGCGCTGATCGGCTCGAAGCGCCCCTCCTCGTCGATGACATCCATCACCGAGCGCCCCGGCACAAATTCGAGCACCATCGCCGGGCGCCCCTGCACCTCGATCTCCTCGTAGCAGGTCACGATGCCCGGGTGCTGGCGCCCCAGCACATTCTGGATGCGCGCCTCCTGGTGCATCCGGTGCACCAGCACCTCGTCGGCCGCACTCTCCTCGCTGAGCACCTTGATCGCCACCGGCATGCCCGTGGGGCGATACACCCCGCGATACACCGTGGCCATGCCTCCGTGGGCCAAAACGCGCCCGATGCGGTAACTTCCGACAATCACGGTATAATCCTTTGAGCCATGGTCTAATTCACTGCATTTGCGCGCCAATCGCCCCCAATGCAAGGGGAATCACCCGGCATAATTTGCGCGCATCGTCGGGCGCAACCCGAACTTGCCCCACCCTAGAGAAGCCGCCCCCTTCTTGACAACCTCCCCAGCGCATTATAATTCGCGGTTCAACCATCTGTACACGAATGTGACTTTGGTTGCTTATTATTAAGGTCGACTGCATGTTATTTACAGCCGATTTCTTGACAATGTGTTTTCGATCCCGTCTTACTGCTGAGTTCATACCAACTGCTGATGACGCTTGGCAGGACAGGTTGAGAGACACTTACACCCCGAAAGGAAAAGTCATGCGTAAACTTATTGCTATCATGTTGGTCGGATTCTTCGCCCTGGCAACCGTCGCTTGCGACAAAGCCGAAGACGCCACAGCCACGGCAACCGAAGCCGCCGAAGAAGGCGCTGCGGCGGCTGAAGAAGGCGCTGAGAAAGCTCAGGAGGGCGCCGAAGCTGTCAAGGAAGAAGCCGACAACGCTGCGGCCGCTGTTGAAGAGAAAGCCGAAGAAGGCGCTGAGCAGGCCGAAGAAGGCGCTGAGAAGGTCGAAGAGGCTGCCGAAGAAGCCGCCGAGTAAGTCGTTGACACTTACCCGGATAATGCGGCCCTGCTGATGGCCGGCCGGGCGCATTCATAAAGAAACCGGCGCGAGAATATCGCGCCGGTTTCTTTATGTCCTCATACTTGCGGTTGTTCTCCCGCACGCGGTGCTCTACAGTTGGCCCGACGGCGCCTGGAAAATATCGGCGCAAATGAAAATAAAGTGTCGCGCGGCCCGCGGTTTTGCAGCGACGAGCCGCCCGCGCGCATTCTCCCTAGTCTTCAGGACGAGGACATGATGGCCAGCCAGCAGCATTCACATTCCCAGCATACTGCCGAAGAACTCCAGGCGGCGATGGACGCGTTCCACCAGCGCCTTCGAGACGCCGGGCTGAAGTCGACCCGCCAGCGTGACGTCATCGTCGAGCTCTTTTTCACCCTCGACAAACATATCACCGCCGACGAATTGCTCGAGGAAGTGCGCGATATCCAGCCGCGCATCGGCTACGCCACGGTCTACCGCACGCTCAAGCTGCTGGTCGAGCAAAACCTCGCGCTGCCCAAAGACTTCGGCGACGGCCAGACCCGCTACGACCCGATCTTCGACCAGGACCCCGGCCACGACCATATCATCTGCGTCAACTGCCGAAAGATCGTCGAATTCAGCGACGAAATCATCAACCAGCGCATCGCGCAGCTCGCCGAGGAAATCGGATTCTCCCTGCGGCGCAAAAAACTCGAACTCTACGCCGAGTGCCACAATCCTGAGTGCCTCAGCGCCCAGGAAGAACAGAAAGAAGCCTAAAATCATGCAAATTTTGCCGCCCCAGTTGCCGCCCGCCATATCGCTTGCCAACCGGCTCGCGTTTGCAGTAGGGGCATAGCGATCCGGGGGGGTGACCACCAACGAAATTCGCGGCATTTTGCCTCGTGGGAGCAAAATAGATGAAAGATGATTTCTCAATCAAAGGCGAAGTAATCGAGGCCCTGGAGGCCATTGAAGATCCCGCGCAGGGAAAAAACCTGCTCGACGCCCATATGATCGAGCAGGTCGACGTCAAGGGCGGCGTCGTCGATATCACCCTGCTGGTCGAGTTGGGTCGCAGCCGCGAGGAGCGCTTCGCCCTGGAAGACTCGATCTATAATAAGGTCGAAGAGATCGCCGGGGTCAGCGAGGTCAAGGTCAAGCTCACCACCCCCAAGGCCGTGGCCAAGGAGCAAAACGCCGAGCCGCTCCCCGAGCCCAAGCAGCCCGCCCCCGCCAAGGCCAAGGCCGCCGCGATCCCGCAGGCCGAGCCCATCCAGGGCGTGGGCAAGGTCATCGCGGTCGCCTCGGGAAAAGGCGGCGTGGGAAAGTCGACCGTCGCCGTGAACCTCGCGCTTGCGTTGCGCGACCTGGGCTACCGCGTGGGCGTGCTCGATATCGATATCTACGGCCCCAGCCTGCCGACGCTGCTCGGCCTGAATACCCGCCCGAGCGTCTCCGAGCGCCAGATCGTCCCGCTGCAGACCCAGGGCCTGCGCATCATGAGCCTGGGCTTTCTGATGGAAGATGACACCCCGGTGATCTGGCGCGGCCCGATCGTCACCGGCATCATCCGCCAATTTTTGCGCGACGTGGATTGGAGCGGCCTCGACTACCTGATCATCGACATGCCCCCGGGAACCGGCGACGCCCAACTCGCCCTGGCCCAGACGGTGCCGGTCGACGGCGCGGTGATCGTGACGACCCCCTCAAAGCTCGCCCTTATCGACGCCGCCCGTGGCCTGGAGATGTTTCGCACCCTCAATATCGACGTGCTGGGCATCGTCGAAAATATGTCCGAATTCGTCAGCCCCACCGGCGAGGTCTTTAAGATCTTTGGCGACGGCGGCGTTGACCAGGAGGCCGAGCGCCTCAATACCAGCGTCCTCGCCTCCATCCCGCTGGACCCGGCGGTGCGCTCCGGCGGCGACGAGGGAAGCCCGGTCGTGGCGTCTGCCCCCGACAGCCCCGCCGCCAAGAGCTTCCTGGCGCTGGCCGAAAATATCGTCAAGCAGCGCCCCATCCAACCCGGCGAAGCCTCGGCCGACGGCAAAAAGAAGGGATTATTCTCGTTTTTGAAGAGCTAACGCCTCTGAAGAGCGCAGACCAGGCGAATTCAATGATTCGTCGCGCCATCTCTTGTGGTATCATCCCGGGTCCCGGGCGACGACCCGGGCTTCACCCCTCCTTGCCATGAGCCAAGCTTGAGCCGATTCGGCCGACATTTTGTCCGCATCCGCGAACTTAAAGCCTTCGAGCGCCGCTTTGTCTCGCTGGTGGTCGACCATCCGCGCGTTTTTCACACCCGCGACGAGGCTCTATTTCGCTACGCGCTTAACCTGGCCCAGCTCAACCTTTTTCGCACCCCCGACGGCCAGGACATCAGCCTGAAGGAGGAGGTCAACGGGCTGCGCCGCTGGATGATCGAGTCGCTGGTGCCGCTGCTCGGCGAGGGCACCCAACCCGAGGTCGGCACGCTGCGCGAGCTCGCGCCGGTGCTGTCGCTGCGCGTGGAGCGCACCCGCGAGAAACTCCTGGCGCGCCACGTCAGTGATTTTGGCCCGGAGCACCTGGACGCCGAATTGCGCCAGAAGAAGCTGGTGATGGTGCTGGGCGGCGGCGGCGGCGCGGCGCTGTCGCACCTGGGTGTCTTCTCGCTCTTCAAAGAGATGGCGGTCACCCCGGAGCTTATCGTCGGCAGCTCCATGGGCGCGATCATGGGCCTTTTGCGCGCCATCGATCACACCTATGACCCGGTCGCCGCCGCCCTGGCCCTGCCCAAATCCCTCAATTATAACGATATCTTTCGCCCCTTCACCGGCCACTCACGCTTCGGGTTCCCCGGCGCCTTCCACATGAATATCCTGCGCCTTGGCCGCCAGATCTTCCAGGAACTTCTGGGAAAACCGGTGATCTCCTTCGCGGACCTGGCGATCAAACTCGAGATCGTCGTCACCGGCATCGGGCGCGGCTACGAGCTCGACGAGGACGAGTACCGCCAGAACCCCGACGTGGTGCGCCCCAACGGGATGTCGCCGCTGGAGACCACGCGAAAGCTTAAATTATTTTTCAAGGCCCTGCGCCAACTCAGCAAGAACCCGCGCTTCCTCAACCAGCTGGTCTTCGGGCGCGACCCGCTCACCCGCAACTTTCCGGTGGTCGAGGCGGTCGGGTTCTCCTGCGCGGTGCCCGGGCTTTTGCACTACGATATCTTCCACGACGACCCGGCGACCATCGGCCCGCTCACCGATATCTTCGAGCGCGATAATTTATTGCGCCTCTGCGACGGCGGCGTCATCAATAATGTCCCCTCCCAGGTCGCCTGGGAATCGGTGCAGGCCGGCAGTATCGGCTCCAGAAACGCGCTCATCACCGCCTTTGACCCCTTCGCCCCGATCGCGCGCGGGCGCAATCTTCTGTGGATCCCGATCCAACAGATCGCGCGCCTGGGCGTGATCAGCAACCAGCCCTACGCCGATTTTCACACCACCTTTCGCACCCCTCCAAACCCGCTGCAGGTCCTGGTCAACAGTTATTCGCGCCTCAAGACCATCATCAGCTCCGCGCGCCACGAACTCGAGGCCGACTCGCGCTATATGGCGCGCGCACTGGAAGAACTGCCGCCCTACGGCTCCTGGAAGATTCACCACCCGCAGGCGCGCGAGGAATCCTGACGCTCCCTGGTGCAGCAATCTGGACGTACGTGAGCAGTCTCGGCCAGGAGCGGCGCCGCCGTCGTCGCTCCAGCCCGGCGAGAGTGCCTCGGTACTTCCAGATCGCTGCACTGGACGACCTCTCACGGCGAATTGACAAGAATCGCGGACTTCTTTTTCGCCCTATTGTATTCTCAAAGAGAAGCTGATATTGCTGGATCATCATTGGTGGGATGAATCTCACCATGAAATCTCGAAGCACAGTGGAAGCATCTTGGAGTGTCGATTTTATTTATGCATTTGTTTGGAAGTATTTGGAGTGCAATACCTTCTCACCTTCCTGAATTCATCTGCCAAATAAATACCCTCTCTTTTGAGATGTGAAGCCTGGGCTTAGAGATTGACGTTCGTAAGGGCGGACGTCTTTTTCATGGGTTGTGCGACGTTCAATAGAACGCCAGCAGGATCAATCACGTATAATTAGTTTGAGCACAAAGAGGACAGAATGTCGCAGAAAATTCAAGGTCGAGTGAAGTGGTTTAACGAAGACAAGGGATACGGTTTTATCGAGCGCGATGATGGCGGCGAAGACGTATTCCTTCATTTCAGTGCGTTGTCGCAAAGCGGCTTCAAGACGATCGCAGAAGATGCGGCCGTCGAGTTTGAAGTCGAGCCGGGACCGAAGGGACCCAAGGCTGCCAACGTCATTCAGCTTTAATTTAAGCTGTTGACAGGCTTTTGCCTGATCGCATTGCACGCTTCTTCGGCGTCTTGATTTCGTCAAATAAGTGTGTTGAAAAACCGATTGCCTCTGGCAGTCGGTTTTTTATTATTCGCCAATCGCCCACGAACCACCTATGGCCATCCAGCAGATCCTGGTACCGCAATTCAGCGCCCCCGAGCTCCTCGGCGAGCCAGGCGCGGCGGAGTTGGCAATCTTTTTAAGCGCGGATATTCCCAGCAACCTCTTTCAGTTGAGTTGGCTGGAGAATTACGGCATCGACTCCCCCCGCGGCGCCGACGCCTTTATCTTCGTCGGGGTGCGCACGCCCCACGGAAAACTCGCCGCGGTCATGCTCCTGGTCGGGCAAAGCCTCGCGCTGATTCACAGCCAGGAGGACGGCGCAGCCGAGGCGATCGGGCGCTGGTGTCGCGACCGGGGATTTCAACTCGATCATATCGTCTCGGCCCGCCACGGCGTCGAGGTCTTCTGGCGAGCCTACGCCGCCGAGCGCGAGATCCTGGGCAATGCCGACTCCCAGGCCCCGGTGCCCCGCACCTTCGCCCAACTTCGGGCTCACTCGCACCGCGCCCAAACGCTCTATATGCTTGAGCGCGCGCGCTGGCACGACGCCCAGGCCCAGCGCGATCCCGCAGCCCCCGCCATTCACCCGCGCCCTGCCCGCCTTGACGAGATCGACGCGGTCTTCCTCGCCAGCGCGCGCATGCACCGCGAGGAGACCCACATCGACCCGCTCGCCGACGATCCCGAGGGGTTTCGCCGCCACGTCGCCCACCGGATCAGCACCGGGCGCTGCTACGTGCATTTTGACGCCCACCACCGCCTGCTCTTTAAAGCCGAACTTTCGGCGCTGTCGGGATTTGGCGCGCAAATTTCGGGGGTCTATACCGACCCGATTTGCCGGCGAAAGGGCATCGCGACCGCCGCGTTATTTGACATCTGCGGGCAGTTATTCGAGGGTGGGGCGCGTCGCATCACACTTTATGTGAACGACGATAATGAAGCTGCTCACCGCGTTTATCGCAAGGTGGGTTTTGAACTCCACGCGCCCTACCAAACGATCTTTGTCTAAGCCGCGACCCCAAAATGCCGTCGAATTCACCCCGGCCACTCCGATTGACTCGGAGCGCGCACTTCTGGGTATTCGCCTTTTGACTGTCGCGCGGCTCAAGCGGCTGATTAAATTCGGACTCGTCGGGGTCAGCGGCGTCTTCGTCAACCTGGTGGTCTTTGAGCTGCTCTTTCGCCTGGCGAGTCTCCCGTTTTCGCTGGCGAATGCCGGGGGGATCGCACTGAGCGTTTTTACCAACTTTTTACTCAATGATGCCTGGACCTGGGGAGATCGAAAGAAGGGCGTGCGCCGGCGCGATTGGGTCAGCCGGGTGGGCAAATATTATATCAGCGCCGCCGCCGCCGCCGGGGTTCAGTTGACGGTGGCCTGGGCGGTCAATCGCGCGCTGAGCGCCCCAATTCGACTCGAGGTTCCTGCTATTATGTACGCCTCCGCCCCGTCGATCGATATCGCTCCCACGCTCGCCGTTCTCTGCGGAATCGTCGTCGGAATGGGGATTAATTTTCTAGCCGGTCACCTCTGGGCATTTCGAGATATCGAGGTCGCCGCCGAATGAAGTTTCACTCCGTGGATTCAAAAGTCACCGGCCGAATCGTAGCCGCGAATTTATTCAAAATACGCCGCTCGCTGCTCGTTCTGGGCGCCTTGATCGCGCTGGTCTCATTGGGCGGGTGTGCGATACCCGCACAGCCAAAGGCGGACGACGCCGATACGATCGTCGGAAAGCCGCCCTCCGCCGAAGAAGATCCTTTTTTCGTGCGCGGCACCCCCGCCAACGCCGAGCGCGTCCAGGCCCAGGGGCGTATCGAACCGGTGGAAGCCCCCGAAGACGTCGCGACACCGGAAGTTGCCCCCGAAGAAGTCGCGACAGCGGCAGTTGCCCCCGAAGAAGTCGTCGAAAAACCCGCTCCACTACCGCCGCCCACGCCGGCCGAAGAAGCCCCCGAAGAGCCTCGAATCGAAGTCGCTGCGCGCGGAGAATTGAACGCGGTTTCGAGACCTGAGCCGGCGAAAACCGAGCCTGTGATTCCCGAAACACCGGCGACGGCCCAGTGTTTTTCGTGTGTGAAAATTTGCCCGCTCGCCGGCGACTGCGCGCGCGCCGACGAAGATATTATCTGCGGCTGGGGCACCCAGACAAATATCTCAGCAGCCAAAGAACTCGCCCGCGCCCAGTGCGACGCGACCCTCGATCTGGCGCGCCAGATGCCGGTATGGAGCCGCATCGACGGCGAATGCCCCGCGGCGACATGTCGCTAGAATATAAAAGCCGGTGCGTCTGAGAACGCACCGGCTTTTTATATTTAAGCCTTTTATCGACGGCCTATCGCGCGCCCATCAGACCATCAGACCATCAATAGGAGCGGCGTCTCGAGCAGGCGCCTGACGTGGGTGAGGAACTCGGCACCGGTGGCACCGTCGACCGCGCGGTGGTCGCAGGACAGTGTCACCTTCATGCGCGTGCCCACCACAAGCTCGCCATCTTCATTGACGACCGGCACTTTCTGGACCGCGCCGCAGGCCAGGATGCCGGCCTGGGGCGGGTTGATAATCGCCATAAAGTGCTCGATGCCGAACATCCCGAGGTTACTCACCGTGAAGGTGCCGCCGGTATATTCTTCGGGCTTTAGCTTCATGTCCTGTGCCCGCCCGGCGAGTTCGCGCACCTCCTCCGAGATCCGGCGAAGCCCCTTCTGATTGGCAAAGCGCACGGTGGGGGTGATCAGCCCGTCTTCGATGGCCACCGCCACGCCGATATGCGCGTCCTCAAATTGCAGCAGGTGGTCGTCCTGGAAGGAGACGTTCATCGCCGGGAATTCCTGCAGCGCGACCGCGCAGGCCTTCACGATCAGGTCATTGACCGAGATCTTGGCGTTGATGCCCGC
>Ga0209075_1000952_pt1 | contig 27781 bp, 16 predicted proteins | sample Stecom2011_FD_187523 | JGI IMG/M metagenome (GOLD analysis project Ga0209075, IMG submission 187523) | Agricultural soil microbial communities from Utah to study Nitrogen management - Steer compost 2011 (SPAdes) (version 2) | ecosystem: Environmental > Terrestrial > Soil > Agricultural land...
AGGAAAAAATTCGACGATTCCAGAAACTTTGGCGATAGGAAAAGATTCGATGCCTCCAGAAACTTTGGCGAAAAGAAAAAATTTGACGAAGATCGAAGCGAACTTTATAGAATAAAACGAAGCACAGAAGACCCCATAGAATTAGAAATAGCAAGCCATCCTGAAACAAATGAAGAAGTCTCAGAAAAACCGGCCACTCCAGCTTGGTTCAAAAGACTTTTATCTTTGAACACAGAAAAAGGGCGTGAAAAAGAATCCAAATTTCTTGCTGAAGGTCAAAATGTGGTCCAAGAAATCATCACTCACCACTTAGACTTGATTGAAAAAATTTATGTGGTCAAAGATTTTAAAGACTCTGTGTTCTTAAATCAAATTCAAAAACTAGGCATAGCGAACGAAGAGCTGTCTGTTGACCTCATGAAACAAGCGGCGACCACAGTCACAAGCCAAGGAGTGATCGCTGTTTGCAGAATGGCCAGTCTAAAACCTGATTACGATAAAGGCCGCAGTGTTTTAACACTTGTGGATGCTATTCAAGACCCTGGTAATTTAGGTGCACTATACAGAACAAGCCTTGGTTTTAACTCTTCTGGGCTCATTCTTGGAAAAGGCACGGTAAGCCCTTTCAACTCCAAAGTCGTTCGTGGATCTTCGGGCACATTTTTAAGGGTTCCTTTTGAATCTGATATCGAATTGTCTGAGCACATTCAATTTTTAAGGCAAAAAGGCTATGTGATCATTGCCACCGATTTACACGCCAAACAAACACTCAGCGATCTTAGCCCACGCAAACTTAAAAAAGTCGCATTTTTAATGGGAAATGAGGGAGCGGGTGCAAAATCCTATTTGATAGAACTGGCCGACGAATCGGTTCGAATCCCAATGAATCATAGTTTAGAATCTTTGAATGTGGCTGTGGCTCACGGGATTTTATCTTATGAAATCATGCAACTGCAAAAGGATTTACAATGAATACGCCATTTTCTGATCGACTAGAATCTCGTATCATCCAAGCCCAAAATCCAATTTGTTTTGGAATGGATCCTGTATTAAATTTAATCCCTATTGAGTCTAGTCCCGAAGAAAAAATCAAAAGATTTTATTTCGATATTCTAGAAGAAATGCTTCGAAGAGGCGTACAACCGGCGGTGATTAAACCCAACAGTGCTTATTACGAATCTCTCAGCATTGAATCTCTAATAGTATTAAAAGAGTTGATTTCTGCATACGAAGCAGAGGGAATGCTCTCAATATTAGACGCCAAACGCGGAGACATCGGGAAATCCAGTGCTGCCTATGCAGAAGCCGCCTTTAATGTCTTTAACGCCAGTGCCGTGACTGTGAGCCCTTGGATGGGCGAAGACTCTGTGGGTCCTTTTTTAAACCATAGTGCTAGCAAAGGAGTCTACACCCTTTTGCGAACCAGCAACAAAGGAGCCGAAGACTTTCAGGACCTAGTCCAACAAAACGATAAAGCCACATTTTTTGCAGTGGCACAAAAACTCATCCAATGGGATAACGGAAACTTAGGAGCTGTGGTTGGAGCCACCAAACCTCAGGAATTAGAAGAAATCACCCGTTTTTTTGTCTCAAAAAATCATGAAATCCCTTTTTTAATTCCAGGCGTATCTATTCCAGGCGTTCCAGGAGGCCAAGGAGGAGACGCTCAAACAGTATTCAAGGCAATCAAAAATGCAGGTTCCAAACGAAACTTCCATGTCTTCAATAGCTCTAGTGGCCTTAGTTTTGCATGGCAAGCCACAGGAAAACCTCAAAACTACGCATCAGCTTGTGTAGATGCCATCGAAAAGCTTTCTAACAGTTTCAATTAAACAATCATGCGTTTCTTAATTCCCATTGCTCTATTTGTCGTATTCATTGCACTTGCGTTTAATCTTTCTAAACCCTTGCCCGACACAGGTTTAAACGAAAGCTTTTTACCCAAAGCCAATGTAGTTCGTTATGTAGCATTGGGCCACGAAGCCACCGCAGCGGGACTCTTTTGGATTAGGGGGCTCATAGACCTTGGAGAAAGCTATTTAACAGGAAAAGAGTATGCTTATTTAGGGCATGTTGGCGAATTATCCACACAGCTAGACAGTCTATTTTACACCCCTTACTATTTTGTTGGAGGCATCACTCCCATCCATGCCACAGACACCAGCGACTACTCTGTCATGAGGCGCGCGCACCGTGTTTATCCAGAAGACTGGCGTCTGGCCCTTTACTTTGCCATTCGACTAGCCAACGGACCCTACAAAAACTACACCGAAGCCGCTCAAATCATGAAGCCCTACTCCAACCACCCCGACACCAGCATCCCCGAATACATCCGTGGCATACACCGAAGCTTTGAAATTGGAGCCATGCAAACCGAAATCGCTCTAACGACTATTTTAGAAGACTGTTTAAAACCAGAGTACCAAGGCTTTAAAAAAAGTTTTTATGCCAAAACCTTTCGTGTTTTAAACTACAGCCCCTTTGACACCACCGCCAACGCCCAAGAAATCAAAGAAATCATCGACGCTGTACTAGACAAAAAAGTCCACCCTCAATACGCCTACGATCGCCTCCTTCGACTCCAAAAACAAAACAAAAAGTCTGACGAAGAATAAAACAGCTAATATCCTTTCATTAAAATCAAAAATTTCACAACACATTAAAAAAACAATCACAAAACTCTTTATTTATATGAAGTTTCAGAAGCGCCTGGCTTTATTCCTTAGATAAACATCATAAAAACATTTCATACACGCCATGATGCAAACGGTTTTTTTATTGACTTTATATAAAACAAAATCTATATTTTTTAAATGCAAAAGATAATAGATTACAAAACTCATTTTTCTAATCGCTCTATATTTTATTTTTTAATATTTATCACTCTTGCATTGTTTAGTTTTTCTGCACTATTAGAAACTCATCCACATAATGATGGCGCTGGTTTTGACGGTCTTTTTTATCGAGATGTAGCCCAAAGCTTTTTATCTACAATTAAAACAGAAGGCTATGATAGTTTTAGAATTCACAGAATTTTTCCTTTTTTTGTCTTAAACCTTATTTTTTCATGGTGCTCTATAGAAACCAATAACACCAACTTAATGTATGGCATATATTTCTTTCATTATATAAATCTATTCATACAATTTCTATTTTTCTTTAAAATAGCAAAGTTTTTAAAATGGACTCATTCCACAAAATTGATCTTATTTTCATGTTTGTTTTTTAATTATTTTAACTTAAAAAACAGCCCCTATGAGCCTTTTCAAACCGATGCTTTTGCCATCTCTTTATCTTTTATTTCTTATTACTACATACTTTGTAAAAAAACATTCCTATCTTTGTTTTTTTCTATCCTGGCCTTTATTACCCTTCCATTAACTGCGTTTTTAAACATAATACTTCTATTATTTTCACAACCAAAAAACAAAAACCTAAAAGCTTATTCTGTACCTTTATTTAAGCTGCTTCCTTCCCTTTACTTAGGTGCCGTGTTTTTAATTTTACTATTGATAAAACTTTTTAAAAATGAAAACACTTTAAATATTCTTCTTTTGTCTAACGCGTCTAAATTCTTTTTTATATCGAACGCTTTTCTTACAACTATTTTTTTATATTGTATCATGAAAAAAGCCCAAATAAACAAAATCCCACATTACAAATCCTTTTTCTTTCAGTTTTCTATTAAAAATTTATTTCTCTTTCTCAGTCCATTTATACTCACGAAATTCATCTTATCTTTTTACACCAATTCCAATTATTACTATGATTCCTCTCTATTTTTATCCCTCATTATCTTAAGACCTCTTAAATACCCTTTGATTTTTCTGGTCAATCACATTACTTATTGGGGCATTTTAGCTATACTCGTCATTCTTTTTTTCAATTCATTCTATAAAAACTTTATTCGTATTTCAACAGGGCATTACCTAGTGTTTTTCGTCTTTTTATTTTTTAGTTTAGACAGCGAAAGTCGACACATCCTTTCTTTTTTACCTTTCATTTTCTCTGCTTTGGGCTACACCTTAAATGAACTTAAAATCTCCAAAAAAGCCTTATCCTTTCTCGTTGTTTTTCAAGTCATCTTGTCTCATTTTTATATACCTATAAACAAAGAAGGGACATTAAAAGCAATGCAAGAAGGAGATTTTTTCACCTTTCCCGCCCAATGGTATTTTATGAATTTTGGACCATGGCTTCACACCAAAAGCTACCTCTTCTGGGCTACCATTTCTTTTTTTTCTATAGTTTTCGTTTATTTTTTAATAAAAAAAACGCCTAGATGGCCTAGGCGTTTGGATTGAATGACTTGAATTAGTCTATATCTTCTATACTCTGGTGATATTCTTGCAGAGATTTAATTTCTTCTACATTTACTTTTGCTGCAATAATACCTTCTACAGAATGCAAAGCGGCGGCCAAAGTGGTAATGTAGGGGACTTTGTATTTAATGGCTGCTTGCCTTATCGCAGACTCATCTACTACAGCATCGCGGCGAGCCCAAGGAGTATTGATCACCAAAGAAACTTGATTGTTCAAAATGACATCTAAAACATTAGGGCGTCCTTCTCCGATTTTGGCAATCTCTTCACATGGAACACCATGATTTAGGTAAAAACGAGCAGTACCTTCTGTGGCTATGATTTTAAAACCATTTTCTGCAAAACGCTTGCCCACAGCAATAGCCTCATCTTTAAGAGTTTCTTTGTCGGACAAACTAATCAGCACTGTCCCCGAAGAAGGCAGTGTAGAACTTGCCGCTTCTTGAGACTTGTAAAAAGCCATTGCATGGTTTCCAGACAAGCCCAAAACTTCTCCTGTAGAACGCATTTCAGGACCAAGCACTGGATCCACTTTTGGGAATTTATCAAATGGAAACACCGATTCTTTGGCACCAAAGTGTTTGATTTTTTTATGTTTCAAATTCAAGCTATGGAAATCTTCTCCTAGCATCAAACGAGTAGCCAAGTTAGCCATTTGGGTGTTACACACCTTAGAGACTAATGGAACCGTACGACTAGCCCTAGGGTTTGCCTCTAACACATAGACTTTTCCATTTTCTATGGCGTATTGCATATTCATCAGGCCTTTTACTTGAAGAGCTTTAGCAATTTTTTCGGTATATTTTTGAATTGTCTCTATATGCTCGGGAGCAATAGAAACCGAAGGGATCAAACAAGCTGAATCACCAGAATGCACTCCAGCGAGCTCCACATGCTCCATCACAGAAGGGATAAACACATTTTCTCCATCGGCAAGGGCATCGGCTTCGCACTCTAGGGCATTGCTAAGGAATCGGTCTACCAAAAGGGGACGATCGGGAGTCACGCCCACAGCCTTTGCCACATATTCTCGAAGCATGGTTTCGTCGTATATCACTTCCATACCTCGTCCACCCAATACAAAACTAGGGCGAATCATAATAGGGTATCCAATCCTTGAAACCTCAATTATTGCTTCATCTATAGTAGAGACCATTCCAGATTCTGGCATAGGGATATCCAACTGCTCCATCATTTTACGGAACAAATCCCGGTCTTCGGCGGTATCAATGCTATCGATACTGGTTCCCAAAATGTTCACCCCTTCGGCTGCAAGCTCTCTTGCTATATTCAAAGGAGTTTGTCCACCAAATTGCACAATCACTCCAGCTGGTTTCTCTTTGTTATAAATCTGCAAGACATCTTCTAAGCTCACAGGTTCAAAATAAAGCCTATCACTGGTATCGTAGTCTGTAGAAACCGTTTCTGGATTACAATTCACCATAATGGTCTCGTATCCCATCTCTTTTAAAGACATAGCGGCATGGCAACAACAGTAATCAAATTCAATACCTTGCCCAATTCGGTTAGGACCACCACCTAAAATCATGATTTTTTTAGGGTTGGCACTCACTTCTACCTGATCTTTGGCGTTATAAGTAGAATAATAATAGTATGAATCTTCTTTACCAGAAACAGGGACCGCACACCAGCCCTCTACCACCCCCAAAGCTTCACGGCGTACACGAACTGATTTTTCTGTAATTCCTAAAATTTTAGCAAGGTATTTGTCTCCAAAACCATCTTTTTTAGCTTGGATCAAAAGCTCATCCGAGGGCAATTGATGGGGAGTTTTTAGAATTTCTTCTTCCAAATTGACAAGCTCTTTCATTTGTTCAATAAAATAAGGCTTGATAAAAGTAATCGAGGCAATCTGCTCTACACTGGCTCCTTTTCGAAGAGCTTCGTACATAATAAAATGCCTTTCACTCGATGCCGTTCTAAGCATATCTAATAATTCGTGAAGGGATTTTTGATTGAAATCTTTGGCAAAACCCAAACCATGACGGTCATTTTCTAAGCCTCGAATGGCTTTTTGAAAAGTTTCCTTATAAGTTTTACCTATAGCCATCACCTCGCCCACAGCTTTCATTTGAGTGCCCAACACATCGTCTATCCCTTTGAATTTTTCAAAAGCCCAACGGGCAAACTTGAGCACAATATAATCACCAGACGGGGTGTATTTTTCAAGACTACCATCTCTCCAGTATGGGATTTGATCCAAAGTAATCCCTGTAGCCAGTTTAGCTGAAATCAAAGCAATAGGAAAACCTGTTGCCTTAGAAGCCAAAGCAGAAGATCTAGAAGTCCTTGGATTGATTTCGATAATAGCAATACGATCGCTCTTAGGGTCATAAGCAAACTGCACATTGGTCCCGCCAATCACTCCCACTTCTTCTACAATTTTAAAGGCTTGATCTATTAATCTTTGCTCCAGCTCTTTACTAATAGTTAAAAAAGGCGCCGCACAAAAAGAGTCACCTGTGTGCACTCCAACCGCATCGATATTTTCGATACAACAAATAGCAATCAACTGGTTTTTAGAATCTCGAACCACTTCGACTTCTAACTCTTCCCATCCCAAAATAGACTCTTCGATCAGGCACTGCCCTGTCATCGAAAGCTCTAAACCACGACTGGCCACCAAACGGAGTTCTTCTACATTATAAACAAGACCTCCTCCTGCTCCACCTAAAGTATAGGCGGGGCGCACCACCACTGGATAATTCAATTCTTCTGCTATAGCTTCGGCTTCTTTCACAGTGTATGCAATATCAGAACGAGCCATATCCACGCCAATTTTTCGCATCGTTTTCTTAAAAATCTCTCGATCTTCGCCTCTTTCGATAGCCTCTAAGTTCACGCCTATTACTTTCACCGCATATTTTTCTAGAATCCCTGCTTTATTCAATTCTATAGCCAAGTTCAAGCCGGTTTGTCCGCCAAGATTTGGCAATAAAGCATCGGGCCTTTCTTTTGCAATAATCTCTTCGAGCCGTTGGATATTTAAGGGCTCAATATAAGTTGCATCGGCCATCACAGGATCTGTCATAATCGTAGCTGGGTTTGAATTGACCAACACAATTTCATAACCTTGTTCTCTCAAAGCCTTACAAGCTTGAGTTCCAGAATAGTCAAACTCACAAGCTTGACCAATCACAATGGGGCCAGAACCAATAATCAAAACTTTGTCGATGCCTTCTTGTTTCATTTTTATCTCCGATATATAAATCCAAATTTCAGCAAATATAAAATCTTTTCAAAAAAAAACACCGCTTCAAGCGGTGTTCCATAAGATTAAACGATTTTTACCATTCCACGCATTTTAGAGCGTAGCCATGAGCCAATTTCTTCTACTGGATGGTTTCTAATTTCTGCATTCACAGCGATCAACTTTGCATTGTCCACGCTTGTAGATTTAGACTCACCATACACAGCTCCTATATCTTCTTTAGTAATAGTAGTCATAAAATCTTTTAGCAAAGGCACACAATCGTGAGCAAAGAGGTAGCAACCATATTCTGCAGTATCGCTAATCACTCGATTCATCTCATAGAGTTTTTTACGAGCTATTAAGTTTGCAATCAAAGGAGTCTCGTGCAAAGACTCATAATAAGCACTCATGGGTTTAATCCCCACAGACACCATAGTATCAAAAGCAAGCTCTACACCAGCTTTTACCATAGCCACTAACAAAACACCTTTATCAAAGTATTCTTGTTCTGTGATCACAGCATCGGTAGCAGTTGTTTTCTCAAACTCTGTTTTACCTGTTTCTTCTCTCCAAGAAAGCAGGTCTTTATCGTTAGCATCCCAGTCTTTCATCATCGTAGCAGAAAAGTGCCCCGAAATAATATCATCTTGATGCTTTTGGAAAAGCGGAGTCATAATGTTTTTAAGCTCTACAGAAAGCTCATGAGCCCGGATTTTTGCAGGATTAGATAAACGATCCATCATATTAGTCACACCACCGTGTTTCAAAGCTTCGGTAATGGTTTCCCATCCAAACTGTAAAAGTTTTGTAGCATAAGCTTTATCAACACCTTCTTCGACCATTTTATCAAAGCACAAAAGCGTCCCTGTTTGCAGCATACCACAGAGAATGGTTTGCTCTCCCATCAAGTCACTTTTCACCTCTGCCACAAAAGAACTCTCTAAAACACCCGCTCTATCCGAACCTAAGCCCACAGCATAAGCCTTAGCATAATCAAAACCTTTAGCTTCTGGATCATTCTCTCTATTCACAGCAATCAAAGCAGGCATACCAAAGCCTCGCACATATTCGGCACGAACCTCTGAACCAGGACCTTTAGGGGCCACCATAATCACAGTAATATCTGGGCGAATCTCTTGACCTTCTTCGACCACATTAAAACCATGGCTATAAGAAAGCACCGCACCTTTCTTTAAAAGGGGCATAATTGCAGGGATCACATTACGGTGTTGTTTATCTGGAGTTAGATTACAAATCAAATCTGCAGTGGGGAGCATTTCTTCGTAAGTACCCACTTGAAAACCATTTTCTGTTGCATTTTTCCAAGAAGCGCGTTTTTCTGCGATAGCCTCGGGGCGTAGGGTATAAGCAACATCTAGTCCACTATCTCTTAAATTAAGCCCTTGGTGCAAACCTTGGGCACCACAACCTACAAAGACAATTTTTTTCCCTTTAAGAACTTCAACTCCTCTAGAAAACTCATCGGAGTCCATAAAGCGGCAACGGCCTAACTCTTCTAGTTGGATACGAAGTGGAAGTGAATTAAAATAGTTCATTAAAAAACCTCTTTTGAATAACAATGTTTTCAATTTAGTAAAAAAGAAATTTGAGATGAGTATATTTTACCAGAAAGCATTTTTTAATTACATTTTAAAGCCACCTCACTCGCATTTTTCCAAAAAAAAGGGTTTTCATGAGTTTAACAGCCGAAAACATACTCCTAGTAGGATCCATTTTACTCTTTATCAGCATTTTTGTAAGCAAAGCAGGAGCAAAAATAGGAGTTCCTGCCTTATTGCTCTTTTTGGGAGTTGGAATGCTGGGAGGGACAGACGGCTTTGGCATTCATTTTAACAATCCAGGCCTCACGCAATTCATTGGGCTCATGGCACTTAGCATTATTTTATTCTCGGGGGGCATGGACACTCGATTCTCAGAAATCAAACCCATCATGTCAGAGGGAGTGGTCCTTGCCACAGCGGGGGTATTAGCCACGGCACTCATCACCGGGGTTTTCATCCACTACCTTAGCAATGCCATAGGTGGCTTCATCTCTTTGGGCTGGATTGAATCCTTTTTACTAGCCTCGGTCATGTCCTCCACTGACTCGGCCTCAGTATTTTCGATTTTGCGATCAAAAAGCATGCAACTCAAACACAATGTACGGCCTTTACTAGAGCTAGAAAGTGGCAGCAACGACCCAATGGCCTACATGCTCATGATTTTCTTCATCTCCTTACTCCAAGCCAGTGAAGCAAGCATTGCTATGTCTGCATTGAATGTAGTTATTCAGCTGGTGGTAGGTTTTGGCGGGGGAATTTTGCTTGGGAATCTCACTCGATTCATCATCAATCACAGTAAAATAGGCAACGAAGCCCTTTACCCTGTTTTACTCTTTGCTTTGGTCTTTTTTATTTTCACCGTTACAGACTTAGCACACGGGAACGGTTACTTAGCGGTTTACATTGCAGGTTTAGTCGTTGGCAACAAACCACTCCTTCACAAAAAAAACTTAATGACATTTTTTGACGGATTCACATGGTTATGGCAGCTCATTATGTTTTTAACCTTGGGATTACTCGTAGAGCCCTCTCAACTCTTCACCATCAAAGTGGCGGGAGCAGGCATATTGATAGGGTTTTTCATGATAATAGTCGCAAGGCCCATCACTGTATTCCTTTGCTTGATTCCTTTTCGAAAACTCCCCTTTAAAACAAAACTCTATGTCTCATGGATAGGTTTAAGAGGGGCTGTTCCTATCATATTTGCCACTTATCCTTTAGTCGCTGGAGTCGAAAACGCGGGGCTATTTTTTAACCTAGTCTTTTTTATCACCATATTATCTTTACTCACACAGGGCACCACCGTCACCCTCATGGCCAAACTCTTAAAAATAGCCGAACCCGAGGTACAAAGCTCCAACATGTTTGGCATCGAATTGCCCGAAGAAATCAAATCTGCCATGTCCGAGTTCGAAGTGGTCCCTTCTGTTTTAAGCAAAGGCGATTTACTCATGGACATCAACCTACCCGACAACACTTTAGTTGTCATGATCAAGCGAGACCACCGTTATTTTGTACCCAAAGGCAACACTCATTTACAACTTGGAGACAAACTCGTTTTAATCTCTGACAACGAGGCAGAGCTATACAAAGCATACTCTGAGTTAGGGGTACAAAACTACAGCGTTCGAAAAAACTGATCTATTGGATGAAGTTCCAGAAGCGCCTATACTACTTTTTAAAAATTCACATGGAAAAACTCGAAAAATTACTTTTCATTCTTTTTTTTTAAGCATCCTTTCTAAAATATCCTCATACACAAGGTTTTTCTATATTTTATTTCGTAGTTTTAGATCGAATTTCTTTTTTCACCCCCATCTAAAACTTTGAAATTTATTTTTTAAGTATTATATTAAAAACATGGACAAGCGGACTCAAAAAGCCCAAAAGGCAACCATCATTGGCTTTATAGCCAATGCGTTTTTGACGGCAGCAAAGTTTGCGGCGGGGATTTTAGGCAATAGTGCTGCCATGGTTGCCGACGCCGTCCACTCGCTTTCTGATTTTATCTCTGACCTTGTGGTCCTTATCTTTTTACATTTTAGCGGCAAAGAATGCGACGAAAATCACCCTTATGGGCACGGAAAATTCGAAACCCTAGCCACCCTGATCATTAGCGTTTTACTCTTCGTCATTGCTCTAGGCATGGTATGGAGCAGTTGGCAGCAAATATTGCATGCCTTCAAAGGAACATTTCCAGAAACCCCCAAAAACATAGCAGCCATAGTAGCACTAGTCTCCATACTTGTCAAAGAAATACTCTACAAATACACAACAAAAGTCGCCAAAGAAATAAAAAGTCCCGCCGTAATGGCAAATGCCTGGCACCACCGTTCCGACGCCCTATCTAGCGTAGGCACTCTCATAGGCATCACCGGAGCCCTAATATTAGGTGGAAAATGGACACTTTTAGACCCCATCGCCGCCATCTTTGTAAGCTACTATATCTTCAAAGTTTCCATTCAATTAGGGCTTCCTAGCGTCAATGAACTTTTAGAGAAATCCCTCTCCAAAGAAACCGAAGAAGAAATATTAAACATAATTTGTTCCTCTCCAGAAGTCAAATACACCCATCAACTACGGACGCGTCAAATAGGCAATGTCTATGCCATAGACATACACATCAAACTAGACCCACATTTAAATGTAGTGGATTCACACGATATAGCCACTTCTATAGAAAATAGGCTTCGAGCACAATATGGCTGTGACACCGTCATCAACATTCATGTAGAGCCTTATTATCCTTTAAACCACTACGACACCTTTTGCTAGGCCCACCGCTAAATTCTAAACAATAGTCGCGAAACAACTTCTAATTTTTCTTCCCTGTCGTCATAGCGTGGCAATCCACGCGAAAAGTGCTACATTGAGCCTGTCGAAGTGCGTGCCATAGATGCAGGGAATCACAGAGTTTAGGAGAAAAATATGCCAGAAAATTTGGGATGCGTGTGTGAAATGCTTTGTGAGAATCGTGCCAGAAAATTTGGGATGCGTGTGTGAAATGCTTTGCGAGAATCGTGCCAGAAAATTTGGGATGTGTGTGTGAAATGCTTAACGAGAATTGTGCCAGAAAATTTGGGATGCGTGTGTGAAATGCTTAACGAGAATTGTGCCAGAAAATTTGGGATGCGTGTGTGAAATGCTTAACGAGAATTGGTACACTGAGCCTGTCGAAGTGCGTGCCAAATTTAAACTTTAAAAGCCAGGCGCTTCTGAAACTTCCATCAAAAAAATTATTGAATTTACTTTCATTGGTGACTGAGACACTAACTTTTTAATTTTTTTTTATAGATTGATACTAAATCCCTTCTAAAAATCGATTTGAAACTTTCAAATGAAGCTTGATTTAGAAGTTTTTGGTGACAATTGGGTCACAAACTGTAAACATTTATTTTATAATCTAGGAGGATTATATGGAAGAACAAGTAAAAGTAAGCTCTATCCCAAGAATCGGTGAAAAAGCCCCTTCTTTTAAAGCGATTACTACCCAAGGTGAGATTCAATTTCCAGAACAATACGAAGGGAATTGGGTTATTTTATTCAGTCATCCAGCCGACTTTACCCCCGTGTGTACTTCTGAGTTTATGGCATTTGCCACTCTTCAAGAAGAGTTTGAGAAATACAACACCAAGCTAGTAGGCCTTTCTGTAGACGGATTGTATAGCCATATTGCTTGGTTGCGTACTATTAAAGAGAAGATTGAATATAAAGGCATGAAAAATGTAGAGGTTACCTTCCCTCTGATCGAAGATATTACCATGGAAGTGGCTTCTAAATACGGGATGATCCAACCCGGCGAAAGCAATACTAAAGCTGTGCGTGCTGTGTTTGTGATTGACCCCAAAGGCATTGTTAGGACTGTGCTATACTATCCACTCAGCTTGGGGCGTAACTTTGATGAGCTCCTTCGAATTGTGATTGCTCTTCAAACTGCCGATGCTTTTGAAGTGGCTACTCCTGCAGACTGGAGACCTGGTGACGATGTGATTGTCCCTACCGCTGGTTCTTGCGGCGTTGCACAAGCCCGTATGGATAGTAAAGATGAAGACACTCATTGCCATGATTGGTTCTTCTGTACTAAAAAACTAGATAAAGACAAAGTTTTTGAAAAAATCACAAAAAAATAGTCCTCATAAACTTTAAAGTCTTTTTCTAGGCTTTAAAGTTTTAAATCCTACGAAACCCGAAAATTTATTTTTCGGGTTTTTTAATCTAAAAACGCCACTTCCACTTATTTTCACCATTTAGTCAAAACTTACTAACACAAAAAACACTATATTTAGTGTACACCTATTGCCAAAACCACTACATTTAGTTATTTATGGTAGAAAAGGTAAATATAAACACTATGCAAATTCAAGGTTTACAACGCGTCTCATTATTAGATTATCCCGAACACATTGCTTGTACTGTGTTCACTTCGGGCTGTAACTTACGATGCCCTTTTTGTCATAATGGATCTTTAGTGCTTCCCGAACGCATGGTGCCTTCGACTATCACAGAAGATGAGTTTTTTGATTTTTTAAAGTCAAAAATCAATCGTTTAGAAGCTGTGTGTATTTCTGGTGGTGAGCCTCTGCTCCAGCCAGATATTGAAGATTTTATCCGAAAAGTCAAAAGCATGGGTTTTTTAGTAAAACTAGACACCAATGGATTTTTTCCAAACAAGCTCAAGCATTTAATTCAACAAAATATAATAGACTATGTCGCTGTAGATATCAAAAATTCACCCGACTCTTATGCTTCTACAGCTGGAATTCAAAACTTAAACAAAAACAAACTCAAAGAAAGCGTCTCTTATCTATTATCTAAAGTGGTTCCTTTTGAATTTAGAACAACCGTCGTCGATGATTTTCATGCCGAATCTGATATCGAAGCGATTGCCAAATGGATCCAAGGTGATACTACTTATTATCTTCAACAATTTACCGATGGCGAAGATGTGATACAAAAAGGGCTTACCCCCCCTACAGACGAAACTATGACCCGCTTTCTAAAAATCGCTCGGCAATATGTGCCCAACACCTTTTGGCGTGGACACGAAACACTTTAATAGGAGAAGTAAAATGTATCAAGTCATTAAAAGAGATAACAAAGTAGTTGATTTTAATATCAGCAAAATTAGTGATGCTATTATCAAAGCATTTGAAGCCAAAAACATTGACTACAACCAAGATATCGTAGATTTGTTGGCACTCAAAGTCACCGCCGACTACTCCAATAAAATCAAAGACGAAAAAGTCTCTGTAGAAGAGATTCAAGATAGTGTAGAAAGCGTGCTACAAAGGTCTGGCTACGAAGAGGTGGCCAAAGCTTATATTTTGTACCGCAAGCAACGCGAAAAGATTCGCTATATGAAATCTGCCGTTTTGGATTACAAAGAACTGGTGGATAGTTATGTAAAGGTAAACGACTGGCGAGTCAAAGAAAATTCCACTGTCACCTACTCTGTGGGCGGACTTATTTTAAACAACTCTGGTGCCATCACTGCAAACTACTGGCTCACCGAACTCTACGACGAAGAAATAGCCCAAGCTCATCGCAATGCCGACATCCACATTCACGATTTATCGATGCTGACCGGATACTGTGCTGGTTGGTCTCTAAAGCAACTCATTCAAGAGGGTTTAGGCGGTATCACAGGCAAAATCACTTCTGCTCCTGCCAAGCATTTGGCCACTTTATGTAACCAAATGGTAAACTTTTTAGGAATTATGCAAAACGAATGGGCGGGTGCACAAGCCTTCTCTTCTTTTGACACTTATTTAGCCGCTTTTGTAAAAGCAGATGACCTCTCTTATGAGCAAGTTAAAAAAAGTATTGAATCTTTTATTTATGGTGTAAATACCCCTAGCCGTTGGGGCACTCAATCTCCGTTTTCAAATATCACTCTAGACTGGACTGTGCCAAGTGACTTAGCCGAACTCCCTGCTATTGTGGGCGGCAAAGAAATGGATTTCAAATACAAAGATTGTAAAAAAGAAATGGATATGGTGAACCGAGCATTTATCGAAGTCATGATCGAAGGTGATGCTCAAGGTCGTGGTTTCCAATACCCTATCCCTACTTATTCGATTACCAACGATTTTGATTGGTCCGAAACCGAAAACAACAAGCTTTTGTTTGAAATGACTGCAAAATATGGCACTCCTTATTTCTCTAATTATATCAACAGTGACATGGAGCCTAGCGATGTTCGTAGCATGTGCTGCCGCCTCAGACTGGATTTACGCGAACTTCGTAAAAAATCCGGTGGATTCTTTGGTAGCGGTGAAAGCACCGGTTCTATTGGTGTGGTCACTATAAACCTTCCTCGACTTGCCTATTTATCAACAGACGAGGCTGATTTCTACAAAAGACTAGAGAAAATGATGGATATTTCTGCTCGATCTTTAAAAATCAAAAGAAAAGTCGTTTCCAAACTCCTAGATGAGGGCTTATACCCTTACACTCGTCGTTATTTGGGCACCTTTGACAACCACTTCTCCACCATTGGTCTTGTGGGCATGAACGAGGCAGGTCTAAATGCTTCTTGGTTAAAGAAAAACCTCACCAACAAAGAGACTCAAGACTTTGCCAAAAATGTACTCAACTACATGCGTGAAAAGCTTTCTGATTACCAAGAAAAATACGGAGACCTTTACAACTTAGAGGCCACTCCTGCCGAATCTACTGCATTCCGCTTGGCTAAACACGATAAAGTGCACCATCCAGAAATCATCACCGCTTCTAGCGACGAAAATGTACCATATTACACCAACAGTTCTCACTTGCCTGTGAGTTTCTCTGACGATATTTTCGATGCATTAGATGTTCAAGATGAATTGCAAACACTTTATACCTCTGGAACTGTATTCCACACCTTCTTAGGCGAAAAATTGCCTAGCTGGAAGTCTGCAGCTAACTTGGTGAAAAAGATAGCTGAAAACTACAAGCTTCCTTATTACACTATTTCTCCAACTTACTCTGTATGTAAAGACCACGGCTATATCCCAGGTGAAGTACACAACTGCCCCACTTGCGATGCCGTCACTGAATATTACAGCCGAATCACAGGGTACTACAGACCGGTTCAAAACTGGAATGACGGTAAGGTGCAGGAATTCAAAGAAAGAAAGCTTTATGACATAGAAAACTCTTCGTTAAAAGCCAAAGCCCCTTCGAGTGAGGCTGGAGAAGAAGTTTTTGTAGAAGTAAAAGACCACAAAGGTGTTGCATCTACATTGTCGAACAAGGTGTTTTTATTTACAAGTAAAACTTGCCCTAATTGCAAAACAGCAAAAAACATTCTAGATTCTAGCGAATTAAACTATGAGATCATTGATGCCGAAGAAAACGCAGAACTCACTTCTCAATTTCAGGTGCAACAAGCTCCTACGCTGGTTGTAGTTGGTTCTGATAATTTCGACTCTTATGTGAATCTCTCTAACATTAAAAAATTCGCTCAAGGATAAACGCTTATGAAAGACCTGATTGTAATCGGTGCTGGTACTGCAGGCCTCACTGCTGCTCTTTATGCAGCAAGGGCTGGCAAGTCCGTCTTAATTTTTGAAAAAGAAGGGATTGGAGGCCAAATTGCCACTACTCCTATTGTCGAAAATTACCCTGGAATCCAAAGCATTAGCGGTATCGAGTTTGCAGACGGTCTTTACGAACAAGTCCTAGCTCTTGGAGTAGAATTAGAGGTAGATGAGGTCCTTAAAATAGAACCTCAAAAAGACCACCACAAAGTCATAAGCTCTACTAAAGAGTATGTAAGCAAAGCGGTGATCATAGCCACAGGTTCTAAACCAAGACTTTTGGGTTTAAGCAGAGAACAAGAGCTTACCGGGCGTGGGGTATCTTATTGTGCCCTATGCGACGGTCTCTTTTTTAAAAAGAAGTCCGTGGTTGTTGTAGGTGGTGGCAACACCGCCATTACAGAAGCCATTTACCTGTCCACTTATGCCGAAAAAGTAACCGTAATACATCGCAGAGATGTTTTTACTGCTGATCTCAACTTAATGAAACAGGCTCAAGAAAAAAGCAATATTTTTTGGAAGCACAACACTGTGATCAAAGAGTTGATTGGGGCCCCTTCTCTCTCGGCTTTAACTCTAGAAAACACTAAAACTCAAGAAAGTGAAAACTTTTCTGTGGACGGGCTCTTTGTAGCTATTGGACAAATTCCTCAAACAGAATATTTTAAGGATTTAGTACCCATAGATAGCGAAGGCTTTTTTGAAATTGGCGAAGACTGTCAAACACAGATACCGGGTCTATTTGTAGCTGGAGATTGCCGTAAAAAAGCAATGAGACAGTTAACCACCGCTGTTGCAGACGGTGCCAACGCCTCCAAAGCTGTTTATTAAACTTTATACAATACAACTCAACAAAAAAACTCTTCTTTATGAAGAGTTTTTTATTTTAGACCAAATCACCCATACTAAACATAGGCATATACATAGCCACCATAATAAAACCAACCGCTCCCCCCATAAAAACAATGATAATGGGTTCTAGCATACTCGTCACAGAATCTACCGCGGCATCCACTTCTTCATCGTAAAAGTCTGCCACCTTCAAAAGCATCCCCCCCAAATCACCGGTTTTCTCACCTACGCCAGTCATTTGAACCACCATTGGAGGGAATATACCTGCTTCTTTCATAGGCTCCACGATAGGTTTACCCCCTGCAATAGACTGAGATATCCTCATAATCGCTTTTTCTACTGCTGTATTCCCTGCTGTTTTAGCTGTCACTTGCAAAGCATCGATAATAGAAACGCCCGCATTCAAAAGTGTCCCCAAAGTACGGCCAAAACGGGCCACCGCTGTTTTTGTCAAAAGGTCTCCAAGCTTGGGAAGTTTCAATAAAATAGTGTCAAACTTTAAACGAAAAGCAGGTACTTTTAAAATAGTCCGTATCACCACAATAGACGCCACAATCAAAACGATCCACAACAAAGCATAATCTTTGATCATATTAGACATATCCATCACTAATTGAGTAGGACCTGGAAGCTCAGCTCCCATATCTGTAAACATATTCGCAAAAGTTGGCACCACAAAAGTAAGCAAGGCCACCACCGCACCGATAGCCACTAAAAACACAATCACCGGGTACATCATTGCTTTTTTCACTTTTCGTTTAGTGCGTTCATTGGCCTCTTGATAGTCTGCCAGCCTCAATAAAATACCCTCTAAAATACCACCAGCTTCACCAGCAGCCACCATATTACAATAGAGCTTATCAAACACTTTAGGGTGTTGAGCCAAAGAATCGGCCAAAGAAGCTCCTCCATTAATGGACTGTGCCACCTTGTGCACCACTTCTTTAAGGGCGGGGTTTTCCATTTGCTCTTCTAAAATATTCAAACACTGCAACATAGGGAGCCCGGCCGAGGTCATCGAAGAAAACATACGAGTGAACCTAGAAATATCGGCAGAACCAATCCCCGTACCAATTTTTAAATTGATTTCTGTGGGTTTCTTTTTTACACTCTGTACAATCAGACGCTTTCTTTTTAAAAGGGATTCTGCTTCTTCTTTATTTTTAGCTTCGATTTGCCCTTCAAAAACATTCCCTTGCACATTTTGGGCTTTATATAAAAACACTGGCATAGATTATAACCCCCTTTCCATCAACAACTTCTCTAAAGATTCTGGACTTGGCGACTTAGACAAAGCATCAAAACGGTCCACCTTTCTCTCGGCAATCAGTTCTGCAAGGCGCATATTCATAGTATTCATTCCAAATTTTTGACCAATCTCAATCATCGACTCAATTTGATGCACCTTATCGTCTCGAATCAAAGCTCGAATACCCGGAGTCATATTCATCACCTCATAGCACATCACCCGGCCACCTCCAATTTTTGGAAGCAAAGTCTGACAAATCACTCCCTGAAGCACAAAAGACAACTGTGTACGAATAGTTTGCTGCTCACCTTTAGGGAACACATCTACAATACGGTTCACTGTTTGCACCGCAGAGTTGGTGTGTAGCGTAGCAAAGGTCAAGTGCCCTGTCTCTGCAATGGTGATAGCCGCTCTAATCGTCTCTAAATCTCGCATTTCACCAATCAACACCACATCTGGATCTTGACGCAATGCCATTTTCAAAGCCCTAGAAAAACTATCAGTATCGCCACCGACCTCTCTTTGATTGATCATACAATTTTGATGCTTATGTAAAAACTCAATAGGGTCTTCGATAGTCAAAATATGCTCGTGCCTTTCTTTATTGATTTTATCAATCATAGCCGCAAGCGTTGTCGACTTACCAGAACCTGTAGCACCGGTCACCAGCACCAAACCAGAAGGCCTTGCCGTAAACTCAGCCATAATAGGGGGCAAACCCAAATCTCTAAAAGTCTTGATCTCCAAAGGAATAATACGAAGTGCTAGAGCCACACAACCCCTTTGCAAATAAGCATTCGCTCGAAATCGAGCCAAACTCGCAATCCCAAAAGAAAAATCACACTCTTTTTCTTGCTCAAAAGTCTTTTTTTGAGACTCATTCATCAAACTATAAGTCATTCGCATCGTTTCATCGGGCTTTAATTTTTCGGTACCGAGTGGCACCAATTTACCAGAAGAACGAATCAAAGGAGCAGAACCCGCAGTAATATGCAGGTCAGAAGCACCTCGTTTCACCATTTCAGAAAGAAGATCTTGAATATTATACACCATATTCAGAATATAACTTTTATTTTACAAGTGAAGCCTGCAAAAATTTATTTTCTTAAGCTGCATTTAGGCTAAAACAACAAAAAACATCAAATACTCCATCTTTAGAAATAGTAGGGGTAGTCAGAAGCGCCTATACTACTTTAAAACTCAGAGCTCATCTTGCAAAGCAATTGCAAAATTCAAAGTCAAAAACAAAATTCTTTTGTATCTTAAAACAGCGATTTCACCCCTTAGCCAATCCAGCCATGAGAAAAACCTTAAAAAAACTACCTCCATTGAGCACACTCCTATTCATATTGTTTCTATTCATATTTATAGCAGTCAAAACATCTTTTTTAAACACCCCAAGAACGCAAAAACCCCCTGTCCACCATATCGAAAATTTCAAAGCTCTAGACTCGCACGGGCAAGAACAAAGCTTCCACTCACTCCAAAAAGAGCTCACATTAGTGAGCTTTGGGGCATCTTGGTGCCCCGCATGCTTAAAAAGCATGCCCTCTTTGGAAGCCTTGCACCAACAACACAAAGACAAAAACTTCGGCATTATCTATATCGCAAACGAACAACAACTCAGCGATTTAAAAGCTTTTGAAAAGAGATTCAAGCCCCCTTACCCCATGCTATGGAGTCACTCCAAAATACAAAAAAACTTTGGCAACCCCTCTGCCATACCTAGCTATTATCTATTAGACTCCAAAGGAGTTATCCTCTCTTATAGCGTGGGACTCATACCAAAAAAAGAAATAGAAAAAGCCCTAGAACTCATCGACGCCAAAGAAAGTCTGTATTAAACAACAAAAACACCTTGACTGAAACACAGTGCGAAAAGCGTACTTGAAAAAACTGTTCATCTCCAACACTAAGCACTTCCCACTTCCAGCTTCCTACTTTCTGGCACGATTTTTGCATTTTCCTCTTCCGCTGTTTGCACAACATCTCTAGCACGCATCCCCGAATTTCTGGCACGATTTCGCCTTTTCCTCTTCCGCTGTTCGCATAACATCTCTAGCACGCATTCCCGAATTTCTGGCACGATTTTCGCACCATGCCCATCCAAAAAACAAATCAAACATTTCTATTTTCTGGCACACATTTCAACAGGCTCAATGTAGCACTTTCCAGACTCGCATCCCAGCATTTTCGCATAGCACATCAATCACAAACTCCGGCCTTTTTGGCACGATTTTTGCATTTTCCTCTTCCGCTGTTCGCATAACATCTCTAGCACGCATCCCCGAATTTCTGGCACGATTTTCGCACCATGCCCATCCAAAAAACAAATCAAACATTTCTATTTTCTGGCACACATTTCAACAGGCTCAATGTAGCACTTTCCAGACTCGCATCCCAGCATTTTCGCATAGCACATCAATCACAAACTCCGACCTTTTTGGCACGATTTTTGCATTTTTTTCTTCCGCTGTTCGCATAACATCTCTAGCACGCATCTTAGTTTTCTGGCATCCATCCCAGCGTCATGGCGAGGGCTTAAAGGCTTTGTCCGTGGAAATCTATGCAAAATGCGTGCTTGAAAATGTCGTTTATCCCTAAATTCTTCCTATTTCTCACTTTCAACTTCTAGCTTAAAATAGCCAGGCGTGTGTGAGACTTCATTTAAAAGGGTGTTTGTAGTCAGTGACTCAACGAGTTTTTGTTTTATTGGTCTTTTTTTTTGTGTTTTTTGCTTTTTTTAGGTATTTTATATTTGGGTGTTGGTTTTTTGGCTTGTTTTGCTGAATGTTTTAATGAGTATTTTGCTCCTATGTATTTGGATAAGGAGGTCCCGATGCGTTTTTATGTTTTTGCTTTTTTGTGCTTTTTGGTTTTGCCAATTTTTGCCCAAAATTCTTATACTATCCATATTTTGTCTCCTTGGGCTTCCGATGGGAGCCATTATTTTTTAAGTCCTGCTTCGGATTGGAATCCTGGCGAAAAAACTTTGATGAGTTCTGAGGGAGATCATTGGCATTCTTTTACTTTTTCTGCTCCTGGAGCTATCACTGAGTGGTGGGATTTTGAGTTGAGGAGTGACGAGGATGCATGGGGAGTGAAGCCCAAGTTAATCGATTTGTTTAAAGAGGAGCAAGAGATTTGGTTGTATGTTCAAGGGAATTCTTATGAGGTTTCTCATATTTCTCCTAAGGCAAAGGTGTTGTGGTTTAAAAGCCCTTGGGGTAATAAGTCTTTGCCTTCTGTAGTTATTGGTTTGGATACTTTGAGAATGCGAGCAAAGCCTAATGCAGAGGATCAGTGCGGGTGGTTTTATGCTGGTTTGCTTCCAGAGCAACTGAAGCTTAGCCAAGAGGTGATTTTTAAAAGAGCTTTTGCGAATGAGTTTTTGCCCCTCAAAGGGAGTGTGGATTTAAGTGATGTTTTAAGTGCAAATGATACGGTTTATGTGGATGGTAGTGTAGAGCTTTTGGTGGCCGATTCTAAAATAGGGAGTCCTGGTGCTTGTTTTGATTCTTCTAGGACTATTCATGTTTTTCACCCATGGGCTAACGATGGGATTAGGGCTTCTTTGCCTATTTATATAGAGGCCGGGAATGTGGTTCGTGATCAAGAAATGACCGCAGAGCCTTTGAAAAACTGGTTTGAATATAGTTTTTCTGCCGATAAAGTGGGTAATTCGGAGTGGAATAATGCTTCTTTGGGGATTATTAGTTATCAACCGACTAAAGGACAGTATTACCAAAGTTTTCCTTTTAAGAATACCCCTAAACTGACTGATTTATTCCCTGCTGGTGTGTATGAGGTTTGGGTGACCACGAAAAAAAATGGAAGTCATGAGTTGATATTTGAGACTATACACCCCCGATACCTTCGATTTTTTAATCCTTGGGAAAACGGTGCTCCAGCCCTTATTTTGAATAACGATACTCTGCCAATGGGACCTGTTCCTAATATGTGTGGTTGGTACGAGTCTGTGCTTTATAAAAATCAAGAGCATTGGGATGCTTTGTTTAAACAACGCTTTGGCTATGAAGTGTATTCTGCCTACGGTTTAGAAGCCAATCTGGCTGAATTTATTGTTTTAGATAGTGTGTTTGCTCTTTCTGATACGGTTTGGGTGCGACCCTACCCACCACCTGCTGGCCCCCCTTCTATAAGCACCGAATATCCAGGTGTTTTGGGAGAGTGTCCTGTCAGGACTATTTCTGCGATGATTTTTGATTGGGCAGGAGAGTCTTTTCATGATTCTATTGATATTGATTTTGGTGGTGCTTACGATGGTACCACTTATACTCAAAAAACTATCGATGGTGAAACTGTGAATGGATGCCAGGGCTTGGTTTTAGGAATGGTAGAAAAAAAACTAGGTCCCGAAGGCAACCCTGTTCGTAGTCTAAATTTTCCAGAGGCAAAGTGCACCAGTGCCGATAATTTGAATTCTTGGTTTGTGCCTGTAGAGATCAAAAATGGCTACACCAATGCTACTTGCCGAGATATTTCTTTGTCTTTGGATTACGAAGGTTTGTGGATTGCTGATTTTAACGAAGATGAAAAGGCAGATCCCGCTATTGTTGGTTTTTTTCCTATTGATGATTTTGATTACTTAGATCCAGAGAAAACAATTTTAAACCCCAAAAAAGATGCCGAGAATGGAGGCTGGAGAGGGATTCATAATTATAGTTTTTCGATGAAAATCCAAGCTGAATTTGAATATTTTCCCGGGCAATATTTTGAGTTCCGTGGTGATGATGATGTTTGGGTCTTTATCGATAACACCCTAGTAGTCGATTTGGGAGGGGTGCATGGTCCAGAGGAAGGGAGTGTGGATTTGGACACCCTGGGTTTAATAGAAGGCAAGTCTTACCCTTTCCATATCTTTTTTGCCGAAAGGAACAAAGAAGGTTCTAACTTTAAAATGCGTACTTCTATGGACTTGAAGACAGAACGGTCTTATTACCCCGTTCAATTTCAAAAAGAAGACGGGACCATTCAATACGAAGTTTATCAAATTTTAAGAGAAGAATCCTTGAGTTGTGATTTTTCTAGCACCGCAAGGCAAGATACCGTAAAAGCTCCCTCTACTTTTATATTGTACGGCGGGAATCTACCCACAGAAGGGGTGCAGCTTTCTGCTGGTTTAAGTTATGGTGGGATAAACATAGCCGAAGATTTTACGGGTTTCACTATCGATACCGCAGCGATTGTTACCGAAAGAGCTCTACCCCCTGGTTCTTACTTCTTGCAGTTTTACCATTCTTTAGACCCTTCTCTTTCTTCTGAAATTTATTTTACAATATACACTTACCCTATGCCCACCATTTCTTTTGCTGACTCTTTATGGCAAGAGTTAAAAAACACCGACGAGCCTTTTGGAAATTTGGCCCATGTGCTTTATCCAATTCGTGTTTTGGTGCATTATCGAGGGCTTGTGTGCACAGACTGTATGGAGGTTTTAGACCTTTTTACCAACGATTCTCTAAGCTTTTTTGATGAAAAAGAAAGGATGATCACGCAAATCACTTTGGATTCTTTGGGACATGCCACTTTTTGGGTGATGGGCAATCAAGCCTTAAAAAACGCCTCTTTTAATGTCTCTGGAAACACAGTGGAAAACACCTTGATATGGTCCCCCATTAACCTAGAAGAACCCCCTGTGCCCACACCAAAATTCGCAGAAATGCACGATAGAAATGGAGACGGTGTTGCCGATAGTTTGATCATCACTTTTAGTGATTTATTAGAAAATGACGACATTCCAGATTCCTTATCTTGGCTTTTTGGAGATACCACTTGGAATACCCTCAAAGGGAAAAGCCTTGTTTCAAAAATAAAAGATTCTTCGATAGTTTTAACCGCCGATTCTTTATTAAAAGAAGTGTTTACAGGAATCGAAAAAGACATTTACAAAGGTCAAACTAAAACAAATTTTACTTATACCGCTACCGATGGAGTGGATTCTGGAAAGGTTCAAAAAATGCAGGTCAATGGTTTAATACACGATAAGATTGGCCCTATTATTATTGGAGCTAGCATCACCTCTAAAAACGAAGATATCAGTGTTTTAAGCTTAAGATTTAGTGAATCCATTGACTCTAATAAAGCCTTTATCGATAGTGCTTTTGAGTTTAAAGTATGGCGAGAAGGAGTCGAAGAGTCCAAGGCTTTGGATTTAAGAAGCCTCACACGATTCAACAATGGCACTCGTTACGATTTGTACTTTGTAAGCACAAATTCTCAAATACTCCCTGAATTAGGAGATAGCGTTCGTTTCACACCTGGAGTAGCCAAAGATTTAAGCGAAAACAGCCCACACTCACAAAATCCTTGGCTTCGTATTGTCGGAGAACAAAGTATCACAGTGGACGGCACTAAACTTATAGAACTAAAGGCCAGTCAGACAAAAAAAGAAGCGGTGGTCATTCAAAAATTCCCATCTACAAGCACCTTTAAAGAAGCCGAAGAAAAAATGGGAATCCCAGGCCACCTTATTCGATATGATTTGGGAGAATACTTGCTAATGAATCCTTCACTCAAAATAGAAGATGTTTATTTGGAGTACGAAGTGTTTTATTTTAGTAATTTAGGACAATTTATAAACACCTCTAAAGCAAAAATTCAGTGCACAGACTCTATTTTTGACGGAGATTGTGTTAAAAACCCAGGTCATATTTACATAGGTTGGAATGCCATTAGTGAAGATGGTCGAAGCGTAGGCACTGGAGCCTATATCTCTAACTTGAATCTTAAAGTGAGAGCAAAAAAGAAATGGGTGACTCAAAAAGAATTCATTTCTAATTTTGGAATCAAACGCGTTAAACCGTAATATTCAATCTAACTGGTATTTTTGTTCAGCCTCTTCTAACATATGAGAGGCTTCTTCCCAAGATTCGTACAAGTGATCTAGTTTTTTATTGGCCTCACTCAATGCAAGAGATAGCGTGTTGATTTCTGAGCCATTTTCATTTTCTGCCGCCAAAACCAAAGCTTCTTCTATTTTTGAAACTTCTATTTCTTGTTGGTGTGCTGCATCCTCTAAATCTTTCACAGATTTTTGTAATGGCCTTAGTATTTTCGATCGTTCTGCCACATACTCTGCTCTTTTTTGACGACTGCTTTTATCTTTAGAACTGGTAGTTTTAACTTCTTGCTTTTCTTTTTCAAAGCTCCATCCAATGTTTTCTAAAAACTCTTGATAGGTACCTTCGTAAACAAAGCAATTTCCCCCATCAAAAACAATGAGCTTTTTAGCAAATGCATGGAGCAAATCTTCGTCGTGAGTCACCACCACCGCTGCACCACGATAAGCATCTAAAGCCTCGATAAGGCTTTGAATAGACTCCATATCTAAATGGTTTGTAGGCTCATCTAATAAAAGTAAATTACAAGGATTGGCTAAAATTTTTGCAAGCAAGACACGGCTTCGCTCTCCCCCAGAAAGCATGCTTATTTTTTTTAATGCTGCATCTTGAGAAAACATCATTAAGCCTGCCAGTGATCGAGCTCGCCCCTTGGAGGAATCTGTCACCGCGGTTTGTATCTCTTCTTCTACTGTGTTTTCTAAATCCAAACGATTTATATTGGTTTGTCCAAAATAATTCACTTTTAAATTGGGGCTAAAACTCAACTCCCCTTGAGAAGCTTCCAATTCCTTAGCAATTAAGTTTAATAAAGTAGTTTTACCCCTACCGTTTGGACCTATAATAGCGAGTCTGTCTCCTTTTAAAATTTCTAAAGAAAGCTCCTCTATCAAGTAGTCTCCATTCGGATACGCAAAAGACACATTTTTTGCTTGGAGCATCCTTTTACCCGGAAATTCAGCCTCATTAAAAAGAAAATCAATTTGCTTCTCTTCTTCTACATAAACAACCTTAGAAAGCTTGTCCATTGCTTTTATTTTGGACTGAACCATCGCCGCTTTACTAGCTTTATATCGAAATTTCTCGACTACTTTTTCTAATTGCTCTCGTTTTTTTTCGTCGTTTTCAAGACTCCTTTTAGCAAGTTCCTCTTCTTCTGCTAAAATCTCTTTTAACTTTTGAACACCCCCTTTTATTTTCCGAAACTTTTGCTGGTATATCGCCACAGTATGAGTGCATACCGAATCCATAAAGCTCCTATCGTGAGTGATGAGCAAAAGCTCCCCCTTCCACTGTCTCAGAAAATAGGCTAGCCAGCGAGTAGAAACCACATCTAAATAGTTGGTAGGTTCATCTAAAAGCAGCATTTGCGGCTCAGAAGCTAAAACTTTAGCCAAATTCAAACGAATTTGAAAACCGCCAGAAAGCAAATTTGGATCTTTTTGAAGCTCAACTTCTGTGAAGCCCAAACCAAACAATATGCTCTCTGCCTTATGAGTTTCTATCCACCCCTCTTCGTTACAGGCTAACACAGAATGCACTTCTTCTTGAACAGTCTCTTTACTAAACTCCAAATGCTGAGACAAATAACCCAAAGAATATCTTTTAGGAATTTGTATTGAGCCCGCCTCTAAATCCTCTTGTTCCAAGATGAGTTTGAATAAGGTGGACTTACCAGAACCATTTCGCCCTATCAAACCAATTCGTTCTTTGCTAGAGACCAAAAAACTAGCCTCTTTAAATAAAAGTTGAGCACCAAAGCTTTTAGAAATATTTTGAATCTGAATCACCCGTTAAATATAGTTAGGACGCTATAAAATTTTGTAAAACTCCCTTCAATTTCATTAAAACAAGCCCTTAAAATTATAAAACTTTTCTTTTGAGCTTAGAAAATAAACTTTAAAAACAAAAACCCCAGAACTTAGCTGAGGTTTTCGGATTTATAAACAGTATCTCCAAAAATAATATATTTAGAGACACAAAATGCGGCAGTTACTTTTCGTCGTACCACCAGGACTCATAGAAGCTTCGCCTTTTAGCTGTTTTTTGGGTTGAAAAAAGTCGCTCCCATGTGTTTTCTGGCACAAACTGCCTATCAGACCGCACACTGCGGTTTGTATTATGGATCATATTGTTCTCCTTGCTGAGGTTTTTTTCCCAGCGATTTATTCATTACATTAACTATGAATATATACA
>Ga0209075_1000953_pt1 | contig 27734 bp, 27 predicted proteins | sample Stecom2011_FD_187523 | JGI IMG/M metagenome (GOLD analysis project Ga0209075, IMG submission 187523) | Agricultural soil microbial communities from Utah to study Nitrogen management - Steer compost 2011 (SPAdes) (version 2) | ecosystem: Environmental > Terrestrial > Soil > Agricultural land...
TTTCTTTTTTCCCAAAACAAATACTAGTGTTTAAATACGAGTACAAAAGTAGTTGTTTTTAATGAATCTAAATAAGGTAAGATGTTAAATAATTACATCTTATTATTTGATAAGGAGTTGATAGTGAGTTGTTGTATGTCTCTGTCAAATAGGTAAAGCCCCCCTTTATCGTCGCCAATGAGTTTTATTTTGTCCAAAATGGTTCTTGCTATGGCTTCTTCTTCAATTTGCTCGGCCACGTACCATTGTAAGAAATTATGTGTGGCATAATCCTTTTCCTGTAAACTAATGTCTACCAAATTATTGATGGTTTCAGAAACAAATACTTCATGTTCAAAAAGTTTTTCAAACATTTCTTGAAACGATTTAAAAGTAACATTAGGGGCGTTTAATTGCGAAATCTGTGCGTGTCCACCACGTTCATTTATAAACTTTACCAATTTAAGCATGTGGTCTCGTTCTTCATTGGACTGCGCATACATAAATCCAGCTATGCCTTCCAAACCTTTAACTTCTGCCCAACAAGCCATGGCTAAGTATATTTGCGAAGATTCAGCTTCAATTCTAACTTGGTCGTTTAATGCCTTTTCTATGGATTTTGATAACATGGCTCTATGGTTTATTCAAATTTAAGCATTCTTCACGGCATTTATGTATAAAACTGCTTTTATCTATTTTAGAGACGGATGAAGTCTTTTCTTGGTTATGTTTTTTGAAACAAGCTGTAAACGTAAGGACGTTCACCACCAAACGGATTGATAAATGTGTAGTTGAAAGAGTTTACAAGTTTGAATGATTCTCCTAGCTTATTTTGAAGCATCTCCACATTGTAGCGCTTTAAGTCCAAACCACAGCACTTTTCTGCACCATCTAAAGCAAAAACAGCAATAAGCACAAAAGCCTTTTTTGCCAGGATGTTGTTTATAAGATTAAAATAAGCTGTTTGTTCTTCTTCCTTTAAAAAGAAATGAAGAACCGCCCTGTCAATCCATAAATCTATGTTTTGAAGATTTTGTAAGTCGGAAGGATTTGTTATATCGTCTGCAATAGCTTTTAAATCGTAGTTATGCGATTCTTTTATGCGAGATTGCAGTTTTTGTAAAGCAACTTCACTTAAATCGTTAGCAATAAGGTTTGTATAACCAGCATCTAATAGGGCTTCTATTAGGTTGGTGGTTCCTGCGCCTACATTTAAAATAGTAGCGTCTTTTTTAAGTTGACAAGCTTCAACAAGTTGCATCGTTTGGGTTGGCGTTTCTTCAAACCAACCCAATTGATTGTCTTCTTTGTTATATGCTTTGTCCCAATGGGATTTTAAATCTTCTGAATTTGCCATCTTAGCTTATTTGCAAACCATTATTTACTGTGGCATCATCCGGATTCACAAAAACTAATTTGCCTTCTGGAGTTTCTGTCATTAAAATCATTCCTTGACTTTCCACCCCACGCAAAGCTCTAGGTGCTAGGTTTACTAAAACAGTAACTTTTTTTCCAACTATTTCTTCTGGTGTGAAACTTTCGGCAATACCAGAAACTATGGTTCTTACATCAATTCCTGTATCAACTTTTAAAACTAAAAGTTTTTTAGCTTTTGGCATTTTTTCGGCTTCTAAAATGGTTCCAACGCGTATGTCCAATTTGGTGAAATCTTCAAAAGTAATCGTGTCTTTTTGAGGTTCAACCGTTTTGTTAGCTGCTTCGTTCGCTTTTTTAGTGGCCAGTAATTTGTCTACTTGAGCTTGAACAGTTTCATCTTCAATTTTAGAAAACAACAATTCTGCCTGTCCTATTTGATGACCAACTGGAAGGAGAATATCTTTGGTGGAAACATCGTTCCAAGAGGTGACATCATTATTTGATGTGATATTTAAAATAGATTTTAATTTCTCTGATGTAAAAGGTAAAAACGGTTCACTTAAAGTTGCTAAAGCTGAAGCTATTTGAAGTGCCACAAACATAATGGTTTGTGTTCTGGCTTCATCTTCTTTCACCACCTTCCAAGGTTCTTCGTCGGCTAAATATTTATTTCCAAGTCTGGCCAAATTCATTAATTCTTGTCCTGCCTCTCTAAATCTATAACGTTCTATAGAGCTTGAAATAACTGCTGGGTAGGCTTTAACGGCAGCTAAAGTTTCCTCGTCTATTTGAGAGAATTCAGATGGCTCTGGTACAAGACCATTGTAGTATTTATTGGTTAAAACAACTACTCTGTTGATGAAATTTCCAAAAATTGCTACCAATTCGTTGTTGTTTCTTGCTTGAAAATCTTTCCAAGTAAAATCGTTGTCCTTGGTTTCCGGAGCGTTTGCTGTTAAAGCATATCGCAATACGTCTTGCTGATTTGGAAAATCCTCAAGATATTCTGGTAACCAAACCGCCCAGTTTTTAGAAGTAGAAAGTTTGTTGCCTTCTAAATTTAAAAATTCGTTGGCAGGTACATTATCTGGTAAAATATATGAGCCTTCAGCTTTTAACATAGCCGGGAAAATAATGCAATGGAATACGATATTGTCTTTTCCAATAAAGTGAACCAATTTGGTGTCCTTGTCTTTCCAGTAAGGTTCCCAATCTTTTCCTTCGCGTTCTGCCCATTCCTTGGTGGCTGAAATGTATCCAATAGGCGCATCAAACCACACGTAAAGAACTTTGCCTTCGGCATCTGGAAGTGGCACAGGAATTCCCCAATCCAAATCTCTAGTTACTGCTCTTGGGCGTAAACCATCGTCAATCCATGATTTTACTTGTCCGTAAACATTAGGTTTCCAATCTTTTTTATGTCCTTTTAAAATCCATTCTTTTAAAAAGTCTTCATGCTTGTCTAAAGGTAAAAACCAATGTTTCGTTTGTTTTAAGGTTGGTACGTTACCAGTAATAGCCGATTTTGGATTGATTAAATCTGTGGCATTATGGCTAGTTCCACAAGCTTCGCATTGATCGCCGTAGCTTTCTTCATTGCCACATTTCGGACAGGTTCCAACCACAAACCTATCAGCTAAAAACTGATTGGCCTCCTCGTCGTATAATTGTTCAGTGACTTCTTCAATAAATTCCCCTTTTTCATATAAGGTGGTAAAGAATTCTGAAGCAGTTTCATGATGAATCTGAGCTGAGGTTCTAGAATAATTGTCTAAAGAAATACCGAAATCTTCAAAAGATTTTTTAATAATCGCATGATATTTATCTACCACATCTTGTGGTGATACTCCTTCTTTTTTCGCTTTGATAGTAATAGGAACTCCATGCTCGTCGCTTCCGCAAATAAAAGCAACATCGTTTCCGGTTAAACGCAAATAGCGAGCGTAAATATCTGCTGGTACATAAACACCTGCCAAATGGCCAATATGTATAGGTCCATTGGTGTAAGGTAAAGCAGCTGTTATGGTATATCTTTTTGACATTATTTTATTTTTTAGAGACTACAAAAGTACGCATTTTAAGAGCGATTTAGAAACGAGTAAATATAAATTTCAGACATAATTTTAATAGGAAATATTTTAAGTTTATAATTCGATAACGAAGTAGTTGCGGAGGTTCTTAATTTAATTATTATTTTATGGTTTGATTAGTATTCAAAATTAAACATGTGAAAAATAATGTACATTTACATCATGATAAAAAACAGCTTTATATTACTCTTTTTCTGCATGACTTTATTCTTCGGAAAACAAAGTCTTTTAGCGCAAGGTATTCAAACAAAAAACACGCAAATTTTGATACAACCTCCATATTTAAAAACGGGCGATACAGTTGCCATTGTGGCTCCTTCAGGAATTTTAAAAGGTAGAACTAGCGAAGTAAGTCAAGCTGAAAGTTTACTTAAAAGTTGGGGCTTAAACGTTGTGGTTGGAAAACATGTTTTTAATCAGAACAATCATTTTGCAGGTACAGACGATGAGCGTTGTGAAGATTTCCAAAAAGCTATGGACGACCCAACTATTAGTGCTATTTGGTGTGCTAGAGGAGGCTATGGAACGGTTAGAATTTTAGATAAATTGGATTTTACGAAATTAATGAAAAATCCAAAATGGCTAATAGGTTATAGTGATATAACTGCTTTGCACAATCAGTTTCACAACGAAGGTTTTGAAAGCATACACGCACTTATGTGTATGAGCTTGTCCGACGATCCAAAAGACACGGTAGAAACGATTGCCACTTTTAAGAAAGCCATTTTTGGCGAATCTTTAAGCTATACCTTAAATGGTTCTGAATACAATAGGGTTGGAACGGTTTCAGCTCCTTTGGTGGGTGGAAATTTAACCATGCTACATACCATGTTAGGCTCTAAAACTAGTCTGGATATGACTGGAAAAATCTTATTTATTGAAGAAATAGGTGAATATAAATATCATATCGATAGAATGTTGCAGAGTTTAAAACGCGCTGGTTACTTTAATAATTGCGCAGGTGTTTTGGTTGGTGATATGAGTAAGGTTAGAAAGAACACCACACCATGGGGGTCGTCTATTGAACAACTTATTTTAGATGCTTTAGCAGAGTATAATTTTCCAATTGCTTTTAATATGCCCGCAGGACATGAAAAGGATAATCGAGCCATGATACTTGGAAAAACAATTAAAATGACGGTAGGAAAGGATAAGTCGACGGTTGTTTTTGAAGACTAAATTAAACCTGAAGTGTTTAAAACAAGCGCTTCTGAAAACGATAAAATAATAAAGCACCTAAGAAATAGAGTATCACATCTATTGTATCTCCAGTGTATCTCGTGCTGAGTTTAGGCATCAACCATTCAAAATAAATGGCGTAATAGCTTGTCATAATTAGTATGACGCTTAAAGGCACATATATAGTTTCTGATTTTTTTATAAATCGAAGTATGGCCAAACTAATACTCAATACAACGGGCATACATAAAAAATCGTTCACATAAAAGTATATCCAAGAAGGTAGAGCTAAGGCTACTCTGTTTGAAATGTAAATAAATGTAGCAATCAAACAGAAAATGATAAGTATGGGATTTTTAAGGATTTTCATGCAACTATAGCTGAAATTAACCAAGCAATAAACATTCCAATAGCCATAAAACCAAGCCAAATAGAACGAATGATTTTAGTTAAAAAACGAATTATAAAAAAACGGTGATTACTGTATTTTTCAAAAAAAGATGGATTTTTCTCTTGGTTTGCAAGTTCTTTTAGCCGCTCTTTTTCTTGCTCCTTATAAGCCAGTTCGCGTCTTATTTTATAAGATAAGACGGTTTGACATTCTTCGCAATAATCTTTGTCTGTATTATAAACACCACAATTGGGACATTTAATGGTTGCCATGTTACACGTACATTTATTAATAGGCAAAAGTACCACTTATTGTACAATTTGTTTTTGAAATATCCATTTGTCTATTGCTAAATGAGGTTGGGTTGATTATATTTAGTTGGTAAATGAGGGGATTATAGAATTGTTGGGAAGATATTCCCATTTTACAGAAACTTATATGGCGTATCACAACGAACTAGGTGAATGGGGAGAGCAATTTGCAGCTGAATATCTCTTGAAAAACGGCTATGAGATTTTGGAACGTAATTATTTTTACGATCGTGCTGAGGTGGATATTATCGCTAAAACCAAGGCAGGAGATTGTGTTGTTTGCATTGAGGTGAAAACCCGAAATTCAGATGTGTTTGGCGATCCGCAAAGTTTTGTAAGCAAAAGCAAAGTGAAGCTTCTGGTAAAAGCTATGGATGCATATTTAAATGAAAACGATTTATCTTTAGAAACGCGTTTCGATATTATAGCAATTATAAAAAACAAGTCCACCGAAGAACTTACGCATTATGAAGATGCGTTTTATCATTTTTAATCCTGCCTTTCTTGCTTATGGAAACAGAAAAGCAGGAAACTCCATCTTAATCCACTATAGGTTTTAAAACAGCTAAAGCTTGTTTTACAGTTTTAATACGCTCGAATGTTAGTAGTAAACGTAAACCGTTTCTAGTTTCTTTTTCTTTCATTTTACAAGCCGAAGGATGCGATTGCACATATTGTAAAACCTTGGTAAATCCACTACTTTGGTAATAACCACTTTTCTGATCGGTTATAAAGTACCCAATAAGTTTGCCTTGTTTCATGACTACTTTTTCAAGTCCCATTTTAGTAGCAATCCATTTAATTCGAACACTATTAAATAAGTCTACAACTTGAGTCGGTAACTCTCCAAAACGATCCACGATTTCCGATTCAAATTTTTGCAGTTCTTCTTCGGTTTTAATGTTGTTGAGTTGGGTGTATAGATTTAATCGTTCAGAAATATTATTGACATAATCGTCAGGGAAAAGCATTTCTAAATCAGAATCTATAGTCACATCTTTTACATATTCTTTTTCTTTGCCATCGTCTTCATACAAATCTTTAAACTCATTTTCTTTAAGTTCTTCAATGGCTTCATTTAATATTTTCTGATAGGTGTCAAACCCAATATCGTTTATAAATCCACTTTGTTCACCTCCTAATAAATCCCCAGCGCCACGAATTTCTAGATCTTTCATAGCAATATTAAATCCACTACCCAGTTCAGAAAATTGTTCTAACGCAGTGATACGCTTTCTAGCATCATCGGTCATAGCTGAATATTCCGGAGTAATAAAATAACAAAATGCTTTTTTGTTACTTCGTCCAACACGACCACGCATTTGGTGTAAATCACTTAAACCAAAATTATTGGCATTGTTTATAAAAATGGTGTTGGCATTTGGAACATCTAATCCGCTTTCTACAATGGTTGTGCTTATTAAAACGTCAAATTCACCATTAATAAAGGCTAACATAAGTTGCTCTAGTTTTTTTCCATCCATTTGTCCATGGCCAATTCCAATTTTGGCGTCTGGAACCAATCGCTGAATCATACCGGCTACTTCCTTAATGTTTTCAATGCGATTATGAATAAAGAAAATTTGTCCACCTCGTTGAATTTCGTAGGTCACGGCATCTCTAATGGCTTCTTCGCTAAACCTAATAACATGGCTTTCTATAGGATAACGATTGGGTGGAGGAGTAGTGATAACCGATAAGTCTCTTGCTGCCATTAAACTGAACTGAAGCGTTCTTGGTATGGGCGTTGCTGTTAAGGTTAACACATCAACGTGTTCCTTAAGGGTTCTGAGTTTTTCTTTTACGGCAACTCCAAACTTTTGCTCCTCATCTACAATTAATAAGCCTAAGTCTTTAAATTTGACATTCTTGTTTACTAACTGATGGGTTCCAATAACAATATCAACATGTCCGCTTTCTAATCCTTCTAAGGTTTCTTTCTTCTCTTTAGCCGTTCTAAAACGATTTAAATATTCTATGGTTACAGGGAAATCTTTTAAACGTTCCTTAAAAGTTCTAGAATGTTGGTAAGCTAAAATGGTTGTTGGTACTAAAACCGCTACTTGTTTTCCATTATCTACAGCTTTAAAGGCAGCACGAATGGCGACTTCAGTTTTACCAAAACCAACATCACCACAAACCAAACGGTCCATAGGTCTTTCGCTTTCCATGTCTGCTTTAATATCGGCTGTTGCGGTCATTTGGTCTGGTGTATCTTCATAAATAAATGAAGATTCCAACTCCAATTGCATGGAACTATCCGGATGATACTGATATCCTTTTTCTAGTTTACGCTTGGCATAAACTTGAATCAAGTTAAAGGCAATTTCCTTAACTCGGGTTTTGGTTTTTTGTTTTAAATTTTTCCAGGCAGCACTTCCTAATTTATACACCTTAGGAGGTTTTCCGTCTTTCCCGTTAAATTTGGTGATTTTATGAAGTGAGTGGATGCTTAAATATAAGATGTCTCGTTCGCCATAAACTAGTTTTATGGCTTCTTGTTTTTTGCCTTCAACATCAATTTTTTGTAAGCCTCCAAATCTTCCAATACCATGGTCTATATGGGTAACATAATCGCCAATTTCAAGACTTGTAAGTTCTTTTAAGGTAATGGCTTGTTTTTTGGCATAACCATTTTTTAAATGAAACTTATGGTACCGTTCAAAGATTTGATGATCGGTGTAACAGCATATTTTATTATCATTATCAACAAATCCTTGATAAAGTGGTAATACTATGGTTTTATAATGAACCTCCTCTTCGGCATCTTCAAAAATATCGTGAAACCTTTTTGCTTGTTGTTCGCTTACACAGGCAATATAATTGGTAAATCCTTTCTCGTGATTGGTATTCAGGTTTTCAATTAATAAATTGAATTGTTTATTAAATGAAGGTTGCGGTGTTGTATGGAATTCAATGGCGTTTCCTTGGTTACTAAATAATGATTGACTGCCAAACTCAACCAAAGTAAACTCCAAAAGCTGCCTTTTTAATAAGGTTGAATGACAGAATAATTCCTCTGGCTCAGCATGTTTTAATTCTGAAGTTAGGCTTTTAAAAGCTTCTACGGCTTTTTCATAAAAGTCGTCGATTCTTGAAAATAACAAATCGCTATTCTTAGTAAAAACCACTGTTTTTGAAGCCATATAATCTAAAAAACTCTGTCTGCTTTCTTCAATAAGTTTATTGGCAACGTTGGGAATGATGTTTATTTTTTTGATTTGTTCGGTAGATAGCTGGGTTTCCACATCAAACGTTCGAATACTATCTACTTCGTCTCCAAAAAACTCGATACGGTATGGTTCGTCATTGCTAAATGAAAAAACATCCACAATACCACCACGCACCGAAAATTCACCTGGTTCGGTAACGAAATCCACACGTTTAAATTTGTATTCAAACAAGACCTCATTTACAAAGTCGATGGATAAATTATCGTTTAAAGAAATTTTAAGCGTGTTGCGCTCCAATTCTTTTCTAGTAACTACCTTTTCGAATAAGGCATCTGGATAGGTAACAATAATTGCTGGTTTTTTTCTAGAATTAATTCTATTTAAAACTTCAGCTCTTAATAACACATTGGCGTTATCGGTTTCTTCAATTTGATAAGGTCTTCTGTAGCTTCCAGGATAAAAAAGCACGTCCTTATCGTTAAGCAAACTCTCTAAGTCGTTCAGATAAAAAGCCGCTTCTTCCTTGTCGTTAAAAACAAGTAAAAAAGGTTTGTCTGTTTGCTTAAAGGTTTCAATTAATACAAATGAAAGTGAAGAGCCAATAAGGCCATTTAAATGTACTTTATTCTGATTTTTGGCAATAGCAGTATGCAGATTTTGCGTTTGCAAAGCCTGTGCATATATTTGCGAGAGGTGTTTTTTACCCAAGACAATTTATTTTTGGTAAAGATAATGTTTCATTTTTTTTAGTTGAATAACTATTTAGATTTTATTACTTATTTAAGAAAAACACGAAGCCATTAAAATGATTAATGGCTAGATGTTATTTCTGTTTTAAAGATGAAAACGAACGATTTTCTAGTGTTAAAAAACACGGTTGCCTTAGGTTTCCTACGGATTCAGTCTATGCTTTTAATTCGAAAAAGTCTCTTTTCCCAATTTGTATTTTAAGGCCTTCTTGTAGTTTTATTTTTGCAAAAAGCTCTTGTGTTTTTTCATTGTTAATTCTAACTGCGCCGCTTTCAATAAGTCTTCTAATAGCTGATTTTGATTCTCCTTTTTTAAGTTGAACACATAGGTCTACTAAATTAACAACTTTGTTTTCGTTTGGAATATTATTAATCAAAATAGGCTCAAAGCTTTTTTCTTCAAATTTTTTACTTTGAAATTGATTGGTGAAGAACTCTTCTGCTTTTTGAGCTTCAATATCATTATGATATTGTGTAATGATGTTTTTGGCAATTAGTTTTTTAATATTCATTGGGTTTTCACCGTTGGTCAATCTCACCTTGAAAGCATCTTTTTCTATGATTGAAAAATCAGTGGCCAAATCCAAGAACTCTTCAATCAAGCTATCAGGAATAGACATGGTTTTTCCAAACATATTATTTGGCTCATCTGTTAGGCCAATAATGTTATTTAGAGATTTACTCATTTTTTCTTTTCCATCAAGTCCTTTTAATAAAGGCATACACATCACTACTTGTGGACTCATTTCAAAGGTTTCTTGTAGTTGTCTTCCCATCGTGCAATTAAAAAGTTGGTCCGTTCCTCCCATTTCAATATCTGCTTTAATTTCTACAGAATCAAATCCTTGGAGAATGGGGTAAACTAATTCGTGCATGGCAATTGGGGTGTTTTCTGTAAAGCGCTTATTAAAATCGTTTCTGTGCATTAATTGAGCTACCGTAACTTTCGATAAAATCTGAATAACCTCTGTAAATGATAGTTTGTCCAACCATTCAGAATTGAACACTATTTTTACTTTATCAATGTCTATAATTTTTGATAATTGCTTTAGGTATGTTTCTGCATTATGCTGAACATCTTCTGAAGACAAAGGTTTTCTACTTTTGTTTTTCCCGGTTGGATCTCCTATTCTAGCGGTAAAATTTCCAACTAAAATTACAATTTGATGTCCTAATTCTTGAAACTGCCTGAGTTTCTTTAATACAACGGCATGCCCTAAATGTAAATCTGGAGCGGTTGGGTCAAAACCTAATTTAATAATTAGTTTTCGGTTCTCTTTTCTTGCTTGTTCTAACTTTTCTTCCAATCCGTTTTCTGGAAGAATTATTTCTACATTTTCTTTTAACTTGTTAATTATTTCCATGTTTTTTTAAATAAAAAAAGCCCGAGCAAATTGCTCGGGCTTTAGGTTATAAATATTTTCTTATCAGATTTCTCTTTAAAATTTAATGTAAAATATACATATAGCCATACCGAGCAACTACTATTTGATAATAATAAGTGCTGAAAAATGGTAGGCGTAATATGTTATTTAATAGTTTCATTTCCAACTGCAAATATAAACCTTAAGTTTCTGATATGCAATTTTTTGTTAGTTGTGTATTTATCTTGTGTTTAACTATTAAATGTGAGCATTTAAAAAAGAAAATTTTTAGTTTTATTACGTTCATACTTTAACTATATTTGTAGCCAAACCAAAGGGATAAAACAATATATATGTCATTTTCAGATTTATTTGATAGCGGATTTAAACAGCGCAACTCCGATCATTTTGCAGCCATAGTTAGAGTGGCTATGGACGACGGGATTATTACAGAACAAGAAAAAGCATTCTTGGATCGTTTAGCTCGTAACTTGGACATTGATGAAGAAGAGTATCGTGCTATTTTAAAAGATTACCAATCACATCCAATAAATCCGCCATCTTCATACGAAAGACGTTTGGAGCGTTTGTATGATTTGGCACGTATGGTTTATGTAGACCATATAAAAGGTGATAGTGAGGTTTTGGTACTTAAAAAGATTGCTGTAGGTTTAGGTTTTTCACCAGATAACGTTAAGTATATTGTTGATAAAGCTTTAGTACTAGTTAGCAATGGTGTAGATATGGATACCTTTTTAGAAGAAATGAGAAACATGAATACCTAATAAATAGGATATTTATAAAGCATAAAAAAACGAGCTGTATTTATATACAGCTCGTTTTTTGTTAATTAGGTTTTGAAATATGCTTAATTATTAGCGTTGCGCATAAATTCTTCAGCTTTCTCTACCATATTTTTACTACCACAAATAAATGGCACACGTTGATGCAATTCAGTTGGTTCAATATCTAGAATTCTTGTAAAACCATCACTTGCTTTTCCGTTGGCTTCTTCAGCTAAAAAAGCCATTGGATTACATTCGTAAAGTAAACGTAGTTTCCCATTTTGAGTTTTTGAGCTTTTTGGATAAAGATAAATACCTCCTTTTATCATGTTTCTATGGAAATCTGAAACCAAAGAACCTATATATCTACTCGTGTAAGGTCTGTCTCCTTCTTCCATTTGGCAATACTTAATATAATCCTTTATACCTTGAGGGAAATGAATGTAATTACCTTCGTTTACCGAATATATGCGACCATTTTCTGGAAAAGTCATGTTTGGATGCGATAAATAAAAGGTCCCTATAGCTGGGTTTAATGTGAATCCGTTAACACCATCTCCAGTGGTATAAACTAACATGGTTGAGGTGCCATAAACGATGTATCCTGCAGCTACTTGCTTGCTTCCTTTTTGAAGAAAATCTTCTATAGTAACCGGGCCACCAACAGGAGAAACACGTCTATACACCGAGAAAATAGTGCCTACAGATACGTTCACATCTATATTAGACGAACCATCTAAAGGATCGATAAGAACTACATATTTGTTTTGGTTGTTGTTATCTTGACTGTTAATTGAGATAAAAGTATCTTCTTCTTCACTTGCAATACCGCAAACGATGTTTCTGTTTTTTAATGTTTGGATAAACTTTTCATTGGCATAAACATCTAGTTTTTGTTGGTCTTCACCTTGAATATTTGTGTCGCCAACTGCTCCAATAATATCGACTAAACCTGCCTTATTTACTTCGTGATTAACTACTTTTGCCGCTAGACGAATGGAGTTAATAAGTCTGGATAGTTCTCCAGAAGTATATTTAAAAGATGATTGGTTTTCAATAATAAACTCTCCTAAAGTTTGATTTTTTCTAGACATGAAGTTTTAATATGTTATTAGTGTTGCAAATATCGTGTTTTTTAACAAACTACAACACATTCGAAATAGATAATAAACAACTTTAAACTATCTTTAGCCACAAATTTTTTATATGCAAATTTTAATTAGAAGGGCGAATAAAGAAGACATGCTAGCTGTTTATGATTTAATTAAAGAGTTGGCAAACTTTGAAAATGAACCAGATGCCGTAGAAATAAATGTTGAAGATTTAGAACGTGATGGTTTTGGCATGAAACCTAAGTTTGTATGCTATGTTGCCGAAGTCAATAATAAAATTGAAGGAATGGCCTTAGTTTATATGCGTTACTCTACATGGAAGGGACCAGTCTTACATTTAGAAGATTTGGTCGTTAATAGGGAAATGCGAGGTAAAGAAATTGGGACCAAACTACTCGATCAGGTAGTTGTTTTTGGTAATGAGTTGGGTGTAAAACGTATTAGTTGGGATGTTCTAGATTGGAATGAAAACGCCATTGCGTTTTATGAAAAAAAAGGAGCTAAGGTTATGAGAGATTGGGATCTAGTTCAGTTAAACGAAGAAGGAATAAAAGCATATTTATCAAAATTATAATGCAAGTATTTAAATTTGGAGGAGCATCCATAAAAGATGCCAAAAGCGTAAAGAATTTAGTAAACGTTTTAAATAAAACAGGCTATAAAAACACTTTGATAGTGGTTTCGGCTATGGGAAAAACTACCAATGCCTTGGAAGTAGTAATTAAAAACTATTTCGCGCAATCAAAGCAGTTACAAAGCTCAGTCCAAGACGTTTTTAAATTCCATAATTCCATTTTATTAGACCTTTTCGATGACGAAAAGCATGAGGTTTTTACAAAAGTTTCAGACTTGTTTAACGATTTAAAAGCGTTTTTGGATAGAAACAAATCGCCTGATTATAACTTTGTTTACGATCAGGTTATTGGATTTGGAGAATTGGTTTCTTCTACTATTGTAAGTGAGTATTTAAACGATTTAGATATAAAAAATAAGTATCTAGATGTTCGCGAGTTTATAAAAACCGATAATTATTACAGAAGTGCTAATGTTAATTGGGAGGATACCCAAAAAAGAATTAGTGCTAATTTCAATAGAAATCAGTTAAATATCACTCAAGGATTTTTAGGAAGTGATGCTAATAATTTCACTACTACCTTAGGACGGGAGGGGAGCGATTATACAGCTGCTATTTTTGCCTATTGTTTAAATGCCGAAAGTGTTACTATTTGGAAAGATGTTCCAGGAGTTTTAAATGCCGATCCGAGGTATTTTGAAAATGCACAATTACTTAATAGAATATCGTACAGGGAAGCTATTGAGTTGGCTTTTTATGGAGCTTCGGTTATTCATCCTAAAACATTGCAACCGCTACAAAGAAAGGAAATTCCTTTGTATGTTAAGTCCTTTTTAAACCCAGAAGGAAAGGGAACTATGGTTTGTAAAGAAGCTGGTTTAGACCCACAAATCCCTTGTTTTATTGTTAAGAAAAACCAAGTTCTTATTTCCTTGTCATCTTTGGATTTCTCGTACATCGTTGAGGAAAATATCAGTGAGATTTTTAAATTGTTACATTTATATAAAATGAAAGTGGATGTTATTCAAAATTCAGCTATTACATTTTCGGTTTGTGTAGATAATATGTATCAAAATTTAGAGGAACTATTACAACATTTAAAAGCAAAATTTAAAGTAACCTGTGTTGAAAATGTGTCTTTATATACCATAAGGCACTATACAGAGGCCACAAAGACACACATGGAGAAAGATAAGAGTATCTTGTTGAAACAATTAACACAAGAAACTATGCAGTTGGTTACTAAATAAACATTTTCACTACATTTGTATTCATGACTAAACAACTAGATAAAGGATTAGTGTCCGCTAAAGAGGTGGCTAAAGCCATCCAAGTAGATGCCTACGGGTTTGTAGGAACCTTTGTAGGATGGATGCTAATGAAGGTGCTAAAAATATCAAAACTTAACGATATTTATAACCGAAATAAACATCTAGAAAAAACAGATTTTTTAAATGGAATTTTACACGATTTTCAAATTAAGTTTGAAATTCCTGAAGAAGATTTAAAACGTTTACCTAAGGATGGTGCCTATATTACAGTTTCCAATCATCCTTTAGGGGGCATTGATGGTATTTTACTTTTAAAACTTATGTTGGAGCAACGTGAGGATTTTAAAATAATGGCTAACTTTTTACTTCATAGGGTAGAGCCACTAAAACCATTTATTATTCCGGTTAATCCGTTTGAAGATAGAAAAGATATTAAATCTAGTGTTGCAGGTTTTAAAAACGCGATTAAACATGTTAGAGAAGGATCTCCATTAGGAGTTTTTCCAGCAGGTGAGGTCTCAACTTATAAAGATGGGAGGTTATTGGTGGATAAACCTTGGGAAGAAGCGGCCATGAAACTTATTCAAAAAGCTGAGGTTCCTGTGGTTCCTATTTACTTCCATGCTAAAAATAGTCCGCTGTTTTATAGATTATCTAAAATTAGTGATACGTTCAGAACAGCTAAATTACCTTCAGAATTATTAACCCAAAAACGCCGAACTATTAAAGTGCGAATTGGGAGACCTATTTCTGTAACCGATCAAAAGGAGTATCCTACTATTGAAGGCTATTCAGAATTTATTCGAAAGAAAACCTATATGCTTTCTAATTCTTTCGACGAAAAGGGAAATTTATTAAGTCATATTTCATCTACTTTAAAAGTTCCAAAGCCACCAAAACGAATTGTAACGCCAATTTCTAAAGACATCATGACACAAGAGGTTGACGTTCTTAGAAATGGAGATTATAGATTGTTACAAAGTAAAAACTACGAAGTGTTTTTAGCTACTAGTAATGAGATTCCAAATATTTTAAGAGAAATTGGAAGGCTTCGTGAAATTACATTCAGAGAAGTAGGTGAGGGTACAAACGAGTCAATCGATTTAGATTCTTTTGATACCTACTATCACCACATGTTTCTTTGGGATAATGAAAAGGAGTTATTGGTAGGAGCTTATAGAATGGGATTAGGATCTCAAATATTTTCTAGTTTAGGTGTTGATGGTTTTTATTTGCAGGACTTATTTAGATTCGAGCCAGAGTTGCATAAAATGATGAGCCAATCTATAGAAATGGGCCGTGCGTTTATTGTAAAGGAATATCAGCAAAAACCCATGCCCTTATTTTTGTTATGGAAAGGTATTGTACATACTACTTTACGTTATCCAGAGCATAAGTATTTAATAGGTGGAGTAAGTATTAGTAATCAGTTTTCAAATTTCTCAAAATCCTTGATGATAGAGTTTATGAAATCTCATTACTACGACCCATATATTGCTCAATATGTTCATCCTAAAAAAGAATTTAAGGTTCAATTGAAGGATGCTGACAAGGATTTTGTGTTTGATGAAACCGAAGCAGATTTAAATAAATTCGATAAAATTATTGATGAATTAGAGCCAGGATCTTTACGTTTGCCGGTTTTACTTAAAAAGTATATCAAACAGAATGCGAAATTAGTAGCGTTTAATGTGGATCCGTTATTTAATAATGCTGTAGATGGTTTGATGTATATTAAAATAGCAGACCTGCCAGAAAGTACTGTGCGTCCTGTTATGGAGGAATTTCAGGCAGAATTAGAGCAAAAGCTTTCAGAACAGAATGAAAGTAACTAAACTCTTAAAATGAATTAAACCATATTTGGAATCTATTTCCAAAAAAAGGAATATGTTTTAATTCACCACTTAAAGAACCTATTAAACTTATAACCCAAAGAACAAAAAATACAAATCCTATAAACCAGTTAAGAACCGGAATAAAGCTGCATATTATTATAGCTAACATAATTCCTAATGACTGTCTTATGTAAAAAGAGGCATAGGCATTTTTGGTTTTACTATTCATTATATAAGCAATAACCCAACCTACTATAGTCATGTGTGCAATAATAGCTATGGTTTTTCCATCCTTTAAAACATCGCTAGAGTACTTATGTGTTTCATAGTACGTATCATCTTCAAAATCTTTATTTTTTGTAGACATAATTTTTAGATTTAGAATGTGTCTACTAAAGATAATGAAAACCAGTGAGTTATATTTGGTTTTTTTACTAAGTTGCGGTCAAGTAATTTAATTGTAAGTAAGGATGGTTATTTGAAAGCTTGGTCTACCGGTTCCCAAAGTTCAATTTTGTTTCCATCGTTATCAAGTATCCAACCGAATTTTCCATAGTCGTATTCTTCCATGTCCCCAACTATAGTTACGCCTTCCTCTTTTAAGGTAGCCAATAATTCGCTTAAATTTTCTACACGATAATTAAACATGAAGTCTTTCTTAGAAGGCTCGTAATATTTAGTGTCTTCAGAAAACGGGCTCCATTGGGTTGAACAATCGTTACCTTCTTTATCTTTCCACCAAAAGGTACATCCATAATCGTCTGTATTAAATCCTAGGTGTTTTTTATACCAATCTTTAGCTGCTTTTGGATCTTTACTTTTAAAAAATAATCCACCAATTCCTGTAACGCGTTTTTTCATTGAAAAATTAATTATGAGTTGTGTTGATAAAGGAAATTAATTACTTCTTTTTTATGGCAGTTTCATAAATATGAATCCATTCATCAACTGTCAGCTTTTTTGAAAGTTCTCCAATAAGTTCAAAAGGAATATCTTCTACCTTCTTAAATCTTACGCAGCTTTTTCCCATATCCAATTTTTTCTTAGAGTGTTTAGGAAATTCATTTACAAACCAATCGTGTATTTCTGGTTTTGAATATATACCTGAATGATATAAGTTAATGGAGTTTTTTTGTGAAGCCATACTCATAAATGGTAATGGAATTTTTGGATCGCAATGGTATCCTTCTGGATAAATACGATGTGGTACATAATAGCCAATCATGCCATATTGGATGCCTTCTTCAAAACCTTCGGGAAGATTGTCTTTAATTGTTTTTCTAAGTTTCTTTAAGGCTGCCTGGCGCTCTTCAGGAACTTGGTCAATATAATCTTCTGGAGAATTTGCTTGATATTGCATGGTTTTGGTATTCTTTGAGTTATAAATTTAACAGAATTTAGCCTTAATTTTATCTACAATAGTTTGGGCTAATTTTTCTTTGCTTTCAACTGTCCAACCAGCAACATGTGGTGTTAAAAGAACATTTTCTGCTTGTATTAAATATTGAAAAGGTTCAGGCATACTTGTGCTAAACATATCTTCAAAAGATGTTTTTTCATATTCTAAAACATCCAAACCGGCTCCTAAAATTTTACCGGATTCTAAGGCAGAAACTAAATCTTTGGTTACAACACTTTTTCCTCGAGCTGTATTAATTAACCAAAATGGTTTTTTGAAAGCTTGAATAAAACTGGAATTAACCAAGTTTTGGGTTAGAGGAGTTTGTGGTGTGTGTAAACTAACAACATCAACTTTTTCTTGAAATTCCGCCAATGAAACTTGTTTGGCATTTTTATCTCCTACACCTTCTTTTATGTCATAACAAATAACAGTTACATCAAAACCTCTGAGCTTTTTTGCAAAAGCTTTACCCATATTTCCGTAACCAATTAAACCTACTGTTTTTCCATCTAACTCGATTCCTCTATTAGCTTCACGTAACCATTTGCCTTCACGAACTTCTTTGTCGGCTTTGTTTAGTTTATTGAAAAGGGAAAGCAGTAAGGCTAAACTATGTTCGCCAACGGCATTTCTATTGCCTTCTGGAGCTGAGATTAAATAAACCCCTTTACTTTCGGCATAATTACAGTCTATATTTTCAAGGCCAGCACCAACGCGACCGATAAATTTTAAATTTTTTGCGGCGTCTAGAAAGGTTTTGTCAATGGTAAACCGACTTCTAATAACTATCCCATCATAAAGGGCAATTTTAGCTTCTATTTCAGCTTTTGATGAATTATAATCTTCATCATTTTTAAAGCCTAAATCCTTAAGTTGTTGTATTAATAAGGGATGATTGGTGTCGAGATGTAAAATTTTCATATTAAAAACCTAAAATAAGTTTCGCTATTAAAAAGTAGGTCAATACTCCAAAAACGTCGTTGCTAGTGGTGATAAATGGACCTGTTGCTACTGCTGGATCTATACCTCTTTTATCTAAAAGAATAGGAATTAAGGTGCCTATAAATGCCGCCATTGTAATAACGGTTATTAGCGAAAGTGAGATGGTTATGGATACCAGGTAATCTGTACCAAAAATAAAATGACTTATAATTAAAGCTATAAGGGCAATAGCTATTCCATTAACTAAACCTAAGAGAAACTCTTTAAAAAGACGTTTTAAAATTTTTCCGTCTATAGTGTCGTTTGCCAATCCTTGAACTACAATAGCTGAGGATTGTACCCCTACATTTCCGGCTGTTGCTTGAATTAAAGGCACAAAACTTAAGAGTACGATAAAATCTCCCATGCCTTCATTAAAATGCTCGATAATACTGGCGGCGCCTAAACCTCCAAACATTCCAATTAGCAACCATGGTAATCGGGCCTTGGTTAATTTAAAAATACTAGCATCAGCTTCAACACCTCTAGAAATACCTGCCGCTAATTGGTAATCTTTATCGGCTTCTTCACGAATAACATCCACAATATCGTCAATGGTAATGCGGCCAAGTAGTACCATGTTTTCGTCTACTACAGGAATGGCTTCCAAATCGTATTTCTGCATGATTCTAGCTACTTCTTCGGAATCTTCATTAACTTTTACATAATCAACGCTTTTAATATAGATATCGGCAATTTTCTGATCGCTTTTGGCAACAATTAGATCCTTTAGAGAAAGCCGTCCAATAAGCTTGTTTTGTTTGTTAACCACATAAATGGAATGTACTCTTCTAACGTCTTGAGCTTGTGCTCTAATTCTACGTAAACAACCAGCAACGGTCCATGTTTCGAACACTTTTACCAACTCTTTCGCCATAAGACCTCCAGCCGTATCTTCATCGTATGCTAAAAGTTCAGTAATTTCTGCTTTGTGGTCTTCGTCTTCAATGTTAGAAATAACTTCTCTTTGTCTGTCTTGAGGAAGTTCGGCAATAATATCTGCAGCATCATCTGTATCTAGCTCTTCAATTTCTTCAGCAATTTCTTTAGCTGAAAGGTTTCTAAGAACTTTCTCTCGATTATCTTCATCTAGCTCCATCAATACATACGATGTAGTTTCAGAGTCTAGAAGCTTGATAACATACATGGCGTCATCTAGATTAACCTCATCTAAAATTTCTGCAATATCGGCGTAATGAAACTCTGCTAATAAATCATGTAGCGCTGAATCATTTTTAGCTTCTATAAGTAGCTCTACTTGTTCAATAAGTCCGTCGGTTAGCTCGAATTGTAAGTTTTCGTTTTTTTCAGACATAAGGTTTCTAGTCTTTTTTTATATGGAATTATAGAGAATTTATTGTTTTAAATCGGTTTCAATTAATTGGGTAAGTTCTATAAACTCTTGAACTGCTAATTGTTCCGGGCGTTTGTCAAAGATACCATTTGCTTTTAAATTATCCGATAGATTAAAAGTTTTTAAACTGTTTCTAAGTGTTTTCCTTCGTTGTTGAAAGGCAGTTTTTACAACCTTAAAAAGCATTTTTTCATTACATGGAAGTGTGTAGTTTTCTTTTCGTGTTAATAACAAAACACCAGAATCTACTTTTGGTGGTGGGTTAAAGACACTTGGAGGTACTGTAAATAAATATTCTGCATGATAAAAAGCTTGGGTTAAAACGGATAAAATGCCGTAAACTTTGCTTCCTTCTTTAGAGCAAATACGTTGTGCGACTTCTTTTTGAAACATTCCTGAAAATTCTGGAACTTGGTCGCGCATTTCCAAGGTTTTAAAAACAATTTGAGTAGATATATTGTAAGGAAAGTTTCCTATAATAGCAAAAGGTTGGTTGTTGAAAACCAGGTTTAAATCGTACTTTAAAAAATCTTGCTCGATAACTCTATCTGCTAAATTTAAATAGTTGTTTTTTAAATATTCTACAGACTCTGTATCTATTTCAATAACATGAGTTGTTGTATCTTTTTTGAGAAGGTATTTAGTTAAAACACCCATACCTGGACCTATTTCAAGTATATGCTTATATCCTTTTAACGATAGAGTGTTTGCTATTTTCTCTGCAATGGATTCATCGGTTAAAAAATGCTGTCCTAAATGTTTTTTTGCTTTTACTTGATGGTCTTTAGACACAAGGGCTTGTTTTAAATTAGTTAAAGGTAATTGAGTATTCGTCAATAATTTCTAGTTCGGTTCTAAAAGCTAACATTTTATCTGCAAATAACATGAAACCTTCTTGTCTTAATTTATCTGCGTGATGCTTGTAGTAAGCCTCTAAATCTTCTCTGGATTTTGCTCTGTATTGAATGGAATAGGTAACGCCACCCATTTCTTCTTCAACCAAAACACGAGTGAGTTTAGCCTCGGTAAATTTTCCTGTTGCCAGTACTTGAGGAATGTGCTCTTTTATCCATGAAAGCCATTTGTCGTGAATGCTTTCGTCTATATTTACGGTAACGTTATATATTATCATTTTGTTTTTAATGTTAAAAGCGCCAAACGTGGTTAGAGTTGTATGTGCCTAAAGTACTTGATTAATTATATAATCAAAGTGTTTTTGCAAATAACAGAAGTTCTTCGTCATCTTCAAAGGGTTTCACTCTTTTTTCGAAAACTAAGCCTAATTTTTCTATTAATTTAACCGACTTTTTATTTGTTGGTAAAGTTATGGCTAGAATTTTATTTAAATGAAATTGGTTTTTTGCCAGTTTTAAAATTTCTTCCGAAGCTTCAAATCCAAATCCTTTCCCTTCATATTCCGGAAGCAGTGCAAACCCAATATCTACGTACTCTAACCAATCTCTCTTTACTAAGCCAGACGTTCCAATTAATTCTCCGTTTTCTTTTAATTGTAATTTATAGAATCCAAAACCAAATTCTGTATAACTTTTAAGAGTATCTTCTTTTAAATAAAGTTGGGCATCAGTAACAGTTTTTAAACCTCGGTCTCCAATATATCTAATCCAATTTGGTGATTTAGCTAGCTTATAAAAGAACGTAGCATCGTTTTCAGTAAATTTTGTAATAAGGAGCCTGTTGGTTTCTGCTACTATCATTTTTTTAATATTTGCTAACTAATGTGTAACTACTCAACTGGTTTTTGTTGGAACTACGTAGTTTCTAGTCAATAGCATCGCCCCTTAGCATTCTATAGTTTTTCCTAGCCTCAACAAAAAAGATGCTATCCTGATAATTAAAAATTATTTTTCCGTAATGATCTTGAGCTTTTTCGGGTTGATTTAATTTTGTTCGGTATAGCTCTGCTAAATAGAAATGGGCGTCATCCGCTAGAATATCGTCACTAAAATTTACGATGATGTTTATATAGTTGTTTTCCGCTTTAAGGTATTCCTTTGTTTTTTCAAAAAGTTGGGCTTGTTTAAATAAAGCTTGATCCTCTATGGTTTTGCCCCGATGTTCGTTTAATACCACATCCAAAAGTGCTATGGCATCTGCGGTTCTGTTCTGATAGGCCATTAAATCTGCTTTTGCATATAGTTTTAAAGCGGTTTGTGTGGAGTCTTCATACTTATTGTCTGTTATGAGTAACATAAGGTCCAAGGCATCGTTAGCAATTAATTGGGAGGTGGACGTTTTTAGGATTTTTAGTTGGGATTCTGCCCACTTAAAATCGCCTTTATAATAACTTGTTTGTGCTACTTTAAATCTTGCTTCTTGAGCTAAGGTACTGTTTTTTAAATTGCGTTGTATTTGGGTGTAATAAATTAAGGCTTCATTAAATTTTTCTTCCAAAACAAGAATGTCGCCTAGTTCCATCTTTACTTGAGCTTCTTGAAAGGTATTAAGAGGCATTTCTAAACTTTGTTTTAAAAAACTTATAGCATCTTGGGTATTATACTTGTAAAATGCTAGGAAATGAGCATAAGAAATTTGTATTTGTAGAGTTTGGGTTTGTTTTCCAAAGGAGCTAAATACATCTTGATAAGCGCTTGAGATTGCCGGATAATCCGTTGGTGTAGACATCTGGGTTTTTATATCCAAAAGATAGTGGTGAGCTTTTAATAAAGTGTCTAAGTCTTGGGCGGTTTCTGTTAAATAAGTAAAAATATTTAAAGCGGTTTCATAAGCCTTGTCTGCTGTAGCAATCTGGGCTAATTCTTCAATTCTGTCCAAACTTTCAGGTTGCCTAAAGAAAATGGCTTTTTCTTGTGTGAAGGCTTTGTTGTATTCCTTTTGCTGAACAAATAACCAACTTAACATTTCGTTCCATAAAAGACTTTGATCAGATTGAATTTTCTTAAGTAGCAGTCGTCTTAAAATAATATTGTTTTCGTTATTGCTATCTTCAGAAATAAATTCGCTGAAAGCCCTTTTTATGGTGTTTTTATACCCCTCGTTAAGCTGAACAAAATCTAAATAGCTTTCAAACATTTTTGAAACATTGCCTTGTTCACCATAAATTCTAGCCAATTGTACATTGAAATTTAACTCGGGTCTTAATGTCATGGCTTTTTCATAAGCTGTAATGGCATGTTCTAATAGAGATTTATCTTCAAAGGCTTGACCTACTGAAAATACATAATTTGGGTTTTCGTTTATGGTTTCTAAAGCTCGATGGTAATAGATTTCGGCATCAGATAATTTGTTTTGTAGCTGATAATTATAGCCCAATTCAATTAATAAAGGGGGATAGTTAAACTTAGGAATTTGATTTATAAGGAGAGTTTCAGCTTCTTGAAAATTCTCTAATTGTTGATGTGATTTCACCAAATGAACCAAATAGGTGTTGTTGTTGGGTGATTTATTATAAAGTCTTTGATAAGAAATTAAGGCTTTTTCGAAATCACCATTTTTGAAATATTCAGCAGCCACTATATCTTCTTGCGAAAATATACTGTTACAAATACATAATAGTAAAATTAGTAAAATCCTCATGGCCTTGCTTTGTGTAAAGATAAGAAATGTGCATTTAGAATTTGTATGTATGGCAACTTTTAAGAATGATTTTGGAAGCTAGTTGAATAAATTTCATTTTTACTTAGTAATTGTTACAGAATATTATGAATAAAAAAAAGCCTGAATAAAATTCAGGCTTTGGCCAACCAAAATAAATGTGCTATTAATCATATTTAACATGATTCAAGTATTTGATCGGGATATTTACTATTAAATAATATATTTTTAAAAGTTCTATTCAACCTTAGCTATTGTAAGAGTTTCATTTTCAGTTTTTGGTAAATGAAAATCTGAAAATAAAACTTTACTAGCTACAAAAATTAAAATCAATAGTAGAAAAATACGTACAATATTTTTCATCACAAATAGGTTTAGTTATTCAGGTTAGCTAACTTCAAAAAAATATGTTTAATAACAAAGAAAAACGCTAAAAATTCGTTGAACAACGTTTATTTTTAGCGTTTTACCGATAAATTAAGAAAAATCCTACTCGATTAATCTATTATTTTGAAGCCAGTGTAAGGTACTAGAACTTCTGGAATTACAATACCATCCTTTGTTTGATAGTTTTCTAATATACCTGCTAAAACTCTAGGTAAAGCCAAAGAACTACCGTTTAAGGTGTGGGCTAATTCATTTTTGCCTTCACTATTTTTAAAGCGTAGTTTTAGTCGGTTAGCTTGAAAGGTTTCAAAGTTAGAAACTGATGATATTTCTAACCATCTGTCTTGAGCTGTTGAAAATACTTCAAAATCGTAGGTGAGGGCTGAGGTAAAACCAATATCCCCACCGCATAGTCTTAAAATTCTATATGGAAGTTTTAATTCTTTTAAAATAGTTTTTACATGTTCTACCATTTCATCTAGAGCTTCGTAAGAACGTTTCGGATGTTCCACACGTAAAATTTCAACCTTATCAAATTGGTGTAATCTGTTTAATCCTCTTACATGTGCACCATAACTACCTGCTTCTCTTCTAAAGCATGGGGTATAACCCGTTATTCCAATTGGTAATTCAGATTCTTCTAGTAAAACATCTCTAAAAATATTGGTTCCTGGTACTTCGGCCGTAGGGATTAGATATAAATTGTCTTCTGTAACATGATACATTTGTCCTTCTTTATCAGGTAATTGACCTGTTCCAAAACCTGAAGCTTCATTTACCAAATGTGGTAACTGATACTCTGTATATCCGGCGGCTGTATTTTTATCTAGAAAGTAAGAAATTAAGGCACGTTGTAATCGGGCACCTTTCCCTTTGTAAACTGGAAATCCAGCTCCAGTAATTTTATTACCAAGTTCAAAATCTATAATGTCGTATTTTTTAGCTAACTCCCAGTGCGGAAGGGCTTCTTTGTCTAGGGTTGGAATGGTACCTTCGCTAAATACAATTTCATTGTCATTTTCAGTAGATCCCTTAGGAACAGATGCATGAGGGACGTTTGGAATTTTATATAGCAGTTGGTTTAAAGCTTCTACCTTTTCATTTAACTTTTCGTTTAATTCTTTAGTAGTTTCTTTAAGTTCTGTAGTTTTTTCCTTTAAAACATTGGCTTCGGCAGCCTTACCAGATTTATACAAGATTCCAATTTCTTTAGATAGTGAATTGGATTCAGCCAATGCATTGTCTAAAAGGGTTTGGGTTTGTCTTCTGTCTTCATCCAAAGATAAAACGTCTTCAATCATTTTAGTCGCGTCTAAATTCCTAACGGCTAATTGCTTAATAACGGTTTCTTTGTTTTCTCTAATAAAAGGTACTTGTAGCATGTTTTGTGAAATTTAAGCCACAAATTTACGGAATTACCAAGAGATTTGTTCCCACTTGGAAGGTAAAATTGTTAGCAGATTTTATTGTGTGAGTTTAAGTTGTTGTTCTTGGGATGGTTCTAAGTTATTTGAAGGTAGTATCCAATCTGAATGTTTAAAAATATCCCATTTTACAGTAGTTAAATCTACGGTTGGGTCTATAAGTTGTTTGTGTGGTCCACCATTGATACTGATTTTACAATCTACATAGACTGCAACATCTTCGCCTTTGTTAGCATAAATATCCTTTAAACGTTGCGAAAATTGCCAAATAACATCTGGTTTACTAGATACTAAATGCACCTGTTTGTTAGTTAAATAGTCGTATAAATTAACATGTGTGTGCTTTTGAGTTTTTTTGTTTACCACTTTAAAGACTGCAAATCCTTGTTTTGATCTCAGCATCATTCTCCATGACATTCTATGCCCTTCTTCTGTCCAAAGTACGTCGTCTTTTATAAAATGATGTCGTAAAGGGAGTGCTATTTGGATAATGAAATAGATGGTTCCTATGCTTATTAATATATTTCTATATGAAGGAATTAAAACTTCATTTTTAGAATAAGATATTTTCTTTTTAAAGAATAGGATTTGAATGGTTTGTGGCTCGAAAAAGAAAAGTGCAAATGCTAAAGATAAATATGGAAAAATACCGACTTGAAAAACAAAGGAATTAAATAAATGGAAGAAAATAGAAGCCAAAAACGCCCATTTTCTTGTTGGTTTATATAGAAGTAATGGAATAATTAAGCCGTCAAATAATATACCTCCATACACTAAAAAATAATGCACCCATTTCTGTTGGAGTAGTTCTCCTACTAGAAAATAATGCTGTTTACTTTTCATTATAATCTCAATAAAGGAAGTGTCCAACCAGCCTGGATAAATCTTGGCCAAGGATCCATAAGTATAAACAATAAACATTTGTGTAATAAACACTAACCTGCACCAATTAGGCATGGATAACTGTTTGATATTGGGATTGTTTTTAGCATCTATAGAATAATACCTGTTTGCAGGTAGTAAGACCATGATACCACTTAAAAGCATAAGTAAATAGTAGTGATTGTTGTAGGATGCTTTTTGCATAAAATACGTAGTAGTCCACATAAGAGTAAACATGATGGCGCTAAAACGGTACTTATAACCAAGCATAATTCCTAAGCCAAATAGGCCCATAATTAAAAAGTAAACATACATCCAATTACCAGGAAGGGGTTGTAAAAACTCCAAACCAATAAACGAAAATGTGAATTCGGGGTCTATTAAAGTTCTTTTAACCCACCCTGTAAAAATGGCTCCAACAGCTTCTAAAAAACATAAAAGTCCAAAAATAATTCTAAAAACTATTAGTGGACTATTGTCTATATGTTTAAATAAAATCTTGTTAAGCATGATGCTCATCTAAGTATTTTAATGAGGTTTGTTTATCTTTTTCTAGTTGTGCTTTAAGGGCACTTACAGAATCAAATTTTTGTTCGTCTCTAATTCTATCTAATAATTCAATAACCAAAGTTTGGTTATAAATAGATTGGTTGAAATTTAAGAAATGTATTTCTATTTTTTGTTTTTTATCTGTATCAATTGTAGGATTAAATCCAATATTCATCATTCCAAAAATAGTTCGATTATCGATAACAGTTTTAACGATGTAAACACCTTGTTTTGGAATAAGCTTATAGGATTCTTCAATATGTAAATTAGCTGTTGGGAATCCAATGGTATTACCTAGACCTTTCCCTTTAACTACTTTTCCAGACAATATAAAATTAGAGCCTAGATACTTATTAGCCTTTTTTATGTTTCCTTCTAAAAGTGCCGTTCTAATTTTCGTAGAGCTTACGGAAACTTCATTAATATCTTGAGCTGAAATTTCTTCTACTTCAAAATCGTGAATTTTTCCATAGGCTTTAAGGTCTTCTATGTTGGCAGTTCTATTTCTTCCAAAATGATGATCGTAACCGATGATTATTTTTTTTACGCGAAGTTGTTTTACTAAAACTTCTGTCACGTATTCTTCAGCAGTTAATCGGGAGAATTCTTTCGTGAATTTTTTAACAACCAACACATCTAAGCCAAGTTGTTTTAAAGTGGTACTTCTTTCATCTATTGTGTTTATAAGTTTCATATCGGCATCTTTTTGTAGCACCATTCGTGGGTGAGGAAAAAATGTCAATACCACAGATTTTAGTTGGCTTTTTTTAGCCGATTGAACGAGGCGTTCTATAATTTTTCTATGGCCAATATGAACCCCGTCAAAAGTACCAATGGTAACAACGGTATTAAAGTTAAAATCCAGTTGAAGTGACTTGTAAATTTTCAAGAGTATATTATTTCTTCAAAAATAAAAAAAGAGGACTGATAAACATCAATCCTCTCCTTAGTTTATTTAATATTAAAAGTTATTTCTTAATAAAAGGTAAAGA